>Ga0068853_100003759_pt1 | contig 11640 bp, 9 predicted proteins | sample KBSCornC32_FD_65655 | JGI IMG/M metagenome (GOLD analysis project Ga0068853, IMG submission 65655) | Corn rhizosphere microbial communities from Kellogg Biological Station, Michigan, USA - KBS Corn C3-2 | ecosystem: Host-associated > Plants > Roots > Rhizosphere > Soil ... | reverse complement strand
GAGGGAGGACCGACTCTCATCGCCTAGGTTCTAGCTAGGCAGCGAGGGCGAACTCATGGTCCGCACGTATTGGTTGGTGCCGGGGTTTAACGAGGCCTCCGGCAACCTCGACCTGCAACCGTTCGCACGGACCGACCGGATCGAAGCCTGTCGCCCCCGTGCTATGTGCAGCGATTGTACGGAGTCGGGTAGGAATACACGCGTGGCCGAGAAGATCTTCGACGCGATCGTGCTCGGGGCGGGGGCACCGGGGGAGGTTTGCGCCGGCCGCCTCACCGACGGTGGGCTCTCGGTGGCGATCGTCGAGCAGCACCTGGTCGGCGGCGAGTGCTCCTACTACGCCTGCATGCCCTCGAAGGCACTGTTGCGTCCCTCCGACCTGCTTGGCGAGGCGCAGCGGGTGCCCGGGATCGCCGTCGACGAGCGGCTCGACCCGCGCGCGGTGCTCGAGCGCCGCGACGAGGTGATCCACGACCGCGACGACGCTGGGCAGCTGCCCTGGCTGGAAGAACGCGGGATCGAGCTTTTCCGCTGCAGCGGAGCGCTCGACGGCGAGCGGCGGGTGCGCGTCGGCGATGACCTGCTCAGCGCCCGCCAGGCGATCGTCATCGCCACCGGCAGCGGCGCGGCGATGCCCCCGATCGACGGCCTCGACTCAGTGCGCGCCTGGAACAATCGCGACGCGACCACGGCGACGCACGTGCCGGAGAGCTTGGTCGTGCTCGGCGGCGGGCCGGTGGGCTGCGAGCTCGCCCAGGCCTGGTCTTCCCTGGGCAGCCGCGTAACGCTGCTCGAGGGCGCTGCCCAGCTGCTCTCGCGCGAGGAGCCGTTTGCCGGCGAGGAGGTCGGCGAGGCGCTGCGAGAGAAGCACGGGATTGACGTCCGCACCGGGGCGAAAGCTGTTCGAGTCAGCCGCAACGGCGACGTCATCACCGTCACGCTGGACGACGGCCACCAGATCGCCGCCGCCGAGATTCTCGTCGCCGTCGGCCGCAAGCCGCGCACCAGCGAGATCGGGCTTGACACCGTTGACATCGAGACCGGCGAGGCCGGCTTCCTCGATACCGACGACCGGCTTCGGGTCGGCGCCCGCGAATGGCTCTACGCGGTCGGCGACGTCAACGGTCGCGCCCTCTTCACCCACATGGGCAAGTACCAGGCCTGGGTCGCCGCCGAGAACATCCTCGGCCGCGAGGCCGACGCAGTGGCGGAAGAGATCGGCTCACCCCGCGTCACCTTCACCGACCCCCAGGTCGCCGCGGTCGGCCAGACGCTCGAACAGGCACAGGAGGCGGGCATCGAGGCGAAGGCAATCGATGTCCCCACCGACGGCACAGCCGGCGCCAGCTTCCAGGGCAAGGACACCGGCGGCACCTCTCGAATCGTTGTCGACGAGTCGCGCGGGGTCATCGTCGGCGCCACCTTCACCGGCTTCGAGACCGCCGACTTCCTCCACGCCGCCACGATCGCCATCGTCGGCGAAGTCCCGCTGAAGAGACTGCGCCACGCCGTCGCTGCTTACCCGAGCCGCAGCGAGGTCTGGCTCAAGCTCTTGGAGGCAGCCGGCCTCTAGGAGAGGGTCAGACGCTCGAACGGCGCTTCAGGTCTTCGAGCACATCCTGCGGGAATCCCGGAACCTCGTCGAGATCGTCGACGGAGCCGAAGCGGCCCAGGCGCTCGCGATGGGCGAGCAGGCGGGTCGCCTGGGTGACCGAGAGGTTCTCGGCCCGAAGCTGCTCGAAGCTGACGGAGTTGAGGTCGATCGTCCCCCCCGCTGCCGACATGGGCCCAGGGGGCACCGGGCCTGGCTGCGGCGCCGGCGCCGGGGGCTCAGGGACCGGAGGTGGCGGTGTGGGCGCAGGCGGCTGCGGAACCGGCGGAGGCGGAGTTGGCGAAGGATCCGGAGTCGGGGAAGGCGGGACCGGCGCGGGCGGCGCGGGGTCTGGCGCCGGCGGCGCGGGCGGGCCTGGTTCCGGCGCGGGCGGGGTCGGCTCGGGACCTGGGGGCGGCACCGGCTGCGGGCTCGCGTAGGGAGCAGGCGATGGTTGCACGAAGGCTTGGGAGTGCGATCCCCCCTGGCCCTGGACTGCCTGGATCACGGCCTGCTCCGCCTCGGCAGCGCGACGCTCCGCCTCGCGAGCGCGCTCCTCCGCCTGGGCGACGCTGTCGCGAATCTCCTGCAGGCGGCGCTCGCGCTCGTCCTCTTCGGACTTGAGCTTGGCCAAGCGCTCCGCCTCGGCGGCGCGGCGCTCGGCCTCCTTGGTGCGCTCTTCGATCTGGCGCAGCCGCTCTTGGGCCTCCGCCATCGCTCGCTCCTGCGCCTCACGCTCCTCCTGCAGGCGCTGCTCCGCCGTCTGCAGCCCGGCCTGTCCTCCAGCCGCAGCCGCGGATGCAATCGGCGGCACCGCCGCCATGCTCTGCGTGACCTGGCCTGCCTGCGCTTGCGCGGTGCGGTCTTCGGCCTCGCGCTGCAACCGCTCAGCCTCCTGGATCCGGCGATCGGCCTCGGCTCGAATCCGCTCCTCCTCACGCTGGATCTCGGCGACCTTCGCCTGCACCCGCTGTTCGGCCACAGCGGGGTCCTCGTAGCCGACCGGTGGCGCGGATGAGGCGGGCGTCGGCGCAAGCGGGGGAACCGCCGCTGCGGGCGAAGGCTGGAACGGTGGCTGGGACGCAGGCGCTGCGGCCGGCGGCGGGACGGCAGCTTGGGGCGCAACCGGTTGACCCGTCGGGGGTAGCGGCGCCGGCTGGTCGCCCAATTGGAGCTGTTCGCGCTCCTGGGCAGCGCGCGCCTCGACCAACTGGCGCTGCGCCTTCGCCGCCTCCTTGCGAGCCCGGCGGCTGCCGGCGCGACCGCCGCCGCCAGCAGGCTTGCCGCGGCGCTCCGCCCGCTTGGCGAGGCGCTCTTCCCTGCGCCGTTTGGCTTCTTCCTGGCGCTTCTTGCGGTGCTCGCTGCGGGCGAGGCGCTGCTGCTCGCGAGCCTGCTTGCGCTTTTCCTTCGAGCTCAGCGGCTGCTGAGCTGTGGGCGGTGCTCCGGGGCTGGCCCCTGTCACAGGCACAGCTGGTGGAGGGCCCGCGGGCGGCGGAGTGCGAGGAAGCTCAGCCGTCTGCGCCTGCGCATCGGTTGACGCGGTCGGCACGGCCTTGCCAGGGGGTGAGCTAGTCGGAGCCTTGGCTTCTTTCGCGGCTTTCTCTTTGGCCCGCCGCTGCGTGATGCTGACGACGAGCAGGAGGAGGAGGATCGCCGCGACCAGGCCGCCGACGAAGTACTGGATGTTGTCGCTGACGAAGTTGCCGGCTTCGCTCGGGAAGGAATCGGCCTGCGCCTGGGCCGGGACGGCCAAGGCGAGCGCAACGAGGGTCAACGCGGACCAGAGCAGGGAAATCCTGAAGCGCATCGGTCCCGAAGCTACCTCATCCGGCCCTTGAATTCTCGCTCGACTTCGCGTCGCACGTCCCGATCCGCGATCTCGCGCCGCCGGTCACGCCCCTCCTTGCCCCGTGCCAGCGCCAGCTCCACCTTGGCGCGCGGGCCCTTGAAGTAGATGCGGAGGGGGATCAGGGTCAGCCCCTTCTCGGCGGTCTTGCCGATCAGCCGTTCGATCTCGCCCTTGTGCAGGAGCAGCTTGCGCGGTCGCTCCGGTTCGTGATTCTCGCGGCTGGCCGGTTCGTAGGGCGGGATATGCAGCTTGCGAAGCCAAACCTCACCCTTCTCGACCACGGCGTAGGAGTCGGTCATCTGCGCCTTGCCGTTACGCAGCGACTTGACCTCGGAGCCCTGCAGGACGATCCCCGCCTCCATTTTTTCGACTGGCTCGAATTTGTGGCGGGCACGGCGGTTGGTGGCGACGTCACCTGAGACGGGCTCGCGTTTCTTGTCCTTCTTAGCCACCGGCGCGCTCCAAGTCGACGCGACCCCGGGCGGGAACGACCTCGCCGACCCGGACGGATATCGGATCGCCAAGGCGGAGCGCGGCACCGGACTCCCGCCCGGTCAGGGCGGTCTCGGTTTCGTTCAGCTCATAGCGCTCCTCGCCAAGCGTTCGCGCCGGCAGGAACCCCTCGTAGACGTCGCCGAGCTCGCCGCCAAAGCGGACGAAGGCGCCGGCCCGGATCACCCCCGAGACCTCGCCCTCGAACTCGACGTCCTCGCCGCTCTGGTCTAGCTCGCGGCCCAACAGGTAGGCGGCGCAGATGTCGTCGGCGTCGCGCTCGATCCGGGCGGATTCGCGCTCGCGCTCGCTGCTGTGCCATGCCACCTCGCGCGCCTCGACTGCCCGCGGCGCCTCCTCCCCCTCGCCCAGCGCGGCCAGCAAGGCGCGGTGGACGAGCAGGTCGGGATAGCGCCGGATCGGCGAGGTGAAGTGGCAGTAGGCGGGACTGCCCAGGCCGGCGTGGCCGCTGTTGCGGTCGCTGTAGGAAGCCTGCATCAGGGAACGGAGCACGAGCGATGTATACGCCTCGCGACCGTGCCCGCGCCGCGCCGCCTCCGCGAGCACGAGCCGGCTCGCCTGCGCGGCCACCTGTCCAGCCTGGGCGGGGGCAAGGCCCTGACCCACGGGCGGCGTCGGCACGCCGAGCCCGCGCAGCTGCTCGACCAGGCGCTCGACCCGCGCCGAATCGGGCTGGGCGTGGACCCGGTAGACCGCCGGTACGCGCTTGCGCTCGAGCAGCTGGGCCACCTGTTCGTTGGCGAGGATCATCAACCGCTCGATCAATCGGTGCGACTCGGTCTGCGCGACTGAGCGAGCGGCGACGACGTCACCGGCCGAGTCGAAGCGGAACTCCGGCTCGCTCGACTCGACCTCGAGGCTGGTCGCCCCCCGCTGCCCAGCCAGCGATGACGCCGCTTCGCGCGCCAGCGCCAGCGGCTCTGCCATCGCCTCGGGGGCGCTCTCGCGACCGGCGAAGACGCGGTCGAGCTGGTCGTAGTCGAGGCGCGCCCGCGAGCGGATGCGGCTGCGGTAAAAGCTGGATGCGCGCGGCCTGCCGCTGGGACTGAGCTCGATCTCGGCCGTCACCGCCAGGCGCTCGACGTCAGGCGCCAGGCTGCAGGCATCCTCGCTCAGCGCCCGCGGCAGCATCGGCTCGACCGCGCCCGGTGCGTAGGTGCTGTTGGCGCGACGGCGCGCCTCCAGGTCGAGCGGCGTCCCCGGTCGAACGTGGGCAGCCACATCGGCGATGTGGATCCAGAGGCGCAGGCCGTCCTCCTCGCGCCGGGCCGAGATCGCGTCGTCGAAGTCGCGCGCCGTCGCAGGGTCGATCGTGAAGGTCGGCATCCCGGTCAGGTCACGGCGACGGATCTCGCTCTTCGCAGCCTGCTCGGCTGCGCGCCCGGCTTCGACCTCCAGGGCCGCGGCGAAACCTCGGCCTTCCAGGCGCTCCTCGAGCAAAGCATCGATCGCCTCGCGGGCGTTGCTCGGCTCCTTGCGACGCCCCCGCCCGCGCGCCCGCTGCCGCTCGCGGTAGTAACGCCAGTCCCGCTTGCTCACTGCCCAGCCAGTACCCCGAGCGCGCGTTCCAGCGCCTCGTCGCGGCCGGGCGTCTGCAGGTCGTCGCGGGCCTTCACGTCGGGGTGGATGCCGTGGCTCTTGGCGAGGTTGGTGCCGTCTGGGGTGAAGTACTCCCCGATCGTCAGCTTCAGGGCGCCGCCGTTGGACAGTCCGATCTCCTGCTGGAAGACGCCCTTGCCGTAGGAGCGGGTACCGACCACTTCAGCGCCTGCGTCGTCGGCGAGCGCCGCGGTGAGGATCTCCGCCGCGGAGGCGGTGTTGCGGTCGATCAGGACGACCATCGGCAGCTTCGGCAGGTTGTCGCCCACGGTCTTGTAGACGGCGTGACCCTGAGTGCGCGAGTCGGTCGTGACGACGACTTCGCCGTCGGGCAGGAAGACGCTGGCGCTCAGCACCGCCTCCTCGAGCAGGCCGCCACCGTTGCCGCGCAGGTCGAGCACGATCCCTTCCGCCCCTTCTTTCTGCACTTTTTCCACGGCTTCGCGCAGCAGCGCATGGACGCCTTCACTGAAGGAGACCATGGCGACATATCCCAGCTTGCGGCCGTGGACTTCCTTGATCTTGCTGGCCACCACCGGCAGGTCGATCTGGGCCCGGGTGACCTCGAGCTCATCGACCTTGCCACGCCCTTTGGGCTTGACCCCGATCGTCACCTGCGAGCCTTCCGGGCCTTTGATCTTGCCGGTCGAGACCTGGCTGTTCTCGCCGGCGATCGAGTCGCCGTTGACCGAGACGATCACGTCGCCGGGCTCGATCCCGGCTTTTTTCGCCGGCGATTTCGGAAAGACGCTGTCGACCCGCAGTCCTGCTTTGACTTCGGAGACGGTCAGTCCGATCCCGGAGAAGTGCCCTGAGATCTCCTCGTTGAAACGGTCCAGCGCTTCCGGCGAGAAGTAGTCGGAGAAGCGGTCACGATGGCGGCGGCGCAGCTCGCGGACCATGCCCTGCAGTGAGGAGTTGGTCAGCTCGGTCGAGCCCACCGAGCGGAAGTAGTTGTCCTCGATCAGTTCCGTCGCTTCCAGGTTGAGGCCGGCGGAGTCGTCGACGAAGCGGTCACGGACGAATTCCGGCAGCTTGCCGGGATGGCCGCCGAGCCAGATCCCGGCGCAGAGAACGACGATCAAAGCGGCCGCCAAGGCCGCGACCTTCGCTGCGCTCACGCGGCGCTCAGACCTTCAGGAAGCGGCGCAGGGTGACGCCGGAGCCGATCGCGGAGACCAGCACCGAGGCGGCGAAGAGAATCGCCACAAGAGCGGGGAAGGAGAGGGTGCTGTTGTTCTGTGCGGCGAGGAAGGAGAAGGTGTCGCTCAGCGGGTCGACGATCGTGATCTTGCCCAGCCACAGGATAAGTATGGCGATCAGCCCGCCGGCGAAGCCGACGACGACGCCCTCGATCATGAAGGGCCAGCGGATGAACCAGCGGGTCGCGCCGACCAGCCGCATCACCTCCACCTCGCGGCGACGGGTGTAGATCGAGAGCCGGATCGTGTTGCCGACCAGCATCAGCGAGGCGAGGATCAGCAGGGCGGTGATCACGGTCAGCACGATCTTCAGCGCGCTGGTCACCTGCTCGATCTGCTGGGACTCCTGCTGGCGGTCGAAGACGTCCTGGATGATCGGCGAGATCGGCTTCGGCTTGCCGTTGGGACCCGGCGGCGTGACCGCGGCGCGGACCGCGTCGAGGTTGCTGGCGTCGTCTGCCTTGATCTGGAAGTTGGCGGGCAGCGGGTTGTCGTGGAGCTGAGCAAGCAGGTCTTCGCTCTTGCTCTTGCCCAGGTCCTTTTCGAGTTCGGCCAGAGCCTCGCTCTTGCTGATGAAGGCGACGGATGCAACGTGCGGAATCGCCTCCAGCTTGCCTTCCAGGGCGGAGATTTCAGCCTGGGTCGCGTCGTCGTAGAGCGCCACACGGAACTCGAGGCTTTCGCGCACCGATTCGCTCTTCGCCTGGGTGGTCTGGAAGACCGGGATCAGCACGCCGAGCAGGATCACGGTGGTAACCGTGGTGACGATCGCCGCCATGCTCGGGGCGCCGTTGCGGCGCAGGGCGCGGAACGCCTCCTGGGTGAAGAAGAAGAATCTCGACATCTAGATCAGCGTGTCGTGTCCGTTGGTCTGGCCCTCGGGGGCGACGCCCATCTCGGCTCGCATGCGCAGGCCGAACTCGGTCGTCGACTCCTCGGTGTAGCCGCCACTGACCTCGTCGCGGACGACGCGGCCCTCATAGAGCTCGATCACGCGGCGGCGCATGTTGTCGACCATCTCGCGGTCGTGAGTGACGACGACGACGGTCGTGCCGGTCTTGTTGATCCGGTAGAGCAACTGCATCACCCCGATCGAGGTGACCGGGTCGAGGTTGCCGCTGGGCTCGTCGGCAAGCAGCAGCGGTGGGTGGTTGACGAAGGCGCGGGCGATCGAGACGCGCTGCTGCTCGCCGCCGGAAAGCTGGTCGGGATAGCTGCGCAGCTTGGTCGAGAGGCCGACCAGACGCAGGATCTCCGGTACCTGGGTGCGAATCTGCGCGCGACTGGCGCCGATCACCTGCAGCGCGTAGGCGACGTTGTCGTAGACGGTGCGGTCGGGCAGCAACTTGAAGTCTTGGAAGACGGTGCCGATGTTGCGCCGCAGCTGCGGAATCTTCTTCTGCGGCAGGGCGCCGATGTCGCGGCCGGCGATGCGAACGCTGCCGTCCGTGGCCGCCTCGTCGCGGATCAGCGTCTTGATCAGAGTCGACTTGCCGCATCCGGTCGGGCCGACGAGGAAGACGAACTCGCCGCGGTCGACCGCCAGGGAGACCCGGTCGAGCGCCATATGACCGCCTGGGTAGACCTTGGTCACATCGCGCAGCTCGATGATCGGCTTGCCTCCCGGCCGCCGTTGCTGCGGCTCGGAGCCGCCCGTCTTTCGCTTTCTTCTGGCCATGCTCGCGGACCCTTCTGCGAGTACAGGGTGACTCCTGCGCACGGTGGGGCGCGCAATTCTGCGCCCAAGTGGATGAGCGACAGACTAGCGGAGTATTAGCGAATGCTTATGAAGCTACGCCTGAGCGGGCTGCAGGGCGCGCTCGGCGGCGGCAACAACGTGCTCGGCGTCGATGCCGGCGGCGGCGATCAGATCGGCCGGCGGGCCGCTGCCGGGCCGCTCGCTGACCGCGAGGCGGGTGAGGGGAGTCTGGGTGCCGGCTTCGGCGAGCACTGCGGCTACGGTCTCGCCGATCCCCCCCTCGGCCCAGTGGTCCTCGACCGTAACCAGAGCGCGGGTCTCGTGGGCGGCGGTGAGCAGGGTCTCGGCGTCGACCGGCTTGATCGAGTAGAGATCGACCACCCGGGCGTTGACGTCCCGCTCGGCGAGGGTCTCGGCCGCGGTCAGGCATTCGCGCAGGGTGATGCCGGCGCCGATCAGGGTGATCGCGTCGTCCTCGCTGGAGCGCACCGTGTGACTGCCACCGATCTCGAAGGTCTCGTCCGGCCCGTAGAGGACCGGGGTCGCCTCACGGGTGGTGCGCAGGTAGCTGACACCGCGGTGCTCGCGCATCGCGTCAAGCAGCTGCACGGCTTGGTTGGCGTCGCTGGGGTAGAGCACGACGCTGCCCAGCACGGCGCGCAGCGAGGCGATGTCTTCCAGCGCCATCTGCGAGGGCCCGTCGGGGCCGATAGAGACGCCGACGTGGGAGCCGCAGAGCTTCAGATCGGCGTCGGAGATCGCCGCCATGCGGACGAAGTCATAGGCCCGGCTGAGGAAGGCTCCGAAGGAAGAGGCAAAGGGCTTCCAGCCACGAGTCTGCAAGCCGACCGCGGCGGCGACCATCTGCTGCTCGGCGATGTACATCTCGAAGAAGCGATCGGGGTGCTTGGCGGCGAAGCGTTCCGCGTAGGTCGAGTTGCCGACCTCGCCGTCGAGGGCGACGACCTTCTCGTCGATCGAGCCGATCCAGGCAAGGGCATCGCCGTAAGCGGCCCGGGTCGCGACCTTCTCGCCGACCTCGTAGCTCGGGCGCTCGACCTCCGCCCGCTCGATCTCGAACGGCTTCGGGGACGGCGGAGCTTGGACCTCGACCCTTGCGTCGCGGATCCCGCCCAGCTCCTCGACCGCGGCCTCCGGATCGGAGAGCGGCTTGCCGTGCTGGTTTTCCTTGTCCTCGACCGCGGCGACACCGGAGCCCTTCTTGGTGCGGGCGAAGATCACCGCCGGGCGATCGGCCTCCTGGGCGCGCCCGTAGGCAGCATCGATCGCCTCGAGGTCGTGACCGTCGATCTCCTGCACGTCCCAGCCGCAGGCGCTTGCACGCGCCGCCAGCGAGGAGGTATCCCAGCCGTGCATGGTCGGGCCTCGCTGGCCGAGCCGGTTGACGTCGACGATCGCGATCAGGTTCTTCAGCCGCGCGTAGCCGGCATGCTCGAACGCCTCCCACATCGATCCCTCGGCCAGCTCGGAGTCGCCGCAGAGCACCCAGACCCGCAGGTCGGAGTGCTCGAGGCGCTCGGCGGCGAGCGCGATGCCGACCGAGATCGGCAGACCCTGGCCGAGCGAGCCGGTCGCGACGTCGACCCAGGGAAGTTCGGGGGTTGGGTGGCCCTGCAGGCGCGAGCCGAACTCGCGGAAGGTGAGCAGCTCCTCGTCGTCGATCGCTCCAGCCGCTTTGTAGAGCGCGTAGAGCAGCGGCGAGGCGTGGCCCTTGGAGAAGACGAGGTGGTCGTTGGCGGTGTTCTCGGGCGCGTCGAAGTCGTAGCGCAGGTACTTCGTGAAGAGCACGGCCATCAGGTCTGCGGCCGACATCGAGGAGGTCGGGTGACCGGAGTTCGCCGCGGCCGCAGCGCGGACCGAGTCGACGCGCAGTTGCTGGGCGAGCTCCTTCACGGGCGAGGACAATAACTGGCGCTAGCCGATCGCGACCATGCGCTCGATCGGCAGCCTCGCTCGCTCGGCAACGTCGCCCGGCACGCTGACCTCGAACTTCATATCGCGCAGGCTGTCGCGCAGCTTCGGCAGCGTGATCATCTTCATGTACTTGCAGAAGGCCATCCGGTTGGCCTCGATCAGGTTGGCCTGCGGAGCCGCCTGCTGCAGCGGGTAGAGCATGCCGTTCTCGGTGGCGACGATGAAGCTGCCGTCGGGGTGGCCTTCGACGTGCTCGAGCATCCCCGAGGTGGAGAGCATGTGGACTCCCTCGGGCTCGATTTCGCCGGCGGCGACGTACTCCATCGCCTGCGTGGCGCAGCCGCACTCGGGGTGGATGAGGAACTCGGCATCGGGGTTTTCCGCGCGGGTCTGGACGATGTCGTCGGGACGGATGCCGGCGTGGACGTGGCACTCGCCGTCCCAAATGTGGAAGCGGCCGCGGCGCTCGGGGTCGTCGAGCAGACCGGTCTCGCGCTCGACGAAGGAGCCGAGCCACATGTCGGGGCCGAAGAGGATCTCCGTGTCGGCTCCGTGCTCGGCCCAGATGTGCTCGACCACCTTGACCGCGTTGGAGGAGGTGCAGCAGTAGTCGGTCTCGGCCTTCACCTCCGCAGAGGTGTTGACGTACATGACCACCAGGGCGCCCGGGTACTCGGCCTTCCAGGCGCGCAGCTGGTCGGCATCGATCGAGTCGGCGAGCGAGCAGCCGGCATCGAGGTCGGGGATCAGCACCTTCTTCTCGGGCGAGAGGATCGATGCGGTCTCGGCCATGAAGTGGACGCCGCAAAAGGCGATCGCGTCGGCATCGGTGGCAGCCGCCTCGCGGGAAAGGCCAAGCGAGTCCCCCATGTGGTCGGCGACGTCCTGGACCTCGGGCAGCTGGTAGTTGTGGGCGAGGATCACCGCGTTGCGCTCGGCTGCGAGCGCGCGAACCTCATCGCTCAGGGCAGCGATCTCTGCGGGCGAAAGAGCGTCCGGTGAAATGGGTTGGATCGTCGGGAGCTCTTGCATGAGCCCTTCCTTTCCTGATGTTCGCTGGCCCGGCACCTCGTGCCTCGAGCCAGTCGAATGAACGTCGTTCAAGTCTAACCTCTCGGCATGCCGGAGCTACCCGAGGTCGAGATCACTGCCCGCCGGCTCGACGCTGCGCTGCGTGGAGCGACGGTGGAATCCGTGCTAGCGCCGGGGATGAACGTGATGAAGACCTTCGACCCGCCGCTGGAAGCGCTGG
>Ga0068853_100003757_pt1 | contig 11643 bp, 7 predicted proteins | sample KBSCornC32_FD_65655 | JGI IMG/M metagenome (GOLD analysis project Ga0068853, IMG submission 65655) | Corn rhizosphere microbial communities from Kellogg Biological Station, Michigan, USA - KBS Corn C3-2 | ecosystem: Host-associated > Plants > Roots > Rhizosphere > Soil ... | reverse complement strand
GTGCTGGCCACGCGCGGCGCGCTGGCCTCGGGCTTCTACCAGCAGGCGCTGCGCGAGCGCGGCATCGACTTCCTCGTGCCCGATGCCGCCACCGGCCAGGATCATGTGGACGCCTGCATCCGCGCCGTGAAGGGCGGCGACGTGCAGGCCGGCGCGGCCGCGTTCAGGCGCGCGCTTGAAGCACTGTCCGCGACGGGCGCCACCGCCGTGATCATGGGCTGCACCGAGTTGCCCATCGCCGCGCAAGCCGCGCATGCCGTCGAGCACACGCCCCTCGCGCTGGTCGACAGCTCGCTGGAGCTGGCCCGCGCCACGGTCGCCTTCGCGCTCGACAAGGGATGGAACAAGCCGACATGGGTTTCCTGACGCGCATGTCCCACAGCCTGTTCGCCCTGCTGATCTGCATGGCGGCAGGCAGCGTCGCGGGCGTGTACCTGCCCGTGGCGGGCGACGTGGCGTATGCGGTGGCGCAGGTCTATCTGTCGATCGTGAGCATGGCTGCCATTCCGCTGCTGGTGGTGGCCACCTTCTTCGGCCTGCGCCAGACCATGGGGCTGCCCTTTCCGGGGCGGCGCATCGCGATGATCGCGGGCCTCGCGCTGCTGCTGGTGACCAGTTGCGCGGCGGTCGGCCTGGCGCTGGGCTGGATCAACGCGCCGGGCACGCAGCTCGACGCCGCTTCGCGCGAGCACCTGGGCGAACTGGTGCAGCGGGCCGGCGACGGCGGCGACATCGAGATGCGGCTGCACGACAGCGGCACGCAGGCCACACCCATCGAGCGCCCCCGCGCCACGCTGCTGCCCGACAACTTCTTCCGCGTGCTGGTGGAAGGCCGCTCGCTGGGCATCCTCTCGTGCGCCCTGCTCTTCGGCCTGGCCTTCGCGGCGCTGGCGCGCACGCAGCACGCGGCGCTCAACCACATGTTCGAGGGCATCTACCGCACGCTCGAACTCATCATCGCGCGCGCCAACATCCTGCTGCCGGTGGTGGCCTTCGGCATGTCGGCGCACGTGCTGTCGCAGACCGACGCGGTGACCATCCGCGCGATGAGCGGCTTCCTGCTGCACTTCGTGGTGCTGGTGGCGCTGCTGGGCGCGGCGGCCATAGCGGTGATCCACCGGCGCGGCAACCAGCCGCTGGCCGAGGTGCTGCAGCACCTGAAGACGCCGATGCTCGTGAGCCTGATGTCGTCGAGCACCACGGCGAGCATTCCGCACACCATCGAGGCGATGAGCGCGCGACTGGGCTTCAGCCGCGGCATCGTGGAACTGGTGGTGCCCACGGCCTCGGTGTTCCTGCGCGCGGGTTCGGCGCTCTACTACGTGCTGGCGGCGCTGTTCGTCGCCAACCTCTACGACCGCACGCTGGTCCCAGCCGACTTCGCCACCATCGGCATCGGCGCGACCATCGCGGCCTTCGCCTCGGCCGGCAACAACAGCCTGACCAACGTGGGCTACGCGGGCATCGTGCTGTCGATGCTGCAGCTTCCCATCGAGGCCGCGCTGGCGCTTTTCCTCGCCATCGACCTGATCTGCGAGGGCCCGCGCAACGTGCTGACGCTGCTGGCCACCTGCGCGCTGATTTCCGTGGTGTCGGCCGGCCTGCCTTCGGAGCGCGTGACGGCGCCGGCCGCCGAGATCAAGCCCGCCCAGCCGCTGCGCTTCGTGTTCGCGCGCGGGCACGTCGCGCTGCTGGCGGGCTGCAGCGTGCTGGCCTCGGTGCTGATCCTGCTGATGGGCATCGCCGTGGGCGTGCGGCAGGCGCAGCCGGCGGTCACGCAGGCCTCTTCCGCCGCGGCGAACACAGGAATCCAGCGATGAACCGGACGAACAACCTTTTCAAATGGATAGCTGCGCTGCTGCTCATCGTGGAGCTCGCCGCATGCGGCAGCCTCTTTCCCAAGGGCACGCGCGTGAACTGGAGCGAACTCACGCTCTCGGCCGCGCCCGGCGCCAACCAGAACAGCCCGGTCGCGGTCGACGTGGTGATGGTGCTCGACGACGCGATGCTCGCCCGCGTGACCGAGCTCACGGCCGCCAAATGGTTCGGCGCGCGCGCCGACCTGCAGAAGACCTTTCCGCAGAGCCTGTCGTACCTCTCGTGGGAGCTGGTGCCGGGCCAGACGATCCGCGTGCCGTCGAGCGCCATCGGCTCGCCGCGCGTGGCGGCGGTGCTCGTCTTCGCGAACTACACCACGCCCGGCGCGAACCGCGTACGGGTGGAAGACCTCAAGGGCCCGATCGTGGCCCGCTTCGATGCACAGAGCTTCGACGTGTCGGCCGCGTCACGTTGAACAACCCGGATCCCTTCAAGTGAACCAACAACTCCAATACAGCCGCGCGGGAGAGCACCATGTCTGACCTGCACCGCGCCGCCCCCATCACCGACCGCGTCGAGTGGCACGAGGGCATGCTGCTGTCGCCACAGCACTTCCAGCAGTTCTCGGCGCGCATGGACACCCTCGTCGCCTGGCAGATGCTGGCCGCCGCGCCCTTCGCCTGGGGCGTGCGCCGCCTGGTGTTCGACCAGGGCCTGCTGCCCGCCGGCCTGCTGCGCGTGCTGGTGCTCGAAGCCATCCTGCCGGACGGCACGGCGGTGCAGTTCTCCGCCGCCGAGGCCGCGCACGGCGCGCTCGAACTCTCGCTTGCGCCCTACGCCGAGCGGCTGGCCAACGAGCCGCTGGACATCTACCTCACGCTGCCCGTGACCACGCCCAACCGGCATCGCGCCGCGACGGTGCGCTTCCGCTCGGTGGCCGGCGCGCCCGTAGAGGACGCGGTGTCCGACGCCGAGCCCGCGAACATCCCGCGCATGCTGCCGCGCCTCGCGCTGAGTGCCGGCGCGGTGCCGCCCGGCACGCACGTGCACCTGCGCCTGGGCCAGGTGTTCAAGGACAACGAGGTGGTGAAGCTGGGCGACGCGCAGCCGCCGCTGCTGGAAGTGGCGCGCGACAACCCGCTGTGGACGGCCGCGTCCGCCCTGCTCGGCCAGTTGCGCGGCAAGGCCGCCTTCGTGGCGAAGCAGACGGCAGTGCCCTCCTCGCGCGTGGACGACCGCCTCGCGCACCTCGAGCTGAAGGACCGGCTGCGCAGCCTGCTGTCGGGCCTGCCCCATGCGGAGGCCGTGATGCGCACGCCGCACCTGCATCCGCTGCCGATGTACTGGTCGCTTTGCGCGCTGCTGGCCTCGCTGAGCCTGCTGCGCCCGGGCGGCGTGCCACCGGTGCCGATGGACTACGACCACGCCGACCCTTCGCGCGTGTTCCAGCCGCTGCTGCTGGCGCTGCGCGATGCGGTGTCGGAGGTGAGCCAGGAGTACCGCGAGCACAAGTTCGATTTCCGCCAGGGCGCCTTCGAGACCACGCTGCAGCCGCAGTGGGTGTCGGGCGCGCGCATCGTGGTGGGCCTGCGCGGGCAGTCCGACAAGGACCTGATGGCCTGGATGGACAGCGCCATCGTCGGCTCGCAGTCGGCCTACCCCTCGCTGCGCGAGCGCCGGGTGCTGGGCGCGGTGCGCCGCTGCATCGAATCGGCCGACGAGCTGGGCCTGCGCCCGGGCTCGGGCTACCTGCTCTACGCGATCCAGACCAGCGCGGCGCTGACCGTTCCCGGCGAGCTGCTGGTGATCGCCAATGCCAACGAAGGCGCCACCGCGCAGCCTCCGCAGGAAATCGTGCTGTTCATCAAGGATTGACCGGACCATGGCACGCAACCTCCCCGACCTCGCGGTCGACGACCACATCACGAGGCAGTTCCGCGCCTTCTACGACGAGATCGTGAAGGCACGCGACCGCACCGCCGAATCGCGCGAGAGCGACATCGACGCGGTAGCACAGACGCTGGCGCGCCACCTGGAGAACCTGCTGGAGCTGCAGTCGCTCGAATCGCGCCGCGAGAGCACGCGCTTCGAACTCGAGAACGTGGCCGACGCCCGCTACCTCAAGGCCGCGCTGGCCGACGAGATCCTGCTGCACACGCCGTGGATCGGCCGCGAGCGCTGGACGGGGCACCTGCTGGAATCGTCGCTGTTCCGCAGCAACATCGCGGGCGACCTGGTGTTCAGCCGCATCGAGGAATTGCTTTCGGGACGCGAGCCCTCCAAGCGCGACATCGCGCGGCTGTATCTCTTTGCGCTGGCGCTGGGCTTCCAGGGCAAGTACCGCGGCGCGGGCGAGGAAGCGCGCCTGCTGGGCTACCGCGAGGAACTCTTCCAGTTCGTCTACCAGCGGCCGGCCGACTTCTCGGGCCGCGACCGCGTGGTGTCGGAGCGGGCCTATGCGAGCACGCTCTCGCACATCGCGCCGCGCAAGCTGCCCACGCTGAGCCGCTGGACGGTGCTGTTCCTGCTGGGCGTCGCCACGCTGCTGGCGGTGTCGGAGCTGCTGTGGCTGTGGCAGTCGTGGCCGGTGCGGCAGGTGCTGCAGCCGGGCGCCGTCGAAGCATCGGGGGCTTACCTGCGATGAACGGCATGCGTCCCCACAAGATTTCCAGAGGGTCGTCGCGATGCTGACCGACCAGCTCTTCCTGATTTCCATCGCGGTGCTGACGCTGGTGGTGCTGCTCGTGCTCGGCATGGTGCTGTACTTCGCGGCGCGGCGCTCGCATGCCAAGCCGTCGAGCGACCCGAAGGTCGCGCGCATCCGCTTCGACTCGCTGCGCAGTTCGTTCCGCCAGGCGGTCGAGCTGATCGAGGGCAACATCGCCTCGCGCGCGGACCGCTACGGCATTCCGTGGATCATGCTGCTCAACGAGGGCGACGACCACCGGCAGCTGCCCATCGAGCAGTCGGGCGTGGCGAGCGCGCTGAGCACCGAGTCGGCCTCGGCGGCGGCCACGCAGGGCATCTCGTGGCACTTCTTCGACCGCGGCGTGGTCATCGACATCCAAGGTGCCTATCTGGGCTCGCCCGATGACGACGACGCCTCCGAGAAGCCGTGGGACGAGTTCCTCGGCATGTGCCGCGCCTACCGGCCGCAGCGGCCCTTCGACTCGGTGGTCATCACCATTCCGGCGGCGCTGCTGCTGGACGACAGCACCGACGGGCGGCTCGAACTCTCCAAGCGCGCCAAGCTCGCGCACCGCCGCCTGTGGCTGGCGCAGAACCGCTTCGCGATGCGCTTCGCGGTGTACGTGCTGGTGACCGGCGCGGAGCAGCTCGAAGGCTTCAGCGCCTTCGCGAGCGCGCTGCCCGAGCCGCTGCGCGCGAGCATGCTGGGCTGGTCTTCGCCCTACGACCTGTCGACCACCTACCAGCCGGCATGGGTCGACGAGGCGGTGGGCACGGTGGTGCGCTCGGTGTCGGACGTGTCGGCCGAGCTCTTCGCCACCGGCACCGCACCGCAGGGCACCGGCCCGCAACTGCTGCTGCCTTCGCGCATCGAGGCGCTGCGCGGACAGCTGCAGCTGTACGTCGACGAGCTGATGCGCCCGAGCGCGTACCACGAGCCCTTCTTCTTCCGCGGCATCTACCTCACGGGCGACAGCGGCGAGTCGGCACAGACCGTTGCCGCCATCGACGCCCAGCACGATGCCTACGGCCACAAGGACCTGGAGCCCATCGGCGGCGACCTGATCGCGCAGCTGATGCGCCAGCCGGCCTTTCTGCGCGACCTGTTCGAGAAGAAGATCTTCCTCGAGTACGGCCTCACGCGGCCCTCGCGCACGCAGACGCTTACGCGCCCGGTGCTGCACCGCGCGCTGCGCTGGGCGGCGGTGATCTTCCTGGGCGGCTGGGGCGTCGGGCTCTTGGTCGCCACCTGGCAGCTGCACCGCCACAACGCGACGCTGGTGCCCGCGCTGGCCCAGCTGCAGAACGACGCGCAGCACCGCATGCGCGCGCTGCAGCGCGGCGAGACCATTCCGACCGCGTGGTACCGCAACAAGGCGCTGTCGCTGCTGGCCATGAACGAGCGGCTGCGCACCGACGGCACGTATTCCTTCTTCATGCCCGGTTCGTGGCAGCCCTTCGACGACCTGAACGAGCGCGTGATCGAGCGCATCGAGCGCGAGTTCGGCGACATCGCGGTGAGCACGCTGCGGCGCGAGCTGATGGCGCGCGTGAGCCAGTTGAGCGGCGTCGAGCAGGACGAGGCGACCGGCGAATTCATCGTCGGCGCCAGCTGCGGCCTGCCGCCCAGCTTCAGGACCATCGGCGACGCGCCGCGCAAGAACGGACTGCTGGTGGAAGACCAGCCCGAGTTCGGCGCGCTGCAGCGCTACCTGGGCTCGGTCGAGCAGCTCGACGCAGCACTGCAGGCGGTGGAGCGGCTGCGCCAGCCCGCGACCGGCAATGCCGACGACCTGCGCGTGGCCGTGCGCTACGCGCTGGGCGCGGAGCTGCCGGCCGACCTGAGCCGCAACCTGCGCTACTTCCGCCAGGCGGCCGAGGGCAATGCGCTGGCGATTCCGCTCGCGCCCGTGCAATCGGCGCTGCGCTGCGCGCTCGACAAGGGCACGGCGCAGCTCGATGCGCGGCTCTTCGTCAACAACGAGCTGCTGGTGTCGGAGCAGTCGCTGGCGCGGCTGCTGCCCTCGCTGGCGAGCACCGGCACCTTCGCGCGCACCACGGCCAGCTTCCGCGAGGTGATCGCGGCCATCAAGGACCAGGAAGACCTGGTCGCCTCCGGCAAGGGCGGCTGGATGCGCCAGCCGGTGCTGGTGCTGGGCTCTTCGTATGACCGCACCATCGCGCGCATCGAGCAGAACCGGCTGCTGGGGCTGGAGTCGGCCGATGCGGTGCGAAACCGCGCGCAGGATGCCTTCCAGAAATTCCGCGTCGAGTTCAGCCTGCGCTTCGGCGGCGCGCAGCCCGGCCTCGTGTGGCAGGACAAGGACGGCCGCTTCGCGCTGGCGCCCGAGCGCATCGCGCTGCGCGACGCGCTCACCGCACTGCTGGCGCAGCCCTTCATGGCCGCCGCGCGCGACCGCGAACTGCCCGGCGCAGGCATGCGCACCACGGCCGTGTGGGACCTGCCCAGGCTCGACCAGGCGCTGGCCGTCGGCGACATCCGCAAGCGCTACATGAGCGAGGGCCTGCAGGCCTTCCCGGCCACGCTGCGCCCCGGCATCGAGGGCGCACTGAACGCGCACTTCGCGCAGCTGGTGGTCGACCAGGTCGCCGAGGCTGCGAACGGCATGGGCGACGGTGGCCGGGCCACCGACACGCAGGCCGCCGCGTACGAAGCCTCGCGCCAGCGCCTCGCCAAGATCCAGGCGCTGCTGTACGAACTGGGCGCGGGCCCGCGCGCCGAGGACCTGCGCGCGATGATCTCGCGCGACGCGCTTCAGCGGCTGGAGGCCGTGGACGAGGCCTTCAACCAGTCGGAGCTGTACGCCATGCGCGGGCGCGACTTCCAAAGCTGGCGCGGCGAACGCGGGCCAATGCTGGTGGCCTTCGGCGTCTCGGACGTGGGCTCGCTCGCGGCCTACCTGGGCCAGCAGTTCAACCGCACGGAAACGCTGGGCAAGCTGGCCGACAGCTACATCGCGGCGCTCGACGGCATGGGCGCGGGCTCGGTGCTCGCGCAGCGCTGGCAGGCGATCAACCGCGACCTGGAGCGCTACCGCCTCAAGAACCCGAACAGCAGCCTGCTGCTGCTCGAACAGTTCCTGGGCACCACCGGCGCCGAGATCGACCGCGAGACCTGCGGCGCGAAGCTGGCCGGCAAGGCGCCGGCGGCGCGCATCGGCGACTACTTCGCCGACCGCCACCAGCAGATCTACAGCGCCTTGCTCGCGCGCTGCCAGGAACTGCAGTTCGGCGACCAGCAGGAGCTGTGGACGCAGTTCTCCACCCGCTTCAACCGCTCGCTGGCGGGCCGCCACCCGTTCGGCCCGGCGACAGGACGTGCCTTCGAACTGGCCGACCCGGCCGACGTGAACGACCTGACGCGCGCCTTCGACCCCCTGGCACGCGCGCTGAAGGAGAACCGTGGCGCGGATGCCGGCGTGCGCAACGTGGGCATGCCCGGAGCCGGCGCGCGCCGCTTCACCGAGCAGTTCGCCCGTGCGCGCGACTTCCTGCAGCCGCTCTTCCCGACCGAGGAAGGCGCCGCGCCGGGCTATGACCTGAGCGTGGACTTCCGCGCGAACACCACCGCCGAGATCGAAGGCAACAAGATCATCGACTGGTCCTTCGAGGTCGGCGACCAGGTGCTGCGCCTGCGCGACGCGCCGCGCACGCTGCGCTGGGAATACGGCATGCCCGTGGCGCTGGTGCTGCGCATCGCGAAGGACTCGCCGCTGATGGCGCGCGCCGATCCGCAGCAGCACGCGCTGATCACCGACGGCCAGACCGTGAGCTTCCGCTTTGCCGACCCGTGGGCGCTGTTCACGCTGGCGCAGCGGCAGCGCGAAGGCGACCCGGCCCAGCGGCCGGACGGCCGCTCGCAGCTGCTGAAGTTCGAGTTTCCGCTGGTGGCCCAGTCGGCCGGCGACGCGGCGCAGGCACCCGATGGAGGACGCGCACGCGTTTTCCTGCGCATCGCGGCCAGCCCCGCCGGCAAGAAGAACGCCCTGATATGGCCCGCCGCGTTCCCCGCGCGCGCCCCCGAATGGAACATGCCCTGATGGCCGCCCTGCTGTCCCCCCTGAACGCCGATATCGACGAAGCCACCGGTGGCTTCGCGCCCGACCTTGCGATCTTTCTATCGCCGCTTGCGGGCCCGGAGGGCCCGGCCGGCCCGCCGCTGCGCTACGACCCGGTGTGCGCCCGCATCCGCGAGGCGCGCACCGAGGAAGACGCCAGCCTGCCGATGGGCGAATGGACCCGTCCGCTGAAGAAGGCCGACTGGCGTACCGCCGAGATGCTGTGCACCGAGGTCCTGCAGCGCCGCAGCAAGGATCTGCAGATGGCCGCCTGGCTCACCGAGGCCTGGGTGCACCGCCATGCGATCGACGGGCTGGCCGCCGGGGCGCGGCTGCTCGAAGGCCTGGCGCGCGAGTTCTGGGAAGACGTGCATCCGCGCATCGGCGACGACGGCGACGCCGACATGCGCACCGCCACTTTCGTGTGGGTCAACGACACCATCGCGCACGCGCTTCTGATGCGCGTGCCGCTGCTCGAATGGCCGGATTTCTCGCCGCCCTTCATCACGCTGGGCGACTGGCAGCGTGCGCTGACCAGCGAGTACGGCATGGGCGCGGCCGGGGCTGCGGTCAACGCCAAGGCGAAGGCGAAGGAAGTGGCCGAGGAGCCGAGCGCGCAGACGGTGTCGCGCCAGGACATTCTCGACCGCGCAGCGCGCGACCTGCATGCGCTCGCCGCGCTCGACGATCGGGTCGCCGTGGCCGCCGATGCGTGGCAAGGCCTGGAAGCCCTGCTCGACGAGCGGCTGGGCATCGATGCGCCCAGCCTGTCGAAGGTGAAGGAGATGCTCGCCCGCATGCGGCAAGCGCTGCGCAGCCTGCTGCAGGAGCGGGATCCGCGCGATGAAGAGAAACCGGTCATGCCGACCACGCCGGCCACGGCCGGCTGGATGCCGGATGCCGAGCCGCTGCCAGCCGAAACCCCGATGGACGACAACGACATGAGCAACGCTCCTCCTCCTTCCTTTCCTCCCGTGTCATCCGAGGCACTCCCGCAGGCGCTGGCAAGCGGCCGCATCGGCAGCCGCGCCGAAGCCTATCGGCTGCTCGAACTGGCGGCCGCCTACCTCATGCGCGAGGAGCCGCACAGCCCGACGCCCTACCTGGTGAACCGCGCCGTGGCATGGGGGCGCATGCCCCTGCCGCAGCTGATGCAGGAAGTGCTGCGGGAGGACGGGGACCTTAATCGGTACTTCTCGATGATCGGCGTCAGGCCAGAAACATAGGTTCCTCCTATCAGCAACAGGTTGCTTGAATCAATGCGGAATTGAAGATCAACGCTTCGGAGCATGCGATGAGAAACAAATACATCTTTGAACCCAATCCCATCCCGCCACCGAAAGATTCACATCTCGAATACATGTGTCGGTTGATAGCGAACTACCTCGCGGGGGAGAAGCAGAAGCGGAAATCGGCCGCGAATGCAGCATCCGAAGCCTTACAAAAAGCAATGGACGGGAAGTCCGGACAGTCGGACTTCTCATACGTCACGACGCATCAGGTTGCCTTCGAGAAGGCTTATCTGAACATCGGGACCACAACCATCGATCAGCTAACCGTGGGCCTCAGGAAATCAGTCCTGGAAGCTTATCGCCTGAAGTACTGGCCATTTGTATGGGGCAAGACCCAGCCCGCCATCGATACCGTAGCAACGCTCACTTGCACCCCGAGCGGGATCAATTCATGGATTGTCATGGTCGAGGCGCGAGTAACTCCGGGCACGGCGATAGACGAAGTCCCCGTCGGCACCATCTACTGTGGCAACGGCAGATTCGAGTTGCTCGTGCCTCAGCCCAAAGACGTGCGGAACTCCGTCTACGTCAAGCGCACTCAACGTCATCAGCACTACATCGGATATCACCGGGACGGCAAGGATCGCTTCATCAGGCGGTACGTCGTGAGAGGATTGAATCAGGACGACTCGCAACGGCTAGCAGAGCAAAAACCTCTGAGGGCTTCCGCTTCCGGCAATGTGGCCACCGAAAATGAAATAACAAGCGAGGAAGCTACAGGCAAGCACAACGTTAAAGTGGGAGCGACGTTGACTGCGAATCAGCAAATCTTGAGTCATACGCGCGGCTGGTATAAGCGCTTCATATCGGCCACGACTACTTTTCGCACCGTTTACTCAACGCTTGGCGAGGAATTCCAAAGTGTCTTTGGCAAGGTGATCATCGACCTCGCATACGTTCCCGGCGCTTCCATCTACGATATCCACACGCCTGAGGCGCTCGATCATTTCGACACAAACGGCGATGCGCTGCTCAATCCGGTCGCGCACGTGAAGGCCTCGCAGCGCAGTCTGGCAGACGAACAGCATCTGGCCGCTCGTGATGTCATCAGGACCCGGGAAGTACTGATCCGGGGACAGGTGCCATTCGAGGCCATCCGCTGCAAGAGCATGGGGGCAAAGATCGTGGCCATATCCCATCCAGGAGGCGATCTGAACGGGTCCGCAACGTTCAAGGCGGTCGAAAGCGCATGGAAAGTCGCCACTCTCGCAAGCTGGCTGAGCGAAGAAACGCTTTCTTACCGACGCGACAACCTATGGTTCAAGTTCTATCTTTACGCTGACGCGCTACAGGCAAAGCTAAGAGCGGATGCGGTTCCCGAGACATACAAGGACTTCAAGGGAACACGGGTCTACTTTGATTTTCCGGACGTATCGCCTACGGGATTCCCCCGCTGACGCCAGCCGAAGCGGCACTCCTCACAAACTCGAGCCGTCGATGCATGGCCGGATCTTCTGTCCCGAACCCCTCTTTTCCACGACACCAACATGGCCACATCCACGCCACTGTTCAATGCCCTCGCGAGCGCCAAGTTCACGCACAAGTACGAAGTCGTATGGGCCGAGCTGTCCGGCGCCGAGTTCAACACCAGGACAAAAGCCTGGCTCAAGCTGCTCGGCAAGGTGATCGGAGGCCCCTCCAGCAAGGAGCGCAAGGCGCTCGCGCAGGAGTTCCTGCAGTTCCTGTACGTCTACAAGCAGATGCTGGAGAAGCTCACGCACGGCACGCGCTCGCCGGAGCCCGCGCAGGTGCTGCAGAAAATGACC
>Ga0068853_100003755_pt1 | contig 11650 bp, 6 predicted proteins | sample KBSCornC32_FD_65655 | JGI IMG/M metagenome (GOLD analysis project Ga0068853, IMG submission 65655) | Corn rhizosphere microbial communities from Kellogg Biological Station, Michigan, USA - KBS Corn C3-2 | ecosystem: Host-associated > Plants > Roots > Rhizosphere > Soil ... | reverse complement strand
CTTCCTCACACCCGAACAGCGGCGACGTGGTCGCCTACACGTATCCGCGCTTCGCCCTGCAGAGCGGCGCCGGACCGCTCTTCACGACGACAACGGCATCCGGCCAGCACGGCGGCCTCAACACCCACCCCGAGCTCCACACCACCCTCGGCGCCTCGGGCGTCGGCATCACTCCGCAGCGCGTCGACGTCCTCCCGCAGACGGAAGTCGCGCGATTCGTCCGCGCACTGATGTTCGGACTGGCGGTCCGATAAAGGCATTGTGTAGGCGTGCGCTCCACACACGGTCGAACTATCGATCGTCGCACGTGTAGTGCGTGTCACAGCTCACCGTAATCGCCCCATAAAGCATTCGAACCTCTGTTGACACACCTCCATCCTTGCCCTACTCTGCTGCGCCAACGGTCACACCAACGATAAATGCCGCCCGAAACCCATCGGTGACTCGACGGCAGAGTTGTGTGTCACAAGGGACGGAGCGAGACGCGCTCCGTGTGAGGAGAGTCATGCGCTACGTATTTGCCCTATTTCTCGCCTGCTCCGCCGGTTCGCTCTGGGCAGCCCGTCCGCCATTTGCCGGACAACTGCAACAGGGTGGAACCCCGCAGCTGACGTTCACCGACAACACAATCGAGGCAAGCGGCTTGGGGCCGAACGCGTCGGTAACGGTCGCCGGTTTTGTGATCGAAACGCACAACTACACTCGTACGATCACGACACCCGCCTACTCTCAGAGGTCCGACGCCAAGGGTAATCTCGTCGTAACGGTTCCCGGAGGCGTGCAGCCTCGCAGCGTATGGATCCTAGTAACTCACGCGGGATACACGGTGGCGTCACCGATGGGTGTGCTGAGGACTTTCGACGTTCCAACGGCGAATCTAGCATTCGATCCAAGCAACCAGCTCTCGAGCGTAATCATCCCCCGGGCACATACCGAGGTCTTCGCAATCCCGAGGCCCAGCGATGGTCCCCCGGACCCGGTGATAACGGCCGACGCCAAGGACGGTTCGCCCGCTGACGCCGACAACGAGATGAACGGCACGATCACCGTATCGATCCAGGCGAAGCAAGGAGCCACCCTCTTCGTCGTCGACACGCTTTCGCTCGAATGCTCAGTGGTGGCGGTGAGCCGGTGAGAAAACTCTCTTACGCCCTCGCGATCGTGATCCTCGCGTCCGCAATGTCGGGGCAGCAGTTGCAAAACACCGCTCGTGGCTTCGACCCTGAGAAATCATTCCAAATGGGCGACTACGACACGGTCAACGCCTTCAACGGTAACCTCGCCGTCTCCATACCGATTGGGCCAACCTTTTCACCCGGTGGCAACCTCAAATATGGATTGCATCTCGTTTACAACGGCAACATGTGGTCCTTTGCCGGCAGCGATACCCAACCCGAGAGCATTCCGAACCGTTTCTGCAACGCGGGGTTGGGCTGGCAGCTGACGCTTGGTGATCTCGTGGCCCCCAAAGATCCCCTGCAGACGGCGATGACATCCGCGGGCAATTGGATCTTTGGCGGACCCGACGGCGCAGAGCATGTCTTCTATTTCATCTTGCACAACGAGGAGTTCAACACCATCTACGCTGGATCGACGGCCATCACGCCTGGCACGGTGGTCGGCTACACGCGTGACGGCTCTTACCTGAGGCTGGTTCGCAGTGCACGCAACGGCAGCACTACCTATTGGGGTGGCGCATGTACCAGCAGCATCTATGGATGCAAGGATTGGCAGGTCAATTACCAAATCGAATCCCCGGACGGTACGATTTCGACGTTTCGCTCTCAGGTTGTCACCGGCGTCGCGAACACCACCGGCTACGACGCCAACAACTTTCTGCCAGAGAGTGTTGACGAGACACTTCTCTACCAGCTCGTTCGTGTCGAAGATCGCTTCGGTAATTATTTAAACGTCACCTATTCCTCCGACGGCCTCACGTGGACCTTGCAAGACGGGACGCCGACAACACCCGGGCGGAGGCATACGATCGCGCTTCTTCCGAAGACTTTCTACGACTACTACGGCACGGCGACGGCGCGAAATGCGATCGGAAGCATCTCGTTGGCGGGATTCCAAGGTGGCAACCCAGCTCCTCTGGTTTCAACCTATACGTTCAACTACGGGCCGTACGAGAGCATTTCGAAGAGCTGCGACGATACGTATCCCGGCAACACGCGTTCGACGTACTTCTTGAACAGCATCACCCAGCCGGACGGGTCGCAGTTCACAATGACATACAATAAGCTATTCTATGACTCGACGGGCGCCACGACCTGTTCGCGGGCCGCGGGTCACCTGATCGGTTTGACACTTCCTACGGGCGGCCGGATCGCGTACACGACGTGCGGGACCCAGTCAGATTCCGACACGGGAAGGTGCTTCCGCACGTTTCCACAATTGGATGACCCCAACGGCGGACCTGGAAAACAACTGACGAGTACTCGCTATCATACAGCCGCCATCACCGCGCGGACGCTATATGACGCCAACAACGTAGCGGCCGGCTCATGGACGTGGGGATCTGTTCTGACCAGCCCGTACCAGGTGCAGGTCGCGCCCGGGAAGTTCCAAACGCTCTACCAGGAGGAAATCGTCACGGCGACCGATCCTTTGAGTTACACGACGGCGCTGCACTACAACGTCGATCTCACAGGCGGCGGCTGTCAAGTTGGCGGGAGCGGCGACGGTTATGGTGGCGACGGGTACTCCCTACCGTACACGAACGCAGTCCAAACCGCCGACGGACTCTCGCTCTCCACGGAGACATTCAACGGTTCGTGCACGATGACGACCACCAGCGCGACTGCAGGTTGTGCACGGCCGTCCTGCGTCGACGGGAACCAAAACCCATTGACGCCCGTCCGCACTTCGTACGTCGCCTACCAGATGGACGGCGGGTTGGAGTCCGCCGCCGCCGACGGTCGGCTTCAACACCAGCGCATCGTCTACAACGACGACACGGGCTGCGGTAGCGTCTGCTCTCAGGACATATCTTTTGACGATTTCGACGGTCTGGGTCACTACCGTAACGAACATCATACGAGCAACTTCCCCGGAACCAACGAACGCGTCACGACCACTCACTTCAACGCGAAGGGTGGCTCCTACGCCGTAAACGCGAATCCGGACAACTACATGATCGCTCCGACGGGAACATGGCTGCCGAACGTATTCGACTACACCTCGACGAGCGAAGCAGGTGTTACGGCGGAGACGGAGTACTGCTTCAATACGGCCACCGCGTTCCTGGAGCGCCGGCGAACATGGCGATACGCTGATCGAACGAAAGCCAGCAATGACCTACTCGTAACGTACACGAGCGACGCAGGAAACGTGGCGACGGAGACGTACTACGGCGGCGACAGCGACCCGCTGCCCGCGGGCTTCGTAACCTGCGCGTCGACGCCCTATGCCTCCCGCTATTCACTTTCACACCACTACACCGCGGGCACGCGCGACTCCAGTCAGTACATCGGCGCCGGCATCACGTTCAAGTCTCTCGATCTCACGATCGATCCCAGCTCGGGACTTCCCTGGAAGAGTCGTGACACGGCCGGTCTGGAGACCACTTTGGTCTATGACAACCTCAATCGCCCGACGGAGGTTCACCCGCCCGGAACGGCCTGGACCCAATACTCCTACACACCAGCGGCTGGCGCGGCGCCGGCCAGCGTCTCCATCCAGCAGCGCCCCAACGGATTCGGTACGAGCATGCCGACGGAGACCGAGTCCTGGTTGTATTTCGATGCCTTCGGGCGCTCGGTCTTGAAGAAAGTGCGTATGCCGATTGGCGGCTTGGAGCAGTGGGCCAGCACCCGCACTGACTACGACATCCTCGGTAGAGTCACCAACGTATGGGCGCCGATTGCCAAGGCGAATTCATCGTGGGAACTGCTGTCCCCATCGACGAAGACTTCCTACCTCTACGACCGCTTCGGCCGCACGACGAGCATTTCCGCTCCGGATTTGAGCTCTACAACAGTGTCGTACACCGGCGCGCGAGTCACGAATCGGATCCAGTGCGTGGCCACCGGCACCCAGATCAGTCCGTGCGGAACCTCCGAGCAACCGTTGACAACCACAGAAACCTATGACGGCCACTCACGTCTGGTCTCCGTCGTTGAGCCGATCGGTACGACCACGACATACGGCTATGACGTCGGAAACCGTTTGACTAGCGTGAACATGACCGGCGCCGACGGGACGCAGCAGCGCTTCTTCACCTACGACTTGGCGGGACTATTGTTGAGCGAACAGCATCCCGAGCTCGGCGTAGGCGGCAACGGAACGAAGACATACACCGAGTATGATGCCGGCGGCCACGTACGCCACGTCATCACTGGCACCTCCGGCGGCCGCTTCGACCTTACGTACAGCTATGACCCTGCCGAACGCCTGACCGGCGTTCAGGATCTCACGACTACCGGTGTGCGGCGGACGCTGAAGTCGCTCACGTATGCGACCGACAATCCGGCAGGCAACTACCGACTTGGTAAGCTCATGACTGCCCAGCGGCATAATTACCACACGCTATTCGGTGGCGATGTGACCGTGACGGAGACATATTTCTACGGAGGTGTTGGCGGGAGGGTCTCCGAACGCGACACCGCAGTATCCGGTATCAGTTCATTCCCGGCCAGCACTTTTCAATTGATCCTTGGCTGGAACGATCTGGGCCAGGTCAACAGCATCGTCTACCCCACGACCACCTCGTACTCTACCGTGGCGCGCACGGTGAGAAATAGTTACACGGACGGGCTTCTGACCAGCGTGAGCGGCAACAGTTTTACCTACGCGACGGCACTCGATCGCGCGTCAAACGGGCTCATCACGTCGGTAACCCATGGGAACGGCGAAACAGAACAATGGATCGCCGACGGCAGCGGCATCGCGCGGCCGGCGACCATCACCGTCACAGCAAACGGGTCGACGCTCTTTCAGAGCGGTGCTTACGCTTATGACGGCTCGGGAAACATCAAATCAATTGGGGACGCTACGACCAATAATGGAGTGGTGAATTTCTACACTTACGACCTCGCGAGTCGGCTAACGATATGGGCCCAAGCGTTTCCTTCGCAGGTGCACGGGAAGAGATACAATTACGACTCATTTGGTAACCCGACCAGCGGAGGCGTTTTTTCCTCTGGCTATGGACCAGCGCCGACGACGGCGGCGGACGTGACGACGCGGCACGATTCGTCGGCCAGCCACCACCACGCGGCACCGCTCAACTATTCGCCCGTCGATCACCAAGCGAGGACACTCAGCTATTCACCGACCAACCACGACTCTGCGCTCACGTACGATGCAGCGGGCGATGTGGTCTATGACGGCAGCCGGCAGTTCAGTTGGGATGCAGTGCCGATGATGGCGACGGCGACGATTCCGACTTCACCCACTCCGCGCACCTTCGATTTCATCTACACGGCGGACGACGAACGGGTTGCGATCGTCGAAAGTACGAACGGCCAGTACAAGTACACGTTTACTCTGCGCGACCTCGGCAATCACGTACTGCGCTCGTGGCTCGACGATGCACACACTGGAGCGCACGTCTGGGGCTGGAAAGAGGACGAGATCTGGCGTGGCGCACAGTTGCTCGCCAGCGAGTCGCCGACGTACGGCACGATGCATTTTGGCCTCGACCATCTTGGTTCTCCCGTCGTGGTCACCAGCTCGACAGGATGGTTGCTAGGCACGCAGCCTTTCGATCCATGGGGCAGCGGCGGCTTGGTGGGCGCCGACATGTTGAAGTTCACCGGGCAGGAGCGCGACGGGTACAACCTCGGCGGCAACATCATGACCAATATGCCCGACTACTTTCACGGCCGGTCGTATGACTATGCGGGTGTAAGCGGGAGTTTGTTTGATCCGCGCTTCCTGTCGATCGATCCCAACATCGATCTCGACGCGGCTCTGCATCAGCCGCAACGATGGAATCGCTACTCCTACGTCAGCAACAACCCGCTCACGTTCGATGACCCGAATGGACGTGAACAGCGGTTCAGGGCTGCTGCGTACGATTGGAAGGGTTTTGTCAACGGAATCGATCGGCTTGGTCGATTCCTAGACCGGGCGACGCCTGTAGTTGGGATGGGCCTCGCAATCTTTGAGGCCGTTCGTGGAGTTATCCCGCCTAGCGCGGCGGCGCAGGAGATCGAAAACGAAGCTGCCGAGATGACGGCAGCGGAAAGCGCCGCGTCAGAATCGGCTATGGCCGGCTCGATTCGAAACGTGAATCCTACGGGCAGTACGACGAACTGCGTAAACTGCGCGGCGACTGTGGACAACATGCTCGCGACCGGTCGACAGGCTTCTGCCTTGCCTAGCGGTCCTAAGTCTATCGAGGTTCTCGGAAAGGCCTGGACATCGATGGGTTCGCAAGCCAACGTGACCGCCTCGATGACAGAAGCTGGTAACGGAGCACGTGGTGTCGTGTACGTTGGTACAGGAGCAAGCAATAGCGTTGGCCATGTATTCAATGTTGTCAATCAAAATGGCGTCGTCAGGTTCCTCGACGGACAAACCCGGAAGCCGGTTACGACTTGGCTGAAAGAGTGGACAGATATTCGACTCTTGAGGACTAACTAAAATGAACTACGCCGAAGCTCGCGCGCGCGCTGCAGCTCACATCCGGGAAGGTGTTCAGGCGCCCGAGGGGTTTATACCTGTCATAGTGGACGCGGATACGCAGGAGCTATCTTGGGGCTGGGTCTTTTTTTATAACTCCAAAGAGTATCTGGAGACTTCCGATGTCATATATGCGCTCGCCGGGAATGCTCCGATCGTCGTAACCCGTGAAGGCGATGTCATCGAAACCGGTACCGCACGACCCCTAAACGACTATCTGAAAGATATTCTCGCAGCGAAGGAACGCGAGAGGATTTGATGGGGCGGCGGGTGCGTTCACTCTAAGAGAGTGGAAACCCACGCAAAGCGAACAGGCAGCCGGACAACCTGTTTCGTACCGTGAAACGCCTCGGAACGGGGCGGAGGCTCTCAGCGACGTGGGAACGAACCGGCAGAAGCCGCCGACGCGACGGAGAAGTATGCCGATCCCTGAGAAGGCGAAGATCAATGCCCGGCGCGAGATCCGCGGAATCAGCGAAGAACAGGCCAACGACATGTTGGAGTTACTCAATGCATTCATGCCAATGCGTCGACACGCTCCACCACCTGAAGAAGCTGTCGAAGCGGGAAGGCACGAGGACAAGCCGCGGGAAGGCGCGGATCAGATACCGATGACCCGCGCCAGCGACGCTTCTAGTGGTGCACCGACCGCCGTCGCGCCGGCTCGACCGTGATGTTCACCGTTCCGCTGGGAGCATTGCCGCAGTCGTTCGTCACCTTCACCCAGAACGTGGTCGTGGCTGTGAGCGGCCCGGTGATCAGCGTATCCGAATCGCTGCCGACCGGCACCGAGGTGTCGCCTTGCGCCCCGTGGTACCACTGGTAGTGCAGCGTCGGGCTGCCGGCAGCGATGACGGTGATCGTCGTCGATGAGCCGAGGCCGATCGTTTCGTCGGCGGGTTGTGTGATGGTCGGCGCCGTACAGCCGCTCGGCGTGATCGTGACCGTCACCGGTACGCTGTTCGTGCTCCCGCAGGTGTTCGACGCCTGCGCGAGATAGGTCGTGGTCACCGTCGGAGTCACGATGATCGAAGGGCCGGTGCCGATCGCGGTCTGGCCGCTGTTCGTCTGCTGGTACCAGGTGATCGTGACCGTGCCGCCGCCGCTTCCGGTCGACGCGGTCGTCGCGAGGGTGTAGTTCGCGCCGTTCTGCGTCACGGTCGGCGTCGTGATCGTCACCGCCGGACAACCGTTGTTCGGGTTCACGGTGACAGTCACCGCCGTGCTGTTCGCCGGAGGTCCGCAGCTGGGTACCGTCGCCTGACACCAGTAGGACGTCGAAGTCGTCGGGCTGACTGTCAGCGTGGAGCTCGTTTGGCCGGCGATCGGGTTCGAGGTATCGCCGGAGACGCCGACGTACCACTGCAGCGTCAGGTTCGGTCCGCCGCTCGCCGTTGCGCTAAAGAAGGTCGACGACCCCTGCGTGATCGTGCGGCTCGAGGGCGAGACGCTGACCTGCGGGGCGAGACAGTTGACGGTGACGGTGGCGGCGTTGCTGTCCGCCGGGGGCACGCACGCGCCGGTCACGCGCACCCAATACGTCGTGGTGAACTGCGGACTGACGTTGATCGTGGCGGTCGTGCCGTTGAAGACGGGCGAACTGGTGTTCCCCTTCGCGCCCGTGTACCACTGATAGCTCAGCGGCCCCGTCCCGGAGGCGACGACGCTGACTTGGGCTGTGCCGCCGAACGTGACCGTCGAACCCGAAGGCTGGGTCGTGACCTGCGGAGGATTGCACGTGACCGGATTCACCGTTACGGTCGCCGCGTTACTGTTCACCGCCGGCCCGCAGGAGTTGTTGACCTGGACCCAATACGTCGTCGTCGTAGTCGGCGAGACGTTGATCGTTGCCGTCGTACCGCCCGCAACCGGAGTGGTCGTGGATGGAGGATTCCCGATGTACCACTGGTAGGTGAAGGGCGAGCTGCCGCCTGCCGTAACGGAGAGACTCGTTGAGTCTCCCTGGTTGATCGTTCCACCGACAGGCTGTACGGAAATCGAAGGCGCGACGCATGCGCCAGGGTAGACCGCTTGCATCGCGTGTTGATCGTAGGTTCGAGGCGATGCGTTGATCCCGCCTGTGATGAATGCCTTCATGATGGCCGTGCTCGAACACTCCATCGTGTTCGAGTCGCAGGCCGAACCTTGGGTCTTCCCTTGGTCTGAGTGGCGGAATCCGATGCTGTGGCCGACCTCGTGAGCTACGGCTGTATTAAAGTCACCGTTGCCGAACAGAAGAGTGCAATTCGCGATGCCCTTGTTCATCTCGACGTCACCATCGACGCCGTGTGTGAAGATTTCGCCGTTCGGGCCTGTGAAGGTCGTGTTATCTACCCACATGCCGCCGATACCCAATACGCCACTGTAGCCACTCGGCGAACATGTGAACGCGGCGGCGCCAGCCCACGTCAGATCGCGCTCGAATTGGACGGTGTTCTTACCGTCCGCTTTGCCCGATGGGCACCCGCTGCTCGGATCGCACAATCCGAAGTCGCTTGTCGAGGTGCCGTTGTAGGAAATCGTAAGGCCAACGCTGCTAATCGTCGACCAAGCAGTCATCGCAGCATTGATCGCGGTTACACCATTGCCCGGCGCGCCGGTCTCATCGGTCGTGCCACGGTAGTAGGAAACCGAACTCGCGTTCCATCGCGGGCTTCCACCGCTCGTATATGACGCGGCGGTGAACGGAGCGATCATCGCTTTAGGCAGAAACCGCGAGGCCGTCGTTGCCGCATCGACGCTGACGAAGGGGGCCGGCTGCACGAAGTAGTCCGCGGCTCGATGCTCTCCAACTACCTCGGCACGAACGAACGAAAGGAATCCATCCGCAGAGCGGCGTCGCTCCTGATACGTATTCAGATGCGTGTCCCATCCGTAGATCTCGGCTTCATCCCGGACTAGCACTTGCGTACCAGTTACGTCGGTGCGGAACGCAAACTTCCCGAGCGCCATGTCCGCAACGATCCACCTTCCACGCGGCCGCGGACGCAACATGAGGACCACTCGGTCACCGATGTCGAACTGCGGCATCCCGGGAATGACGTGCGTCGCCGCTTCACCTGAACCGGATGGCTCGATCACGCTGATGACTCGGTCGAATACAGGTCCCTTGATCACCTCCTCGACATCGAACATCGTGCAACTCGAGATAGCGGCATTGGCCAGGTCGCATTTCGAGACGGCAGTCGCGACGACGATCGCTTCGGAGTGTGCGATGAAGTCGCGATCTTCAGGGACGATGTAGCTCGCTGCGAACGAGGGCACAGCAACGACCGCGCACACGAGCGCGAATAGCACGAGTTTCCGGTTCACGGGGACTCCTCTCTGGGTCGATCGGACTTGGAGATTCTACCGGGTACGGCACCTCACGACGTGAGCGAGGTCACGAAAACGACGAAACGTCGCAACTCACCAGTTCCCAAGGATTTGCGGGAACTGCCAACGGGCGTCGGCAACCTCTTCCTCGACGATCTCGCGCTCGCCCTCGGCCGGCGCGGTCTCGAGCGCCCAATTCGCCAGCCACATCGGATTGACGTACGGAAGGACGTGGAGGGAGTCGATCCGGAACGCCACGCCCCTCGCGGCGAACCGCTCGTTGAGGTGGGCGATGACCTGGTCGGCGGTCGGGATCGGGTCACTCATCGCCTGTGCCTACTCATCGATCCCGAGCTCCTTCATCTTCGTCGCGAGGGTGCGGGCCGAGATGCCGAGGAGCTCCGCGGCGGCGGTGCGCGATCCGGCGCGCCGGAGGGCCTCGCTGATCTTGAGGCGCTCGATCACGTTGACCGCACGCGCGGTCGCCTCGTCCAGCGTTCCGGAGAGGTCGAGCGCTTCGGCGAGCGCTTCGCCGGTGGAGCGGGCGGTGCCGAGGCGGAGGTCGGCGACGTCGATCGTGCTGCGGTCGCAGAGGATCGCCGCGCGCTCGATGCAGTTCTCCAGCTCGCGGATGTTCCCCGGCCAGTCGTAGCCGCGCAGCTCTTCGCGCGCCGCATCGCTGGTGCGCAGGTCCGGCTTTGCGAGCTCGCGCGCGAATCGCTGCAGGAAGAAGTCGACCAGCGCGTCAATGTCGTCGCGCCGGGCGCGCAACGGCGGGATGGTCACGGGAAAGACGTTGATGCGGAAGAAGAGATCCTCGCGGAACCTCCCCTCCTTCACCTCCTCGGGGAGATGCCGGTTCGTGGCGCAAATGATGCGGACGTCGACGTCGATCGGCGCCGTCCCGCCGATCCGCTCGAACCGTCGCTCCTGCAGAACGCGCAGGAGCTTCGACTGCACCGATGCGCCGAGGTCGCCGATTTCATCGAGAAAAATGCTGCCGCCGTCGGCGAGCTCGAACTTCCCGAGCTGCCGGCCCGTCGCCCCGGTGAACGATCCCTTCTCGTGACCGAAAAGCTCATTCTCGATGAGCGTGTCGGGAATCGCCGCGCAGTTGATCGCGACAAAGGGACGGTCACGGCGCGGCGACAGCTGGTGAATGGCGCGGGCGAAGAGCTCCTTCCCGGTGCCCGACTCCCCCTGCAGCAGCACGGTGGAATCAGTCGGCGCCACACGCTGGATCGACTGCGAGACCTCGACGATCTTTGCCGACTCGCCGATGATCGCCGGCAGCCGATAGCGCTTCTGGAACTCTTCCTTCAGCAGCAGGTTCTCGTGCAGCAGCTCGCGATGTTCGCGGCAGCGGCGGAGGAGAAAGACCAGGTGGTCGACGTCGATCGGCTTCTGGATGAAGTCGAATGCGCCGAGCTTCATCGCTTCGACCGCGTTGTCGATCGTGCCGAACGCGGTCATCACAATCACCGGCATGTCGGGATCGCTCTCCTTCGCCTGCTTCAGGACGGCGATGCCGTCCGCGCCCGGCAGACGCAGATCGGTGAGGACCGCGAAGTAGCGCTTCCCCTGTGCCAGTGTGCGGATCGCATCGTTCCCGCTCGCCGCAAGATCCGCCTCGAGCCCCTCGGCTTCGACGGTCTCTTTCAGCATGAGCGCGAGGGACTCTTTGTCCTCGACGATCAGGAGGCGC
>Ga0068853_100003753_pt1 | contig 11653 bp, 6 predicted proteins | sample KBSCornC32_FD_65655 | JGI IMG/M metagenome (GOLD analysis project Ga0068853, IMG submission 65655) | Corn rhizosphere microbial communities from Kellogg Biological Station, Michigan, USA - KBS Corn C3-2 | ecosystem: Host-associated > Plants > Roots > Rhizosphere > Soil ... | reverse complement strand
CGAGTCGCCACATGCCGCCAAATTCCCTGCTCCTCGTCCGTATAATCGACATCCGTTATTACACCTGTTTCGCGAAATTTTTTCGAGAGACTCGCAATATAATCGCGCCGCTTTCGATATTCAGGATCGTTGGCTCCCGGATGGTCGAGATCGAGCTGGTTTATGTCCTCGAATTCCATATCATGAAATTCGGGCAGGTCTTCGTCGTTAACAATATAGTTATCAACCCTAAAGGCGGGCTCGGCGGTGGTTGTGGCGGTTTCAGTAAGCATAGCGGTTCCTCAAATTGTTCGATGCAAAGCGTAAATCGTCAGTTATCTGTAATAATCTATTTTAATGGAACCGATAATTTATTTGAAGATAAAGTGTTGGTAAATTATACTGAGTTGCTTTACAAGATCAGTTATTTGGGCTAAATCACTTTATAAAGTAAGACAGTAACTTTGTTGACACATAAAATCCTTGACTAACGAATAAAATATATGGCAGACTTATGCAACGAGTGTTGCGCGGCTCGTCTTTGCGCGGCGCCTCATCGAAATTGCTGCTGTTTGAAAACTAAAAAAATCGTGGGACAGTGGGACACTTGGGACAGTCCGCTAAAGCTTTAAATATCAATAACATCGCTGTCCCAAGCTTGTCCCAGCTTGGGACAGTTTGGGACACTTTTATGATCGACGATATAGACAGAAAGATCTTGAAGGAACTGCAGGAGCAGGCGCGAACGAGTTTCGCCGAGCTTGGGCGCCGTGTCGGGTTGACCACACCCGCCGTTATCGAACGCGTCCGCAAGCTCGAGGACGCGCACATCATCACCGGCTATCGTGCCGAGATCGACACCGCCAAAGTCGGACTTCCTATAATGGCTTTTATCCGTATGAGCATTTCGGGTGTGGATTACAGCCACATAATCGAGGTCGCCAAAGGATCAAACGAAGTTCTCGAATGCCACCGCGGCACCGGCGGCGATTCGTTCATAATGAAAGTCGCTGTTTCGTCCGTCGAGCATCTGCAGGAGATGATCGACCGCTTTACGCCTTATGGGATTACGACGACAACGATCGTGCTGTCGTCGCCGGTGAAACGGAGGGTCATTGAATTTGCATAACTTTTACAAGTTCCACGCAACCTGGCTTCTCAGTCTCAAGATCGATCTTTCTTTTCCAAGCGTTTCAAAAACCGCAAGCATCGACGGGCCGACGGCGACGCCGGTTAGCAGGGTTCGGGCGCCGTTCATTATCGTACCGAGTTTTGTTCCCTTCTCTTCGGCAAAGGCTTTTACGACTTCTTCAACAGCCGTTTCGGAAAAGTCATCGATCGGCTCGAACCTGTCGGCCAATTCGGGTAGCCACGTTTTCAGATCCGGGAATTTCTTGAGATTTTTCTCAACGGCTGTCGGGTCGAAATCGTAATCTTCGCTGAAATAGGCGCGGCCTTGCGCGGAGAAATCCTTCAACGTGAAAAAACGATGGCGAATCAGGTCGGTGGTGCGCTCATACCACTCGCGATCTTCACCGTCATACTCTTCACGCCAGAGCTTGGCAGATTTTAGCTCGTTCTTGACCAGCGGCAGGAGCTCGTCGAGTGGCATCGTACGGATGTATTCCGCGTTCATCCAAATGGCCTTGTCGTCGGTCCAATGTTTCGGATCGTTTTCGTGAAAATTAAAGATCGCGTTCGAGCGGTGTATGCCCTCGAGCGAGAACTTTTCGATCAGCTCATCGAGCGAATAAATTTCCTTTTCCTCGCCGGCCGACCAGCCAAGCAGCGCAAGAAAATTGCGAAACGCTGCGGCAACAAAACCCGCGTCCCGGTACGTCGTCATCGAGACTATCTCGCCGTGCTTGCGTTTCGAAAGCTTGCCCTTGTTCGGCGCGAGTATCAGCGGCAGATGCGCGAACGTCGGCGGCGAAACGCCAAGCGCTTCGTAGATCAGGATCTGCTTATGCGTGTTCGTCAGGTGATCCTGCCCGCGAATGACATGCGTGATGCCCATCTCGATGTCATCGCAGACGACCGCCAGGTTATAGAGCGGATGGCCATCGGAACGGAGCAAAACGAGGTCTTCGGTATCGGCATAGTCACGTTCCTGTGAGCCGTAAACCGCGTCCTCGAACGACGTTTTGCCTGCTTCTGCAACTTTCAGGCGGATAGCAAACGGTTCGCCCGTTTCAGCGCGTCTATCGCTTTCCTCTTTCGAAAGATCGCGGTACGGGTTATCGCGCATGTTCTTCTCTGCTGCACGGGCACGTTCCACGATCGCTTCTTTGACAGTTTTGTCAGTGACTTCTGGCTTCGGCGTAAAGTCGCGGTAAGCCTTTCCTTCGACAAGTAATCGACGTGCGGTTTCGCGATGTTTTTCGGCGTTGTCAGACTGAAAAACGATCTCTTCGTCGTGATCGAGTTCGAGCCAGGCGAGACCGTCCAGAATGGAACGCGTCGATTCCTCTGTGGAACGCGCGAGATCTGTATCTTCAATTCGAAGCAGGAACTTGCCGCCGACATGGCGGGCATAAAGATAATTAAAAAGCGCGGTTCGAGCCGAACCGATGTGAAGGTAGCCCGTCGGACTTGGAGCAAAGCGGACACGTGCAGTCATAAGCGAACAGTTTAGCGTAAACCGCTCTGCTAGTACCAACTGCGCCGGCGTGATGGTTGAAGTCTAGCTATCGACGTGGTGGTGTTATGGCAACAGGAGTGGGGAACCATTCATAGTGGAACACCTGGAAACGCTCGACCGTCAGTTTCCAAAAGTTCCACTTTCCACGGATTGGAACACACGAAACGAGCATCTAGGTTCTTCTTGATTCTATGATCTATATCTATATCTATATAATATATTATATGGTAATGGCTTAGTTAAAGTAACCAAGTCATTTCATCCTTCACTAAAGCTAAAGTCATTCATCTTATTTAACGTAAATTCAAGTGTTGTATATCGATAACGGGAAACCGGAATATTGAAAAGAACCTCAAACACGGAGTTCCACATGTTCCAAAAGATTGGAAAGTGGAACATTTGGAAAGGGGCAACATGACGTTTCCGCATGTTCCAAAAGACAGCCGTTCAAGGTTGATATATCTGAATAAGATTGCCGAACGTATCGTCGAATATAGCCTGCGTCCCCCAATCCGTTTTTGTGGGTTCCTGCGTGAATATCACGCCCTTTGCTTTCAGCTTTTCAAATTCGGCTTGCACGTCATCAACGCCGAACACGATCACGGGGATTCCGGCATCATAAACGCTCTTAAAATACGCTTTTGTATCGTGATCGTCGTTTGGCTCGAGTAGAAGCGCGGTTCCGTCTGGGTCCTCGGGTGAGACGACGATCGCCAGCCGCATGTCGGGCATATACATTTTTTCTATAAAACCGAGCTTTTGTGTATAAAATTCGAAAGCCTTGATCGGGTCGTCAACGGTAACGCTGGTAAGTGCAATCTTCATGGCGTAATCTAACTCAAAAGACACGAAAAGCCATCAAAGCCGACGGCCCGATAGCTGATCCAAAATCCGAAATCGCAAATCCAAAATTGAAGTGGCGGAGACGACAGGATTCGAACCTGTGGTACCCTTTTGAGGTACAACGGTTTAGCAAACCGCCGCTTTCAGCCGCTCAGCCACGTCTCCGCGTGTACTCGCTGAAAAGCAAGTTTTAATTCTAGCTTACGCGTTGGCTTTGTCAAGCCAAATACTAATTGTCAGTCAGATATCTGCTATCGTTGCGTAAGGCCGCCGATAAACCTTCGTAATAACTAAAAACTGAAAACTAATAACTCAAAATTCACCCGCCTTCGGCAACTAAAAGACGTTGCGGGCATCTTATAGACTAAGAGCTTGGTGTATCTTTACTGCTTGACACATTTGATTTTTGCGAACAAAATACCAAGGTTACTCGGAAAAGCGATTTTTTCGACATAACAAGGGGTAAGGTAAGCGCTTCGGACGACGATATTAAGATCGATCATTATTTGCTAAAGCGCGGTCGGCAAATGATTTCGTACAACAGCACAGGCATATTTCAAAAGCCGTTAATGGCTTTGCTGCTGGCTTTTTCAGTGGTGTTTGTCGCTGCGCCAATGGCGCACGCCAGTGTCCTTGTCGAAAAGCGCGGCGACCTCGGAATAATCAAAGGAATCGTCCGTGACGCGGGCGGCAGCCCTATTGCGGACGCAACGGTCGCTATTTTTAAGGCCGGCACTATTAAGCTCCTGAAACAGGTCAAATCAGCCCCGGACGGCAGTTTTTTAACGAAGATCATTCCCGGCACTTATACAATTCTTGCGGTCGCTCAGGGGTTCAATCCCGTTACACTAAAAGCCGTCGAGGTCGAACGTTCGGCCGAGCTCGTTTACGGTTTTAATCTCGAACGTGCCGGCAGCGGCAACACTCTGCCTGAGAAGCGGCTTGACCGCACCAGTTCGAAATGGGCGATACGCGCGGCGCAGATGCAGCGTTCGATCTACCAGCACGGAGACGGAAACGCACCGGTTGTCGCGAGTACCGCGTCCGACGATGACACGGAAACAGCCGACATAACTGAGCCCGACTCGAAAGGCCGCGTAACAGGTGTTATCGAAACATATTTTGGCACGTCGCGCGACGGCCAGTTTGAGGGCGTAAATTTCGCGGCGCTGCTGCCTGTTTCAGATGCTTCGTCGCTTGTTATAGCGGGTCAGACCGGCCGGGGCAAAGCGGCTCCGCAGCGGTTTGAAGCAGATCTGAAATTCCGTCCGTCCGCAGGGCATCAGGTTCGTGTAAACACGTCTTTCGGCAAACTCGGCACGATTACCGCACAGAATCAGGAAAAATCATTGGGGCAGTTGTCGTTTCAGGCTCTTGATGAATGGAACGTTCGCGAGGGCGTGATCGTCGTTTACGGACTGGATTATTCGCGTTTTGTCGGAGCGGGCAATGATTACTCGATCAGTCCGCGTCTGGGTTTTCAGTATGACATTGATCCGAAAACACGTCTGCGGGCCGCATACACGACCCAAACCCAGGAAAAGACGTGGTCGCAAGCCGTTGACCTTGAGGACAGTTCGATCGAATTCAGCGAACCTGTCACGGTTGATGACTTGGTTGTCACAAACAACAAACCGCAAATGAACAAGACGAGCCGTGTCGAATTTGGCATCGAGCGTGTTTTGGATAACAAATCGAGTGTCGAGGCAAACGCGTTTGTCGATACGACTCTCGGACGCGGCGTCGGCTTGATCAATATTCCGTTTGACGCTTTGGACGGTAATTTCAGCGAATTTGTTTCAAATCAGCAGGGACGCTCGACAGGCGTACGCGTGGTTTACACGCGGCGGCTCAACGGACGTTACAGCACGTCGGCGGGTTATGCGTTCGGCAATGGACAGAAGCTGTCGGGAAAGGCGATATCAGACCCTGCCAATTTGTTCGACAGCGGGTTTTTCCAGACGGTTTTTGGCCAGTTTGAGGCGGACCTCAAAACAGGAACGAACGTCAAGACCATTTTCAGATTATCACCGCAGGCCACGGTTTTTGCTATCGACCCGTTTCAGGGACGGCTCGCGATCTATGACCCGACGCTGAGCGTTCTGGTGACGCAGAACCTGCCGAATCTAGGATTTCCGTTTCACGCAGAAGCGATAGTCGATGCACGTAATTTGTTCGGTTTTCAGACCGGCGTTTCAAGCGAAGAAGGAGCGCTGAAGCTAAACTCACAGGGCCGGGCGCTGAGAGGCGGGATTTTGGTCAGGTTTTAATGTAAGCCACAGGAGAACACGCCAATCGTAGAAAGACAGTAAAAAGCTGTGTTCTCGGCGTTCTCGTGTGGCGATATTTTTGTCCAAATTCTCGGATTATCGAGCAAAAAACTGAATAAATTACTCACTCATTTGTGTTATATATTTATAGAGGCTTCGCATATCGCGGATATATCGAAGCTGGAGTTAGCATCTAACGATTTCGGGCGGTTGGAACGCATATTGCGTTGAAAATTGCCCGGAAAGGTCTGCCCAGGTACCGTGAAAGGAAAGGTCCTCACAAGTTGGAGTTTAATATGGCTGCTGTTGACGGTTTTATTCGTCGCCGGCGGAGCGTTGAATCTGTCCCAACGAGCCTTTCAAAAGATGCCCCCGACGGACGGCGTTTTGTGGACTAAAACATCGACCGGGATCTATGCCGCGCGGGTGACGCCGGAACTTGCAGCTTCCCGTGCAGGTATCGCGGTCGGCGACAAACTGATCGGCATCGGGTTTGACGGCGAAAAGATTGACGAGATCACATCCGCCGCCGATGTGCAGATGTATCTCGAATCGGCCGGAGTTGACGGCAGTCTCACGTACTTTTACCAGCGTCCCTCATACTCGTTTTCCGACAATTATTACTACGCCGATCTAAAACACATCGACGCGAGCCCGCGTTGGACGCCGTCGATGATCTTTTTGTCGATCGTCGGCCTTATCTGGCTTGGCGTCGGTATTTTTGTGATTTTCAAACAGGGCAGCCGTTCGCCGTTCGTGCTTCATTTTGCGACGGTGTGCCTTGCGGCGTTCGTTTTTCATGTTTACAAACCGATCGGCACGGGCGAGGATTTTGACCTCGCCGTCAGTTTGCTTGACGATATTGCGTTTGCGTTCTTTGTCCCGCTATTTCTGCATTTTTGTACCAGATATCCGGTCCGCAGCGAGGTTTTTGACGCATCCCGCTGGAAGACTTTAGCTTTGTATGTACCGGCCGTGGCAATTTCGGTTTCGCTGGTTTTTTTGTCCCTGATACCGCAGTTTTTCGTCCGGTCGGGTGTCGCTGAGGGCATCGCTCGTCTTGACGATTCAGTAAACGTTTTCGGGCTGATCTATCGCGTGCTGTTTTACCATTTTGTGATCGGCGTTTCGGCTGGCGCGTGTTTCCTCGTCTGGCGGTTTTTCAAGAACAGGCATCCGATGGTGCGGCAGCGTTTGAAATGGGCTATGTGGGGCACGGTGGCTGCTGTGGTGCCGATTTTGGCGTTTCAGATCATCGGACGGCTTGGGTTTAACCTGCCGGACGATAATTTCTCCGCGGCGCTTACGACACTCCCCCTCGGACTTATCCCGCTCAGCTTTGGCCACTCGGTCGTGCGTTATCGATTGATGGACGTTGACGTCGTTGTGCGACGTGCGTTGGTTTACGCGTTGACCACTGTGACGATAGCGATGATGATAGGAGCGGTCGCTCTGGGCCTTGTATTTCTCGCAGTCGGTAATAATTTATCCACTACTGAGATAACGCTGCGGGCGCTGATAGCGATCGTTGCGATGGGCGCGATCATTTTGCTGAGCGAGCCGCTAAAGAAATATCTGCAGGAACGAGCCGACCGCTTTTTCTACGGCGAGCGGTACGATCTGCGGCAGGGTTTGCTCGATTTTGGCCGCACCCTGTCGGCTACGACGACGCTTGAGCCGCTGCTTGACGCGTTGACCGAGCGGCTTCATCAGGTGCTTGCCGTGCAAAAGCTCGCTGTTTTTATCGAGGACGACCGCGCAAGTGGAACGTACAAGATCGCAAAATCCGTCGGTTTGACAGAAACCTATCGAATGCCGCCGGATTTTCGACAGCTAATACGGCAAAAATCGGCTGAACGCGGTGTTGTCCGGGCAGACGAGTTCGACATTTTCGAAACTGAGACGCCCAACCACAACGGCAAAGGAATTGTCCGACAGGAGCTGCATTATTACGTTCCGTGCGTTGTCCGCAGCCAGATGGTCGCCGTGATCGGGCTTGGCCGAGCAAGTGACGGCTCGCTCCTTTCATCCGAAGACCTCGAAATACTGAAGACAATTTCCGGTTACATCGCCGTCGCTGTAGAAAACAGCAGGCTTTATCAGGAACAGCATCAATACACGCAGGAGCTCGCGCTGCTCAAGGAATTTAACGAATCCATTGTCGAATCGGTCAACGTCGGTCTGCTTGCAGTTGACGAACACGGCAGAATTACGCGGTGCAACACGACATTCGAGGAACTGATGGGGCTTTCACGTGACGAGGCGACCGGCAAGCAGGTCGAGGAAGTTTTCGATACGAGCTTTGCGTTGAATCTGGAAAATATCCTCGGTAAATCGCGGTGGCATCTGACCGAAACGCGAAACGCATACAAGCTGCACACATACGACGTTCACGGCAGATCGCTGATATTAAACGTCGCGGTCGCTCCACTTCGGTCAGTGTCGAACCAGCAGACAGGTGCGATCATTGTGCTGGAAAACGTGTCGTCACGAGTAAAACTCGAAGAAACCTTGCAGCAAAGCGAAAAACTATCGAGCATCGGCTTGCTCGCGGCTGGTGTCGCTCATGAAGTAAACACGCCGCTAACAGGCGTTTCGAGTTATACGCAGATGCTGCTGGGGATGATTCCCGAAACGGACCCAAAACACGCGCTCCTTCAGAAGATGCAGCGGCAGACCGACCGTGCGTCAAACATCGTCGGCAATCTGTTGAATTTTTCGCGTACTGGCAGCTCGACCGATTTTGGCGAGATCAGCATCAATAAATTACTGAACGACACACTTCAATTGCTCGAACCGCAGCTTAGAAAATCGAACATCGAGGTCGTAAAAGATTACGCCGAAGAATTACCGAACATTTACGGCAATGGCGGCAAGCTGCAGCAGGTTTTCACCAACCTGATATTGAACGCGCGTGACGCGATGTTCGGCGGCGGAACGATCATTCTAAAAACGCTGAACGACGGTGGCGACGAAGTTGTCATCGAGGTTTCGGACACCGGCGATGGGATCGCACCGGAAAATCTGACCAAAATTTTTGATCCTTTCTTTACCACAAAAGGGGTGGGCAACGGCACCGGTTTAGGCCTGGCAGTTTCGTACGGAATCGTTCAGGAACACGCCGGTTCGATCGAGGCAAAAAGCGAAAATGGTGACGGATCGACATTCCATCTCGTGTTTCCCGCCGCAAATACCAATCGCCGTCAGCGTGCCGTCGGTTAGCCTCACAGCTTCAGGAAACGGCAACCAATTTCACCGTCTTTGTAAAATAAACAGCCGCTATAAATGCGACAAACATTATCACTGATGCCGCGGTAAATGTTCGAAAGATCGTTTGCCCGTCTATCTGGTTAAACTGGTTATTCAGCAAAATCCCGCCGATAGTCGGGCCGATCGCTCGTGCAAGACTCGCACCGGATTGTAATATTCCGAGCGATTTTCCTTGTTCCTGCGCGTGCGAAAGCTTTGAAACTAGGCTGGTTAACGCCGGATTAGCGAACGCATTTCCCAGTGACAAAAAAGTCGCATCGATCAGCAGAGCACTCAATCCGCCTTGACCGGCCGCAGGTCCGATGAACGGTATCGCAATCAGCGCGGCTGCCATCATCAGGCAACCGACGGAGGTTAATATGCCCTCACCAAACCTTTTCACCATATTGTGAAAAAGCAATCCTTGTCCGATTATTGATACCAGCCCGACGAACGCAAACAGATAACCGTTTTGCTCCGCCGAATATCCGAATTTAAATGACGTAAATAGCACAAATGCATACGTCATTATCGAAAACGCTGTGATGAGCAAAAAGTAGATGAGGTTTATCAGCCCGAATTCCTTTTCTTTGAGCGACTTTAACAGGTCGGCAAGACGGTTGTACACGATCCAGATCGGATCAAGAGGACCGAATTTTCTTGCGGACTTCCCGAGATCACTGCTTGTCTGATCCCTACCCGACCGAGACCTCACGGTTTCAGGTAAAATGAAATAGAGAGCCGTAGCATTGATCAGCGACAGTGCCGCTGCAAAATAAAACGGTACGTGAATGCCGTATTTGCTTAATATCCCTGCTATCGCTGGGCCCAGAATAAAGCCCAATCCGAACGCCGCGCCGAAAAGTCCCATTCCTTTAGCGCGGTTTTCTTTTGACGTAACGTCTGCGATATAAGCCTGCGCCGTCGATATGTTGCCGCCGGTAACGCCGCTGATTATGCGTCCGGCAAACACCAAAAACAGCGTGCTTGCGTAGCCGACGACGAAATATCCCAGCGCCGAGCCAAGTATGCTGATGAACAAAATCGGCCGGCGTCCGTATTTATCAGACAAGCGGCCGAGCACCGGCGCAAAGAAAAACTGCATCCAGGAATAGATCGAAAACAACATTCCGATCTCGAACGGCGTTGCGTTGAAGGGCGAGGTTTCGGCGTAGATCGGCAGAATAGGTATAACAATACCGAAACCTATCAGGTCGATAAAAACGGTAACGAAAATAATGATGAGTGGTGTTGTTAGAAATTTCTCGTCCGCCTTTTTTTCGGGCGTTTCTACTTCTGCTGGGTCGTCCATCGTTATCTAAATCTTGAGCCGCTTACTGCTCAAAAACTTTATTTATAGTAAAATAGCAACAAAACTAAACAATACCATCCCAACCGGATCTGTAAAACCAATGTCGAAAAAATTTACGTCCACGCTGATTCTTTCACTGCTGTTCACAACTATCTTTTTTATGTACAAGGAAACACCCGCTCAAAAATCACGGCCAAAAACCGCCAAGGCTCCGGCTGTGCAGCCCACGGCTGTTCCGGACATTAGCTACACGGTTTCGATGTCAAAACCGTGGACGCACCTGCTCGAGGTCGAAATGCGTGTGAGCTCATCTCAACTGCCCGCTCAAACCGAGCTTAAAATGCCGGTCTGGACTCCGGGAAGCTATCTGATCCGAGAATATGAGCGGCACGTCCAGGATTTTGCGGTAAAGGATTCTGCCGGCAAAAAAGACCTTGCGTGGCGGAAGATAAATAAAAACACCTGGCAGGTCGATACGGCCGGCGCGAAAGAGATCGTCGCGACCTATCGCGTTTATTCGAATGAATTGACGGTGCGCACGAACGAGCTTAACGACGAACACGCGTTTTGGAACAATGCAGCTACGCTGGTGTTCGTTAAAGATCAGCTTAAAGCGCCGTCAACCATAACGATCAAACCCTACGGCAATTGGAAGATAGCAACGGGGCTGCCGCCAGCTGGCGGCGCGAACACGTTTAGAGCCGAGAATTTCGACATTCTCTATGATTCGCCGTTCGAGGTGAGCAATTTCAAGGAAGTTTCGTTCACCGTCGAGGGCAAGCCGCACCGCGTCGTGTTTTCCGGCGAAGGAAATTACGATATGAAAAAGATCGCCACCGACCTTCCAAAGGTCGTCGAGCAGGCGTATCAGATCTTTGGCGAATTGCCGTATCACGATTACACATTCATCGTAAACCTTCGCGGCGGCGGCGGTTTGGAGCATTTGAACTCGACCGCGCTGCAATATAACCGCTTCGGTTTCAAACCTGAATCACGGTATAAGAATTTTCTTCACCTTGCCGCGCATGAGTATTTCCACAATTTTAACGTAAAACGCATTCGCCCCGACGCTCTCGGCCCGTTCGACTACGAAACCGAAAATTACACGCGCCTGTTATGGGTTGCCGAGGGCGGAACGGCGTATTACGAGGGCGTTTTGCTCAGACGGGCAGGGCTGATCTCGGACAAGGAATTTCTTGACGAAAAAGCGTCAACCATTACGCAGCTTCAGCAGCAGCCGGGCAGGTTCGAAACAAGCCTTGAGGAAGCCAGCTTTGATGCTTGGATCAAGTATTATCGTCAGGACGAAAATTCGGTCAATAACCAGATCTCGTATTACGACAAGGGCGATATCGTCAA
>Ga0068853_100003746_pt1 | contig 11662 bp, 11 predicted proteins | sample KBSCornC32_FD_65655 | JGI IMG/M metagenome (GOLD analysis project Ga0068853, IMG submission 65655) | Corn rhizosphere microbial communities from Kellogg Biological Station, Michigan, USA - KBS Corn C3-2 | ecosystem: Host-associated > Plants > Roots > Rhizosphere > Soil ... | reverse complement strand
CAATTAGGTGCAATAGGTTTGTGGCAGCAGTACAAACAGGATCCTGAAAAAGCAATCAATAATTATATAACTGCCTTAAAACTAGGAGGAACGAGAACTTTACCGGAGTTGTTTAAAGCCGCTGGTTTACATTTTGATCTATCACCAGGGCATATTAAACAATTGATGGAATTTGTTAAAATGGAGATGGATGCAGTTTAAAAACTGAAAATACCACTAAAGTGGTATGGGGTAAATTCGGAAATCTCAAATACAGAACCTATTTTTGGATAGAATATAAGATGCGATAAACGCATTTTCACATAGCTACTAATCAGAGCCTTAACCAATAAGTCCCGATGTTTCTACATCGGGGCTTTTTTTATGCTTGTGCCAGAAAATTTAATCTCTGCATTTCTTACAGATCCCTTCCACCACTACCTCCACATGTTCTGCGGAATATCCTTTAGGAAGTTTTATTTCAGGAGTCACTACATCATCAAGGCAATAAGTGTTGTTGCAATTAGTACATACAAAGTGAATATGATGATCATGATGATGACCTTCCTTGCATTCATCTTTGCACAAAGCATAGCGTATAGAGTTATCTGCTGTTGGTATGGTATGTATAATGCCCTTATCAACAAATGTTTGCAATGTTCTGTATACCGTTACCCTATCAAATTTTTCACCGGCTTTTTTTTCGATATCCCCATGCGCCAATGCGCCGGATTGCTCTACAAAAAGCTGTAAGATCTTTTTACGGCCTTCTGTAATGCTAAGACTGTTGCGTTTTAACAAACCTTCAACCTGGTTATCAATTTGTATGGATGTTTGATCTGACATTACACTATATATAACATTAATTTTCCGTATTTGTTGCCTGCTTTTCTTTCAATAATTTTTTCGCTTTTTTAATAAGGTCATTCACTTCGCTTTGCTTTAATCCATCATACACATTCATTACATCACCATTCTTATCTACCAATGCCCAAAACTGGGTATGTAAAAAATCTTCATCAAGGCTTTTAAGGTTATTCTTTGGATCGTCAATGGTATAACTTACCCTTGCCATATTGTACAGGCTATCTTTTCTGCCGGTCAAAAATATCCAATGCTTTGTATCAACACCTAAGGAGTCTGAATATTTTTTCATTCTTGGTACAGAATCTGTTTCAGGATCGCAGGTATGAGATAGAATAAGAAAATCATTCTCATTTTTAAATTGATCATACACCAGCTTCATATTATTATTCATCCTCGGGCAAATGCCTTTACAGCTGGTAAAAAAATATTCAACCACAAAAACCTTTCCTGCAACATCTTTATCAGTAAATGCTTTTCCGTCCTGTGTTGTAAAACTAAAGGGGCGGATATAACTGACCGGGTTTGTCTTTACTTTACTAAAGCCAGGTATGATAAGGCTCAAAATAAAATAGAAAGCAAGGGCCAAAACGACAAAGAATCCTATATAAAACAACTTCTTTTTTGACATAAACGCTTATTGCGGTGCAAAGGTAACATGCGGATGAATACAGGAACGCAGATGACACGGATTTAGCGGATTAACACAGATTAGTGCCCCAGGTCATCCTTTTTGAACCTCTAATATTTTGCAACAACGTTGCTTTTTTGTATCTTTGTCCACTTCATGAAATCTAAGATCAATTGGGACGCATTGGGTATCGGGGCTTCGCTGGCTTGTGCTATTCACTGCGCTTTACTACCTCTTTTTCTGAGCAGCCTTCCCTTATTTGGTATAAATATTATTGAGAATCTTGCTTTTGAAGTGGGAATGATATTGCTGGCGCTTGCCATTGGTTCTTACTCACTTTATCACGGTTATAAAAAGCATCATCATAGCTTGTTGCCGCTTTCACTTTTCTTTACCGGCTTTATTTTTTTGGTGTTGAAACAGTTTTTTGTCCTCTACGAAACTTGGTTGCTTATCCCTGCTGTTATTTTAATTATTACAGCGCATATCCTTAATTACAAATCCTGCCGCGTACACAACCATCCACACAAGGAAGACTGTGAGCATTGACAGGGTCTCCCCTTTTTAATTTATCTTGAACAAAAGTTTACCATGAAAAGAATATTCATTGGTCTATTTCTTTTGATGAACATTTCTTCCTTTTCACAATCAAAAGATGAACTGGCTATCCGCAAGGTATTAGAAACACAAAATGCCGCCTGGAACCGTGGTGATATAGATGGCTTTATGAAAGGTTATTGGGAAAACGATTCACTGATGTTTATTGGTAAAACTGGTGTGACCTATGGATGGGCAAACACATTAAAAAACTACAAGAAAGGATATCCCGATACTGCAGCAATGGGTAAACTTACTTTTACATTGATACAGGTAAAAAAATTATCAAAGGAATATTATCATGTAACCGGTAAATGGTTCCTCAAACGTTCGATAGGTGACGTTGGAGGTGCTTATACTTTATTATTCCGGAAAATAAATGGAGAGTGGGTGATTATTTCAGACCATAGCAGTTAGCCATTCTTCCAGAGTTTGTACAAATAGCGGATCAGCAATAAAAGAGTGATCAGCATTATTCCATAGAAAAGGATAGTCGTTACAAGGGGTTGCTCATCGGCATATCCCAATTTAAAATAAATGCCGGCTGTTGCACAGGCAATCATCCAAGACAATCCCAGCGAAATAGAGTTAAGGATCTTTACAAAGAATTTTTTTACCCCCGGATCCCAGTTTCGTTGGTCTTGCATTGTATTATATTCAGAAGAGAAGGTACAAACTTTTTGCAGTAGAAAGTGATAACTATTCCATCAACAGGTTTTTAAACTCCAGTGAATCGCCATTGAAGACATTAAAATCAACTTTAGAAGCAACGCCATTTACTCTTCCCTCCTGGCTATGCTGCCAGAACATCCATCCCCTGCTTATACGTGGCTGACCTGGTTGAAAATAATGAGCGATCCATAATGGGTACTCATCAAAGTCGGTTCCCAAATTGCGATTGTAAAAATCTACATTGCTATAAATGATCGGCTTTACATGATAATAGTCCTCTATCACCTGCAGCCATTCCTTTAATTCTATTTTTACTTGTGCTGTCGTTGCGCCATTCAATTGTTCAATATCCAATACTGGTGGAAGATCACCGGGTTGCAGATCAACATTATCAATAAAATTCTCCGCCTGCATTTTCCCATCTTTTGAACCGATGAAAAAATGGTATGCGCCACGAATTATACCATTGTCTTTTGTTCTTTTCCAGTTACGTTTGAATTGCGGATCGATATTGCTGATGCCTTCCGTTGCCTTGATAAAAGAGAATCCAAGTTGGACCTCTTTTACTTTCATCGCTTTTACTTCTTCCCAAACGATCGATTCCTGGTAGCGGGAAACATCAATGCCGTGAATAGAATAATTTTCCGGAATGGATATCCCGAATTCAGGATAACGAACAAAGCCTTTCTTTTTATAATGAAGCCATTGATACAACGTAATGGTTATGGTCATTGCAACAATAAAGGCTATACCATAATATAATAGTCGACGGATGTTCTTTTTTGTTTTGCGGGATAACATGGTGGCGTACTGTCACCAAAAGTGACAAGACAAATATAATTTGCCGCAAAGATGAGGAAATGTTAATTAAGTGTTTTGCTCCTGGATACACAGGAAAGTTTACATCAGACAGCTGTACTTAAAAGATGATTTTAGCTCCCAGGGTCGCATAAAACATATTCTGTCCTCTTTCCGAAAGGTCAGGGCGATTGGGCACTTTAATTAAATTTTGAGGAAGTACATAGGCCGGGTTGGCAATTAATTGCCATTTACCTTTTGCATATACTACCGGCATTGAGAATTCGTAGGAAAGGATGTTGAACTTATTTACTTCTTCAGTTATCAGTTGTTGTGTTCCGGGAAAAGGTAAAACACCGCCTTGTTTGTATGATGTTTTTGTGAACTGCTGGGTTCCGGCATTCACTGTTGCCGTTGGGTCTATTACAAGAACAGAATTGGTTGTTATTTGAAATCGAAAGAGATGATCCAGTCCTGCCGTTGCTCCGTAATCCAGCTGATCACTCAGTTTTATATCTGCCCCACCTGTTATATTGATAGCCTTGTTGATCCAGGTGTAAGTTCCTGCCGCTTGTAGCTTTAGTGCGGATTGAACCAATTGGCTATTGTCTTTATAGATCGGTTTTACAACATATATATTGCTGCTATATTTTTTTTCTTTATCAAAACGAAGACCTGCTGTGATGACTGAACCAGCATATTCTAACGTTGTTGCCTTGTTCCAGATAAAAACAGGAGCTCCGTTAATATAAAAATGTTTGCTGAACCAAAATTCGGCAACAGGAAAAACACCACTGCTTCTTAAACTATCCGTTCTGCCATAATAATTCAACCCGCTGTTATAATACACACCAAGCTTAAACTGAAATTCGTTTTTTGTATTGGTTGTGGAATCCGTTTGGGCAAATGTGACCGGTGACAGATACATTGAGAATGTCAGGATAATTATGCAGCTAACTTTTTTCATATAGTGAATGTTGGCTTGTGATCAGGGATGCTAAACATGCCGGGTAGCGAACAGAACAGGTTCGCAATATCAGCTGATAGTAGCAATACAGTTTGCAACAAAATTCTATCACTCAAAAATGGGCCTCTCCATTTTTGGGAGAGGCCCTATGTTGAAGTTTACGAATTACTGTTTTGTTACAGTAGCTTTTGTACTTGTTTCTGCACTTGCACTAACCTGTGGTTTTACGGAAGTTGCTGTTTCCTTCGCAGCCTGTACATCAGATTTCACTGTTGTTTCTGCATTTGCTTTTACTGTTTTGGTAGTTTCAACGGCAGCAGAAGTTTTATTGTCTGCTGTTGTTACCACTTTTGCAGAAGTTGCACCTGCTTTATCAACTACTTTACTGCCGTTTACATTCACACCTGCATTTACAGAAGTTGAAGTGCTTGCACCAGATTCTGTCGAAGCATTACCAGTCTGTGCATTTCCAGATGTTTGTGTTGAAGCATTAACATTTGCTCCAGCGTTCACATCTGTAGCAGTCTTAGCTTCATTTACAACTTTGCCAGAGGTGTTTACTGCTTTTGTACCTGTTGCATTCACAGTTGTCGCCGTTGTAGTTTTTACCTGGGCAGTTTTTGTTGCGATGGTACTTACAGTTGCTTTTGTTGCTGCTGTTGTAGCAGTAGTTGCCGCAACTGTAGTTTGTGTGACCGCTGTTGTGGCCGCAGTTGCGTTTACTGCTGCCTGCGTAGTTGATGTTACGCCAAGTCCCAGCTGTCCAAATGCAATTGATGTTGTAAATGTTGCGATTAAAAATGCGATCGATCTTTGAGTCGTCTTCATAGCTAATTGTTTTAGAAGAATGAATAAATGTTTATACAGTTTATATAAGACAGGGCATACCCTGCTACATACAATGTTGCTTAGCTCTATAATTTGGTTAAATCGAAAGTGCCTGTTATTATTTAAAATAGACAGCTACTTTCATGGTGGTTAATTGGTTACAGTGGAATTTAGCATCCGCAATTCTGTAACTGCAGTAAATAGACAAAGACTATACCAACAGGTTTAATGATTGTGGAAAAACTTCAATATTTTTTTGATGACAGTTTAATGATATTTACCGGCAACCAGTTTCGCAGATTTTTAGCTTAATAATTTGAATTATAGTATACTACGGCGCCTTAAAGGAAACCTTTAGGCAGTTGTTTCATCAATGGAAAAATTGACAAACAACGGAAAGGCATAGCTGTTTTGATAAGTTCTTCTTGCATTTGGCCTAAATAAAAGGTATATTGGTAGTCCACCTTTTTAACCAAACATTTTCGTTATGAGACAGCCATCTTTTGCAGGCCTGAGGCCTGTTATCACTTTTGTTATCCCATTACTCTTATCATTTACATTAGCCGCACAGAATTCCAAAGAAATTGAATGGAGTAAGGACACCATTTCCAGGGCCGATGCATTGGGTGCCAAAAGTACCTATGTGAATATGATAAAAGGCAGTGGTCAAAAAAATGCTACAGAACGAATTACAATACCTGTTGGTAAACTAAAAACAATCCTGGATGCTTGTGATGCAAAAGGCATCACAGAAATCTCAGTTATGGTTATTTCGATAAGGCAAAGTGATATTGCCCACTATCGTAAAAACAATCCTGGGTCAACTGCAACAGATGATCAATTGAAAGGAAGCCAGATACTGGTATTTAAAGTTCCACGTAGTGCTTTTTATACCGGTGCTGCTGGTGCAAAGGCTAATTTATCTTCAAACCCTTTACTGCTTAGCCTGATGGCCAGTGGCCTGGTCCTACTTGACCAGGAGTATGCAGACCTGCCAGCCGGTAGTGACATGTTGTTCTTCAGTATTGGAGCTATTTGCCCACCCCCTGGTTCTTGCGACGCTGATTAGAAAAAATTTTTAAACTGTTTCCTCCGTTACATCCTGTGGCGGAGGAATTTTTTTTTGTCTCCTGAAAATTTTTGAAAGAGAGAAGCGGCTTCGCACCGTTATTAAATGTCTTGATAAAAGATAGTGAATGAGTTTATGCTCGAGGAAATGATGCAGCGGCAACAGCAAAGAAATTATCCCGATCTTGATCAGCCATACTTTCCAGGGTTCGCCACGGGTCAAATGATGTATCCAGGTATCTAACACCAGTATTATGAACTCGAAGAAGAAAATAAGTGATAGAAATCCCATCAACCGGATGATAGTAGTCGATACTTTAAACATGCCGATCATTATCATCAGCAAAAAAACAGTGGCGACAACAATGGTTATCAGCATGTATTGAAGATTATATCGCCGGCGCTGCTTTTCTTCTTTTATATCTGTCTCCCGTTGTTGTTGCTTCGCCACATTTTCTATTTCCATCAATGCAAGATCTTTTTCCTTGCCGAGCAGTTCTACGGTATCCTTAAAATGATCGTATAACAAACTATATGCAAAAGCATTCTTAAAGTCACCTTGTTGCTGATACAGGTTTTTTAATTCATTGGTCACATTTTTTTGCCCCGATAGATCTGAAACAGATCTGCAAAGCTCATATGCCTGCAAATAATACCGGATAGCTTCCGGTGTTCTATTCAGTTGTGTATAGCACTCGGCATATTCATTCAGGAAGTTTTTCCGTACGGAAGGGTCGTATCCTGTATTAAAAGACGCCTCTGCTTTATTAAAATAATACAATGCACTATCCGGCTGTGCTCCGTAAAGATGTATCTCCGCAAACATCCAGTTTATATAATCAGGCCCGGAATTGATAAAAACACTTTTCAGCTCGGGATTTTTTTCGAGGTAGGCAAACATGAACGAAGGCTTTTCCTGGAATAACATGTGATAAAACAGGATTCGTTCTGCTTCTATTTTCAACGGAATATTCTGTTGTGCGTCGGCAAGCAATACCGCCTGCTGTAAATAATCTTTGCCGGCAATGTAATTATTCAGCTTTGCCAGGAAAATATAATCGTTGATCTGTCCCTCTATATTCTTATTTTTCTTGTTGATCGAAAGACTCTGGTGAATATATCCTTTAGCCGTTTCTGCTTTTCCCAGCTTTTTATATAATGCAGCGATAGCATGATATACTATTGGTAATAACGTTTCGCCCTCATGCTGGATCGCAATATTCTGAGCATTGATGTAGGTCTTAAACGCCATCAGGATATCTGATCGTTGCTGGTAAATATTTCCCAATTGAACAGCACTCAGCACTTTGGCTGAATCATTGTCTGTATTGAGTGCCGTAGTAAATCCAAGATTTGCGTTCTTAAATGCTTCCTCCTGCTGGCCGTTAGCATTGTTTAGCGCCGCGAGATTTGAATAAGCCATTGCTGCATAATCATTGTAGTCGTTGGCTTTTGCATATTCAAGTGCCCGCCGGATATATTCAAATGTATTTTTTTCCCGGTCGCTTGTAACAATGCCGGTAGACAGATAACCTGCGTTGCCAAAATAAACTTTTAATACCAGCTTCTTTTTCAGGGTTGATTCTGCGAGCATGATCTCTTTTTCAATGAGACTATCGCCCTTTGCAAAATTTTTAATGGCATATTGGTACTCGGCAAATCGTCCAAGACTAACTATTTTTTCTGAATCTGATCTTGCCTGTTCAAATTGCTGTTTGAACTTTTCTTCAACTGGCAATTGTCCATTAGCAGCAAGACTAAAAAATAGTAGTATACATAATATTGATCGCCTGTATAAAAGGGGAGTATGCAAAATTCTGCCCAGAGCTGTTGGTGGTGGATGCAAGGCTAAAAAAATATACCATAAGATAGGAAAAGTTTCAGACAGTTCTTAGCTTATGGTATTGGCAGTGTTTGTGAATAGTATGCGCAGATCAGTTATTCAATTATTCTCAGCTTCGCATAGTTCAGCATGATCTTCTTCTCACCATTCAGTTCAAACTTAACTGTGGCGATCGGATTATGAGCTGCACCCTCAACTTTCATTACTTCCCCAAATCCAAATTTTTGATGCTCTACTTTATCTCCTTCTTTCAACCCTGATGTATCGCTCGCAACAAAATCTGCAGAAGGCACATGCTCTTTCACTTTCGCCGGCAATCCTTTCGGTGGTAAATATGACGGTGTTGATTTGGCGGCTGCCGGACCAGAATTGTAATAGGTACCTGATTGCTGACTTACTTTACCCGATTCTCCATCATCAACATATTTTCCCCGCATCCGGTCGAATGCAGAACCCTTGCTCCAGTTACTGCCACCAACCTGGTTCTTTGCACCACCGCCCGCGAAGCTCCGGTCCATGTATTGTTCAGGTATTTCCTCTATAAAGCGGCTTGGTTCATTTTGTACCAATTGCCCAAAACGATAACGGGTATTGGCATACGTGATCCAGAGTCTTTCTTTTGCTCTTGTAATTACAACATAGAATAATCTTCTTTCCTCTTCCAGCTCTTCTCTTGTATTGATCGCCATTGCATTTGGAAAAAGCATTTCTTCCAGGCCAGCTGCAAACACACAACCAAACTCCAATCCCTTCGCCGCATGTATCGTCATCAGTTTTACTGTGTCTGCATCCGGGTCTTTATCATCAGCATCAGTAAGCAAAGTAATTTGCTGTAAATAAGATGCAAGACTTTTATCTACTAACTCACCGTCTTCATTGTCGGGGCTTTCTGTCCATTCTTTTATTGAGTTGAGTAACTCCTGTATGTTCTCATAACGGGCAACACCTTCTGTACTCTTGTCGTTGAACAATTCTCTTACAAGATTTGTTTGCTTGCCAACATGAAATGCCAGTTCGTAAGCATTTTGTTTGTCGAGCATGCTGGCAAAACTTTTTATCATCGTTACAAAATCCTGCAGGGCTGTAAAGGTTCCTGCACGGAAGCCAAACTCCTGTGCTTTCTCCAGCACTTCCCACATAGTGATATTGTTCTCATTGGCAGATAATATCATTCTGTCAATGGTTGTTTTTCCAATTCCTCTTGCAGGGTAATTGATGATACGTTTTAATGCTTCTTCATCTTTTGTATTAACGATTATACGGAGATACGCGACAATGTCTTTTATTTCTTTTCGCTGATAAAAACTTTGGCCGCCGTAAATGGTATAGGCAATTCCCATTCTACGCAACGCTTCTTCAAATGCACGGCTTTGCGCATTGGTGCGATAGAGGATAGCAAAATCTTTATTACTGTAGTGATTGCGAAGCTTTTGTTCCTGGATGCTGTCGGCTACAAATTTTCCTTCATCGTTATCCGTCATCGTCCGTACCAGCTTTATCTTTTCGCCTTCGCTGTTATCGGTGAACAATACTTTTTCTATCTGGCCTTTGTTATTCTTTATTACTTCGTTGGCTACGTTTATAATGCTCTTGGTACTTCTATAATTTTGTTCCAGCTTTACGATCTTTACTTCGTCGTAATCTTTTTGGAACTGTAAGATATTTTCAATAGTAGCTCCGCGGAAACTATAGATACTTTGGGCATCATCTCCAACCACACATACATTTTCATGCATAGCCCCCAGTAGTTTTATTATTTCATACTGTGATGGGTTGGTGTCCTGGTACTCATCTATTAAGATGTACCTGAACTTATGCTGATATTTTGCCAATGCTTCAGGAACAGTTTTCAGCAATTCATAAAACTTCATCAATAAGTCGTCAAAATCCATTGCGCCGTTCTTGAAACATCTTTTTGCATATGCATCATATATCTGTGCAATGGCAGGACGGTTGCTCCGCATATCTTCCTGCTGAATACTGTAATCATTCCTGTATTCTTCAGGACCCACCAATGCATTTTTGGCGGAAGAGATCCTATTGTAAACAATGTTGGGTTTGTAATGCTTATCATCGAGGCTTAACTCGTTGATCACCGTTTTTATTACACTCTTTGCATCATCGGTATCATAAATGGTGAAACTCTTTGGATAACCGATCCTGTCTGCTTCAAAACGGAGAATTCTTGCAAATACGGAGTGAAAAGTGCCGATGTATAAATTTCTGGCTTCGCCATTGCCCAATATCTTCTCTACCCGTTCCTTCATTTCCTTGGCGGCCTTGTTGGTAAATGTCAATGCCAGGATGTTGAATGCATCAACACCGTTCGCCATCAGATGAATTATTCTTGTAGTAAGGACTTTAGTTTTTCCGCTGCCAGCCCCGGCCACTATCATTATCGGGCCATCTTTGTGAAGTACGGCTTCCAGCTGCCGTTCGTTCAAGCCACTCAGGTAATCTTGCATGGGTGCAAGTTAAGTTGAAAACAGCTACTTAATTTATTGCGGATGATAAACTCTTTCTGCTTTTTTCAACACGGCTGCTTTATCTAATGTCATTGGTTTTGTTTGCTGATTTTGAAACATCGCCATCTGGTCTTTATAGTGTGGTGAAGATGGGTGCATCGATGCTCCGAAAGTATTCACTGACTCGATTTGTGGTAAGCTGCCGTTTTTAGGATAGCGGACAAAACAGATATATGCATCACCAGAGATCACTTTTCTCATGCCGTCTTTATACGGTTCGGTATAGGCCGCTGTCAGGACATCCGGTAATCCCCAGGCCGGGCGGGCATCATCACCACGAACCAGTTTTTGAACATCGCCTAAAACAAGATCAGTTTTTCCGAAGTTCTTTATCATATAATCGTTTACATAGTGATACGTTTCGATAGACTCTGCTTTTGTCAGCTGACGGGCTGGTGTTCCTGCCAATTTTTTACTTACATAATCATACACTAATAAAAACACAGCAGCTCCTTTATTGTTTGCAACTGCCTTTCTATCCCAGCCCTGGAGATTGGTGATCACATCCTTTATTGCAGGATAATCAGCTGCATTTAAGTTCAGCATGCTATCAATGCCATAAGCGTATTTTAATTGCCCGGGTAATTGCTGATCGAATTTTATTTTCTTGAATGTGTTGTAATCTATTTTATCATTAGTGATTAATTCTGTTACCCGCTGGCTGCGATTATTATGATAGGTTTCATAACCATCATTCTTATCAAACTTTCTCCCATCCAGGTTATACTTTGTGTCTGTAGCGAAAAACGGAGAATGATTAGTATTAAATAAATAACCCGATGGCGGGTTTACATATTGCGGCAATTCACCAACAGGTTTGAATGCTGTCCACAAAGTTGCAGAAGTATTACCCGGCACAGTACTTTTCCAATTATATGTTGGGTCCGGGT
>Ga0068853_100003744_pt1 | contig 11663 bp, 8 predicted proteins | sample KBSCornC32_FD_65655 | JGI IMG/M metagenome (GOLD analysis project Ga0068853, IMG submission 65655) | Corn rhizosphere microbial communities from Kellogg Biological Station, Michigan, USA - KBS Corn C3-2 | ecosystem: Host-associated > Plants > Roots > Rhizosphere > Soil ... | reverse complement strand
TGGGCGGTCAGTCTGTCGCCGCCGGGGGCGCGGCCGAGACCGAGGTCGATGCGGCCGGGGTAGAGGGCTTCCAGGAGCCGGAAGTTCTCGGCGACTTTCAGGGTGGAGTGGTTGGGCAGCATGATGCCGCCTGAGCCTACGCGGATGCCTTTTGTCTCTGCCGCCAGGCGGGCGATGAGTATTTCGGGGGCTGCGCCTGCCAGGGTGGTCGTATTATGGTGTTCGGAAATCCAGTAGCGGGTATATCCCAGGCGGTCGGTCAGTCTTGCCAGGCGGATCGATTCCTGAAGGGCAGCGGGGGCGTCGCTGTTTTTGCGGATGGGGGTTTGGTCGAGCACGCTGAGGCGAAGGTTCTTTTGCATAGTTGATAAGTAACACGCGGGGTTGGTAAAATGTTTTTTGCCGTTCGTCCCAAACTGCTAGGATTTTGCTCCGGCGTATTATATCTTTATGATATCATTTTAATATCATAAAATTATGGACACTTCTAAATCGGAGGTAATCCTCAAACCTATCAGCGGGTATAGTGTAGTCGTTATCATGATAGGCTTATTTGCTTTACTCATTTTCCTGTCGGTCACTACGGCTCCGGTCGTGGGCTTATTTATCGCGATAGTGGCTGTCATCGCCTATCTGGGCAAGGGGCTGATAGTTATCAATCCCAACTCGGCGGCGCTGATGCTGTTGTTTGGCGACTATCAGGGCAGCGTTCGGCAGAGCGGTCTGTTCTGGGTGAATCCTTTTTATAAGAGGGTGACGGTATCGGTGCGGGCGCGCAATTTCGAGAGCGAGAAGGAGAAGGTGAATGACCGGCTGGGTAATCCTGTCATGATCAGTGTAATTCTGGTCTGGCGGATCAAGGACACTTATAAGGCCTGTTTTCAGGTGGACGACTACGTCAATTTTATCCGGGTGCAGACCGATTCGGCTGTCCGCAAGCTGGCGGCGACCTATGCATATGACCATTTCGAGGATGAGAAGGCGACTGTCACGCTGAGCACTGATTTCGACGAGGTCAACAATACGCTGGAGAGGGAGATCGACGAGCGGCTGGGGATTGCCGGTATCGAGGTAGTGGAGGCGAGGATCACTCACCTGGCTTATGCGCCGGAGATCGCGCATTCCATGCTGAAGCGGCAGCAGGCTTCTGCGGTGGTGGCTGCGCGGCATAAGATCGTGGAGGGTGCGGTCGGGATGGTAGAGAGCGCGCTGAATCTTCTGTCATCCAAGCAGATCATCGAGCTGGACGAGGAAAAGAAGGCGGCGATGGTCAGCAATCTGATGGTGGTTCTCTGTGGTGACAGGGAGTCGCAGCCGGTGGTGAATACGGGGACACTAAATCATTAATGCATGGCGGCGGAGAAAAAGTCTTTTGCGCTGCGGGTAGATGCGGCGATGATGAAGGCCATCGAGAAATGGGCGGCCGACGAGTTCCGTAGTGTCAATGGACAGATAGAGTGGATCTTGCATAGTGCGCTGAAAGAGGCTGGGCGGGTGAAAGAGAAAAAGGATCCCGGGGGGGAGGGCCCCCCGGAATCTTAGTGTTTTGGGGCTGCCGCCGGTGATCCTGGCGGCGGGTAGGCCCGGGGTTATTCTGTTCGCAGGCTTTTTACCGGGTTGGCAAGGGCGGCGCGTATGGCCTGCGAGCTGATCGTTATGACGGCGATCACGAGGGCTGTTCCTGCGGTGAGTGCGAAGACAGTCCATCCGATGCCGGTGCGATAGGCGAAGCCCTGCAGCCATTTTTGCATCACGTACCAGCCTATCGGAGAGCCGATGAGTACCGCGAGGGCTACGAGCCTGAGGAAGTCGCGGGAGAGGAGTGCGACGATGCTGCCTTCGCTGGCTCCGAGTACTTTTCGGATGCCTATTTCCTTTGTACGTTGTTCTGCGCTGAAGGCGGCCAGGCCGAAGAGGCCGAGGCAGGATACGAATATTGCGATGCCGGTGGCCCAGGCGACGAGGTCGGCCATCCGCTGGTCGGCTTCGTAGTTCTTTTGAAAGCGTTCGTCGAGGAAGGTATAGTCGAACGGTGTATTTGGGAAGATATTCTGCCAGATCTGCTGAATCGCCGCGATGGTTGGCCGGATGCGGTTCTTGTCTATCTGTGCCGTAATATACGTGTATTTGGGGTCGCTGAAGACTTCGAGGCCGATGCCGGTGATGGGTTGGTGGAGGTCTTCGAAGTGAAAGTCTTTCATCACGCCGACGATGCGCATACTTGCGCCGGATGCGAAGGGCAGGGCGGAATAGACCTTTTTGCCGACGCAGGTGGCGGGGTCGAAGCCGAGTTCGCGGACGGAGGTTTCGTTGAGGATGATGCCGTCGACGCTGTCGCGGGGGAAGTCTGAGGAGAAGGCGTGTCCTGAGATCATTTGAAAGCCCATTATCTTCATATAGTCGAAGTCGACATAGTTGATGTATACGTGGTGGTTTTCGGTTTTGGAGTGGCCTTCGGTATAGAGCAGGTCATCGCCGGGCGAATAGATGCCGGGGAATTGTGTGCAGCCCGCGCTTGCGATCACACCCGGGATGCGGTCTATTTCTTTTTTTACCGTTGTATATTTTTGGCGCAGGTCGCCGCGGAGCGAGAGGATCAGTTGCTGGTCCTTGTTGAAGCCCATGTCGGTGGTGCGGAGGTAGTGCATTTGTCTGCCGATGATGATGGCGGCGACGATGAGGATGATCGAGATGCTGAACTGGAATACGACGAGGACCTTGCGCAGGGACATGACGGCGAGGGATGTGGACATGAGCCTGCGGAGGAGCTGCTTCGACACGCTCCCCCTTGTCCGCGACCTTCGGTTCCCCCGGTCGCCTTTGAGCACCCTGACGGGTTGAAAGGAGGAAAGGTACAGGGCGGGGTAGCTGCCGGCGATGAGGCCGGTAAGTATGGTCAGGGCGATGAAGCAGGCGCCGAGGACGACGGCTGTTTCAGGACGTAGATGGATGTTGCGGTCGGCGAGTCGTTGGAAAGCCGGGAACAGACCGATGGCGAGCACGGCAGCGGCGCCCAGCGCGAGGAAGGCCATCAGCAGTGATTCGCCCAGGAATTGTCTGATTATCGTGGTGCGTCCTGCGCCGAGTGTTTTTCTCACGCCCACTTCGAGTGACTGTCTGGTCGACCGGGCCGTGGCAAGGTTCATGAAGTTGATACAGGCGATCAGGAGGATAAAGACGGCTATGGACGAGAGTATGTAGAGATAGGTCAGGCTGCCGCCGGGGGTGACGTCGCCGTAGGGCATGTCGGCGTGGAGGTGGATGTCGCGGACTTTCAGAAGGAATTGTTTTCTTTGGAAGCCACCCTGTTTCAGGTCGTTGCCTTCATAGGTATCGACGAAGGCGGGGAAGGCCTTGTCGATCTGTGTGGGGTTGGCGCCGGGTTTCAGCCGAATATAAGTAACGAAGAAATAGTTGATCGCCATGCTGAGGTTGGACCGTCGGATATAGTCACCGATATGGCCGCCGTACATAGACACGAAGAAGCGGCCGTTGATGTGGGAGGGTTTGTCCATGGGGCGGAAGACGGCGGTCACCGTATAGTCGTGGTCGCCGTTCTGCTGGCTGACGAGGTGGACGGTCTTGCCGACTGCGGGCTGGCCGCTGAACAATTTGTCGGCGATGTCTTTGGACAGGACGATCGAATATGGGCCGCTGACGGCTGTGGAGGCGTTGCCTTCGGTAAAATCGTAGTGAAAGAGGTGGAAGAAGCCGGAGTCGGCCATCATGCCGTTGTCCTCGTAGAAGGAACGGGTTTCGCCTTTGGGGTTGCTATACTGGATGAGGTTCTTGTCTTCACCGACGAGGCGGCAGATGCGGGCTGTGGCTTCGACCTGGGGGAAGGTCTGGCGGACCAGGCCGGCCAGTGGCGCGGGACAGCCATAGAAGCGGGTCTCTTTTCCGTGGGCGATGTCGATCGTTCCTACCTGGTAGAGCCGGTCGATGTCGGGATGGTAGGTGTCGTAGCTGTTCTCGTGCCAGATGTACAGGGTGATCAGCATGCAGCAGCTAAGCCCTACTGAGAGGCCGAGGATATTTATCAGTGAGAAGACTTTGTTCCTGGTCAGGCGGCGCCAGGCGAGTCCGGTGAAGTTGTTGAGCATGGGGTTTTTTGGACAAATTGGATACCATGTTTATGGGAAATTGTGGATCAGGTGGTTGGGGTTAGTTGGGCAGGTTGGGGGTGTTCGGATTCGATACAGGGATCGTTCGGTGCGGGCACAGGGAAGGTTCGGTGCGGGCACTGGGATGGTTTGGGTGCGGGCACAGGGATTGCGGCCCTTTTTAAAAACTACGATTATGCCAGATAAGAAGACTATCGAAAAAGCGAAGCAGGATAAAGCCCAGGGTAAGTCTGCGGGCACGCAGGCCGGGGAGTTTGTAAAGGCGGAGATGGACAAGATTCGGAGGGGGGATACCGGGGCCAGATCGGCTAAGCAGGCCGTGGCGATCGGACTGTCGGAGGCGCGTCGCGCGGGTGTGGATCTGAAGCCGCAGGCGAAGGGGACTACTTCGGAAAAGACGAGGAGGAGTGAGGAGAGTGCGTACAAGAAGGGGCAGCGGCATGAGCCGGTTTCTCCGACCAGGTCGAGGGCGAGTACGAAGGCGATGAAGAAGGAGGGGACGGAGGCGGCTTCGCCGAAGGCTATTTCGCGGCAGGCGCATTCGGCGGCTATGAACACGACTGCGGCATCCCGCAGTGAATCGGCGAAGAAGGCGGCAAGGACCCGGGCGAAGGGGAAAAAATAGGATTTGGTAGATGGACGGTGGTGAGGTAGCTTTGCGCTGCGTGTTCAGATATCCTGTAACCATATTGCGTTTTGGGCAGCTGGTCGTGACTGTGGTGCTGTTTGGCATGATGCTGCAGTGCTTCAGCAGGATGATGGTCGTCGCGGAGTTCTACGCCAACAGGGATTATATCGCGCGCAACCTTTGTATCAACCGGTTCAATACGGCTGTCCATTGCGAGGGCCGGTGCCAGCTGGACAAGCGTATCCTCCAGGAAGAAAGAAGCAACGGAGATAAGGAGGTGCGGCAGGACGGCAGGAACGAGGTGTTGTCTTCGAAATCGTTCTATCCTGGTGTCGTGATTCCCGGGGTAGTATTTGTCGAACGGGATTATCCCATTATTGCCGGCTCCCGGCCGGTGGACCGCCCCCTTTCCATTTTCCATCCCCCTGACTGGTTGTTGGCTTAGTTTCTTTTCAGATCCTATTTCCAACTTCAACCAACAACCATGTTTAGATCTTATAAGTATGGGCTGGTGGCTGTGCTGGTTTCACACGTGATGTGTTGCCTGGCGCAGGATACCACGCAGCTCGACCTTATGGTGGTTACGGCGAGCCGAACGGCGCAAAAGCGAACCGAGGCTCCTATCGCCATTGGGATCATCAATTCAAAGACCATTGCCGATACGAAGGCGAATCAGCTGGATCAGCTGCTCAATAAGGTGAGCGGGGTTTTTATGGTCGACCTGGGCAATGAGCAGCACGAGATGAGTATTCGTCAGCCGATGAGTACGGCCAGTGTTTTTTTGTATCTGGAAGACGGCATCCCCATTCGGACTACGGGGGTATACAATCACAACGCGTTGCTGGAGATGAATTCGGCTGCCACGCGGCAGATCGAGGTGATCCGGGGCCCGGCGTCCTCACTGTATGGGGCGGAGGCTATCGGGGGTGCGGTCAATGTCATTACCCAGGCGCCGCCGGCGGACTGGAAGGGATATGTCAGCGTTCAGGGCAATAACAATGGCTACAAGCGCGCGGATGCGCAGCTGGGGACGACGGTCGGAAAATGGGGATTTATAGCCAGCGGGTATTATGCCAACCGGAACAATGGTCCCATTCAGTACAGCGATTTTCACAAGACGGCGGTGACGCTGAGGTCCGACTTTCACGCAAGCGGGAGGTTGACCTGGACGAATACAGTTAGTTATATCAACTATTACAGTGACATGTATGGTTCGCTGGACAGCGCGCATTTTTCGCAGCACAACTACAATACGCCCTATTCCTTTACATACCGGAAAGTCCTGGCCTGGAGGGCGAAGTCGCAGCTCGTATACCGGTGGGCCGAAGGGTCCGAGACGCAGCTGGCGGTGGCTTACCGCAACAACAGTATCGGGCAGAATCCTTCTTATTATATCAGCAACAGCAGGACCAATTCGCTGCTGGCCAACGGGCAGATCAACGACAACAGTTTCCACAGCTGGATGGCGGTGCTGCAGCACCAGCAGCGATGGCGTTGGCTCGGGAGCCGACTGATCGCAGGGCTTTCCACGGACTTCAGTCCCAGCAGCTATTACGCCCGGTACATCCGGATACAGCGCGACGACAAGGGCAACTATGGCAGCTATACGCCGACCGACTCGCTGCTGAGCAACTATTCCACTGGGATCACCAATGCGGCTTCTTACCTGAACTATGAGATGAGTCCGTTGAAGGGGCTGAAGCTGGTGGCTGCGGTCAGGTATGATTTCTTCCATTATAATTTCCGCAATTTTCTCCCGCCATCAGCGTCGACGGGTTCGTCCAATACCCGAAATGATTTCAACAGGGTGACGCCGAAGGTAGGCGCGACGTATAATATCAGGGGTGTGGGCTTTTATGCCAACTACAGCCAGGGCTATGTTCCGCCGCAGGTGACGGACCTGTACAACGGGGTAAAGGTGCCCTATCTGAGGCCGCAGACCTTTTTCAACTATGAGGCGGGGGGATGGCTTTCGTTGTGGAAGGGACTTGTCTATGCCGACTGGAGCGTTTATCGTCTCGACGGGACGAACCAGATCATTTCGGTGCGGCAGAATGACGGAACTTTTATCAACCAGAATTCCGGCAAGACCAAACATACCGGTGTCGAGTATGGACTTACGCTGAGGCCTTCGGAGGAGTGGACGTTTCGGGTCAGCGGGACGAATGCGGACCACGTGTTTGTCGTGCAGTATGAGAATGGTCAGGACTATAGTGGAAGGCAGATGGCTGCGGCTCCGCATTTTATCGGAAATACCGAGCTGACCTGGCGGCCTTCTTTTTTGAAGGGTTTCCGGTTGGGGGTGGAGTGGCAGCATTTGGGGAAGTACTGGATGGATGACGCGAATACGAGGCAGTACGGCGGTTTTGATATCGTCAATTTCCGCACGGGGTATCAGATGGGAGCTTTCGAAGTATGGGTGAATGCGCTGAATGCTTTCAACAAATACTATGCGGCGCTGGCGACAAAGTCTGTGTATGGCTACAGTTACAATCTGGGTGACCCGCGGGAGGTGACCGTGGGTTTGTTATGGCATTTCTTAAAGTAGCATCCCCATGAAAAAAATATATAAGCTGCATCGCAGCCTTTCGATAATTATTGCATTTCCGGTCCTGTTGTGGGCTTCCAGCGGATTTATGCATCCGTTGATGACCAATATCCGGCCGGTTGTTGCGACGCAGGGCTGGCCTTTATTGCCGGTGGATACTTCGCGGCTGCGGGTGTCGTTGCCGGAGGCGCTGCGGCGGCATCGCCTGGATAGCTTCTTGTCGGCGCGGCTGATACATATCGATACGAACTGGTTTTATCAGGTGCAGGTTCGCGCCGGCGAGCCGGTGTATCTGAGCTGTACGAACGGGAATGTTTTGACGGCGGGGGACTGGTTGTACGCGCAGTATTTAGCGCGGTATTTTTTAGAGGGGGATGTTTCGAGGTCCGGTGTGAGGACGGCGGCTGCGGTGGACGCTTCGGCGCCGGATTGTTGTGGTGACGCAACCGAGTGTGTGCTGAATCCAGGTCGTGGGGCGAAGGTGGCGAATGTTTCCTCGGTGAAGGCGTACGATAAGGAATATAAGTCTATCAACCGGCTGTTGCCTGTATATCGGGTATCGTTTGCGCGCGCGGATGGGATAAGGATCTATGTGGAGACGACGGAGGATAGGTTTTCCTTCGCCATGGATAACAGGCGGGCGGTGTTCGACGAGATCTTTAGATTGCTGCATACCTGGGGTTGGCTGGATATAATGGGAAGGTGGAAAGATGTCGTGGCATTTCTGGTGGCTGCGCTGGCATTTTGTACGGTGTTGCTGGGGTTGTATTTGTTTTTCCGGTTGAGGGCGCCGCGTGCCGGGGTGCGGCGGTTGCACCGCTATACGGCGGTTGTGGCGGCATTGTTTACGTTGTTCTGGTCGTTCAGCGGCGCCTGGCAGGCGTTGTCGAAGGCTACGGGTCCGGAGGAGAAGGTTGTGGGTGTGGAGCAGCGGTTTGGCGCGGACGAGGGGGCGGTGGATCTCTTTAGGTTGGGTTTGGCGGTTGGCGGCAGGCTTGGTGATCTGAGGCTGGTGAAAATGGAGGGGAAGGATTTTTGGAGGGTTAGTGTGCCGCCGTCGCGGGTTGGGGGTGTGAAGGACCTGATGAAGGATGGGAAGTCTTTAGGGCCGAAGGTGATATATGTGAGTGCGTCGGATTATTCAGTGCTGGCTGATGGGGATCGAAGGTATGCTGAAGCGCTGGCTGGTGTTCTAAGCGGCAAGTCTTCGCCTCTGGCGGTGAAAAAGGTGGTGGCTTTTGACGACGAATATAATTTTACGGACAAGCGGCTGCCGGTGTGGAGGGTAGATTATTCCGGGGCTGGTCATCCCAGGTGGTATGTCGAGACCTGCAGCGGGCAGTTGGCGGCGCGCATGGATGATGGGGCCTATGCGGAGGGATGGAGCTTTTCGGTCTTCCACAAGCACCATTTTATGGACTGGGGCGGGAAGACCGTCCGGGACGCCAGTACGATGTTCTGGGCTGTTATTCAGGTGTTAATGGTGGGGATCGGGCTGATCTTATATTTCCGGTTTCGGAAATAATCCCCTAATTTGCAACTCTGTTGCGTATGCAACACTGTTTCAAAAATGACTGTCTGATTCGACTTCGCACGATACGACACTTACTGGCGGTGGTGATGCTCGCGCTGTTTGCGCTGGGCATGACGCCAAGGATTGCGATCCACGCCGTGGTTGCCCGTCACTCGGACAGGCATCTGGTGTTGAGTACTATTAAGACCGACCTGCTAACGCGGGCCGGTTTTTTTTGTCGGGTGGACAATCTGGTGGTTGAACTTTCCTGTTTGGTCTTTCCGGTCGGTTTTGCGTTATCGGCTCCGCGTGTTTATCGCGAAGGCTATGCCCGTCGCGCGGAAGATCAGTATTATTTTTTCCCTTCTTTTATTTTCGGACTTCGTGGGCCGCCTTCTTTTGATAAATAACTGGTTTAGTCAATTATTTTATCAAAGGAATTAATTTGATCATGAATTCTTTCTATTGTCTATTGCTATTTATAGGTGGCGTCCTGTCGGGGCGTGTTACCGATAAAGGAACCGGCGTGCCGGGAGTTACGGTTTATATCCCGGACCTTAAACTGGGTGTGGTGACGGATAGTTTGGGCTATTACAAGTTCAACAATCTGCCTTCGGGTAGTTTTCTGGTCGAGGTGCATTCTGTCGGGTATAAGTTATTGACCAGGACGCTGACGATCAGTGGTCCGGTGAGTCAGGATTTTGTTCTTTCGGACCAGTTCGTGGAGGAAAGTCCGGTGGTGGTGACGGGGCTGTCGAAGGCCACGCAGATCAAGAGGAGTCCGGTGCCGATCGTTGCCGTAGATCACGAATACATCGCTACCAATCTCAGCACCAATATCATCGATGCCATTGCAAAGGTGCCGGGGGTAAGCGCGCTGACTACGGGGCCCAATGTTTCGAAGCCTTTTATCCGCGGGCTGGGTTATAACCGGATCCTCACGCTGTACGACGGCGTGCGGCAGGAGGGGCAGCAGTGGGGGGATGAGCACGGGATCGAGGTCGATCAGTATGGGGTCGACAGAATAGAGGTGATCAAAGGGCCTGCGAGTCTGACCTATGGTTCGGATGCGCTTGCGGGCGTGGTCAATCTGATCCCTACTCCGGCGGCCCCGGAAGGGAAGATCATCGGGGACGTGCAGGCCGAGTACCAGACAAATAACGGTCTTTATGGCGGATCTGAAATGATCGCATCTACAAAGCATGGGTTTGAATGGATGGCCAGGCTGTCGCACAAGCAGGCTACCAATTACCAGAACAAAGTCGACGGCAGGGTATTCAACACGGCCTATAGCGAGACCGACGCCAATCTGGCGCTGGGGCTGCACCGTGGGTGGGGTTATTCTCATCTGAGTCTGTCGCTTTTCGACGACCTGCAGGAGATACCGGATGGCACGAGGGATTCGGCGACGGGGAAGTTCATGCAGCAGGTGACGGAGGCCGGCGACTATGTGATAGCGTCCGATGCGGCGCTGAAGTCCTATAGCATGACTCCGCTGCACCAGCACGTACAGCACTATCGCGCCTATCTGACGAATAATTTTGTTCTGGGGGACAGCCGGCTGGCGGTCAATATCGGTTATCAGCGCAGTGTAAGGCGGGAATACAGTCATCCGGAGATCCCTTATCAGGAAGTGGCGGGGCTGTATCTTAAGCTCAATACCTATTCTTACGATGTCAAATATTCTCTGCCCGAGCTGGACGGCTGGAGTCTGGCGCTGGGTGTGAACGGGATGTACCAGGACAATGACGTGACCAGCGGAACCGAGTTCGTGATCCCTTCCTATCATCAGTTCGACGTGGGGCCATTTGCCTTGCTGAAGAAGACTTTTGGCAGGCTGGATATTGCGGGGGGCGCGAGGTATGACAGCCGTTCGTTCAGGAATTTCGGGCTTTATTCCCAGCCGAATCCGGTGACGGGTTTTGATATGCCGGTGACCGGGGCGGATACTGCGGGGGCGGATTTTCATTTTGCTCCGTATAGCCATACGTTCTCGGGTTTTACGGGGAGTATCGGGGCCACCTATAATTTCACGGAGCGGTTGGCGGTGAAGGCCAATGTCGCGCGTGGTTTCAGGGCGCCGAATATTGCGGAAATCGGGGCCAATGGGGTTCATCCGGGGACGGGCATTTATCAGATCGGCAGCGGGGATTTTAAGCCCGAGTTCAGTATGCAGGAGGACCTGGGGCTGGAGTATACTTCTCCGTCGGTCAGGGCTTCGGTCAGCGTTTTTGATAACCAGATCTCGAACTATATCTTCAATCAGCGGCTGGTTGGGGCTGCGGGCGGGGATTCGACGATCGGGGGTGTGCCGGTCTATAAATTTCAGCAGGGGAAGGCGCAGCTATACGGCGGGGAGGCCAGTGTAGATATTCATTTTTTGCGGAGCCTGCATTTTGAGAATACTGTTTCTTCCGTTTTTGGTTTGAATAAGGGGGTGGAAGCGAAGCTGAGGACCGACAGCAACAGGTATCTGCCTTTTATTCCGCCGGTGCATGGTTTGTCGGAGTTGAGGCTGGACTGGGATGCCCGGGCGCATCATCTGGTTAACGGTTTTGTCAAGGTGCAGCTGGCCTGGTATGCGAGTCAGAACAGGGCTTATCTGGCGGATAATACGGAGTCGGCGACTTCGGGATATGCGCTATTCAATGCGGGTATCGGAGCGGGGATCACGAATGGAAAGGGGCGGACGATCTGCAATATCTATCTGATGGGGAATAACCTGTTCGATGTGGCGTACTTCGATCATATGAGCCGGTTGAAGTATTTCCTTTATAGCCCGGATGATACGAATCCTGCGCATGGTATCCATAATATGGGGAGGAATGTGGCGCTGAAGGTGGATTTTCC
>Ga0068853_100003741_pt1 | contig 11674 bp, 8 predicted proteins | sample KBSCornC32_FD_65655 | JGI IMG/M metagenome (GOLD analysis project Ga0068853, IMG submission 65655) | Corn rhizosphere microbial communities from Kellogg Biological Station, Michigan, USA - KBS Corn C3-2 | ecosystem: Host-associated > Plants > Roots > Rhizosphere > Soil ... | reverse complement strand
GGGCTTCGCGGCGGTGTGGCTGGTGACGCTGGTGGCGCTGGCCGCCATCGGCTCGCTCGGCGAGTTCATCTACTGGACCGTCGACGTCAACCGTTACTACATCGCGAACGGGAACAACTTGCCGGACGGCTTCGAGCGATTTCGGCGATCGGTCGCGATGCTCGCATCGTTCTTGCCCCTGGTCTGGCTCGCGGGGCTGGGGGGGCTGGCCTGGCACCTTCGCCGCCACCGGTGGCAACATCCTTTGTTGCCGCTGTGGTTGTTCGGCTCCCTGATCCCGATCGTGCTCGGGGGGCGGTTCTTCCCCCACTACTTCCTGCAGCTCTTTCCACCGCTCGTGGTGCTGGCCGCCGGAGGGCTGGCGTCGCTGTGGGAGCGCGCCGCTGGCGCATCGTCCTGGCCGCGGGCGCTGCTGGTGTCGGGCCTCGGGGCGGCCCTGGTGCTTCTCAGCGCCGTTCGCGTGGAGTCGAAGATGTCGTTCTTCCGCGATCCCGAGATCCTCTCCGTTCCCCATGCGACTCGACGGGCGCGCGCGCTGGCAACCTACGTGCGCGAGCACACCGCGCCCGACGCGCGCATCCTGGTGTGGGGCTACGGGTCGGCCCTCTATCACCTGGCGCAGCGCCGGCCGGCCACGCGGTTCCCTTACGTGACCTATCTGGTGGGCGCCGTGGAAGGGACGCCGTCGTGGTGGAGCCCGTTTCACCCTTCGCGGCGGCTGGAGATCCCGCGCGCGTGGACGCTGTTCTTCGAGGATCTCGAGCGTCATCCGCCCGAGCTGGTCATCGATACCGCCCCGGCGGGCTACATCGCGTTCACGAAGTTCCCCATCGACAAGTATCCGGCCCTGCTGACGGTCCTCGAGCGCGGGTACGAGCGCACGCGGATCGAAGGCTTCACAGTGTGGCGGCGCGTCGCCGTGTCCTCGGAGGCAGGCGCTCCGAGGATGCCGTGAAAAATCAATTCGAGAAAACGAGGCCTCGCGGCACCAATGTCGCGTGAAGCTGCGCGGGTTCGGTTCTGGCGTCCTGTCGCTGTCGATCGCGGTCGCGTCTGGCTGCGGGGGAGGCCGCGATCCGGCCCGGACGGGAGGCAGCGGAGGCCAGGCAGTCCAAGGCGCCGGGGGAGCCGTCGCCAGTGGCGGCAGCCCTGGGGCCGGGGGCGTCTCTGCCTCCGGAGGTTTGACGGGGAGCGGCGGAATGGCCGGCACCAGCCCGGGCACCGGAGGGCAAATCAGCGGAAGCGGGGGGCGTAGCAGCGATGGTGGAAGCGGCGGAAGCGGCGGGAGCGCGGCGGGCGGAGGGGTGACCGGCTCCGGTGGGTCGAGCAGCGGCGGGGCGACGACCGCGGGCGGCGCTACGGGCGCGGGGGGCCGGGCATCCAGTGGTGGCGCGGGCGTCGGGGGGAGCTCGATCGGGGGCGGCAGTGGCGCCGGCGGAGCCGCCGCGGTCGCGTGCGGGCGCTGCGCGACGTACGCGACGCCCGCCCAGACCGGCACCGTCGGTCCCTCCGAGCTCGACGCCCTCTCGGGGCTGGCCGTCAGCCGCCTTCAGCCGGACATCGTGCTCGCCCACAACGATCACGACCGGGCCGTCGTCTATGCGCTCGACCTGCAGGGGCGCGAGCACGCGCGCATCACGCTGACCGGCGCGACGGCGACCGACATCGAAGACATCGCCGTCGGTCCGTGCGGCGCTGGGACCTGCGTGTACCTGGGGGACATCGGCGACAACTCCGCGCAGCGCAGTGAATATGCCGTCCTGCGGTTTCCATTGCCGATGGTGCCGGACGGCCCCGGACAGGCGGCGATGACCGCGTCGTTCGAGCGCTTCCGCTTCACCTACGAGGACGGCAGCCACAACGCCGAGGGGTTGATGGTCGCGCCGGACGGCACGGTCTATGTCGTGACCAAGCTGGCGCCGGGATCCGGCGGTCGCGTCGCGGCCACGGGTCCGAGCAGCATCTACCGCTTGTCGTCGCCGCTGGCGGCAGGGACCGTGGCGCGCGCCACGAAGGTCGCGACGCTCACCGTGCCGGCCAGCGGCGATCTGGCGGCGTCGGGCGCGGCGGCGCACCCGTGCGGGGCGGGCTTCCTCCTGCGCGCCTACGATCGCGTGTACGAATTCACGACGCCCGCGGGGATGGGCTTCGAGGCCGCGTTCACGACGACGCCGAAGGTGGTCGCGATGCCGAACGAACCCCAGAGCGAAGGTATCGACTATCGCGCCGATGGCCGCGGCTTCATCACGTCCGGGGAAGGTGCGAGCGCGCCCATCGTCCAGACGGCCTGCGCGCCCTGAGGCGCGCGGCGGCGGCGCTCACGGCGCGAAGGCGAAGCGCGCGCCGATCAGGATCCACTCGTGCAGCGACTTGTCGTCGTAGTCCTCGTCGAGGGTGGTGGTCAGCGCCCCGGCCACGGTCTTGGTCGAGCGGCTCTGAAACTGCCCGAACGAGACGCTGAGGAACGGCGCGATCAGGACGCGTGACGTGAGGGGAAAGTCCAGGCCGAATTGCAGGTTCGCGATCTCGAAGCCGGACGACGTCGCGTCGGTGCTGGAGCTGCCGAGCAAGGACTGATGAATCGAGTACTTGGCCCACTCGTAGCCGAAGCCGAGGCCGACCCACGGAGTCGACTGGCCGAGGGTGCCGAGCGCATAGCGTCCCATCACGCCGAGGCGAATGTCCGAGGCGGAGCAATCCACGTTGGCGTTCCGGCAGACACCCTGGCGGTCGTCGTTCACCACGCCGAAGCCGTACTGGAAATAGCCACCCAGGTACAGATTGCTGTTCAGGCGATAGCCGACGTCCAGCCAGAGGGGAACCTGCGCGCTGATGAAGTCGCCCAGATCGCTGTCGTTCTGGTTCGCGACGGCGCCCACGCGGCCGGCCGAGAAGGCGTACCCGGTTCGAACGCCGAGCTCCAGGCCGGAGCCGTAGGCATCCGCGTGCGCGACGGCCGGAGATGCGACCGCCAGGCCCAGCAAGACGAAGGGCAGGACGCGCGCAAAGGACGGTTTTCGCTGATGAAGGCCAGGTTGAATGGTCAAAGTGCGGGCGACGATATCAGCCAGGTCCGGGGCCGCCAAGCGCCCGACCAGAAGAGGAGGCGCCGTGGCCAGCTCTGAAAAAAAGGTGAGCCCGGGAAAAATGCGAGCCAGATTCGGGGCGTGTCGGCACCGCTGCTATTCGAGGATGAGACCATGACGAGCTCCCCGATCCATTCAGGCTTCGTGTCGATGAATCGCGGGCTCTGTCTCGCGGTCGTGGTGGCGTGGCTCGGGAGCGGCCTCGGATGCTCAGGCGCGGGTGCTCCACAGTCGGGGAGCGGCGGCTCGGGAGGCGCGTCCACGGCTGGTTCGGGCGGCAAGACGGACACCACGGCCGGAAGCGGCGGCTCGTCCGCTTCGGGCGGTAGCGTCGGCCACAGCAGCGGAGGCAATACGGGCTCCGGTGGGACGGACGTCAGCGCCAGCGGCGGTTCCGGCGGGTCGGACGCCAGCGCCAGCGGCGGCTCGAAGGGCTCGGGCGGCGATCCGGGCAGCGGCGGCAAGATCGGCTCGGGTGGCGCCGCCGGGCCTGGCGGCAGCAGCAGCGGCGGCTCCTCTGGTCCTGGCGGGGCGGTCGCCGGAGGTACGAGCGGCGGCGGCGCGCCCGGCGCAGGCGGGCGCGCGGCCACCGGCGGCAAGGGCGGCACTTCCGGCGGCTCGACGGGCGGCTCCGCCGGTGGCGCGATGGGGCCGGGCGGTGCCGGCGGCTCGAGCGCCGCCACCGCTTCGGGGCCGCCCATGGGCTGGGCGTCCTGGAACAGCTTCGCCGCCAAGATCAACTACAACGTCATCAAGGGGCAGGCCGACGCGATGGTCTCGAGCGGCCTGAAGGCGGCCGGCTATCAGTACGTCAACATCGACGAGGGGTGGTGGCAGGGAACGCGCGACAGCGCGGGCAACATCACCATCGACACGGCGGAGTGGCCGGGCGGCATGCAGGCCATCGCGGACTACATCCATGGGCTGGGCCTGAAGGCGGGGATCTACACCGACGCCGGGAAGGACGGATGCGGGTACTACTACCCGACGGGCCGCCCCGCCGCGCCGGGCTCGGGCAGCGAGGACCACTACGACCAGGACTTCCTTCAGTTCTCGAAGTGGGGGTTCGACTTCGTCAAGGTCGACTGGTGCGGCGGCTCGAAGGAGGGGCGCGACGCGAAGACGCTGTACCAGGGCATCAGCGACGCCATCAAGAAGGCGACCGCGCAGACCGGCCGGCCCATGGTGCTGTCCGTCTGCAACTGGGGCGAGCAGAGCCCGTGGAGCTGGGCGCCGGCCCTCTCGACGATGTGGCGGACCAGTCAGGACATCATCTATTACGGCGACGCGCCCGACATGAAGCGCGTCCTCAGCAACTTCGACTCGGCCCAGCACGCGACGGCCCAGAGCCCCGGGCACTACAACGATCCCGACATGCTGATCGTCGGCATGACCGGCTTCTCGCTGGCGCAGAACCGGACGCACATGGCGATGTGGGCGATCTCGGGCGCGCCGCTGCTGGCCGGCAACAAGCTCGACAGCATGAGCGCCGAGACCAAGGGCGTCCTCACGAACGCCGAGGTGATCGCGATCGACCAGGATCCGATGGGCAAGCAGGGGACCAAGGTCTCCGACAGCGGAGGTCTCCAGGTCTACAGCAAGGTCCTCTCCGGGACGAACCGTCGGGCGGTGCTGCTGCTGAACCGGAGCACCGCGGCCGCCATGATCACCGTTCGCTTCGCGGACATCGGGCTCGGCGCGACGGCGGCCGTGCGGAACGTGTGGCCAGCCACCGACCTCGGCAGCCAGACCACCAGCACCGGCGCCAGCGTGCCCCCGTCAGACTCGGTGTTGCTGCTGGTGACAGGAAGCTAGCGCGGGCGGGGGGGCCGCGGACGGCCCCCCACCTGCCCCCCTCGGACCTTCTGGACGCGAGCCGGCGCGGCGAAGCCGCGCCTCCCGTTGAAAACTCGCTCCCTTCGGTCGCTCTGACGCCGCGGCGAAAAGCATCGGATCCCTGGTCACGGCCGGACAGCTCGGGTCAGGCCGCTAGCGGATGCGGTGTCGGGGCGGCAGCTCGCTCTCGAGGCCCGGCGGCAAGTAGCCTGCCACGGTGCCGATGGTGGGCGTGCGGATCCGCCACCTCTCCATCCAGGGCGCCGGATCCCAGAACACCTCCGGGAAGTGGATCGAGGGGCGCACCGACAAAGTGAAGTGCAGGTGCTGCTTGGAGCCGCGCAGCCCCGTGTCCCCGAGCAACCCGATCACGTCGCCGGCCTTGACGTGAGCGCCCTTCAGGATCGTGTGCCAGGTGGCGGCCAGGTGGAAGTATTGCGTGTACACCATGCCGCCCAGGTGGGCGATGCGGACGTAGTGGCCCTCGTCGTGGCTGCCGGGGCCGTCGCCGCTGCCCATGCGCTGCACGGAATCGACGACGCCGTCGAGGGCGGCGTAGACGTGCTCGCCCCACAGATCGCTGCCGAGCTCGACCCCGCAGCGCGGTTCCTGCCGGCACTTCGGCTTGCGATCGGCCGGCGCCTCCGGTCCCAGCATCAGGCCGCTGACGGCCGGGACGCGGCGCGTGGGACCGGGCAGGGGATAGAGCCAGCTCGCGCGGGCGAACGCGAACTTCCAGTCGTCGTCCGTCGGAGGCCAGTTCGGCCCGATGCGCGGTGGCAGCGGGACCTCCTCCTTCGTCGACACCGTGACCAGGTCCGACGCGGAGAAGGAGATCGCGAGCGGCGGCGGGCAACGATAACGGGTCCAGACGAAGCGGCCGGTCCCGGCGACCAGCAGCACCACCAGCACCCGCAGCAGCAGGCGGGTCTGGCGAGCGGCGCGCTGGGCGCGGCGCAAGCGGATCGTCTCGAGCATGCACTCTTCCGAGCAGTGCTCCTCGTGGTTGCGGCCGCGGACCAGGACCACGCGCACGGTCCCGTCGAGGGCGGTGCCGCACACGAAACAGATCGCCTCGTCGTTCCCCATGGTCCTCGAAAGCTCCTCAGTCCTCGCTCGCAGGGTCGGTGCTCGGCGCCTCGGTCTCGTCCGCGCTGCTCGACTCGCCCGAGTCGCTCTGCTCGTTGCCGTCGCTCGAGGTCGCCGGGACGCCGGGCTTTGCGCCGGCGCGTGGCCGCGCGGGCTTTGCAGCAGGACGGCTGTGTCCCGCGCCGCGCAGCGCCGACCCGAGAGGGACGCCCACCCGCGCCCCCAGCGACACCATCCCGGTGTCGGTGCCCACGATGGGGACGCGCAACGGCCACAGCGCGACCAGGGGCTCGGGATCCATGTACCGCTCGTACCCCTCCTTCGACTGCTTGACCGACATCGCGAAGTGCAAGTGCGGGGCGGACTGCTTGACGCCCGTGTCACCGAGCAGGCCGATGAGCTGACCGCTCTTGACGTGCACCCCGCGCTCGATGTTTCGCGGGATGGCGGCGACGTGGAAGTACCAGCTGAACACGGTGCCGTCGCGGTGGGAGATGCGAACGAACGAGCCGCCGCGATCGGGGTTCGGGCCGCGCTGCACGAAATCGACGACGCCATCGTGGACGGCGTAGATGTGCTCGCCCCAGATCTCGCCGCCCAGATCGACGCCGCAGTGCCCGTTGCGGCATTCGACGGGGCGGTTGCCGGGACGGACGGCGCCGAAGACGCGCGAGTCGGCGCGCGGCATCCGCCGCACCGGGCCCGCGAGCGGGTGAACCCAGATGTCGCGTCCGAGCGCGGCCAGCAGGCTGGTCTCGGTCGGCGGCCACTCCGGGCCGAACCACCCGGGCGGCGGCGCCAGCGGTCCCGGGTCCTTGGCGGCCGCGCGGGCGGCCTTCGTGAGGCTCTTCGTCCCGGGCTGATGCGCGGGACCCTGGTGCGCGGTCAGCAGGCCGCCCGCCAGGACCACGCCGACCACCAGCCGGCGCGCGGAGCGGCGGCGCACCGCCCACAGCGCGCGGCGCGCCGCGCGATGAGCCGCGCGGAAGCAGCCCCTCGAGCACACCACCGAGTACGTGGCCGCGTGAACGTACACGTAACGGGTGGGGAGCAGCGAGCGGCTGCAGATCCCGCAGACATCGGGGTCTTCGACCGAGTTCGAGGCAGCGGTCAGCAGGTACCTCCCGGAGGGATCGCATCCTAGCAAGTTCTCGCGTCCGAGACCGCAGCGAATCGACCGCCGCCATTCGACGCGGCGTGATCGGCGCCGCCTCGGCTGTGCGACCTCACCCGCGCAAGTGGGCGCCGCGAGCACCGCGCGCGTCCGACTGTAGGGGCGCCGCGTTCACTCGAAGCCGTACACGCGCAGCTTGTAGTAGAGCGTACGCGGACTGATGCCGAGCAGCCGGGCCGCGAGCTCGCGGTTGCCCTTCGAGCGATGGAGCGCCTTTTCGATCTGCCGCTTCTCCGCCTTCGACACGGCGCCCTTGAGATCGATTGCGCTCATCTCGCCGGTCGGCGCTCGGCCTTCGCCGCCGGGGACGACGCCCCCGCCCGCGTGGGGCGTCACCGGTCCCAGATTGGCGACGTGCGCGACGCTGACGGTGGCCGCTTCACCGCTCGCGCCGGCGCCCGGCTCCATCGTCACGGCGGCCGCTTCGGCCAGCTCGCGGCGAACATCGTCGGCGGTGATGGTCCCGGTCTCGCTGAGGACGACCAGCCGCTCGATCAGGTTCTGAAGCTGTCGCACGTTGCCCGGCCATCGTTCGGCCGCGAGCGCGCCCATCGCGTCGCTGGTCAGCGCCACCGGGCCGAGGCCGTTCGCGCGGCCGGCCAGCGCCGCGAAGTGCCGCGCCAGCAACGGGATGTCGGCGCGGCGATCGCGCAGCGGCGGCAGGACGATGCGCACGACGTTCAGCCGATAGTAGAGATCCTCCCGGAACGTCCCCTTCGCCATCATGGCGGGCAAGTCGCGATGAGTGGCGGCGACGAAGCGGACGTCGGCGCGCCGGGTCTCGGTGCCGCCCAGCCGCTCGTACTGGCGATCCTGCAAGACGCGCAAGAGCTTGACCTGCGTTGCCAGCGAGACGTCCCCGATCTCGTCGAGGAACAGCGTCCCGCCCTGGGCCATCTCGACGCGCCCGGCCTTGCGCGCGCCTGCGCCCGTGAACGCCCCCTTCTCGTAGCCGAACAGCTCGCTCTCGAGGAGCGCGTCGGGCAGCGCCGCGCAGTGGACCTTCACGAAAGGCCCGGACGCGCGGGCGCTCTGCTGGTGCAGCCGGCGCGCGACCAGCTCCTTGCCCGTGCCGGTCTCGCCGCCGATCAACACCGTCGCGTTGGTCGGCGCCGTCCGGTTGACCAGCGCCCACACCGCTTGCAGGGCGGGCGAGTCCCCGACCGCGTCGGGCGCGTCGGGCTCGCGGGCACCTCCGGCCGCGGCGGCTCCGGCCCCGGCGGCTCCAGCCGCCCAGGGAGGCTGACTGGGGCGCGCGGCCGCCTCGGCGCGGGCGCCCTCGATCACGAACAGGACGTCCTCGGTGACGAGGGGCTGAAGGACGTAGTCGCGGGCGCCGGCCTTGACCGCTTCGATCGCCGTGCCCACGGAGGCAGCGTCCGCCACCACCACCAGCGAGGCTCGCGGCGCGTGGCGGGCCATCAGGGCGCGCAGGGTCTCGAACGGGACGCCGGGAAGCTTCACGTCGGCCAGCACCACGGCCACCATCCGGTCGCCGAGGACCCGTTCCAGCTCGGCGGGCGTCGTCGCCCGGACGACCGCGAGCCCTCGTTGCGCCAGCGCCTCGACGAGCGCCGGGGGAGCTGGGTTCTCCAGCGCCAGGATCAGCCAGGTCTCGAGCGACGGTGTCACCGGGCCGCGATTCTGGCACGGGACCCGCCCGTCCGCGCGGCCCGGCCGAACGGACGCCCGAGACCTGGTGCTACCGCTTCGAAACAGGCTCCACAGCCGCTGGCCAACGATGTCGCGAGGTTCGCCCCTTGCGGTGGCTGGCATGGCTCTCGCTTGGCTGCCGCTCGCCGTTTCAAAACCGACTCATTGCCCAAGAGAAACAAGATGAAGCTCTTCACGTGTTCGAAATGTCAGCTCGTGGTCAACTTCGAGGACGCGACCTGCACGCGTTGCGGGCACGCCCTCGCATTCCTTCCCGATCGCGGGGTGGTGGCCGCGCTCGAGCCCGCCGCTGGACCGCAGCCGGCGGCGCGCAAGGGGGCCGGGGCGCCTGAAGGCACGCCTGCGGGGGACGCCACCTTCGTCGCGCTGGGGGTGGATCGCGGGCGCGCCCGCTATCGCCTGTGCGGCAACCAGATCGATCACGGCGCGTGCAACTGGGCCGTCCCCGTCGACGATCCGGATCGCTTCTGTCGCGCGTGCCGCCTGAACGAGATCATCCCCGACCTCTCCGATCCCGAGGCGAAGCCGGCCTGGCTCAAGCTGGAGACGGCCAAGCGGCGGATGCTCTACACGCTGCTCGCGCTCGGGCTGCCCGTCGAGCCGCGAGCGACCCACCCGGGGGGACTGGCCTTCGCCTTCAAGAAGGATCTGCCGGGGCAGGAGAAGGTCCTCATCGGCCACGAGCAGGGCCTCATCACCATCAACATCGCCGAGGCCGACTCGCCGTTTCGCGAGAAGACGCGCCTCGAGCTGGGTGAGCCGTACCGGACGTTGCTCGGGCACTTCCGCCACGAGATCGGGCACTACTACTGGGACAAGCTGGTGGAGGGCTCGCGCTTCCTCGAGCCGTTCCGCGCGAAGTTCGGCGACGAGCGCGCCTCGTACGCCGACGCCGTGACCGTCCACTACCGGGACGGCGCCCCCAAGGACTGGCGCGATCGCTTCATCAGCTCGTACGCGTCGATGCACCCGTGGGAGGACTGGGCCGAGAGCTGGGCCCACTACCTGCACATGGTCGACACCCTCGAGACGGCGCGCAGCTTCGGTCTGGCCCTGAAACCGAAGGGAGAGGGCGGCGCCCCCACCGACGACCTCGCGATCAAGGCCCGCCGGGTGAGCCTGGCGGACATCGACGACATGATGAGCGCGTGGCCGGCTCTGACCATCGCCCTCAACAGCCTGAACCGCAGCCTCGGGCTGCCGGATCCGTACCCCTTTGCTCCGCCGGCCCCCGCCCTCGACAAGATCCGCTTCGTCCACGAGGTGATCGAGGCGACCCCGGACGCGAAGGCGGACTCTCCCGCTGCGTCGACCGCCGCGCGGCCCTCCGCGGCCTGATCCCAGGTCTGCGGTCGAGCGGTGGTCAGGCGCCGCCGTGGTCGGGTATCTTCGCGCGACCACCGTGTCCCAGAAAGATCACGCCACCGGCCACATCATCCAGTCGCTCGTCGTCAACCTGGCCATCACGCTGGCCAAGTTCGTGGCCGCCTTCTTGACCGGGTCGGGCGCGATGCTGGCCGAGGCGATCCACACGTCGGCCGACTGCTCGAACCAGGTCCTGCTGCTCCTCGGCGTGAAGCGGGCGCGGAAGCAGCCGGATGGGGCTCATCCGCTCGGCTACGGGCGCGAGCTCTACTTCTGGTCGTTCATGGTGGCGATGCTGCTGTTCACGGGCGGCGGGGTCTTCTCGGTCTACGAGGGGATCCACAAGATCCTGCGCCCTGAGCCGGTCGATCACGTCCTGGTGGGCCTGGGGGTGCTGGTGTTCTCGTTCCTGCTCGAGGGCGGCTCGGCGCTGTCGAACGTCAAGGAGATCAACAGGCGCCGCGGGACGACGCCGTTCGTCCCGTATCTGCGCGCCACCAAGGACTCCGATCTCATCGTCGTGTTCGGCGAGAACTCGGCGGCGTCGCTGGGCCTGCTGTTCGCGATGGGCTCGATCGGGCTGGCGTCGGTGACGGGGCAGGGCTGGTGGGACGGCGTCGGCAGCTTGCTGGTCGGTCTCGTGCTGCTCGGCGTGGCGATCTTCCTGGCCGTCGAGGTCAAGAGCTTGCTGGTCGGGGAGGGGGCCGATCCGCACATCGATCAGGCGGTGCGCGCCGTCGCCGTCGAGCACCCCCAGATCGAGAGCGTGCTGCGCGTCCTCGCCGTCCAGCAGGGACCGGGCGAGATCATGCTCGCGATGAAGGTCCGGATGCGCGCCGGGCTCTCGGGGGACCAGCTCGTCGACGCGATCAACGCCTTCGAGCGAACCTTGAAAGCACGTATCACCGAGATCCGCTGGTGCTTCGTCGAGCCCGATTACGAGGCGTGACCGGCCGGCGAGAGGCGGCCGTGGTCGAGGGTGTGGACCTGGGCGTTCAGGCGGGCGGCGACGCGCGGATCGTGGGTCACGGCCACAAGCGCCAGGCCGCCCGCGCGCAGCTCCGTCAGCAGATCCAGCAGGTCGTCGGCGCGGGCGCGGTCGAGCGCGCTCGTCGGCTCGTCGAGCAGCAGCACCGCGGGCTCCATGGCCAGGGCCCGCGCGAGCGCGGCGCGCTGCTGCTCCCCGCCCGACAGCTCGGCCGGCCGCGCCCCGGCGCGGTGACCGATGCCCACCCGGTCGAGCAGCGCGCGCGCCCGGTCCTCCGCCTGGGCCCGCGGCCGCCCCGCCACGTGGACGGGCGCCTCCATCACGTTCCCCAGCACCGTCAGGTGCGCGAAGAGGTGCCATTGCTGGAACAGGAAGCCGATCTGGCGGCGAACGGCGCCCAGCGCCAGGTCGCCTTCGCGCGCGCTCGGGCCGATGACGTGCTCGCCGATCTGCACCTGACCG
>Ga0068853_100003736_pt1 | contig 11679 bp, 8 predicted proteins | sample KBSCornC32_FD_65655 | JGI IMG/M metagenome (GOLD analysis project Ga0068853, IMG submission 65655) | Corn rhizosphere microbial communities from Kellogg Biological Station, Michigan, USA - KBS Corn C3-2 | ecosystem: Host-associated > Plants > Roots > Rhizosphere > Soil ... | reverse complement strand
CCTACATGGGCAGCAAATGGCAAACGGACAGCCAAAGGGCCGACATTGCGGCTATTTTTTCTTCCCGCTCAAAGAATTTCCGCACCCTTGATTATGTCGCTGGATGGTTTCTCAAAGCTGCAGACCGCATTGTTGGATCGACCGGCGCAGCGGCGTTCGTCTCGACCAACTCCATTGCGCAGGGCGAGCAGGTCGCGCTGCTATGGCCGCTCATATTTGCGCAGGACATTCACATCCGTTTTGCGCACCAGTCCTTTAAGTGGCAAAATCTGGCAGCTCATAATGCAGGGGTAACTGTCGTCATCGTAGGCATAGCGCCTCGTACGCTTTCCGGTCAGCCGACTCTTTTTGAAGGTGATTCCGTAAGGACTGTATCGGGGATCAGCCCGTATCTTTTTGCTGGCGACGAGGTCATTGTCGAGAAGCGCAGCAAGCCCGTTGAAGGGCTGGCAGGCATGCAATTTGGCAACCATCCATATTATGCTACCGAACTGATGTTATCGCCGGGCGATGCGTCTGCGTTGGTTGGAATTGAACCCGGTATCGCGCGTTTTCTCCGCCCACTTTATGGATCTCAGGAGTTCGTGAACGGCGCTCCACGCGCTTGTATATGGGTAAACGACGAGGATGAGGCTGCCGCTACCGCGATTCCGCCCCTAGCAGAATTGTTCGATCGCGTGCGGGCCAAGCGTCGCGCGGCAACCGCAGATAAGGCTGCGCAGGAGTTGGCGAAGACGCCATATCGTTTTCGCGATCAGTCGGCAGCAGAAACCTCGACGCTTATCGTTCCTCGCGTCACATCGGAACGTCGGCCATATTTGCCAGTAGGTTTGCTCAGAGCAGACGCAATTATTCAAGACCAGGCGTTCGCTGCTTACGACGCACCTGTATGGAATATGGCACTAATCGCCTCCCAATTACACCGAGTATGGGTCGGGACCGTTTGCTCGCGAATGCGAACAGACTTCCGTTACTCAAACACGCTTGGCTGGAACACCTTCCCGGTCCCGCGCCTCACCGCGCAGGACAAGGTCAACCTCACCCGCACCGCCGAGAACATCCTGCTTGCCCGCGAGGCGCATTTTCCCGCGACCATCGCCGACCTCTATAATCCCGATAAAATGCCGGGCGACCTGCGCCGCGCCCATGACGAGAATGACGAGGTTCTGGAGCGTATCTATATCGGCCGCCGCTTCCGCAACGATACGGAGCGGCTGGAGAAACTGTTCGAACTCTACACGCGGATGACAGCCAACACCGCCCCGAAGGGCAAGGCGCCAAAGAAGATCAAGGCTGCGTGATGTGCGATATCTGATCGACCCGCCGTCGCCCTTTGCCCCATTGGCGGATTGGCAGGAGTTCCTGATCGAGGTGCGGCGATTGGCGGATGCTGACGTGCCTGATGTTGCACCAGAGGTCGTGGACGCGATCAGGGAGGCTGAAGCGGCGATAGCCAATCATCAGAGCGGCGACCTCGGGACAACTCCTGGTTCCTGGACTTTTCCATGATATCTATCGCAATTGAGATACGGGAGATTCGGTTATGGCAATGTCCATGCTGCACGTCCGTCTGGACGATGATCTGAAGGCAAAGGCAACCGAGGCGCTGGCAGCGATGGGCATTAGCGCCTCCGACGCCGTGCGAATGCTGTTCCACCGCATCGTCGCCGAGCAGGCCTTTCCGCTGGAACTGAAGGTGCCGAATGTGGAAACGCAGGCGGCGATGAAAGAAGCGCGCCGGTTCATGGAAAACGTGAAGGCTGGCCGTGCTCAGCCACGTTTCGCAAACGCCGATAAAATGCTCGCAGCCCTTGAGCGCGGGGAGTAAGCACGCGCGGCATCCGTGCGCCTGCAACTATATGAAGTCCTTTTCTAAGGACTGGGAGCGGCTGGATCGGTCCGGTCGCTACGATATGCGGCTGTCGAAATCCGTCATGCTGATGCTGATCGCCAATGATGCCCCGCTCGGCCCGGAATGGCGCGACCATGCACGTAAGGGCGATCGGGCAGGATTTCGCGAATGTCATATTGGCGGCGACTTCCTGCTGCTCTACCAGATCGATGACGATGTCGGCAAAAGCGGCATGGTCAATTTCGTCCGTGCCGGAACCCATAGCGAGTTGTTCAGGGAATGACCTCCAAGACCATCCCAGCCGTCCGCCTTGTCACCGCCCATACCGGCGCGTCCTCCAGCGCTAATGAACTGGGCATGCGCGAGATGCAGGTCGAGGCCTATGCCCGGCGCGGCGAGCAATATTTGCTCATTAAGTCACCCCCGGCATCGGGCAAGTCCCGTGCGCTGATGTTCATCGCCCTATACAAGCTGCACGAACAGGGCATGAAACAGGCCATCATCGTCGTGCCGGAGCGCTCGATCGGCGGCAGCTTCGCGGATGAGCCGCTGACCCAGCACGGCTTCTATTGGGACTGGACGGTCCAGCCGCACTGGAATTTGTGTAACGCGCCCGGCGCCGACGACGTGAAGGTCGCCAAGTCCAAGGTGAAGGCAGTCGGCGAGTTTCTGGCCAGCGACGATCGGGTGCTGGTCTGCACGCACGCAACCTTCCGCTTCGCCGTGGACGAGCTGGGTATTGAGGCGTTCGACGGTCGGCTGATCGCTGTGGACGAGTTTCACCATGTCTCCGCCAATCCCGACAACAGGCTGGGCGCGCAGCTCACCCAGTTGATCGGCCGGGACAAGGTTCACATGGTCGCGATGACGGGCAGCTATTTCCGGGGCGACTCGGCGGCGGTGCTCACGCCGGAAGATGAGGCGAAGTTCATCACCGTCACCTACAGCTATTACCGACAGCTCAATGGCTATAAATGGCTAAAGACACTGGATATTGCCTACAGCTTCTACACCGGCCGATATGTCGATAAGATTGTCGACCTGCTCGATACGGCGGTTAAGACCATCGTCCACATCCCCTCGGTCAATAGCCGGGAGAGCACTAAGGATAAGCATCGCGAGGTAGAAGAGATCATGGACCACCTCGGCACGTGGAAGGGGACGGATGCCACGACCGGCTTCCACCTGATCGAAACAGCGACGGGCACCGTGATCAAAGTCGCTGATCTGGTCGATGACGATACCTCCAAGCGGGATCGCGTGTCAGCTGCGCTGAAAAGCCCTGACGCGCGGAAAAACCGCGACCATGTGGATGTCATCATCGCACTGGGCATGGCCAAGGAGGGGTTCGACTGGATCTGGTGCGAACATGCGCTGACCGTCGGCTATCGCTCCAGCCTGACCGAGATCATCCAGATCATCGGCCGCGCCACCCGCGACGCGCCGGGCAAAACGGTCGCACGTTTCACGAACCTGATCGCAGCGCCGGCGGCTGACGATGGCATTGTGGCCGAGGCGGTGAATGACACCCTCAAGGCTATCGCGGCAAGCTTGTTGATGGAGCAGGTACTCGCGCCTAAGTTCGAGTTCACGCCCAAGGACGCCGGGCCAAAGGACGGCTATGACTATGGTCCGGATGGCTATGTTGAGGGGCGCACCAATGTGGGGTTTAACGACGAGCGCGGCCAGTTCCACTTTGAGCTGAAGGACCTTGTGCAGCCCACCACCGCCGAAGCGAAGCGCGTGTGCGAGCAGGATCTGAATGAAGTTATCACCAGCTTCATTCAGGACAAGCAGGCCATTGAACAGGGGCTGTTCAACCCGGACGTCGTGCCGGAGGATTTGACCATCGTCCGCATGGGCAAGATCGTGCGTGACCGTTACCCGGACCTCAGCGAAACGGATCAGGAGGCGATACGGCAGCATGCCATTGCTGCGCTCAATGTCACCCAGCAGGCCGCAAAAATCATTACCGATACAGCGACGCAGGACAGCGGCGGGGAGTTGAAAGCCAACACGTCCTTCGTTGATGGCGTCCGCAAGTTCATGAATGTGCGCGAGCTGGACATCGACCTGATCGACCGCATCAATCCGTTTGACGCGCAGGTCGCCATCCTAGCCAAGGCTATGAATGCGGAGACGCTCAAGCAGGTGCAGGCGGCCATATCCGCCCGGAAGAATACAATGACGGAGGAAGAAGCCCGCGTTTATGCCAAGCGCGCGGTCGAATGGAAGCGTGAGCGCGGTCGCGCGCCTGAGGTGACGTCGCAGGATCCGTGGGAGCGCCAATTGGCTGAAGGCGTCGCCGCCTTCGCCCGCTACCGTGCAAAGGCTGCCGCCGATGGCTGAAATGACCGACGACGACATCCTCGCCGAACTTGGCATCGACCTGACGCTCAAGAAGGCTCGCGTTCGCACTCCGCGCGAGGAGAGGATTGTCGCGGGTTTCGAGGAAATTCTAAGATTTCACGACGAGCATGGCCGGGCGCCGCAGCATGGAGAGGACCGTGACATTTTTGAACGCCTTTATGCCGTGCGGCTGGATCGCCTGCGCGCGCAGGCTGATTGCCGTGACTTGCTAGCCGATATAGACGTACACGGCTGGCTGAGCGCCGACGCTGTTGGCGCTCCTTCCGTCGATCAGTTGGACGATGATGCCTTGCTGGCCGAACTGGGGATGGACGCATCCCCTGCGGATGATATCACCCAATTACGTAATGTCCGTTCGAACGTTGAGCGCCAAGCAGCCGAAGAAGTCGCCACTGCCAAGCGGTGCGAGGATTTTGCGGCCTTTGAGCCGCTCTTCGATCAAATTCAGGCGGACCTGGAAGCCGGCGTCCGGACCACCATTCCGTTCGTCAAGGATGCAGGCTTTTCCAAAGCTGCCATCCTGGCTGGCGAATTTTTTATCGTTAGCGGCCAGGTTGCATATGTCGCCACGGTAGGTGATCCTATAAAAGCTCCGAACGGAGAAACCGACGCCCGGCTCCGCGTAATCTATTCCAACGGTACAGAAAGCGACCTGCTCCTGCGCTCACTCCAGCGCGCCCTTTACAAGGACCATGGGGGGCGGCGTATCAGCGATCCCATAGCCGGTCCGTTATTCGCAGTAACCGCGCCGGAGCCGGAAATCGTTGAACCGGAATATCTCGCGTCCGGCCTACTCTACGTCTTGCGCAGCCGGTCGACCCATCCCAACATCTCGGCAAACCGCGACCTGATCCACAAGATCGGAATAACTGGCGGCACCGTGGAAGCCCGCATTGCCGGCGCGGCGAACGATCCCACCTATTTGCTTGCTGAGGTCGATATCGCCGCGACCTACAGGCTATTCGACATCAACCGGCCGAAGTTGGAACGAATGATACATGGCGTGCTTGATGCCGTTCGTTTCGATGCGGAAATTCCGGATCGGTTCGGTAACCCGGTGCGCCCGAGGGAGTGGTTTATGGTGCCACTGCCCATCATCGACGAGATTGTTACCCGCATTGGCGACGGCACTATCGTCGGTATGCGATATGACCGCGCCACTGCCTCGTTGACGCGGCACTGACCCTCATACCGAGGCTCCGTTCTGGGTTCATCACGCTTCCAGGCGAACGGCGACGGATTGGACAATTCGCTGTCCGCTGATGCAACCCTGACTCGCCAGCCCAAACGGGCGTTAGGGCTGGGTGATCTGTGTCTCCCAGAACCGATCTCCAGAGTGGACGCAGGCCTGAAGCTCAAAAATATAGAGACATAAAAAAAATTTGAGCGGTCATGAGGTGCCATGACAAATCATAGTATTCCGTATGTCTGTCTCTCGCGAACCTCGCGATTTCCGAAGCCTTGAAAGATACTATGGCCTAGGGTCAGGACTCACTGATCAGAGCCAGAAGATGACGGTTGAGGAAGTATGGAGCTATGTGTTTCTACATTGTCCGCGTGGACGGCACCATTGTGGACTTCTCATACAAGAAATGCATCACCAAAGCCGCACAACATGCACCCGTAGCATAGCATCCTGGACAGGCTGATCGTGCGGGGCTGGATCAGCCTGTCCACCAAACACCGCTAGGGAGGGGTCAGGCGTGCAATCGTCAGGCGGAGTTGTCGGCTAGACCAGACCCCGCCGCTTGGGGCGGGTATGCCGCGAACGTTCATCTCTCGGGCAAGGATCGCAGGCCTTGATACCCCGATCGATATAAGCTCAGCTATGATTCCGGCTACCGCTTGGGCATGTGCCTGCGCTTTCAACGTACGCCCCGCTGCGGAAATTGCGGAGGCTTCAACACAGCGCGAATGCAGATGTTGCGCACCATTCGGATTTCCCAAGCGCTTTCCCCGGGCCTTCGCCGCCGCCAATGCCGCCTTTGTTCGCTGACTTATCATCTCCCGCTCATGCTCAGCTATCGCCGCCAAAAGATGGAGCGTCAGCCGGTTGGCGTGCGGCATGTCACAGGCGACGAACTCCGCTCCCCCATCCATGAGGTTGGCGATGAAGGCAACATTCCGTGCCAGCCGATCCAGCTTGGCTATGCACAATGTCGCGCGGTGAAGCCGGCATGCGGATAGCGCTTGCGTCAGTTGAGGCCTGTCAGCCTTCTTCCCGGACTCTACCTCCACATATTCAGCGATGATCGCCTGACCCGCACTCGCGGCATATGCATGGACAGCCGCCCGTTGCGCCTCCAGCCCCAACCCGGACGCACCTTGGCGGGCGGTGGAGACGCGGAGGTAAGCGATGACGCGGGTTGGCCGCGTGATACCGCTCATGCCGCCACCTCGTTGGAAGCACGGCCCCCGTTGCCGTCCCCTTTGACCAGAGCGAGGAAGCCGTCCCGCAACGCACCGGCGACGTAGCCCTGGCACCACCCGCGATCGTCGGCCCTCGCCTTAGCGTTCGGAAACGACGTCACAGCCATCTTGTCGAGCAACTCTGCCCTGTTGATCTGCCCACGATCAGACACAAGGGCGACAATCGTCGCCACCACTGTGCCGGGGTTAGGCTTGATGGCGCCGGCAATAATCTGCTGTGCCGAGATGTCGCGCCCCCGCCGCTGGTAGCCTTCGGCCTTCCGCCTATGGAGTAGCGCCTGGTAGTTGCGTTCGTCCTCCTCGCTCCATGCCTCCGCCTGACCTGCAACCCCCGCCCCTATGTCCTTACCCTGGTCAAGCGGCGGACCAGAATGGTCGGGCATGCTGGTCGCCGCCATTGGCTCGGAAGCATTCGCTCTTTCGCCTCCGTCCCGCCCCTTCTCGCCATTGGCAGAACCATCAGCGGCGGAAGCCGGGCTTGCGGCAGTCGGGAATATGTCTTCCAGACTTTCCCCAGCCGGAGGCGGGGCCGACGCCGCTCGTTCTATCGCTTTGCGGCGGAGTGTAGCGGCCGTCGTCCCAAGGCGGGCAGTCAGCGTCTTTTGCTCGGCGGCAAATTTCGATTCCATCTTCTGTGCTCCAGTATCTGCAGCCATCGTATGCGTGGCTGCGATTCGATGCCTGGATCGCAGAGAGTGTAAAGTGACGGCGAGCGCGCAGCCATGCGTCTCGCCGCACTTTGTTCAATTCGGGCGTATGGTACCTACGGGGGGTGTACCGCTGGGGGGTCATTCCGGCGTCAGTCACCGCTCGTCCAGAAATTCGAAAAAATTTTCGGAAATTTCTACAGCTAACAGTGGTAGAGCCGCTGCAATCATTGAGGCTGTAGCAATTCCAACCCCCGGATTTGCTGGCGCGCGCTGCCCGGCAAAAGGTACTACCGCCGCTGGTCAGGGGCTGCCCTTCCGCGGTCGACGGCCGTCCGGGATCGCCTGGCATCGGCGAGTTTGCTGCAACGTTGGTCCCCGTCTACCCGTTACCACCTCCCATCATCGTGTCGTTCATTTGGCCTGTTCAGATCGAAAGGTATACGGCATGCGATCAATAGGCAGGGAGGATTTAGATGAGAAGTTTGGTAGTAGGCGCAGCGTTTCTTGCTTCCGCATCGGGGACGCTCGCCCAGGAAATGCAGGTCATCAGTGTTCCCGAGGTTGGAGCAGAGGCAACCATTCCCGCTGGGGGTGAAGTATATAGCTATGCTCGTGTTTATACGCTGGATGGAGCGGTCTTAGAACAAGATGCACAAGTTGGATTACTGTTCACGAAGGAAAGAGTCCCCAAAGGAACTCAATTGATTCCCGTGGCGAGCAAAAGTAAGTTTAAGGCATGCGTCCCCTATGCAAACACATTTACCGCTTCCGGGCCGTGCTACCTTGATGATGATGGCGATGGGTTGTTTGACCGAAATTCGCAAGACGAGGGTTCGATCGCAATAAAGAGCAGACCGCCAACACCTTACAACAGAGTGAAGATCACCATAATTCGAGAGGATTCTTTTAAGCGATCAATCCTCTATCAAGGCGCCTCAGCAGACGCCATCCGTTTTTCCTATCGCGAATTCAAGAACGACATTGCACGTCCCGCATTCACCGAAGAATTGACCATTCCGCGCGAACAATTGCCGGCTATGATTATGGTCAAGAATATTCAAATGGAAGTGAAGACTGTATCCGGTATGGGCTTAACCTACCGGATTGTGAGGGTTCATTAGACAAGGCGTGACAAAGAGCCATTAAAGCCACTAGCCCGTATCAAGAGAGAACGTCGCTGAAACGGGGCTAGGTTGCCGCTTATTAAGCAATCTAGATGGACAACGCAACGGATTAGGGCAAGCATGGCACCGACAAAATATGAAGATGCTACCCCGATATACCTAGGTCATGGTCTGTGAAGGTACTCCGCGCTCGCGGTAAAAAGCTGCAGACATATTGTGATCGCAACGTAGCATTGTATAGATTAGCGGCATCGTAAGTGATTGTCACGAAGGCCGTTTCGGGATGCTCAACCCTACTTTCCTTTAGGGCACGAAAAGTCATTTCCAAGACTTTTTCTTCCGCTTTACGGTATTTCGCGGCAGATACATTCGGCATGGGAGCGTCGGATTGTAGCTGCCGACCATCGGCATCTTTCTTCCCCAGCAATCCCAGCAATTGCAGCTTAACCATGTAAGCGCGATAAAAATCTTCCAAGTTTCCCGCACAATCTTCTGCAGTATGGCTTTTGCAGAGCTTAGCATCCTCAGATTCTCTATAATCTTCGAATGTAAGCGGTGGCCCCGGGACGTAACTGACGTCTACACGATTATAGCTGGCTGGCGAAGATAAGCTGTTGATGAGCCTCTTTTCGCAAATTTCAATCGCGCCATGAGATTTGTCGAAAAATGGTATCGGCCCACCCTCGCAACCAGCCAGCGACGCCAAGCAGAGGGCGGCGGTGAGTGAGGGCCGTGTGCGCACTTTGCCACGCGCCTTCATTCCATATTCGTTCCAAAATGAGAATGGTAACTGCATCGCGCCCTCCGACGTGGCGCTGCTTCTGCCCGCGCCACCCCTATGTTCCTCTCGGGGCGACGGCCGAAGCCGGATGTTGGAAACCCTGGCAATGCACAAGGCGCATGCGCCTTTACCGGTAAACCGGCTGGACATGCGCGCATGCCACCCGGCCTCCCAAAATCTGGCGACCGAGTTGCATTGCTGAGGGGTTTCCATGCCCCACCTCCGAGTGTCGCGGAGGCATGGCGGTGATAGGCTATTGATGTTGCCATTTGCAAGTGATGGCCGGCTGGTTGTGCAATGGATCGCGGGCAGGGCAGACATATGCTGCATGGTGCTGGCAGGTTCTTGACCAATTGCGGAATACCAGCTTAGCGGCGCATACGGTTCCACATCAATCGAGAGGCAAAGGAACGACTTTCTCGCTAAATCGTTTTTGTCTCGCGCGATTGCGCCCCGCGCCTGACAGTGGGGCTTATTGCCGCAGAGGGGGCAGTGAATGAGTGCAGATATAGCGGCGCTTTTGGCAGATCCAATGCGTCGGCTCGAAGCCATCGTGAACAACACATCGATGGCAATTTTCGTTATGGATGATCATCAGCACTGCGTCTTTGTAAATCGGGCCGCAGAGCACCTCACAGGGTATAGCTTCACCGAACTGCAAGGACGGCCGCTGCACGATGTCATCCACCACAAATATCCTGACGGACGCCATTATCCCCTTGAGGAATGCCCGATCGATCAGGCCTTCCCGGAGCGAGCCCAGATGCAGGGGGAGGAGATATTCGTTCATAAGGATGGTAGCTTTTTTCCAGTAGCGTTCACGGCAAGCCCAATCGCCGACGACGCTGGCGTTCCGATCGGAACAATCATCGAGGTAAGGCCGATTGCCGAGGAGCAGGAACAGCGAGCGACCCTCGCCATTCTCAACCAGACAGGGCAAGCGCTCGCAGCCGAGGTCGATCTGGAGCGTGTCGTGCAGATGGTCACCGACGCCGGCGTTTCGCTGACTGGCGCACAGTTCGGGGCGTTTTTCTATAATGTCCTTGGTGAGGGCGGCGAAAAATATCTGCTTTATACGCTATCCGGTGCCGAGCGATCGCAATTCGAGAATTTTGGCATGCCGCGCGCGACCGCTGTGTTCGCGCCCACCTTCAAGGGCGAAGGTGTCATTCGGTCCGACGACATTCTGGCGGATGAGCGATACGGCAAGAGTGATCCTCATTATGGCATGCCTAAGGGGCATCTGCCCGTCCGCAGCTATCTTGCCGTGCCGGTTCAGTCCCGATCGGGTGAGGTGATTGGCGGGCTCTTTTTTGGCCATTCAAGCCCAGCTATGTTCAAGAAGCATCATGAAGAACTTATAGTCGGGATTGCCGCGCATGCAGCAATCGGGGTTGATAATGCACGGCTCTATGATGAGCTCAGACGCTTGAACGATTCGTTGGAAAACAGGGTCGAAGAGGCAGTCGCGGAGAGAGTGCAGGTCGAGGAGGCTCTACGGCAGGCGCAAAAGATGGAAGCCGTGGGTCAATTGACCGGAGGCATAGCGCATGACTTCAACAACCTTCTTGCGGGGATTTCCGGCGGTCTTGAGATCATCGAGCGCAGGCTGTCACAAGGCCGCACCGATGGTATCGAAAAGTTCATCACCGGAGCGCAAACTTCCGCGCAACGCGCAGCGGCACTAACCCAACGCTTGCTTGCTTTCTCGCGCCGTCAGACCCTTGACCCCAAACCAACGGATGTCAATCGACTAGTCTTCGGGATGGAGGACCTCATCCGTCGAACTGTGGGTCCACAGATTACCGTTGAGGTAGTCGGCGCGGGCGGGCTTTGGCTGGCCAAGGTGGACGCGGCCCAATTGGAAAGCGCGCTGCTCAATTTGGCGATCAATGCGCGCGACGCCATGCCAGACGGTGGGAGGTTGATAATCGAGACGGCGAACAAGTGGCTCGATAACCGGGCCGGGCGCGAGCGTGATCTTCCGCCCGGTCAATATCTCTCGATATGCGTCACTGATACCGGTACTGGCATCCCCGACAACATTCGCGATCGCATCTTTGATCCCTTCTTCACCACCAAGCCTATTGGGCAAGGAACCGGTCTTGGACTGTCGATGATCCACGGCTTCGTGCGCCAGTCTGGCGGACAGGTACGGGTTTACTCAGAAGATGATCATGGTACCACGATGTGCGTCTACCTACCGCGCTATCTAGGGCCTGTGGATCACGAGCCGTTGCATGATGACGCCACGATCGAGGAAGTCGGTGCTGGCGAAACGGTGCTCGTCATTGATGATGAACCCACCGTGCGCATGCTCATCGTCGAAGTGTTGGAGGAAGCGGGGTATAAGGCTCTGGAAGCGGAGGACGGCCCTTCAGGACTTAGAATATTGCAAAGCGAAGCGCGTATAGACCTTTTGATCACGGACGTGGGGTTACCGGGCGGCATGAACGGCCGTCAGGTCGCCGA
>Ga0068853_100003734_pt1 | contig 11683 bp, 5 predicted proteins | sample KBSCornC32_FD_65655 | JGI IMG/M metagenome (GOLD analysis project Ga0068853, IMG submission 65655) | Corn rhizosphere microbial communities from Kellogg Biological Station, Michigan, USA - KBS Corn C3-2 | ecosystem: Host-associated > Plants > Roots > Rhizosphere > Soil ... | reverse complement strand
TTTTCTGAATGACTTTAATTCCTTACCATTCGGCATCAGGAACTTCATTTTCAGCGGCACATCTCCCGGGCTTTTCCATTGTGCATCCCGAAGAATGACTGAGAAATTAATTTTTTCTCCGGGACGATACACATCTCTTTCTGCATATACAAACGCATCAAAACCAGCAGCGTTATTTCTCTTTCCCCCCACATCAAACCTTGATGTATTAACCCTTGTATTATTAAAAGGCAGGTAATTAAAATCGTCAGCAGTTTTTGCAATGATCATTGCGGGCTTAAAGCCGCTGAAATCCTTTTTACTGTAAGCAATTTCTGCAACACCATCTTTATCGGTTGCGCCTGTACCAATCAACTGATTGTTGGTTGAATAAACAGATATGTTAACCCCATTTACCGGCTCAGCTGATTTAATAGAATTCGTAAATACATAAATCTTATCCTGGCCTTCTTTAGTTATCAACCCAAGATCAGATAAAGAAATAAAACGGCTGTCTTTTACCCAATAATCTTCCGAAGAACGGATAACTACATGATACACTCCTTTGAAGTCGGGCAACCTGTCCTCAAACTGGGAGAAATTCAAAATTCTACCAGCACCACTCTTGGGCAGAGAGCGGGTATCAATTTCTTTTTCATAGATAACATCGCCTAACATTCCATCACCGCTGCTATAATCACTATAGTCGCCTTCTTCACCATCATAACTGGCATAGCTCGGCCCATTGCTGTTTTCCTGCGGTTCATAACCGTATCGTTGCGCCAGTAATAGATTGTTCTCATAAATTTTAGAGATGACAATTTTTACTTTAGGGACATTGGTAATTTGCACTTCAACATTTTTTCCACCCTTCCTGGAAAGATAAACGGCTTTTGTATTGGTAAAACTGATACCAGCTTCTAATTCACCAAAAGCAACTCCTCCATTATAATCTTCTTTCATTACCCCGCCAATCTTTCCTCGCATTCCTTTGACGATAGTCAATGCATAACTTTTTTCCACATCAAACTTATCGCTGCGCAATGTAAAGCCATAATCGTTTGCCTCAACTGTGTATGTGATATCCGGATCAAATTTTAAAAATGATTTCAAACTTTCACCAGTTAATTGCTGACTGGTTGTTACTCTTACCACTCCCTCCGTTCCGTCATGTTCTGATTCCACATTCTGTATTGTCAATACATAGGGTGATGGGATGGTTAGCGAGCTCATAATAGCATCCTCTGTGGAGGTATTTCCCTTTTCAGGTTTCAGGCCTTTTTCAATACTCACTTTTGCATCTATATTTTTGTCTTCAGGCTTAATCCCGTTTATGCGAACGGATATTTTATTATCCGCCGAAATGGTGATCATATTGAAATCAACTTTTTTTCCTTCTATTTCTATTTTCAGTTTGTCTTTCAAATCTTCAGGATTTACCCGATAGTTGAAGATCAGATCCACCTGTGGAATTGCAGATGTGCTGCTCTCTCCAACCCAGATAACTTGCGAATTATCCAATGTGAGATCAGGAGTATGAAAGCTGATATCATTTCCGCCTTTCACCGAGTTGTATTTGCTATACTTTAATACAGCATTTTTCACTTTTGCGCTATAAGTTGTAGCCGGATTTAATGGTTGTGAAGGCGAGAACACTAATTCGTCCGGACTTTCCCAACGGAACTTTCCTGCAATTTTTGGCTCGAAGGAAATGTAATCTGTAGAGTCCCATGCATTCAGCATAGAATCTTTTGCCAATGAACTACTGAAGCGAAATACCAGGTTTCCTAATTGCGGCACCTCTCCTTTTGCATTGGTAAAAGAAAGAGAGATGGCATTCTTTTTACAAGAAGACAAAAAAATAGCCCCGGCAATCAGCGGAACTAAATAGGCTTTAATACGCATAGATGTGTGGTTAATGGTCCGTGCAGGTATACTTTACCCCGACGGGATTAGGTTTAAGAAAGAGAAGTTAAAGAAGTTTGATGGAGAAAAAAATTTAGCTGTACATTACTTTTTCACAAAAAGGCTTCCGGGCCTATTGGCGTAAATAACAGAATTTAGCAGTCGAACAACTAAGGGGGAATATCCCGTGTTGGGCGGGAGGTATCAGACGATTCCATATTGGAACAAATGAATTTGATATGAAAGATACAATACATGGTAGCAGCGTTGCAAATTTTACGAGATAAATATTTGTTAAGCAGCAACGGATCAACAAACGGTACAATCTGATGAACAAACGTTTCAAATTGCATATTCCCTGGTTTAAAAAAAACGCTTCGGGTACTCCCCGCAGGTATTTTACACGTCGCGGAATGCTTCGCTTTTTGAAACGGCTTGGCGTTTTCTTCCTCAGCCTGATCATTTTGTTCTTCCTTCTGAATTGGATATTCCCATTACCCGATAAGATCGAATACTCTACCATTATTACAGATAACAAAGGCGACATTGTAAACGCCTATCTTACCAACGACCAGCAATGGAGAATGAAAACGGAGCTGGACGAGATATCTCCGTTGTTGCAAAAAACCATTGTTGCCAAAGAAGACAAGCATTTTTATTCCCATCCGGGAGTAAATCCCTTTGCAGTAGTAAGAGCATTTTTCAACAACGTTTTCAGGATGCGAAGAACTTCCGGTGCCAGTACTATAACCATGCAGGTAGCAAAAGCATTGGAACCAGGCAAGAGAAACATATTTAGTAAGATCCGGGAAATGTTCAGGGCATTTCAATTGGAATTGAAATACAGTAAGAAGGAAATTTTGCAGATGTACCTGAACCTGGTTCCTTATGGGGGCAATATTCAAGGAGTAAAGTCTGCCTCCTTGCTTTATTTTAAAAAGAACCCGGATCATTTATCACTGGCCGAGATAACCGCATTGAGTATTATCCCAAACAACCCGGGAGTATTGGTGATAGGAAAGAATAATGATCTTATTATAAAAGAAAGAAATCGCTGGCTGAAAAAGTTTGCTTATGATAAAGTGTTTACACAAAAAGAAATTGAAGATGCATTAGCTGAACCATTAAATGCAACAAGGGGGACCGTACCTCATTACATTCAACATCTTTCCTATAAATTAAAAAAGCAAGCTGGTAATTCCTCCAACATCATTAAAACCAACATTGATCTGAACACACAATTAAAAACGGAGAAACTGGTTGAAGATTATGTCCGAACGCAACGATTGCTAAATATTAAAAATGCTGCTGTAGTTATTATCGACAACAAAACGAACAAGGTCATCACGTATGTTGGTTCATCCAATTTTAATGATACAACTGATGGAGGACAGGTAAACGGGGCAAATGCAGTACGGCAACCGGGCAGTACTTTAAAGCCATTACTCTATGCCATGTGTTTTGATGAAGGATTGCTTACGCCTAAAACAGTCGTTACAGATGTGGCAGTAAACTATGATGGCTATGCGCCGGAAAATTATGACGAAAAATTCAATGGTTATGTAACGATAGAAACAGCTTTGGAACATTCATTGAATATTCCTGCGGTGAAAAGCCTGCATATGTTGGGCCACGAAAAACTAATTCAGAAATTATCGAATCTTAATTTCAAACAAATACAAAAGGACAGACGTAAGCTTGGTTTGTCATTGATATTGGGCGGTTGCGGTACCACACTCGAAGAACTGACAGGGTTATTCTCTTCGTTTGCAAACAATGGTGTTTATTATTCTCCGTCATTTATACAAAGCGACTCTGTTCACAACAAAATGACAGTGGTAAGTCCGGCTGCCAATTTTATGATCAACGAAATCCTTTCAAAGATCAATCGACCAGATTTTCCGGTTAACTGGACAGCTACCGAAAAAATGCCAAAGATCGCCTGGAAAACCGGAACCAGTTATGGCCGAAAAGATGGCTGGAGTATTGGCTACAATAAAAATTATACCGTTGGGGTATGGACTGGAAATTTTTCTGGTGTTGGAGTTGCCGGCTTAAGTGGTGCCAATGTGGCAACACCTTTACTTTTTAAGATCTTTAATACGATCGATTATGACAGCGATGAAGAATGGTTCATCCAACCAAAAGATTGCGACATACGACAGGTATGCAGCGAAACTGGTTTACTACCAACTGGTCATTGTACCAGTTTAGTTACTGATTATTTTATTCCTTTGATCTCTTCCTCAAAAACCTGTGACAACTGGCAGGAAATAATGATCAGCCCTGATGAAAAGATTTCTTATTGTAAAAGCTGCGTTCCACAGGCCGGTTACAAAAAGAAATGGTATAAAATTGTGCAACCAGATATGCAGGCATGGTTTGAAGAAAACAGAATTGTTTATCAAAAAATACCGCCACACAATCCCGATTGTGAATTGATATTTAAAGGTTCGGCACCAGTTATCAATTCACCGGTAAATGGAACTGAATACCTGATCAATAAAAAGGATCCGGAACCGTTGCAATTAATTTGCAAAACAGCAAATGATGTAAGCAAAGTCTACTGGTACATCAACAACAAATTTTACAAGAGTTGTAATGCTGGAGAAAAACAATTTTTTATTCCAGCCGAAGGGCCGGTAAAAATTTCCTGCACAGATGATAAGGGGCGAAACAGGAATATTATTATCACCGTAAAGTATGTCAACCTTTAGATCTTCGCTGCTGCCTCCTCTCCCGTATTAATCGCACCTTCCATAAATCCCTGCCAATCTGCTAAATGTTCTCCTGCAAAATGCGTATGAAGATGTGACCGTTTTAATATCGGCATCACCCTGAACCATTGCCCTTTTCCATATACAGCATAAGCCCCGTGAGAGAATTCATCATTACCCCAATAATAATTCACCTGTTTCTCTAATGCGTCTTTTACATCATCAAAATGTGGTTTGAGTGTCTGAACGATCATTTCTTCCCGCCATGCATCAGATTGATTAGCGACTACAGCAGCTTTTTCCCCGATCGTATAAGAGATCAGTACTCCTTTTTTTGAATCCTGGTTCTTGGTAGCGTTATAAAAATAATGCGGCGTCTGGTCAGTTACCATATCAAAGTTCTCATCCTTCCAAAAACGTTTTTTAAATAGCAATGGATTTTTGTTGATACGGGCGTATTGCAATTCATTGATCGCATTTACCTGGTCAGTTGGCAACCCGGGCTCCCATTTTATTTTCTTCACAGCAAATGTCGGTGCAGTGCAAATGATCTTATCTGCTATGAAGGATTGTCCATTATCACAATATACTTTCACCCCTCCTTGTGTGGTTTGTACAATACGATTCACTGCATGTTGCAGTTTTATTTTATCAGCACCGATCTTTTCTGCGATCTTTTTCGCCAGCATACTATTGCCGCCCTTTATCTTCAGGTCCATTTCATTTTTTTCGCTGCTCTCTGCATATTCTGCCAATGCTGCAAAAGCAGAAACTCCACGGATGGATTCTCCAAAGTCTGTACTGTCGAATAATTCACGGATGTCAAGATCTCTTCCTTCACAACCATTGTTGACGAGATATCGCCACCAATCCATTTTATCTAATTTCAATTTATCGGCCTGTGTAAGCTTTTCATAATTGTCAATAATGGATTTGAATTTTTTCTTCCATCCTTCGCTGTAATCCCATTCCCCGCTTTTATAATATTTTCCCTGGTAAATAAGATGTGAGTCAAATTGATTGTTCTGTAATTCCAAACCGAATTCATTACACAAATTTTGTAACCTTTCATGAGAATTGCCGACCCATTCTGCTCCCAACTCGATTACCAGGTTTTCTTTTTCATCAATTGTGTGTGAGAATACCCGGCCGCTAATTCTATTCCTTGCTTCAAGCACAACAAAATCAATTTTCTTTTTGTACAAATAATTAGCTGCGGCTAATCCCGCAAAGCCGGCACCAATAATGATGACCTTTGGTTTTTTACCAATAAAAAATTGGCTGAATCCAGAAGAGGCTAATAATAAACCTCCGGAAGCCATAGATACTTCCCTGATAAATTGCCGGCGAGAACTCATAAGTTAGGTTTTGGTTGACTCCTAAGTTCAGCATTTTTTGAGAATTTGAGCAAACAAAAAAGTCAGCATTTAGATGCTGACTTTCAAAAATCTATGGTGAATATTTTAATTTACTTTCTTAATACTTCCGGCTCCGCTTGTATTTCCAACATAATTGGCCGCACCTTTATACCGAACATCGGAAGCTCCGCTGGCCTCTGCTTTCAGGTCTACGCTGGCAAATACATCTGCATTACTTGCACCTGATACATCGACATCTACATTTTCAGCCAACAGTTCAAAACATCTAATACTGGAAGCCCCTTCTCCATCTATTGAAAGATCTTTTGTTTCCCCTTTTAATATGATTCTGCTGGCACCTGTTGCCTCTGCTTCTGTTTTCGGTGCTTTGATATCAAGACTAATGTCACTTGCACCACTTGCATCTACACTAATAGTTGCGGCAGATGTGATCTTTTGTTCGCCACTTATATGACTGGCACCTGATGCTTCCAGTTTTTCAAACAACGGAGCTGATACATATACTTTCATAGGTCCTGTATAATCAAGACTGGTATTATCCTTTTGTTCAATGTAAAGCACACCATCTTTCTCATACACTTCAATGTATTGTTGCAGGTTTTCATCGACCATCACTTTTACAGAAAAAGCAGAGTCTTGTGTTATAATCACATTCACTGCATTGCTTGCATCAATGCTCTTAAAATTAGTAACATTCCTGGTTTGTGTGGTCACGTTCCCATTTCCATGTATTCTATTGCCTCCAAAAAAATGGCAGGAGCTGAAAATAGTTGTAGTTAAAACTGCTAAAAAAAATAGTCGCATCATGTTGGTTGGTTTTGTGGTATAAATGTAGCTTCAATTATCAAAGCTTCCGCATCCTTTGACGTTTAAGGCTGTTTGAAGGTTACACAAGGCATATTTAATAGAAAATCGGGCAGAAACCAATACCAGCAAGGGCTACAAACTCTCTATGTCAAACTACGAACCTTTTTTTACCTTCGCAGCACCATGACTGAAAAGATATTGATCCTTGATTTTGGCTCCCAATTTACCCAGTTAATTGCCCGTGCTGTAAGAGAAGCCAATGTTTATTGCGAGATCATCCCCTACCACAAGAAATTTGAGTTTGAACCCGGTCTGAAAGGGATCATCCTTTCCGGATCGCCATTCTCTGTTAATGAAGAAAAAGCACCGGATGTAGATGTACAAAGCTTCATCAATAAAGTTCCGGTGCTGGGAGTTTGCTATGGTGCACAATTAACTGCCAAACGTTTTGGCGGCCGTGTAGAAAAAAGCAATAAACGGGAATATGGCCGTGCAATTTTAGAAATAAAACAAGAAGATATATTGCTGAAAGATGTGCCTGCAAAAAGCCAGGTATGGATGAGCCATAGTGATACAATTAAAGAATTGCCGTCAGGGTTTGAACTGCTTGCTATAACTGAAAGCATCCCTGTAGCCGCTTTCAGAAAGTCGGCAGTCAAGAATCAGCAGTCGGTAAACGCAGTTAATGCAGATACCCAACCCGAAATAGTAAACACGAAACCACTTTACGGAGTGCAATTTCACCCCGAGGTATATCATTCCAAAGAGGGAAAAAAAATACTGAATAACTTCCTGATCAATGTTTGCGGATGTGCACAAGATTGGACACCGGCACATTTTATTACTGACACAGTTGCAGCAATAAAAAAACAAATTGGTGATCGCAAAGTCATCATGGCATTAAGTGGTGGTGTTGATTCTACAGTTGCCGCCACTTTGATTCATCGAGCGATTGGCAAAAATCTGTTCGGTATTTTTGTAGATAATGGAGTATTGCGCAAAGGCGAGTTTGAGAATGTGTTGAAGATGTATGATCAGCTTGGATTGAACGTAAGCGGCATTGATGCAAGACATCGTTTTTATAATGACCTTGCCGGTAAAGTTGATCCTGAAGCAAAAAGAAAAACGATCGGTAGTTTATTCATTGATATTTTCCAGGAAGAGTCTAAAAAAATCGAAGGGGTTGAATTGTTAGGCCAGGGGACTATTTACCCGGATGTGATAGAAAGTCTTTCCGTACATGGCCCTTCAGCTACTATTAAATCGCACCATAATGTTGGTGGATTACCTGATCATCTTCATTTGGAATTAGTAGAACCACTTCGATCACTCTTCAAAGATGAAGTTAGAAAGGTAGGAAGAGAGTTAGGCATACCTGCGGACATGATCGATCGTCATCCTTTCCCCGGCCCGGGATTGGCGATTCGTATTTTGGGAGAAATTACAGAAGAAAAGGTACAGTTGTTGCAGGAAGCAGACCACCTGTACACCAAGATGTTAAAAGATACCGGATTGTATGCAACGGTGTGGCAGGCTGGTGCAATCTTATTGCCGGTAAAAAGTGTAGGTGTCATGGGTGATGAAAGAACCTATGAATTTACAGTTGCACTACGGGCAGTAACAAGTGTAGATGGAATGACAGCAGATTGGGCACATTTGCCTTATGAATTTTTGGCCGATATTTCGAATGAGATAATAAACAATGTGAGAGGCATTAACCGGGTGGTGTATGACATCAGCAGTAAACCACCTGCGACGATTGAGTGGGAATAGAAACAGGGGAATGCGAAGTGGGAAGAACACGGGACTAGAACTTGAATTAGTGAACACCTTATATATGAAAAGAATCATTTTAGCAGTACTGGTATTTATTTCAGCATTTCATTTTTCGTATGCGCAAACGGATGCTCCAAAACGCAGGATCGCCATCTTTGCTCCGCTTTATCTTGACTCTGCCTTTGACAATACTGGCGAATACCGTTATGCAAAAAATACATTTCCAAAATTCATTAATCCGGGACTGGAGTTTTATGAAGGTGCCCAACTGGCATTGGATTCGTTAAACGAGGAAAAAGCACAACTTGAGATTTTTGTTTACGATACCAGATCTTCAAAACAAAGCATTTCCAACCTCCTGGAGAAAGCCGGGCAGGATAGTATAGAACTTATCATTGCTCATTGCGGCAGCAATGCTGAGGTAAAGCTTTTTTCTGACGCCGGATTACAGATGAATGTCCCTGTTATCAATGTCAATTTTCCAAATGACGGAGGAACAACAGCTAATCCTTTCTTTCTGTTGTTAAATCCAACATTGAAGACACAATGTGAAGGGATCTACAAACACATACAAAAATATTACTCACTCGACCAGATCGTAGTGTTCCGTAAAAAAGGTCAATTGGAAGACCGGATCAAAACATATTTTGAAGAGTTTGGTAAAAATACCGTGGCCATTTCTTTGAAACTTAAGTATGTGGAGCTGACGGATAGTTTTACTGTTAATCAGTTAAAACCGTATATCGATACTACCAAACAAACATTGTGTGTTGCCGGAAGTCTTGATGAGAATTTTGGAAAACGGTTGACACAACAATTAGCAATTTTAAAGAAACAAGAATACCTGGCTACCGTAATGGGTATGCCAACCTGGGATAATATCAAAGATTTCAATAAGCCCGAATACAAGGGAATTGAAATTATTTACAGCACTCCTTTTTATAATGCAAAAACCGATAAAGTTAGCACCAGCATTACCAATTATTTCAACCGGGTAATGTTTGCCCGTCCAAGCGATATGGTGTTTCGTGGTTATGAGGTAACCTGGAAATATGCAAAGCTATTGCTACAATATGGCAAAGACCTCTCTTCTAATATCTCCAATAAACAGTCAAAAGTCTTTACCGACTTCGACATTCAGCCTGTACTCAGCAAACAAAATATGACGCTCGATTACTTCGAAAATAAAAAACTCTACTTTCTTAAATGGCAGGATGGAGTATTGAAGGGTATCTATTAATCTTTCTTTTAACTGTATCTTCATATTTCATTTTCTTTTGTGGAAGTACAGCCCGGCTACGGATATACAATCATTAATAACTGGCTTGAAGCAAAAGGTTTTAAACCCTTTGTGTTTCAGGAACAGACATGGGAATATATTATCAATGACAAAAGTGGCTTAGTAAATGCTCCTACCGGTTGTGGCAAGACCTTTTCTGTCTTCCTTGGTTCTCTTATCAATTTCATCAATCAGCATCCTGATGATTATCAAAACAAAAAAAATAATGGTCTGCGTCTTTTATGGCTTACACCCCTGAGGGCATTAGCTAAAGATATAGGCAGAGCCATGGAAGAAGTGATTACTGAATTAGGAATGAGTTGGAAAATTGGAATAAGAAATGGCGATACTGACACTGCTGAAAGAGCAAGGCAAAAAAAGCAAATGCCGGAAGTACTGATCATTACCCCGGAAAGTCTGCATTTGCTACTGGCACAAAAAGAATACCCTGCTATTTTTCAAACGTTGAAAATAATAGCTGTTGATGAATGGCATGAATTATTGGGAAGTAAACGGGGGGTACAGGTAGAGTTAGCTATTTCCAGAATCGTAAATAGTCAATGGTCAATGACGAATACGAAGCCGCTTATATGGGGCATTTCGGCCACTATTGGAAATTTAGAGGAAGCCAAAGAGGTATTATTATCATCACTTAAACAGACCGGAGTTATTGTAAAGGCCAATCTTCAAAAGCGTATAGAAGTTGAATCCATTATTCCTGATGAAATTGAGAAATATCCATGGGCGGGACATTTAGGAATTAAACTGGCGCATAAATTAATTCCCATTATTCAGTCAAGTAAAACGACCCTGATATTTATCAATACAAGAGGGATGAGTGAAACATGGTATCAGACTTTGCTTAATGTTTGTCCGGAGCTTGCCGGTTCCATCGCATTGCACCATGGTTCTATCGATATGGAATTGCGGACATGGATCGAAGACAACCTTCATTCTGGCAATTTGAAAGCAGTTGTTTGTACAGCCAGTCTGGACCTGGGTGTTGATTTTCGTCCTGTTGAAACGGTGATACAAGTTGGTTCACCAAAAGGAGTTGCAAGGTTTTTGCAAAGAGCTGGCAGAAGCGGCCATAGTCCCGATGCAGTGAGTAAGATATATTTTCTTCCGACACATTCCTTAGAATTAATGGAAGCAGCTGCATTGAAGAGTGCAATGGAAGAAAATCTGATCGAAAGCCGTCCACCGATGATGCTTTGTTATGACGTATTGCTGCAATACCTCAGTACAATTGCTATCTCAGATGGCTTTATGGCTGATGAAACATACAAAGAAATAACATCCACTTTCAGTTATGGCGATCTGTCAAAAGACGAATGGCAACATCTTCTTTATTTCATTACCGAGGGTGGTGAGGCGATGGGACAATACGATGAATTTAAAAAAGTAGAAGTATCAGATGGGCTATATAAGATCAATAGCCGTAAAGTAGCGATGCGGCACCGGATGCATATTGGCACGATCGTTAGCGATGCAATGATGAAAGTAAAATTCATGACAGGTGGATATATCGGGGTTATAGAAGAATACTTTATTTCACGGCTGGATCCAGGCGATGTGTTTACTCTTGCCGGAAGAAATCTTGAATTTGTTTTGATAAAAGATATGACCGCATTAGTTAGAAAATCTAATTCAAAAAAATCGATCGTACCAAGCTGGACCGGTGGAAGAATGCCCTTGAGTGCCAATTTAGGGAAAAAGTTGAGAGAGACGCTGGACAAATCGACGGTCGATGGGCCACAGTCGATAGTAGAGCTTAAAATCCTGAAGCCTCTTTTTGACTTACAAAAAGAACTTTCGCATGTACCCAAGAAAAATGACTT
>Ga0068853_100003731_pt1 | contig 11685 bp, 12 predicted proteins | sample KBSCornC32_FD_65655 | JGI IMG/M metagenome (GOLD analysis project Ga0068853, IMG submission 65655) | Corn rhizosphere microbial communities from Kellogg Biological Station, Michigan, USA - KBS Corn C3-2 | ecosystem: Host-associated > Plants > Roots > Rhizosphere > Soil ... | reverse complement strand
AGTCACCACCCAGCCCAAGCACAAGATAGTTGAGGAAAAATATCAGCGGCGGCTTGTGATCGAATACATCTCTGTAGGGCACGCCCCCCTCTAAAATAACCCGGCCGACATATCGGTATACTTCCTTATCGCCGCAAAGAACATTGTAGGCCGGAATATAGCACAGGCTCAGCACCAGGGAAAGGGATGCCACCAGCAGAAAGCCATAGTCCGTTTTGCTCAGGTTCATTGCGATATATTTTTAAGCTTCCACAACATACGCCCCGTACTGTCGGGCTGAGTGACAGGCTCATACCAGGTTCTCGTAAAGGCTTTCCACCAGTCCCGGCCTGCCGGATGAACGAACCTGGATAGCTCGATGCTATCCACTATCATATAGGTCGTCCGGTGACGCAACAGGTCATCGCCAATAGACCGGAGGACGCTGTCATCCATATCCCACCGGGGATACCATTTCCAAAAATGATGGTAGATCCATTTGGACGGCGCGAGTATATTCAGATCATTGTAGACATGAATATCGTCACTGTTGCCAAAGGCATACAGCTGGTAATCTCGCGGTGGATGCTGCCGGAGATAGCTGTAGATGGGCGTCTTATCCTCTTCCCGGCGCGACAGATGGGTGGCGTGCTGGAGAGCGGTATAGCTCAGGCTGGCGCAAAGCAGTAGGCCCAACGGCAGCTGCGCCTTCCAATCAGCCAGCACCGGGTCCTCGGCAAATGCGACCACGGTGAAAAGCAGACAGCAGACGCTCGCCGACAATGGCGCTATATAATAGATAAAATTGGCGTTGACCGCCTGCACGTTCATGTACTCCTGGCAGACTGACAAAGCTACACCCGCCAGTGCAGCTATCACCAGCCCTTTCCTCCTATGAGATAGCCTCAATGACCAAAGTCCCAGCACAAGCGCTATCAACACCGGCACCTCGAAATTGCCCGCATCCACCTTATGCTTGAGGGTCCTGAAAGCAGTACCCAGCGACTGCTTCTTCGTGGTGTACACCGAGAAATTGAACTGAAAAGCGTCCTCCCAAAAAGCCCCCAGCGAGCGATGCCAGGCAAAATATCCGGCGATGAGCAGCACCACCACCCCAAAACCCGCAGTCATGCGAACAACTCGCTGCACCACCGAAACCGTCATACCCGATCCGGGACTTCCCGCCTTCGTCCCGAGGACATATACAATAAAAGGTATCAGGAATAGCACCTGGTCCTGTTGCATAAAGAAAGTCAGCGCAGTCAGCCCACCCAGTAGAAGATATCTCCCTCTCCGGCGGCTCAGCATTACGCAGAAAAAGAGCACCTGAAAATAGCAGGTATACTCCCTGGTCATGCCAATACCCGGCAGAACAAGGAAGTCCCTGATCATAAGGTTGAATAGCAACGGTAACAGCCAGGGAAAAGGGAGCAACATTCTCCGGCAGAGGTTTAAAAATGCTATCGTAGTCACAAGAGCAAGGCCAAGGTCGAGCAGCCAGAGCCCCCAGGAGCCCAGGGCAAGACCGCCAAAATTCAGAAAGAAGATCAGCGGAGGCTTATGATCGAACATATCCCGGTACGGCGTCGCCCCTTTCAACATCAGCATGCCCGCGTAGCGAAACACGTCCTTGTCGTCGCTCATCAGGTCGTAGCGCGGACAGAACTGCAGGCTGAGCAGAATGCACACCACGACGACGAATAGCAGGCTCAGCTGGTTTCTGTTCATAATCGTATCCGGAATAATATGGTCTGAACGGCAGACTGTACGGCCCCGCGAAAGATATGGCGGCTTACCCTGCTCTTACGAAGGGATGCCTCTTTCCGAATGTCCACTACCCCGGAAAATATTCTCTTTTTTTTCAGGACGAACCAGGAGGTAAGCAGCACATTCGGTGCAAAAGAATCCGCCGGCACCTTTTCCAGCGCCTGCCGCAGCTCACTGACTCGGATCAGCCGGTACGGACAGTTTACGTCCCTGATCGCGCTGCCGAAAAGCAACTGTACGACAAGCCTCGAAACGGCACTGATACGCCGCCGCCCCACGGTAGCATTCTTATCCGTCCGCTCGGCGACAAGCAGGTCATATTCCCCTCTGTTCCCCCACAAGGTCATAAATGCCGTCACATCCAGCTGGTGATCGGAGTCGATCTGAAATACCCAATCCGCCCCCAGCGCCAACCCATATCCCTTCAGGATGGCCGCGCCATGACCCGCATTGGGCTGCGTATGCACATCCAGATGGGCATCCACCGCCTGCATCTCCTTCAGCAGCCGCAGACTGCCATCCTTCGAACCATCATCGATCAGTAGGATCGTATACGGCTCCCCGATAGCCCCGAAGACCGCCTGCCAGTCCTTCAAAAGTCCCGCAAGACTTGCCTCCTCATTATACACCGGTATAACCACCGCAAGCTTCGGTCTACCCGGACCCCGTGGCACCCCTTGCAAATCCGGCCCCGCCGGACCCACCACATCCTCCGGCTTACCCGGCTCCCCCCTATACCACATGATCAGCCGTAATTAAGGGCAAAACCCCGGTTTCAAAAATTTCCAGCGAACGCGCGATAGTATGGTGCATATCGTAATACTTGTAGTCCCCAAGACGGCCTGTAATAAACACACTGGGCAACCGGATAGCCTCCTGCTGATAAAGAGCCAGCAGCCGCTGGTTTTCCGCAGAGGCGATAGGGTAGTAGGGATTGTCCCCCTGGTCGTGCAATGAGTACTCTCTAAAAATAATAGTCTTTTCCCTGGTAAACTCTCTTTCAGGATGCAGATGCCGCGGCTCGTGTATACGCGTGAACGGTACGTCCGGCCCGGGATAATTGACGACCGAATTCCCCTGATAGTCCTCCATGGCGAGTGTCTCCTGCTCAAACCGTAGGGTCCGCCAACTCAGCTTCCCGTATTTATAGTCGAAATAACGGTCTATCGGCCCGCTATAGATCAGACAAGCGTCCTTCCTGATCTTGTCCCTCAGCGTAAAATAGTCGGTATTCAGCAGGACCCTGATCTTCTTATCCGCCAGCAGGTTCTCGAACAGGCGCGTATACCCCTTTTCAGGGATCCCCTGCCACTTGTCGAAAAAATAGTTGTCAACGTAATTCTTCCGGAAAGGCAGCCGGTTAAAAATGGACGCGGGCAGCGTCTTCGGATCGACCTGCCACTGCTTTATCGTGTAGTGCTTAAAAAACGCCTCGTACAGATCCCGCCCGATCAGCGACAGCGCCTTCTCCTCAAAATTGGCCGGTTCACCAATGGATTGATCCCTTATCCCCGCCATAAACCCCTCAACCTCAAACGGTTTTAGGTTAATCCCATAAAAATGATTGATCGTCTCTAAATTGATCGGAAACTGAAATATCTTCCCCTCATGCGAGCTCAGCACCCTATGCTGATAGTTATTGAATGTCGTAAACTGCCGGACATAATCCCAAACCTTCTCGTCCGAAGTGTGAAAAATATGCGTCCCATAAGCATGGTACTCGATCCCCGTCTCCCGGTCATTGGTCGACCAACAGTTCCCCCCAATATGCCCCCTCTTCTCCACCACCAACACCGGCCTCCCCACCTGGCTGGCAATCCTCTCCGCAATGACGGCCCCGGCCAACCCGCTGCCCACCACCACATACGAATATTCCGATATCTCCATGTCGCAAGATAAGGTTTCTCCCCAAATTCGCCGCCATCCAGCCGCCATCACGCCCCTTCCCGCGGTACGAGTCCTCTACGACCTGCTCCCGGCTGATCCGTATATCACCTCTTATCAGCCGGAGCCGTGAATCCATTTGAAGAAGATTTACAGATCCACCAACGCGCTCAGAGGATATCTCAAATTTCGATAGTACGACATATCGACCGACACCTTCCCAACCGTGATCGGACTCTCGATACGCACGGCAATATGATTCGGATCGTCGGTTACCCACACCGTCATCTTTTCCCCGCCTTCGAACATCGTCCCCTTCACCAGCAGCGGCCTGAACTTGATAGTGCGGAATTTCGCATAAGAAGTGCGGATGGTCTCTTTTCCGAGATAGCGTACGTAAAGATGATGGACCGTTCGGTCGAGGAACATATCGAATGGCACCGTATCGTTTGGCTTCAAACGGGAGAAGTCGATATTCCGCGCATAAAAGATTGCGCTGATCACGTCCTGGATACACTCGGGAACTTTAAAAACCCCAGCCTTCATGATCGCCGTATTGGTACTCTTGATGAAACTGACGTTCTCGTAGGTCTTGTACCCGCCTTCGTCGACGTCCCGAATGAATTTATAGGGCTGAAGTGTGGCAGTATCGACATAGGACTCGTACTTGTCGCGGACGCGGAAGAATTTGTCATAGAAAGGATAGGTATGTCCCTCGCCGATGATATGATACACGTCCTTCCCGTTGAAACGCTCGAATGAAGTATTGAAAGAAGCCTCGCCGGCAGTGGCGAATTTTACGCCTGCCACCGAATAAGATACTTTATAGGTCAGACTCTCGCCGGAAAGGAACGCCCTGTTCCGCATACCACCGCAAAAGGAAGGAGGATCGCCTGCGACAGGAGATAAGGAAGGGGTCTGTCTAACAGCCAGCAAAGGAAAAGATACCGCCGTCAATAAAATGATACTTACCGTAATAATTACTCTCATCGACTTTTGAATAATTTAATGCTTAGAATTAACAGACTGCCTATTAGAGCCGGTATGATTAAATTAATTAGCCAGATCGCAAAGCTGGCGGCAAAGATCCCTACCAGATTGGAACTGAACAATTCCAGCACCTTGATACTCGCTCCCCATCTCAATCCCAGTTCAGTCAGGAAGGTAAAGGTCGGTATGATCGCCATAGCAAGAAAGACCACACTCATCCCCCCGCAGACCTCCGCGACCCCCATATTTACTCCAAAAACGGGAAAAACCAGGCTATATTGGATAATAAATACAATATATCGGCCAAAAGATAAGAACAATATTTTCAACAAGATCGTTGCCTCGAAATTTTGTAAAACTTTTATATAAGCCGCATATTTCCTGGCAAAAGGGATTCTCGCTACAAGTCCGGCGATCCAGGATATCCTGAAATAAATAAATGTTAAACATATCAGCAGAGCAGGGACGATCAGGAAAAGGGCCTGAAATCCCAGGTTCAGCCCCGTCTGCTGCCCAAACCGCAGCCAGGCAATGGGCCGCAGATAGAGGATGCCTCCAAGCCCCGCAGCCAGTGTGATCAGCAGCTGAGCAATGCTGCACGTAATAGTAAGAGAGATCGCAGACATCCGATGCCCTTCCTTTATATACAATATACGACCCAGGTATTCCCCCATTCTGTTGGGAGTAAAGGAGGCCAGCGTGACCCCGGTGAAGACGGCCCTAAGGGCATCCCCCAACGATATATTCTCTACCGGCCGAAGAGCCAGCTGCCATTTGCGGGCTTCTATTCCCCAGTTGAGTGGCATCAAAGCCACAACCAGCCACAGCCGCCACTGCAATGGCCCGGTAACAGCGCGCCCAACCTCACCCAGGGAAGCCCTCCAGTTGACCTGGTGCATTATCTGACGGGCAATGAAATAACAGAGCAACAGGAATACCACCGGTCCGAGAATATACTGCAGACGACGACGCCCTTTGGGGTTGGCCATTATTTTAATACTTTTGTTCAAAGCCGCTCGATCGGCAGTAAAAATAAATCTTCCCGTTGCAAAAGCAATCCAAAATAATTCTGGGCATCGACCCCGGCATGGTCGTAATGGGGTATGGACTGGTCCGGTGCACAGGCAACCAGCTTCAGCTGCTCGAAATGGGCGTCCTGCGGCTTCCTACCCGGGAAGACAACTATTTCCGGCTGCAACTGATCCAGCAGAAAGTCCAGGCCCTCATCGTCCAGTACAGCCCCCACGACTTCGCCATCGAAGCCCCCTTTTTCGGAAAGAATGTACAAAGTATGCTCAAGCTGGGCCGCGCCCAGGGCGTAGCCATCGCCACCGCCATGCACGCCGGACTCTCGGTCACGGAATACTCCCCCAAAAAGGTCAAGCAGTCTATCACCGGCAATGGTAACTCAGAAAAAGAACAGGTCTGGAAAATGCTCCAGCGCATCCTCCACCTCGAAGAAGAAATCCCCGCCTATGACGCCAGCGACGCCCTCGCCGTAGCCATCTGTCACCATTTCCAGGACCAGACGGAAAAACGGCTGGGCAGCAGCAGTCCCGATACCAAAAAGAAAGTCAGCAAAAAAAAGGCAGGCAGCTGGGAAGATTTTATCAAAAAAAATCCCGAAAAAATGCGGTAGCCATTATCCCGGCAATCACCCGATAAAAAATCACCTGTCATTCTCCCCCTCACCGGATCACCCGGCCTCCCCCGAAACACCAAAGTCCCTCCCCGGGTCATCCCCGCACCAAAGCACATCCAGCACTCCCCGGAGCCACACCGGGCAAGCCTCCAAATCCCCGGGAACACCTGGTCCCCCTTAAAGTAGATCGAGTATTTTCCCCTGCGCGGCCCTCAGCTGCTCGGGCGAGAGCTTGAGTTTGTGCCGCGTAAAATTGAGGTCGTCCGAACTGTCGATCGGCACCAGGTGAAGATGTGCATGCGGGACTTCCAGCCCTACGACAGAAAGACCGCAGCGATTGCAGTCGAACGCCTCCTCGATAGCACGGGCGATCGGCTTTGCAAACAGCAGCATTTCCGCCAGATAGTCGTCAGGGACGTCAAAGAATTTGTCAACTTCCAGCTTCGGAATAACAAGCGTATGCCCCTCACGGAGAGGGAAGATATCAAGAAAAGCGAAGAACTTGTCGTTCTCCGCTATCTTGTAAGACGGTATTTCTCCCGCTATTATTCTCGAAAAAATGGTCACACCGTAATATTTTCAATTTTGAATTGCAGCTTGCCGGCAGGCACCTGCACCTCGGCGGTGTCTCCAACAGTCTTCCCCAGCAAACCTTTGCCGATAGGTGAAGTGACGGATATCTTACCCAGCTTAAGATCGGCCTCTTTCTCGGACACCAGATGATAGGTCATCTGCTTTTTATTGGTCAGGTTCGTCACCGTGACCTTGGTCAGGATCGACACCTTGCTGGTATCGATAGTCCCTTCATCGATGATACGTGCATTCACAAGATCGCTTTCCAGCTTCTGTATCTTGGCCTCCAGCAAACCCTGGGCTTCCTTGGCCGCATCGTACTCTGCATTCTCCCTCAGATCACCTTTCTCACGCGCCTCTGCGATCGCCTTCGACGCCGCCTGCCTGTCAACAGTCTTCATCTTTTGTAATTCAGCTCTCAGGTGATCCAGCGCATCTTTTGTAAAATAAGTGAACCCACTCATAATTACCTCCTTAAATTTTAAGTGGACGGTGTATTACTCGTCCACAACAGAAAAAAAATACAACGCCCCGGAAAATATCCAAGGCATTGCACTATTACTGCAAAAATACGGAAATTGGCCTAAATACCCAGTTTTTCCAGGGTGACCCGGGCCATTTTCAAAAAGGCCTCATGGGTATAGCCCGCAATATGGGGGGTAATAAGTACGTCCGGACGACCCAGCAGCCAGTCCAGTTGCTGCCGCTGTACTTCAGTATAGGTCTCGAGTTTCTCATTTTCCAGCACGTCTGCAGCCGCACCCGCGATCTTACCATTCTCCAGAGCCCGGATGAGCGCCGCAGTATCATGGACCTTCCCCCTCGACGCATTGACAAACCATGGTTTCCGCTCCAGAGAATTAAAGAATTGGTCCCCAGCCATATGAAAGGTCTCATCCGTCAGCGGGACGTGAAAACTGATCACGTCCGCATAACGCGCCAGCTGCTCGAGCGAAGCCTCCCGGACATAATCCCGCGCAAAGCCAAATTTATATTTGTCATAGGCAAGGACCGTGACGTCAAACGCCGCCAGAAGTCTGGCAAAAGCCCCCCCTGCGTTGCCGAATCCGACAATCCCCACCGTTTTGCCCGAAAGCTCCGTCCCCCTGTTGGCGTCCCTGATCCACTTGCCCTCTTTGACCTCCCGGCTGCTGGTAACGATCTTATTCATCAACCCCAGCAACATCCCCAGCACATGTTCTCCCACCGCATTCCGGTTGCCCTCGGGACTGCTCACGCAACGGATACCCCTGGCCTCCGCATAGTCCGTATCGATCAACTCCATCCCGCTGCCCAGCCGCCCGATCCATTTCAGAGAACCAGCCCTGTCTATGACGGCCTGGTCGATTTTCAGCCGCGTAGTTACGATCAGCCCCTCCACCCCTTCTACCACCGCCAGCAATTCATCATAAGTGATCTGGGGAGCATATTCTACAGTATAACCCTTCTCCGTAAGCGTCTGTGTAAGATATTCATGGACTTTTGCTGTAACAATGACTTTTCTCATCCTTTCAATTCTTATTATTGGTTTATTGGTCTCATCTTCCATGTCAGCTGAACAAAATCGTCTATCGACAGCTGCTCGGCACGCTTATTAAAAAAAGGGTCCTGTAAAGCTTCCGCGTCAAAAAGGGGTTTTACGGCGTTGCGAAGCGTCTTTCTGCGCTGGTTAAACGCCGTTTTTACCAGCAGGAAAAAACTCCTCTCATCCCGAAAGCCCGGCGCCTCCCTGGGCACCAGCCGGATGACCGCGCTCTTGACCTTCGGCGGAGGATTGAAACACTGCTCGTGTACCTCAAAAAGATATTCGACATCAAAAAATGCCTGGATCAGAACACTCAGCACCCCATAGACCTTATTCCCCGACGGCGCCGCCACACGCTGCGCCACCTCTTTCTGGAACATGCCGATCATAGCCTGCAGGTCGTCCTTCCAGTCCAGCATCTTAAAAAGGATCTGAGTAGAGATATTGTAAGGGAAATTGCCGATAACCGTGAACCTACCGCGGAACGGCTTTTCCAGATCGAGCACACTGGCATGAACGATCTTCCCCCTGAGAGCAGGATAATTACCCTCCAGGTACCGGACCTTTTCTTCGTCCAGCTCAACCGCCCTGAAATCAACCCCCTCCAGGTCCAGCAGATATTTTGTGAGCGCCCCCGCCCCGGGCCCGACTTCCAGCAGCTGCCGCACTGAATCGCTACCTTCCGGCTTGTCCTCCCCGGACGGCAGCGACTGCCGTACAACGTCCACGATCTTCCGGGAGATGTTCTCGTCCCGCAGAAAATGCTGGCCCAGGGATTTTTTCAGGGTATACATGGGGGGCAAAATTACAAATAATCGTAGACTTCCCAGACGCAGAATGACCAGATCGCCGACCGGAATATGACGAATAATCGTACATTTACCCTTGAAAATTAAGCGCATGAGCAATCCTCAACACAAACCAGTCATAGGTATTTCGGTCGGTGACCTGAATGGAATCGGTACAGAGCTGATCATAAAAACATTCTCCGACCACCGCCTGCTGGAGTTGTGTACCCCACTGATATTTGCCAGCAACAAGCTGATCAACTTCTACCGGAAATCCACCCCTGAGATGAATTTCAACTACCAAAGCACCAAGGACTTTGGTCGTATCGCACCCAAGCAGATCAATATTTTCAACTGCTGGGAAGAAGAACTGGCCATCGTCCCCGGACAGCTGACCGATATCGGCGGCTCTTATGCCGTAAAATCGCTGACCATGGCGGTCGAGGCCCTGCGGGATAAAAAGATACACGGGCTTGTAACTGCCCCCATCAATAAAAAAAATACACAGTCCCCCTCCTTCGACTTCACCGGACATACCCCCTATCTTAAACACGCCTTCAATGTGAACGACGTGCTGATGCTGATGGTATCGGAAAATTTCAGGGTGGGACTCGTCACGGAACACGTTCCTGTAAAGGATATTGCTAAATATATCACCCGGGAAACCATCCTGTCCAAACTGAATATCATGCGCGACAGCCTGGTGAGGGATTTTGGCATCGACAAACCCCGCATAGCCGTCCTCGGCCTGAATCCCCACGCCGGCGACGAAGGCCTTATCGGAAAAGAAGAGGAAGAGATCATCAAACCGGCCATCAAGGACGCCAAACACCAGATGCTTGTCTTCGGCCCCTACAGCGCCGACGCCTTTTTTGCCCGTAACTACCAGTCCCGGTTCGACGGCGTACTGGCCATGTACCACGACCAGGGCCTTATCCCCTTCAAGTCGCTCGCCAGCGGGGAAGGCGTCAACTACACCGCCGGCCTGCCCATGGTCCGCACCTCGCCCGACCACGGAACGGCATTCGATATCGCCGGAAAGAACAAGGCCGACCATAGCAGCTTCATCGCCTCCATCTATACCTGTATCGACATCATCCGCAACCGGCAGGAATACGACGAGAACCGCCAAAACCCGCTGAAGAAGATGGGTGCGCTCGTTCTCGCGAATGCCGTAGACGAGAAGATCGACGAATCAGGCCGTTCTACACGACGCGATCTTACTTTTTAACTCCCGCCGCGGAATAGCCGCGACCGGTCAGAACTGTATCACCACACCCTGCTGGCTGGCCTGCGCCTTCGTATAAGAAACGCCGGAGACCTTCGCGCCGCTCTTATCCAACAGCGTGATGGTGCCTCCGCTATTGGACAACTGAGCCCCGTTGCCACTAAGCACCTGCACCAGCGGCTGACCCGCAGCGATCGTCCCGCCCAGCACCTCTTTTTTATTATTCTTATCGACGATCGACCAGCCTTGCAGATCGATATCGGCATCCGTTGTATTCAACAGATATACCGCTTCATAACCGACCTCGTCAGCCCTCGGATTGACCAACGCGGCAAAAATACTGACGCTGCTGTCCACCACCGGCACCCTCGTTCCCCCGCCCCCCGCGGGCGGCGCCCCACTCACCACCTGTGACTGGAACTTAAGAAACATCGCCACCCAGCGCTTTTCATCGGGAAAATAGATAAGAAGCCCTCCATCGGTGTAGACGCCATTCTCATAACTGAACTTACCCGAATTGCCCTGGTTCATATGCATATTATGAACCCCATTGCCCGGCGTAAAGTCAAAAAATGCGTCGGCCTTGCTCTCGGGCCCCCACTTGCTGCCAAAAGCATATACCAGCGCGCCCTTAGTAGCAATGGCCTTCGCTACATATACGTCGAAGATATCGTTGAGATCGTCACTAGACCCTGACCCGCTCGCCGTGGCCGGCAGCACCCTCAGCTCGCTAAGATCAAATAGATTTCCACGGACATAGTCCAGCGCCGCCGTATTAGAAACACTGTCCGGAGTAAGATTTGTCGGGAAACTCGTAAAACCCGCCGGCAGTTTGCTGACGGCATCCAGAATGGGATGCTTGTAATTGTCGTCCAGAAAGAACTGCAGATCGGGCGGATTGTCGTCGGACTTCACATTTACCGCCAGCCGGTATTTCTCCCCGTCCGCCTCTGCAAGGATCATATAATGCGGATCGCCCCCGCCTTTCTTCTGCGCGTCGGGACTGTCCAGTTTATCGATTGCGGTGCCGACAAGAACGCCATAGCCTGAAATTGCCATAAAGTTGGTTTAATGGTTTTGCCCGAAAGTTCCGCAAACTGAGCAGACCCACCAACCCCGCTTAGTGGTATTTATAGAAACTTAATATTCCCGCCCCTTCATTGAAACACACTGTCCGGCACCCCCTTATTGATAGCATAGGATTGATAGATCAACTCCACCTTTCCCCTCGCCGGCCCCGCCGGCGCATTCTTCTTCGATCCGTCATCATAGTCGAAGGTTAGTCCCTTGGGCAGTTTGTAGTCCTTTG
>Ga0068853_100003730_pt1 | contig 11686 bp, 12 predicted proteins | sample KBSCornC32_FD_65655 | JGI IMG/M metagenome (GOLD analysis project Ga0068853, IMG submission 65655) | Corn rhizosphere microbial communities from Kellogg Biological Station, Michigan, USA - KBS Corn C3-2 | ecosystem: Host-associated > Plants > Roots > Rhizosphere > Soil ... | reverse complement strand
GCCTGCCTCGGTAATCACGATCACTGGACGGATGCGGACCTGGTTACTGATCTCCTCAGAGGCGAGGGAATTCACGTTTTGATCAACGAAGGCGTGCGTCTCGAGACCCGCCGCGGCTCATTTTGGCTTGCTGGCGTCGACGATCACATGGTCGCGAAGACAGACGTGCCTGCGTCGCTCGTCGGCTCGTATCCCGATGAATTAAAAATTCTCCTCGCGCACAATCCGATCATCTTTCGCGAGGCCTGGCGACACGGGATCGATTTGACGCTGTCGGGGCACACTCACGGCGGCCAGATAAAACTCCGGCCCGAGGAAAAGCGCCTTCTCCCCCGCCGCAAGCGAAAAGCCGGCCTTCACCAACGTTACAGATCGCAGCTCTACATCACTCGCGGCATCGGCACGGTCGTCATTCCAATGCGTTACCAATGCCCTCCCGAGATCTCGCTGCTCGAGCTGAGGTGCGCCGAGTAGATGGCGACACCTACGGACAAAGTCTTTACCTGGGCAAATCTGCTCACGTTTGTCCGCATCGGTATCATTCCATTTTTTGCTATCGCTCTTGTGTATCAGCACATGGGCCTCGCGCTTCTGCTATTCGCTATCGCGGGTATTTCGGACGGCATCGATGGAACTTTAGCCCGCATGATGGGACAGGAATCCGAGCTCGGAACTGTTATCGATCCGATCGCTGACAAGCTGCTCATGACAACGGCTTTTATCATGGTCAGCTTGCCGTCCGTTATGGGCACCGCTCGTCATTTGCCGGTCCCGTTTTGGGTGACAGCGACCGTGATCGGGCGTGACATTGCGATCGTATGTGTCGCAATGGCGATCACGGTGATGACCGGCTTTCGCGGATTCAAACCGTCCTGGCTTGGCAAGGCAAGCACGTTCGTTCAGGTCGTCGGAGTGTTGCTCGTGCTCATCGCCGCCGTCTGGCCCGTGAATGGCGGCGTCTATTTGCCCACGACCTATGCCGTGCTCGCTGGCTTTGCCGTCGCATCTGGCGTTCACTACATCTATCACGTAGCGAGGCTCATGCGGGAGGCGGGTAAGACCGCTACGCCCGCCGAGTAGTTATTGCTCGCGTGATAAAATCGTCTTTTCTGTAATGCCGAACTCTATCCAACCTATTCTCGACAAAGCCCTCGCCGGAGAACGCCTCACGACCGACGACTGCACCGCTCTCCTCGAATCGCGCGATATCGCTCGCATCGGTGTTGCCGCCGACGATATTCGCCAGCGCAAAAACGATCCATCGCTCGTCACCTATATCATCGACCGCAACATCAATTACTCGAACGTCTGTAACGTCGTCTGCACCTTTTGCGCATTCTACCGCAGGCCCGGCAAGCCGGACACGTATGTGCATTCGATCGACGAGATCTGCCGGCGAATCGACGAAACCATCGCTCTCGGGGGCACAGGCGTGCTGATGCAGGGCGGTCTGCATCCGGACTTTAACATCGAGTGGTACGAGGAGTTACTAACGACGCTCCACGCAAAGTATCCGAAGTTTCAACTACACTGCTTTTCGCCGCCCGAGATACATAACATCCACCTGATCTCCGGCCTCGATTACGAGACCATAATGCACCGCCTCAAAGCTGCGGGTCTGAATTCGCTTCCCGGCGGCGGCGGCGAGATCCTCGATGACGAGGTGCGAAAGCGCGTCTCCACCAAATGCAACACACAAGAATGGCTCGACGTAATGTGTGCCGTTCACAAGGTCGGATTAATATCGACTGCGACGATGATGTTTGGCATTGGCGACGGCATCGAGCACCGCGTCAGGCATTTGCAGCGCGTTCGAGATCTACAGGACGAGTCACTCACCGCAAAGGCAAAGAATCCGCGTCACGGTGAATTCACCGCCTTCATCCCGTGGACCTTCCAACGCGAAAACACCGCCTTGGGTCGCAAGATCACCGAGGAGCCGACCGGCATCGATTACCTGCAAATGCTCGCCGTGTCGCGGCTGTTTCTCGACAATATCCAACACATCCAGGCGTCCTGGCTAACCCAGGGATTGAAGCTCGGCCAAACCGCGCTTCGCTTCGGAGCAGACGACATGGGCTCCATCATGATCGAGGAAAACGTAGTCTCCGCCGCCGGTGCCTCAACCTGTGCAAACGAAGCCGAGCTCCGCTACCAGATCCGCGAGGCCGGCTACCGCCCACAGCAGCGCGACATCCTCTACAACTACATCGACCGCGACGAAGCTGCCGAACTCGACAACTCCACCTCAACGCCGCTCAAAAAACTCTCGGTCGCATTCGCCGACTGATCTTTCTTGTCAAGTTGTCAAGTAAACGATGGTAGAATAACTTCATGAAAAGCATGCCCGTCGGCGAGATAAAGGCACAATTCTCAGACGTACTGGAGAAAGTACAGCAAGGTGAAACCTTCGAGGTCCTCTACGGGAAAAGCAAAAAACCCGTGGCCCGGATTGTGCCCATAAATAGTGACAAGCCAAAAAAGAAGCGCAGGATCGGGATCATGGACGGCAAGGTTAAGATCAGGTTCGCTAAGAACTTCAAAATGACTGAGGATGAGTTTCTCGGGCTAAAGTGAGATGCCTACTCGATACTCACACCTTCATATGGACAGTTTCTAATTCTAAGAGGCTGCCGGTAGGAGTTCGCGCTGTGATCGAGGAGCCCTCCAACGACATCCTAGTTAGCGCCGTTTCTTTCTGGGAGATCGCAATGAAGGCGCGCAGGCAGACCATGGATCTCGGGAGTCTCAAGACGGCTGAACTGCTCGACAAAGCTGCTGCAATGGATATGGAACTGATCAGCATCGAACCTGAAGAATGTGCGAGCATTGAAGACCTTCTCGAGCGGTCACACTACGACCCATTCGATCGCATGCTTGTTTGGCAAGCCATACAGCGAAACCTGACGCTCGTGAGCGCCGACACCACACTCGAGCGCTTTGAGAGGGACGGTCTGCGGCTTCTCTGGAAATGATGCAAACCGTCTACCTCTTCGACGTCGACAACACGCTGCTCGACAATGACCGCGTTACGCGTGATCTGAGAAACTTCCTCCATCGGGAGGTCGGCCAGGAACGTGCGGAATGTTACTGGCGCATTTTTGAGGAGCTGCGGAGTGAGCTTGGCTACGCGGACTATTTGGGAGCACTCCAGCGGTATCGCCATGACTATCCATATGAGTCGCACCTTCTCACCGTCTCGACGTACCTCATCAATTATCCTTTCGCCAATCGCCTCTTCCCGAATTCACTTGACGTGATCGACGCTTGCAAGCAAAAGGGCCAAGTCGTGATCCTCACCGACGGCGACGTCGTCTTTCAACCACGCAAGATCGAGCGCTCCGGCCTCTTTGAGGCGGTCGAGGGCAACATCCTCATCTACATCCACAAAGAGCACGAGCTCCACGATGTCGAGCGCCGCTACCCCGCCGACCGCTACGTTCTCATCGACGACAAACTCCGCATCCTCACCGCCGTCAAACAAGTCTGGGCCGACCGCGTCACCACCGTCTTCCCGCGCCAAGGCCACTACGCCCTCGACGAAGACGCAAACTTCAAATACCCCGCCGCCGACCACACAATCAACCGCATCGGCGATCTGCTGAATGTTGAGCTCTAGTTCCTTATCTCGCCGAGCGGAAAAGCTATGCTTTTCCGTCAGGTTAGAAACTTCGCGGCTACGCCGCCCATTCCGCCTAGGGCAAATAGCCACGGCCTTCAGGCCGTGGTCTCGCGATGAACGAAACAAAGGAGCCCGCCCCGGCTTCAGCCGCGAGCGGGCGAACTCGTCCCGAAAAACCGCAGGGATCTCAAGCCTGCTGCTTACTGTAATCTCCCGATCTTCTCGATGAACCTGTGAACCGGCATCAATCGCGACCGGTCGGCGGTGGCATATGTCTCATGCAACGGCGCGGGAACTACTATCTGCAGTTTCTTCGATTCCATTTCAGATAATTGTGCAGCGGAGATCGCCGCCTCCAAAGTGAGGAGATGCTTAGTCTCGATACGGTCTGCCTCAGAAAGGATTTGACGCCAGCGATCTTTGCACGTGGATTTTGCCCCGAGCATATTCAGTCGCTCAGCCGGAAAGCCAAGATCATGGTATTCGTCTCCACCAGGGAAAAGGAAATCCGGTTTAGATCGGTTCTCGGTAGCTACGCCCCGTGAGAACCGCAACCTGCAGGAGCGGAAGATGAGTTCGGCATGGTTTTCAAGGGCTAATCCTGCTCTGCTTTTTCGGCGGTTTTGAACTGATAAGGAAAACTTGAGAAAGCCCTCGACATCATCGGCGAAGCCACTTGTGAGCCGTTCCCCTAGCAAATGTTTCTCGAGGGTCCGAAACAGGATCTCCTCCTTCTCGATCCATGCCATGAGCGTTTCATCGGGACTTCCCACTTCATCCACTTCAGTAACCAGGGAGCGAGCATATGCCGAGAACTCTTTTGATGAGGGGAAGGTGCCTCCGAATCTCGCGAGCATATCGTCGAGATAAGTCTCCTCGGAGGTTTCGACAACGACGCCGATACTCTCCAGGATAAACCTTGAGGCAAACTCTATTCTGTCCTGTTCCGTCTCAAGCTCTTCGCGAACGGAAAACCCCGGATGCGACAGATCCGAAATTCCGAACAGCCACAGGACCTGTTGACAGATCGTTGTCGCGGCCTCTGCCACGATCGCGAGTAGCTCTCCGTCGCGCCGCTTGGCGATGACTAGTACGTCACCCGCATTCGCACATTGGGACACCCGGTTTGTCGGGAAATACAGTCGACATTCCCAGCGCATAACATGACGTTCTACCCGAGCCCGCTCGCGGGCATCGTACCACGTCATAAAGCCCGAATCTATGATGGGATCGTCGTCTTGATCGGTTAGATAAATAAAAGAGGCGTCGTATCTGACTTTGCCGACAGGTTCCCCCAGAACGGATTTCAGAGCCTCTACGCCGTTAAATTCGTGCTGGTTGGAGGTAAGCGTATCAGCTTCGACGGCACTGAGGACTTTCGCTGCCACTCCATCAAAATATTCCGATAGGTAACCTTTCTTCATCCTCCGACCTCGTCGTATGTCCGATCGGAATAAAGCCATGCGGTGAGGAAATCCTGTACTTCATGCGCGTCGGCTGTGCGCCCTTTGAGTGAGCATTCCCACACGACTGCGACGCGCCAGCCGGAATTATTAAGAGCTTGAATCGATTCACGATCCTTCTGAACATTATGGTTAATCTTCTTACGCCAAAATTCCGGCCGTGTGCTCGGCCATTTGAAGAGGTGGCATGTGTGCAGATGCCAGAAGCACCCATGCACGAAAATTGCCGCACGGTACCTCTTTAAAACGACATCTGGACGACCGGGCAAGTACCGGTCATGCAACCGAAAGCGAAAGCCCCGCTCGTGTAGCAACTTCCGCACAGTTATCTCTGGCTTGGTGTTGATTGACCCGATGTTCGCCATCATCCGACTTCTTGTGATCGAATCAACTATATCTACCATTGAGTGCCTCGGACTGTAGAGGACCGGCTAAGAAACGGTTTGAGCAGAGTCGCAACTTCACGGATCACGGGAACTACCACACTGTTGCCGAACTGACGATAAGCTTGGGTGTCACTCACGGGTATTTTGAAATTCGATGGAAAGCCCATGAGCCTGGCACATTCACGTGGTGTCAAGCGGCGAGGGGGTTTCGTCCCCGGTTGTGCTATTAGTATCTCGGAACCGTCCTTGTAATACCGTGCAGAGAGAGTTCGCGCAACATCGGCGGCTGTGACCAAACCGAAACCAAAGCCGTTCCCAGCGAGTCGGTGCTTTTCAGCATATGCTTGCAGATATGCCCAAAGTTTCGGCGTCAAAGTGTACTTTTTGTTTACCCGAGCCAGTTCTCCATAAGTATATGGCTCTTCCGCGGGCTCGGAGCCATTTTCAGGATGCAAGATATCCGATAGGTTCTTCTCATAGCGATCCGGAAAACGAAAATCGTCCCAATCAAAACCTTCATTCTTTGCGAAACCGACGAGAATTAGACGTTCCCTGTGTTGCGGGACGAATCCGCGGCTGTCGATCACTTTGGGATAAATCTGATAACCTAACTCGTCCTTCAGTGTCTCTATAATTACCCTATATGTATTTCCCCGATCGTGGGAGATAAGATGCTTCACATTCTCTAACAAGAAAATTCTTGGACGCTTCTCAGCAAGTATTCGAGCGATATCGAAGAAGAGTGTTCCTTGCGTTGCACATTCAAATCCGTGCGGTCGCCCAAGAGCGTTCTTCTTGGACACCCCAGCTAGGCTGAACGGTTGACACGGAAATCCGGCGATTAGTAGGTCATGCTCGGGAATCGAAGATGCCTCTACGTTTGTGATGTCCGACGCGAAGACGTGTCGCTGCGTAAACCGGAAGTTCTCTTCATATGTTTGGCGCGAGAATTTATTCCACTCGCATGTAAGAACGCATTCGCCACCAATCTCATCAAAGGGAATTCTCGTTCCGCCAACCCCCGCGAAGAGATCTATGTACCGAAAGTCTCGTCTGCCTTCATCTAGCTCAATGAAGGGCAGCATGCGCTGGTAGATTGCATCTGCTAGATAATCCGGCGGCCGAGTCTCGCCGGATTCCCACCTCCTTACCGTGCGCACGTCGACTTGCAGAGCCGATGCGATCTCTCTCTGTGACCGAGTATCGCGGACACGTCGAAGCAATGCTACTGACGAATGTGAGCTCACGGTTTTCTAAATACGAATCTTACAGATTACAGCGGACATTATGTCCGCTTTCCGTCCTAGATGCAACCTGGTTGAGTCTGCCCATCACTCCACCTCTTCCTCTTCCTCCCCGTCCTTGGCGGTTCGGTGTCGTTTAGGTCGAGGATGAGGGTGCCGGTGTGGTCGATTTCGCAACGGGGGAATGTGACTGTGGATGTGAGGTCGATGTTGTATTGGCGGAGCAGGCGCCAGGCTCGGATGCGGCGGCTGCCGTGCCGGCCTTTGCGGCGGGCGGGGAATGCTCGCGAGGCGGCGATCGTGTTTGCCGGACGCAGGCCGATGATCTTGAGCTTGCGGTCGTACAGCAGCGTGTAGGCGTCGGGAGCTCCAAGCTCTTCGTGAGTGAAGCGCGTCAGCGCGATCTCGCCATTCGGGTACATCGAAGCATGCAGTCTTGACCAGCGGCTCTGTTTAGGGAGCCGCCGGCACTCTTCCCAATTGATCTGTGTGTATGTATTGCGCGTCTGTAGCATAGATGCAACATACTACCATACACGCACCGCTCGCGTCAGCACGAAATTGCTTGGATACAGGTCAGGTATCTTGAACGGGTTAGAGAAGTGTCAAGATGGTTAACGAACGATTAAACCTCACGCCAGATCTTCGCTTGCCGACCGCAGAAATTTACTTCTGACAGCACCGCCGACCGCCTTCCCGACGCTATCTACCGCCTACTGCCACTGCCTGCCGCCTACTGATCACGGATTCTGCGCGCGTTCTTTTTGGATCTGGACGATAAAGGAGCGGACGGCGTCGGACTCGGGGATGTTGGGGAATAGGCGTAGGAACTCTTCGTAGAGGGCGATGGCGTCATCCCATTTTTTTTGACGCTCGTAAACGAGGCCGAGGAGCTGGTAGACGACAACCGAATCGGGCGCGCCGGAGAGTTGTTTGAGAGCGATCTTAAGGTCCTTTGCGGACTCGACGTAATTCGCATCTTCGTTTGTAAAATCTCCCGATCCGCCGAACGACTCAGCTTTTTCTTTGTAGAGCAGCCCGAGGCCAGTGTACGCCTCGGGCTGGAATCCGTGGCCTTCCGCGATCGCACGTTTGAACGACACGATAGCGAGAGCCTCTTCGTCATTGTCCTTGTGGATTCGGCCTTCGACGGCCGACGCCTCGGCATAGCTCGGCCGCAGTCGGCGGGCGGTTTGGATAGATTTTTTGGCGCCTTCCACATCGAGGGCATCGGCTTGGACGCGAGCCATGGCGACGTACGCCTCGGGATAATTCGGCCGCAGCTTTATCGCCCTCTGATAAGCGGCGATCGCTTTATCACGGTCCTCGAGGGTGAGTCGCTCGGCCTCTTGGAATGCAAGCTCGGCTTCGTCCGTGGTCTTTGCGAGTGGAACGCGGATCTCACCACGCCCGGTTGCAGCAAGCGGCTGTGACTTCTCCTTAAAACCGTCGCAGCGGAGCATCAACGTGTGCGCACCCGCGGCGACCGATTTGATCTCTAATTGACCGTCTTTATTCGTCTTGCCGTACAGGACGCCGTCGATAAACACCTTCGCCCACGGCTCCGATGCGATCGTGATGCTGCGGGTCTGAGAGAAGGCCGTCGCCACCAAAAGAAGCGCCACAGTCAACAGAAATGCGAGCTTTCCCCCTTGTCTCATACAGCCTTTGATGCCTCTATTTTACCCCACGGCAGGCTGGGGAGTATCGTCGGCGGTGGCTTTTGGCTGCGGCCGCAGATAGCGGATCAGCCACTGAATGGACGTTCCCTGCACGATCACTGAGAACGCAACAACGCCGAACGTCACTGTCCTGATCACATGCGCTTGCGGTACGGATTCAGGAATGCTGAGTGCCAAAGCCAACGCAAGCGCTCCGCGTAAACCGCCCCAAAACATCATATGCTGCTGGCGGAAAGGCAGCTTACGTTCGCTCCAGCCAAACAGAGCCGAGCACGGATAGACCGATACTGCGCGTCCGATCAGCACTGCGATGATCGCAATGACGATCGGCCACCAAAAAGCGAGAAGGTCCTGATAGGCGGCCGTGATGCCCAGCACGAGGAAGATAATGGTGTTCGCTACAAACGCCGCAAAATCCCAGAACGAGCGGATATACTCCTCGCCACGGGCCGTGATGCTGCCAAAATCGCGCAGGTTCCCAAGCAAAACTCCCGCAGCAGTCGTGGCCAAAATTCCGGACATCTGGAAGTGCTCCGCGAACCAGAATGATCCAAACGCCGCGACGGATGTCATCGATAATTCGACTAGGTGATCGTTCGTGCGGCCCATGATGAAGTACGCCGCTCCGCCGATCGCTATCCCGCTCGCGATCCCGCCAAAAATCGACAAAGCCGCCATGCCCGCTCCGTTCGCAAAGCTCAGCCCGCCATTCGCAGCGAACGCCACAGCGATCGCGAACGCCACCGCCGCAGTGCCGTCATTGAACAAACTCTCCGCCTCTACCAGCAGCTTGAGACGTCCACGGACCTTTGCCTCCTTAAATGTTGCGATCACCGACACCGGATCCGTCGCGGCTATCAACACGCCAAACAGCAGCGACGGCTCCACGCCCCAGCCCAGCACAAAGTGCATCACAGCCGCCGTTACAGCCGCAGACAGCACAACCCCGAGCGTCGCAAAAGTGCCGATCACCGCCAGATCACGCCGCAATTCGTCCCAACCTATATAAAGCGCAGCTTCAAATATCAACGGCGGCAGCAGCACGTCAAAAAGCAACTCTCGACTGAACGTCAATCCCAGTTGGACATGCAGCACCGTCAGCAGGAATCCCGCCACGACCAATCCGACGGTGTAGGGTATCCTCAACCGCCGAGCAACGATCGCAACGATCGCTCCGGTAAGGATCACGAGCTGTAGTTTAAGGATGTCGGATGTATCCATTCAGCAAGCTCCGGCGAGCAAACCTGCGATAAGCCTAGACCAAACCAATGACTTGCCGGAACTTGTAGATTGCGGTTTTGCCGGTCGAATCGCTATAATTTCAAATTCGGGCTGGGTAGCTCAGCTGGTTAGAGCGTGGGATTCATAACCCCAAGGTCGAGTGTTCAAGTCACTCTCCAGCCACCACTTCTTTTCCCTCCGTGTCATTCCAATGTAGCTTTCGATGGCAGTTTGCGCATAGTACCCTGCACTTTGCGATCTCCGTCGTGAGGAGCCGCATACTCAAGTAGTGCTCTAGTCTGCCAATCGCAAATTTCTTGGTTGTTGGATCGATGTGGTGAAACTCCAGACACGCTACGTGTCGCTCGCCACATTTTTCACATCTGAGGGTACGCTTATATTGCTTCAGCCATTCTTTGATCTTCTTATCGCGATTCCGAACATAGGCGATATGTTTAGCCTTATTCCGCTCATACCATTTGCGCATGTACTGCTTGTGGTATTCGCGGCGTTTCTCAGGATCTTTTATCGGCACACCGGGCAGACTAAACAGCGGTCGGGGTTTAGTCAATCTTCTATACTCATAAATCCCATACTAACGGCGTAGTAAGCAGCAAAGTCAATCTGACCGAATTTCCTTCACCCTCGCGAAAAACATTGTTGACACCCAGCGAAACGGCGCTGTATTATTAGGTGTCAACGATGTTTATCATCGTTTAGACCTGTCTTCTCTTTCAGTTTGACCTTCAGTTCTTAGATCCTCTGCCGACAAAGCCCCCGGCTTGGATACGAACTCGCAACCTACCTCTAATGTCTGCAAAGCTAGGAGAGATCCTTGTCCGCGAAAACCTCATCACGCCGCAGCAGTTGCGTGAGACGCTCGAATACCAACGTGCCAACGGCGGGCGTCTGGGGTCCAACCTCGTAAAGCTCGGATATGTTTCGGACGATGTAGTGACAGCGGTGCTGTCGCGTCAATACGGCGTGCCGTCGATCAATCTTGACCTGTTTCAGATCGAGAAAACCGTCATCAAGCTCATTTCGGAGGACGTTGCACTCAAGTACACGGTTCTCCCGATCAGCAAATCCGGCGCGACCTTGACGCTCGCGATGGCCGACCCGACGAATGTCTTTGCCATGGACGATATCAAGTTCATGACGGGGCTCAATGTCGAGCCGGTGATCGCGTCCGAATCGTCGATCCAGAATGCCGTCGGCAAGTACTACACGGGCTCCGCGGAGATCGACATCTTTGACGCGGCCTTTGCACAGGAGGCGGAGAAGGTTGCAGTTACCACCAATGGCAACGGTCACCGCACGGCGTTTCGCGAGGACAAGACCGATAAGCTGAATGCGTCCGATCTTGACGTCTCGCTCGATCAATTTGCATTCTCGGGCGACTCGGACGAATTCGAGGTCGTCGAGGAGCAGGACGAGATCGATCTCGCCGCACTCGCTCGCGCCTCCGAGGATGCTCCAGTCGTACGCCTTGTTAACGTGCTGATGGTCGATAGCTTGCGTCGTGGTGCGTCGGATATTCACGTCGAGCCGTACGAGAAGGATTTCCGAATTCGCTTCCGCATAGACGGCGTGCTTTACGACGTGATGCATCCGCCGCTCAAGATCAGGGACCCGCTCATCTCGCGTCTCAAGATCATGGCAAAGCTCGACATCTCCGAGAAGCGCCTGCCGCAGGACGGCCGCATCAAGATCAAGGTCAAGGTCGACAATCGGTCGCGAGAATTGGATTTTCGCGTATCGACGCTGCCGACGCTCTTTGGCGAGAAGGTCGTGCTCCGACTCCTCGATAAAGAAAAGCTGATGCTCGACATGACGAAGCTCGGCTTTGAGGAGGGGAGCCTCGAAAAGTTCAAGCGTGCGATCGCAAATCCGTACGGAATGGTCCTCGTCACGGGCCCGACCGGTTCCGGTAAGACGAACACGCTCTACTCCGCACTTCAGTCGTTGAATACGCCGGAGACCAACATCATGACGGCCGAGGATCCGGTCGAGTTCAACCTGCAGGGTATCAACCAGGTGCAGATGAAGGAGCAGATCGGACTGAACT
>Ga0068853_100003729_pt1 | contig 11686 bp, 8 predicted proteins | sample KBSCornC32_FD_65655 | JGI IMG/M metagenome (GOLD analysis project Ga0068853, IMG submission 65655) | Corn rhizosphere microbial communities from Kellogg Biological Station, Michigan, USA - KBS Corn C3-2 | ecosystem: Host-associated > Plants > Roots > Rhizosphere > Soil ... | reverse complement strand
CTGATCGACTATCTGCGCGCCGCGCTGCCGCAGCTGCACGAGGAGGGCTCGACGCTCGGCGACGAGGAACGTCTGGTGCGCGCCTACCTCGAGCTGATGCTGATGCGCATGCCGGACCGGCTCGCGTTCACGATCGCCATCGAGCCGCCGCTGCGCACGCTGCCGTTTCCGCCGATGGCGCTGTTGACGCTCGTCGAGAACGCGATCCGCCACGGCATCGATCCGGCGTGCGAAGGTGGCCGCGTCGAGGTGGGAGCGCGCGCCGGGGCCGGTCGCGACGTCCACCTCTGGGTCGCCGACACCGGCGTCGGCCTCGCCGAAGGAGGGAGCATCGGCACCGGCTTGCGCAACCTGCAGGAGCGCTTGGAGGCGTTCTTCGGGCCCGGTGCCAGCGTCACGCTTTCCGGGCAGTCGCCGCACGGGGTGCGCGCCGACATCCGCGTCGCTTCCGTTCAGGCATGACCCGCGCGACCGCGCTGATCGCCGACGACGAACCGCTGCTGCGCGACCAGCTCGCGGCGCACCTGGCGCGGCTCTGGCCCGAGCTGCAGGTGGTCGCGCACGCGCGCAACGGCCGCGAGGCGGTCGAGCTGTTCGACGAGCTGCGGCCGCAGGTCGTGTTCCTCGATGTCCACATGCCGGGGATGAACGGCGTCGAGGCGGCGCGCTGCATCGGCCGGCGCGCCGAGGTCGTGTTCGTGACCGCGTTCGACCAGTACGCCGTCGAGGCGTTCCGGCAAGGCGCGATCGACTACATCGTCAAGCCCGTGGAAGCGGAGCGCCTGCGCGACTCGGTGCAGCGGCTGCAGGCGCGGCTGCGCGTCGCAGACGACGCGCGCCGCCCGGAGCTCGAGGCCCTGCTGGAGCGCATGGGGCAGGAGCTGCGCAAGCGCGGCGGCGTGCCCAAGCACCTGCAATGGATCAAGGCCACGGTTGGCAACGCGGTGCGCATGATCCGCATCGAGCAGGTCGTGTACGTGCGCTCGGACGCCAAGTACACGGTGGTCGCGTGGGAAGGCGGCGAGGCGTTGATCCGCACTCCGCTGCGCGAGCTCGCCGATGCGCTCGACCCCGAATCGTTCGTGCAAGTGCACCGCTCGACCATCGTCAACCTGATGCACGTCGACCGCTTCTCGCACGGCCCGGGCGACTCCGGCGAGCTGCACCTGAAGGGACGCGACGAACGCCTCGCGGTCAGCCGCAGCTACGTCCATCTGTTCCGCCAGATGTGAGCCGGCGGCGGGACCGCCGCACGGCGGTCCCGTCAGTCGATCAGCGCTTGCCGCGCTTCTTCCAGCGCGGATCCTTCGGGTCGTACACCATCGGCTTGAGGTAGTCGTCCGGGTCGACCATCCAGCGGTTCTCGGGGATCTGGTCGGCCGTCAGGAAGCCACCCTGCTTCATGATGTCGAGCTGCGACAGGTACGCGACCTTGAACCGCAGCGAGGACGTCGGCAGCGCCGCGTTGGTCTGGTGGATCGGCACCCAGATCTTCGGCTTCAGCAGCGCCGTGTTCTCGATCGGGTCGCGCATGCCGGTCGTGGCGAAGCCGAGGCTCACGAACGAGCCGAACTCGATGTCGGTCTCCGGAAGCGTCGCGATCGCGTTCTGCACGTTGGCCGGGATGTGCTCGGCCGGGAACAGGTCGTCCCAGCAATTGGGAACGCCGTGGTCGATCGTGCAGCCGTGGTGCAGGTCGCCCGTCGTGTTGTGCCAGGCGAACGTGAACTCGTGGTCGCCGTGGACGACGAAGTGGTAGTAGATGCTGATCGGGCCGCCGATCGTGCCCAGGGTGCGGAACGAATGCGCGGTGCCCGGCGGGTACATGTCGGGGTCGCGCGGGTCGGCGTCGTTCTTCACCGGCGTGATCGGGAACCGTGTCTCCGCGTACGACGTGCCCGAGTGGAAGTGCCGGAACGCGGTGATCGAGGCGACCGGTTCGAGCGCGGTGAGCTTGAGGATCTCCGCGCCCGGGTGCGATCCGAACGAGGTGACGTTGCGGCAGTCGAGCGTCGTCCCTGCCGGAAGCGCTGCAGAGGTGATGAGCGCCGGCAGGTCGAGGGTCTTGAGGTCCGCGCAGGTCTCGGCGGAGGCGAAGATGGGAATGCCCAGCTTGCCGCCGAGCCAGGCGGCGTTGTCGGCGTGGTCGCCGTGGCCGTGTCCGATGAAGATCATCTCCGGCGCGAGGCTGACGAGGTCCTCGACGACGAACGGCGTCCGGCCGGGCACCGTCTCGGCCCGATGCACGAACGTGTCGAGCAGGATGATGTGGCCCTTCACCGAGGCGGCGAGCGTCGCGTTGGTGAGCCACGAGAAGATCACCTTGCCGGAGTCGACCTGCGCGGTGCGCTGGTTGACATGCTCGGCGCCGAACACGAGATTGCGGGCGCGCACCAGGTCTTCAGTGGCGGGGGTCTTTGCGGCTGCGCTCAACGCCAGCAGCGATGCTGCTGCGGCGACGCAGGTGGATAGCAAACGTGACATCGTTTTTGTCTCCAGAGAGTCGTTTCGTCGGTACGCCGGCAGTGACGCGCCGGCGAAATCGATTCTGCGGTGCGCGGCGTCGTGGCCCACCGCTAGGAGTCTGCTCGACTGGGGAGTGCACGCGGGCATAGGAGTTGCCAACGCGGGGCCTGCGGGTTCGCGCGTCGGGGCACGCGGCGCATTCGAAAACGGACGCCATGTTGTGCAGCGTTGCTCAGGCGTGAGCAGACGTATCAAGCCGCGCCGTGCGTGCCTGGCGCGAAAAGCCTGTCGTCGGCGGCCGCTCCCGCGCGTTGAACGACGACGCGGCGCGAGTCGCGCCGAGATGCTTCCATCAACCGTCGGAGGGATTCCCATGCGCCCGCTGTTCGCCTCGGTTCGCGTTCACATGACCTGGATGCTGCTCGCTGTCGGCGCGTTGCTCGCCTCGTGCGGCGGTGGCGGCGGCAGCTCGAGCGCGGCGACGCAGTACACGTCGGTCGCCATGGCCGGCGAGCTGCTCACCTACACGGTCGACCCCGTCGCACTGACCTACAGCTACACGATCACCGAGAGCCAGTTCGGCCTCACCGGCAAGACCGGGTCGGGCACGCTGGTGCGCAACCTCGACGGCTCGTATTCGCCGTCGGGCATCCCGAATGCGCGCATCGTGATCCTGCCCAACGGCCTGCTGCTGGGCGCCGTGCGCGAGCGCTTCGGCACCGCCGTGGTCACGGTGCCCATCATCGGCTTGAGCAATCCGGTGAGCAGCGTGGCGTCGCTCGCCGGCACCTACAACTACATGCACCGCGGCTGCCTGAGCGCCGTGTGTGCCACCGACACCGGCACGTTCGCGATCGCTGCCAACAGCACCTGGTCGTCGTGCCCGAGCGCCAACCTCGGCGCCGGCGCCTGCCCTGCCGGCGGCCGCACCGGCACGCTGGTGTCGCTGGGCAACGGCCTCTTCCAGGTGATGGAAGGCGCGACCAACGTCGGCACCGCGATCGGCTTCAGCTCGGCCGGGCAAAACGTGCTGGTGATCGACCTGAAGGATGTGCGTGTCGGTGGCCTCGGCATCGGCCTCGTGGTCGGCTCGCTGCAGGCGACCTTGACGTCGGCGCAGACCGACGGCACCTGGATCGCCGCCACCTCGGCCGGTGACTGGGCGGTGTTCACCGCCAGCGGCACGACCATCACCGTGACCAACGTCGATGGCCTCCCGGTCAACCTGGTGGGCAGCTTCACCGCCAACGTGCCTTGGCAAGGCATGGCGACCACCAACGGAGGCGGCATGGGCTTCCTCGCCGGCAACGGCGTCTACGTGCTCGAGACGGCCAACGGCTACGCCGAGCTCGGCGTCAAGCTTCACTGAGCCCTGAGCGACGAAGCGTGCTCCGGCGCGGGCATCAGCCCGCCTGGAGCGACCGATGCAGCGACTCGAGCCTCGCCGAAGGCTGCATGCCGAGCATGACGGACAGCATCTGTCGGCAAACGCGAGAGATCAGGGCGCCAGGTGGGCGACCCCTTTGTGGCAATCGATGCAGGTCGCGCGGCCCTCGAGCACCGGCGTGTGGACCGCTCGCGCCGCTTCCTGCTGCTTCGCGAGCACCTCGGTGGAGAAGACGTGGCAGCCGCGACAAGCGCGCGAATCGTTGTCCTTGTATTCGGACCACACCAGCGCCGCCATGCGCTTGCGCTCTGCCCGGAACTTCTCTTCCGTGGAGAGGGTCCCGCGCATCTCGCCGATGACGTCCTTGGTGCCGGCCACGGCCTTGTACCAGAGCAGTTCGGGGTACTCCCTGGGAATGTGGCAGTCGTGGCACGTGGCGCGCATGCCGGTGCGGGTCGCGCCGTGGATGCTCTCGCGGTGCTCCTGGGCCACCCACTGCATCGAGTGACACGTCGTCCCGCAGAACGCGTCGGTGCCTGTGACGTGGACCATCACCTGGGTGCCGATGATGGCGATGGCACCGAGCACGATGCCCACGCCGACGAGCGCCAGCAGCGGCCAGCGGGCGCTCGGGCTGCGCAGGCGCCGCCAGGTGCGCGCCAGCAGGCCGGGTCGGCCGGGCGCTCGATTCGCTTGCGGATCTCCGGGCATTCGACTCACTTCGCGGGTGGAGGTGGCGGAATGTCGACCACCGGCACGGTCGGCTTGAACGCCGGGTCGCGCAGCGCAAGCTGGCCCTGCCGCGCGAAGTCGATCGATTCGCCGAGGATGCGTGCCGCCTCCTGCGGCGCGTGGAAACCGGTGGAGTTCTCCGCCTCGACGAAGTCCAGGTAGAACTGCGAGCGCCGCTGCAGGTAGCGGGCGGCGAGAAGATCCGCGTCCTTGCGCCCTGCCGCCTTGGCGGCCTTCAGGTCGTTGATCAGCGCCACCACTGCCGCCATCGCCTTCTCGCGAAGCGCCCAGTGCCGGTCCTGGATCTCGAAGACGCGCGCCTGGAGATCTTCCGCGCTGGCCTTCGCGTCGTGCTTCTTGTGGCAGGCGACGCAGGCTGCCTGCATGTTCAGGATGGGGCTGCGCACCCAGTGGTCGGTGAACGTCTTGGAAAGCGCCGGCATGTGGCAATCGACACAGGTGACTCCGGCGCGCGCATGCGTGCCCTGGCTCCACGTCTCGAACTCTGGATGCTGTGCCTTGAGCGCGGGAGCGCCGGTGTCCTTGTGGGTCCAGTCACGGAAGCCGATCTCGTCGTAGTAGGCGGTGATCTGCTCGACGCGGAGCCCTTTCGACCAGGGATAGACGAGGCTCTTCTCGGGGCCCTTGAAGTAGTACTCGACGTGGCACTGGCCGCACACGTAGGCGCGCATCTCCGCGGTCGAGGCCTGCTTGTTGACGTCGTAGTCCTTCACGCCGAGCGTTGCCTTGTAGGCGCGCATGCCTTCGATGAACGCAGGGCGGGTGACGCGCAGTGCGAGCGTCTTGCCGTCGTGGCAGTCGATGCAGGCGACGGGATGGGTCACCAGCTTCGACACCTCCTGGTAAGGCATCGCGTTGATCTTGTCGAAGCCCTTGACGATGTCGCCGTTGCCCGCCTTCTTGTACGGGAGATACATCGACGCATGGCAGTTCACGCACGCGCCCGGTTGCTTGACGACCACCTGGCGCTTCGTGAGCCTCTGGTCCTCGAGCATGTAGTAATGGCCACGCTCTTCCCGAAAGTCCTCGGCGAATGCGTAGCCTTGCCACATCGCCTTGAGGCCGGCGTCCTCTTCGACCTTGGAGCGAGCGACGACCGAGCGCGGGTCGGCCTTGGTCGGTGTCTGCGGCACCGCCTCGCTGCCACCATGCTTGGTGCGCTGCATGTCGATCGATTTCTTGTAGTACTCGTAGTGCTTCGGAAACGCCTTGCCCCATTCCGCCGGATCGTCGATGTTGTCGTTGTAGGTCGGCCCGCCCAGTTGTCGCTCGCCGGCCGGGTGCGGTGTCTTGGATTGCGGTGTGCCGGCGGCCGGAACGAGCAGGAGGATCGCCGCGAACGCAGCCACGCAGACGCTCGCAAAGGCTCGCGGGTCGCGCAGCTCGCGGGGTGGCGTGGTGTGTCGGAGGGGCTCGGAAGGAATCTGTCGTTGGTTCATGGCCCGTCTCGCTCGCCGAAGACACACGAGAATCGCACCGGACGAAACCGACGCCTATTGGACCTTCGGGCACTATGGAACCCGGCGCGCCGACGCGGAGGGCCGGGAGCGACTCAACTCTCGCGTGTCGGATCGCCCGTCGCTCAGGCGTTGCGCGACAGCCCCAACGCAATCTTCAGGCCATAGATCAGGATCGGAGCGACGAGCGACGCGACGAGCTCCTTGACGATCTTCGGGTTGAATGGCCAGGTCGACGCGGCGAGCACCTGGCTCTCGTACGAACGCAGCACGACGATCGGATCGAATAGACCGGCGGCCTCGCCCGCCGCGCCTTCCGCGAGCTTGCGCTTGAACTCGCTGCGCGCCGTGCTCCAGTGCTGGTGAACGAGGGCCAGTTCACGCTGCTGCGCCGCCACCAGGGCATCGTGGATGTTCCAGATCGGCGTGAAGAAGAGCGTGAGCGACACGACGACCATGATCGAATAGATCACGAGCGACTGCAGCGTGTTCAGCGTCTCGTAGGACTGGAAGAGCAGGCTCAGGCAAGTGCCGCCGACGAAGGTCAGTGAAACGCGCTGGCCCCACCGCGCCACCGGCGTGTACGACTGGCGGTCGAACAGGTCGAGTTGCAGACCGGCGCGAACGATGCGCGTGAGCCGCCGCGTGCGCACCAGACAGTCGTAGATCGCCAGCGCCATCAGGCTGAACATGACGGCATTGGAAGCGTAGAGATAGAGCAGCAGCCATCGACCGTCGAATTGCCATGGCCGGGTGACCCAGATCGAGAACGCGACGCCGAGCAGCAGCGCGGTCCACTCGCGGCGCCGGTTGACTGCATGCGCTCGTGCGATGAGCTCGGGCCGCTCGGCGAGGGGCCGAAGCGCATCGACCGCGAGGGTCCAGCGTCGATGGAGCGCCGGATACACCCAAAGGATGTAGACGATGACCGCGGGCTCGAGACACAGCTTCCACAGCCGCCACGCGCTGCCCGCAGGCGGCCCGCCATGGACGAGGACAGTCGCAACCAGCAGCACGACGAGCAGGCCCACGACCGCGAGTGCGAGCACGAGTCGAGGCCAACCGACGTAGCCGACCAACTGATCGACGAGCGACTGCGGTCTCGTGCTCATTTGCATGGAGTCGGTCGAAGCATAAAGCCATGGCCGCTGATTTAAGGATGGACTTCCCAAGCAAAGAGGCGCAGCCTTGATGAACGAGCCGCTCCGCGGCTACGACCATCGAAAGGTTTGAGATGAGCGTCTTTGATCTTGACAACTACACCGACGCCGTCTCGGATGCGGTCGACGCCATCGGCGACGCCGGCGATCTGATCGGAGGCATTCTCAAATCGGTTTCTCCGCTGCTTGGCATGGTGCCGGGAATCGGAACCGCGTTCTCGGTTGCGGTGTATGCCGCCGGCGCCATCGCCGCCAAGGATTCGATCACCGATGCGCTGATCGGGACGGCGAGCGCAGCCATGCCGCCCGGCGTTCCGCGAATCGCGTTCGACGGTGCCGTCAGCGTTTCGAGAGACGTCGTCGAGGGACGCCCCGTCACGGACTCGGTGATCGAGGCGTGTCGGCACGCGGCGCAAAGCGCTGGCGGCGCTCCTGCCGCGGCGGCGTTCGACTCGGGCGTCGCGGTGCTGAAGGGCGGCCCGGTCGATCAACGCATCATCGACAGGGGCAGGGCGTTCGCGCTCGAAGGCGGAGGCCAGGCGGCGGCTGCCAGCTACGACGCAGGCGTCTCGATCGCGCGTGGGCGAGGGGCGGACCAGGTGGTGATCGATGTGGCGCGCGGATACATCCAGCAGGTGGGAGGACCGGTCGCGCTGGCCGCCTTCGATACCGGCGTCGCGCTGGCTTACGCCAAGACGCTGCGGGAGGCCGCGTACGAGGGTCTCCATACCTTGGTGAGAGGCAACGACGGGATCGAGATGATCCTCAACTTCATCGAGAAAGTCGGTCGCGCCAAGAGCCTGGGGGCCGGTGTCCAGCAACTCCTCGAGTCGGATCTCGCCGAGGACTTTCTGCAGGCGATTCACCAATACGTGCCGACGCCGAACGTCGCGGCGATCGAGCGTGAGCTGCAACCCTACACCGACTTCTTCCGCGATCACCCGGAGCTGCTCAAGCTCGCCTCGGGCGATCTCGCCGCGCAATGGGAGATCGACGAGGCGATCGTTCGCGCCGCGCAAGCGCTCATGCGAAGTGGCGATGGCAGGCGTGACGAAAGGCTGATGAGGGTGTTCGAGCAGGTGCAGGTCACCTCGATCGGCAAGGGCGACCTCGGCGGCGATCTCGCCGGGGCCAAGGAGCGCAACGACGCCTACGCACGACAGGGGCGTGCGATGGCGTCGGGAGACAAGGAACTGACCGCGCATCGGTCCAACAACGGGGCTTACGTTCCCGGTCTCTGGGCGCGTGGCTTCGATGTGGGATCCGCGGTCAGCCATCGCCAGTCCGAATTCGGCCCCGGCCAGGCCGCGATTCGCGATTCACTGCGTGGACCGTCGCAGCGCAGTGGCTACGACCGTGCGCGCGACTTGCAGTATCGAAGAACGGTCAAGCTGCAGCAGGCGCTCGACGGGCTGACGAAGCAAGTCATTTCCGGGCGCGATGCCGCGCTCTCGGCATTCGGCACGGGTCTTGGTGCGTCGAGCACGACGACCGTGCGTGATGCCCGGGCCGCCCGTGCTGCAGCGCCGGTGCCGCTGACGCCGAAAGCCCCGGCACATCCCAATGCGCCGAGCGGGACAGCCGCGGCCGTAGGCGTGCCAGCACCCGAGGCCCATGCCACCGGCTACGCCGGTGCGTGACCCCCGTTCGCTGGCGCCGCGCCGACTGCGCGGTGTCATGGGCCGGCTGGCCGTGCTTTCCTGCATGCTGTTCGGCCTCGCGCTCGCCGAGGAGGTCCGGGCGCAGCCCGCCGGCGGCTATCAACAAAGCTGCAGCGATTCCAGCGTGCAGGGAAACGTGCTGCGCAGCTCGTGCAAGGACCGCGGCGGCAACTTCCGCTCGACCACGTTGGCCGATTTCGCGCAGTGCGTCGGCGACATCTTCAACGACGACGGCGTCTTGCGATGCAACCGCGGCGCGCCGGCGCCGCCGGGCAGCTACACCGCAAGCTGCGAGCAGATCCGCGTCGAAGGGAAGGACCTGCTGGCCAATTGCCGCAGCCGCCGCGGCAATCTGATCGGTGCGCGTCTTTCCGACTGGCGCCAATGCACCTCGCAGATCGCCAACAACGACGGCATGCTGCAATGCCAGCGGGCGAGCGCCGTGCCCGCCGGAAGCTATCGCGCGACGTGCGACGAAGTGGTGATCGACGGCGCCGACCTGCGCGCCAATTGCCTCGACGGCCCCAGCCGGAGAGTCCGCTCGACGTTGGTCAACTTCGCCGCATGCTCCACTGAGATCTTCAACCAGAACGGTCAACTGCGGTGCAGCCATGGCGGGCTGCCGCCCAACGGCAGCTACAGCCGATCGTGCAACATGGCCTGGCGAGACGGCGACAGCCTCACCGCCGTCTGCAACGATGCCGACGGTCGTCCTCGGCAAACGTCGCTCGATGCCATCAGCACCTGCCGCTCCGAGATCAGCAACAGCAACGGCCGGCTGACCTGTGTGAAGGGGACTGCGGCCCTGCCGCCAGGAGACTATCCGAGCAGCTGCAAGGACATCGTCGTCGAGCCGACCCGACTTTCGGCGGCATGTCGATCGCGCAGCTTCGCCGACAGGCCGACGAGCCTCGAGAACTTTGGCGAATGCAGGACGATGATCGAGAACATCGATGGCTTCCTGTCTTGCACCAAGGGTGCCGGTCCCGTGCCCAGGGGCAGCTACCACGACACTTGCCATGGGATCGTCGTCAACGGCAGCGTCATGACTGCCCAGTGCCGCCGGGGCGACGGCACCTACGCGCTGTCGACGCTCGATACCAACGGATGTCCGCCGCCGGGGGTCAGCAACGAGAACGGCGTCCTGACCTGCAAAGGGGCATTACCGCCGCCAGCCACGCCGACCATGCCGGCGACCGTTCAGGTCTGCGCCGGAGCATCCATTCCCGGCGGCTGGATCGTCTACGACATCAGCAGCGATGCCTTCCGCTGCGGCGGCGCCAAGAACGACGTCTGGTCGATCGTTCGCTTCGACAACCTGTCGGTCAACGCCCTTCTGACCGTGTGCGCCTCGTCGCCGACGCCGACCAACTGGAGCGATGTCAGCTTCACGACCGACTTCGTCAAGTGCGGCAACACCGGCGCAGCAAAGGACAACGTCAAGGAGATCCGTCGCCTCAACTGAAGGGCAGGGTTCTGAGACTAATATCATCAAGCGGCTCTGCCTCAGGGAGCGACTGAGTGGTTGGTGGAGAGGCACTCACGCAACGGCTCGCGGCAATCCTGTCCGCCGACGCGGCTGCGTACTCTCGCCTGATGGCCGCCGACGATCGCGCGACGATCGCGGCTCTGGACGACGCTCGCGCCATCTTCCGGAAGGAGATCGAGGGCCATGACGGACGAGTAGTCGACATGGCCGGCGACTCTGTGCTTGCTGTATTCGGCACGTCGGCCGGCGCGGTAAAGGCCGCGCTGACGATCCAAGGCGAGCTTCGCGCGAAGACGGCAGCGCTGTCTCCTGAGCGCCGCATGCTCTTTCGCATCGGCGTTCACGTGGGCGACGTCTTCGAGAAGCCCGATGGCACGGTCTACGGCGACGGGGTGAACATCGCCGCGCGCCTGCAGGCGCTCGCGCAGCCCGGCGGCGTCACGGTGTCGGATGCGGTGCGCGGCGCCGTGCGCGAGAAGGTTGGCGCGACGTTCGAAGACCAAGGCGAGCAGAAGGTCAAGAACATCGAGGATCCGGTGCGCGCGTTTCGCTTGCGTGCCAGGGACGAAGTGCCGGCGCCTCCGCCCGCGGCGCGAGTGGGCACCAAGCCGAGTGTGCTGCTCATGCCGCTGGAGCCGGGCGGCACGGGCGACGAGGAGCGCACGCTCGCTGCGGCGGCAACGGATGAGATCGTCGCGTCGCTTGCGCGGCTCACCGGGCTGGCGCTCGTGACCTCGACGGAGGCGGCGGACTACGTTGCGAAGGGCCGGATCCGCAACGCGGGCGGGCGGGTGCGCGCCACGCTGCAGCTGCACGACCGGCGCGCGGCAAAGCAATTCTGGTCCGATCACTTCGACACGGGTCTTGGCGACGTGTTCGCCGCGCTCGACGAGCTCGCGCTGCGGATCTCGAACGCGCTGCGCTACGAGATCTACGCTCGCGAGACGGAGATGGCGGCGAGTCGTTCGCCCGAAACACTGACCGATGAAGAGCGGATGGGCCAGGCCGGGCACATCCTGCTCGGCTCGAAACGCTCGGACTGGGAGCGTTCGCGCCGGCTCATCGAGCCGGTGATTGCCAAGAGCCCCGAGAATTTCATGGCGCTCGGCATTCGCGCCGTGAACGCCATGATCGAGCCGATCTGCGGCTGGCGCGAACCGACTGCCCAGGACACCGCCGAGGGCCTGCGCCTCGCGCAGCGCGCGCTCGAGCTCAACGAGCGCAGCGATTTCGCGCACATCGTGCTCGGCATGATCCAACTGCTGTGCGAGCGCGACACCGCAGCGGCCAAGCGAGAGGCGCGGCGCGCACTT
>Ga0068853_100003727_pt1 | contig 11689 bp, 8 predicted proteins | sample KBSCornC32_FD_65655 | JGI IMG/M metagenome (GOLD analysis project Ga0068853, IMG submission 65655) | Corn rhizosphere microbial communities from Kellogg Biological Station, Michigan, USA - KBS Corn C3-2 | ecosystem: Host-associated > Plants > Roots > Rhizosphere > Soil ... | reverse complement strand
CTGAAAGCCAACCTCCCCACCCTCAACGCCCAGCTCAACCGCCCGATCGCCCCCGGCATCTTCACCACCGGCGAGGTGAAACAATTGAAAATGATTGGCTTACTGGCTGGCGAAAAAGGCATCCAGGCACAGGTCTACCTCAGGGCCGACATCGCCGTTACCTGCACCCGCCTGCCGCGCTAGGCCACCACCAGCCTCCCGGCCGCCCCCGCTAGCCCCATCACCCCAACATTCACCGGCACAATTCTTTTCCCCGCCTCTTTAAAGCAACCATTAACATTTCATTTGCGTATCTATCGGATAAGGAAAACTAGTTTGCGCGTTGTTATTATCTACCACTCAACTACAGCAAACCCGAATTGATTACAGGAAACACGCCAATAACGACCTTAATTGAAGGCTGCCGTTCCAACGACCGTGCAAGCCAAAAAGAGCTTTACAACGCGCTCAGGGACTATGCCGTGAAAATATGTTACCGGTATCAAAATAATTTGGAACAAGTGGAAGAGATCATGAACGAAGGGTTTATCAAGCTTTTCAAAAACATTCATCAGTTCGAGGAATCCCGGCACGCCGACGTCCTGGCGTCGCTCAAAGGCTGGTTCAAACGTATCCTGGTCAACACCTGCATCGACCACTACCGGAAGAACGCATCCTACATCAACGGCCAGATGCTGTCCGAAGACGCAGAGAACATCGCGGACAAACAGGAGACCGGCATCGATATCCTCTCCTACAAAGAGATAATAGAAGCCATCCGCCAGCTTTCGCCTGCCTATCGTACCGTTTTCAACCTGTTCGTCATCGAAGGACTGACCCATGAAGAAATAGCAGAGCACCTCGGTATTTCCATCGGGTCTTCCAAATCCAATCTCTCAAAAGCCAGAGAAAACCTTAGAAAGATCCTTATAAAAAAAACTGACCATAAAGCTTATGTTGAACCTCTCCGATAAAGAATTGGACCGCCTCAGCCGTGAGGCGGCCCAGGAACATGACCCGGGAGACGTCTTAGGCCCCCGGTCCTGGGAAAAATTGGAGCCCAGGCTCGATGCCGATCTGGGGAAGACCGGCTCAAGCCCCCTGCGCGGCGTCCGCCGTTTTCCCTTCTACTACGCACCCGCCGCCATCTTACTGGTAGCCGGGGTCCTCTTCTTTACCACCAGGAACCAACGCTCAGGCCATAACCAACCTTCCGGCGGTCCCCCCACGGCAACAAACCCGTCAACCCAATCCATTTCTATACCCAAAAATTCAGAACATAACACAAACTCTACTCCTTCCGTCAACTCGTCCACCACAGCCGATTCCACTGTCGTAGCCGGTCCCCGGGACGCCGCGGCCGGTGCCCAAACCAATGCAGCCTCCACCCAGGCCAAAGCAGCCGGCACCCCCTCTGCCAAATCCGCAGACCCCAACGCAGCCGGAGCTTCAACCACCGGCACCTCACCGGCTGCCACCTCGGCCACCGGCACCTCGACCAACGCCGCCTCAACATCCCCGTCATCCGCCGGCTCCCTGCCCGCCAACACAACCGCCATCGGCAACAATAAAACAACCAACAACCGGACATTCAACAATAGTACATCCAACAACAGAACCCACAGCCGCAGACCAAACCACACCAAACCCGACAAAACCACCGGCCCCCTCACCCGCCGGGGCAACTCCACAAGGGGCGGCGCCACAGACGGTAACACCAACACCGCCACTACCAACGACAACAACGCAACCGCAGGCCGCAACACCGCCAGCAACGGCTCAACCAACAACGGCCTAAACTCCCCCACCACAAACCCGGCCAAACCCACAGCCAGCTCCCCCCGCGAGCTGACCCACGCCAGTCTGCCCAAACCCCGGCGCCTCCAGCAACGGACCGATATCAGCGACTCTGCACTCCGCGCCTACACAGCTAAATCGACGATACAGATCGGGAAGAACAAAAGCCTCCGCATCAACCGGCGACTCCAGTTCGGCCTCTCTCTGGCACCGGACTTTTCTTCCGTCAACTCCCTGGCCGGAGACAAACCCGGCAGCACCATCGGACTCACCCTCGACTACCAGTTCGCCAACCGCTGGTACCTGAGCACAGGCCTCCTTCTCGACCGGAAGAACTACGCCGCCCGGGCACAGGACTACCACGCCCCGTACGACTACTACCGCGTCAACGGCATCCATAACCTGGACTTTGTAAAAGGATCACTCAGCATGCTGGAGATACCGCTGAACCTGCGATACGACTTTAGCGTCGCAGGCAATACCCTCTTCTTCGCCACCGCAGGCTTCTCATCCTATTTCATGACCAACGAGAACTGCAACTACTACTTTAATTCATTCGGCCCGCGCGAAGAATGCAAGAGCTTCAACTATAATAACAATAACAACTTCCTCTTCTCCTCCGTCAACCTCTCCCTCGGCGTAGAGACCGGCCTCAGCGACAACTTTTCCCTGCTGATCGCCCCCTATATCAAGCTGCCCTCCCGCAACATCGGCTTCGGACAGATATCGATGAGCAGCGTCGGCGTTAACTTCGCCCTAAAATTCGCCCCGGTCATCAGCAAACGACGTAAATAAATAACACTCCCTTTATAAACACCCCCTGCGACCATCACCGTCGCAGGGGATCGTACCCTCTTCCGGGAACAAACTCCCCCGCGGAACCCCGCCCGGCCGGCCCTCCACAGACCATCACCCTCCCGGCCTTCCACAGACTATCACCTTCCCGGCCTTCCACAGACCATCACCCACCCGGCCCTCCTGGCCATCACCCCTACCCCTTATCAAACCATACCGGCGTCTCGTTGTCCCAATCCCCGTTATAGTTGATAAAAAGCTCCTCCCCCGCCCTGATCGCCCTGACCGTCCTCACCGATATCAGCTGCTGGTCATAATCCATATCGTACTCGCAGTTCGACCGGTAAGCATGATTGTACAGCGGCACATAACCCAACGCCATACAACACCCCTTCTTCCTCAAACCCCACTCGAAGATATAGTCGTGCAACAGGGTCTGATCCAGAAGAACCCGCTCCTCCCCCGTCATGACGATCACCGGCGAAACCTCGATCACAGTCCCCTTCTTAATAGCTACAGACGTAAACACCCCCCTTCCCATCTCCCCGCTTGGCGCAATAAACAATTGAGGCAGTATCAAACCTTTTAATTTTAGCGGAACAAGTTACCACTTTTTCCAAACCACCGCCGACACCCCCTCGACACAACCCCTTTTCCTTTGGGAGAATTAACATTTTGCCGTAGGTTTGACCTATGTCTTCCGAAGCCGAACAAATTGATGCAAACGACCAATTCGCCGAGATCATCCAGTCCGAGGACGTACTGGTTATCAGGGAATTCCTGAACAACCAGAATATAAGCGACGTGGCCGAACTGATCTACGAATTCCCCGATTACGAAACGCAGATCATCGCCAACCTCAGCATCCACCGGGCTTCCAGTACCTTCAAGATCCTGGACGTACCCACCCAGAAACGCATCATCGGGGAATTACCCGCCTTCAAGACAGCCGAACTGCTCAACGATCTCTCCGCCGATGACCGTACCTCCTTCCTCGAAGAGCTCCCCAGCGAAGTGGTAAAAGAGTTGATCAAAACCCTCGACCCCGAAGAAAGAAAGATCACCCTGGCCCTGCTCGGCTACCCCGAACGCAGCGTCGGCCGCCTCATGACCCCCGACTATATCGCCGTCGAAAAGGACTGGACCGTAAAAGAAGTCATCGAACACATCCGCGAAGTCGGCAAAGACAGTGAAACCATCGACGTCATCTATGTCGTAGACGAAAAAGGGATCTTCATCGACGACGTCCGTATCCGCGAGATCATCCTCGCCAACCCAGACAAAAAGATCGAAGACGTCATCGACAACCGCTATATAGCCCTCAACGTCAACGACGACCAGGAGACCGCCAGCGAAGCCTTCAAAATGAACAACCGCGTGGCCCTGCCAGTGCTGGACAATAACAATATCCTCCTCGGCATCGTCACCATCGACGACGTCCTCTGGATCACCCAGGAAGAATTTTCCGAAGACATCCAGAAGATCGGTGGTACCGAAGCCCTCGACGAACCCTACCTCGAAATACCAATACTGAAACTATTCAAGAAAAGGGTCGTCTGGCTCATCGTCCTCTTCCTCAGCGAAATGCTGACCGCCACCGCCATGGCCTATTTCGAAGACGAGATCGCCCGGGCCGTGGTCCTCGCCCTCTTCGTCCCCCTCATCATCAGCAGCGGAGGCAACAGCGGCTCACAAGCCTCCACCCTCATCATCCAGGCAATGGCCCTCGGCGAGATCACCATCACAGACTGGTTCCGCGTCATCCGCCGCGAACTCATATCAGGACTCATGCTCGGCGCCGTCCTCGGCATCATAGGATTTACCCGCATCATTCTCTGGAATATGATCTTCCACACCTATGACCCCCACGCCGTCGTCCTGGCATTCACCGTCGGCTTCTCCCTCATCGGGGTCGTTCTATGGGGCACCATCGCCGGCAGCATGCTGCCCATCGTACTAAAAAAGTTCGGCGCAGACCCAGCCACCTCCTCCGCCCCCTTCGTAGCCACCCTCGTCGACGTCACAGGACTGGTGATCTACTTCTCCGTCGCCTTCATAATCATGCACAACACCCTGATCACCACCGGATAAAACATCAACAAAAGAAGCATTTGTTAAAGAACGGTCATTCTTTAAACCTTGACAGCCGGCCCCGGTCTAATAGCCGAACTTTACACTAAATGCGTGTTATGAACCCGAGAATATTAATCCCCCTATTCATTTTAGTCCTCGCCGGCATGTCCGCAACACCCACATTCGCCCAACGCCGCGGAGGGGGCGGTGGAGGCGGAGGCTTCAGAGGCGGCGGCGGAGGCGGTATCCATTCCTCCGGCGGCGGCTTCAGAGGCGGTTTCAGCGGAAGCGCCAGAGCCGCAACCGGATTCGGCGGCGGCGGCGTCCGCAGCGCCAGCGGCTTCAGAGGCGGCTACTCCGGCAGCGCCAGGACCATCAGCGGCGCCCATACCTATGTCGGCAGCGGCTATCGCGGAGGCTACCGTTCCGGTTACGCCGGCGGCTATCGCGGCGGTTACTATGGCGGTTACCATGGAGGCTACTACGGAGGCTATCGCGGCTACTATGGTTACGGCGGCTGGGGCTGGGGCCTCGGTCTAAGCCTCGGCTGGCCCTGGTACGGCTATGGCTACGGTTACCCCTACGGATATGGCTACGGCGGCTACGGCTACCCCTACTACGCCTATCCCCCCACCGTAGCTCCCACCCCCTACTACGACGAAGACTTCGACGACCCCGACGACCCATACGGCGACGGCACCCCGTCACACCGGCCACAACAGCAGCAACAACAGCAGCAACAGCAACAACAGCCGGACAACAACTACCAGCCCGACCGGAACTACAACAACAACGACAATTACAACCGGAATAACAGTAATAATGACAATTATTCCAACCCCAACGACACGACCCTGTCCAACCGCCCCGGTACCAACGAACACCCTTCTTCCGGGCAGTCTTCCCGCTCCTCTGAAAAGACATGGGTAAAAGGACACTGGAAGAACACCGACGCCGGCTGGGTATGGATCGAGGGATATTGGAAGAACAAGTACAATTAAACTTTAACCGACACGTTTATCAGGGGCTTCCCAAAAAGGGAAGCCCTTTTGCTTTATTTAAACTATAATTGGCTAATATTGCCCGGCTAAAATGTGCGGGGATAGGGCTCTCCCAAAAAAATAGCCCTATCCCCGCAAACGGCTAATAATTGGCCTTACGGCCGAGCCGCTTCCAGCGGCTCTTTAAATCTCGCTAAACCGCTAGAACAACCTGTAAAAAATAATATTCTATGTGTGGCATTGTCGCTTATATCGGTCCAAGGGAAGCTTATCCCATCATCCTGAAAGGTCTCAAACGCCTCGAATACCGCGGCTATGACAGCAGCGGCGTAGCCCTCCTCAACAACGACCTCCGCGTCTACAAAAAGAAAGGCAAAGTAGCCGAGCTCGAAGAAAGCCTCGTCGGCAAAGACCTCCACGCCAACGCCGGTATGGGACATACCCGCTGGGCCACCCACGGCGAACCCAACGACCGCAACGCCCACCCCCACAGTTCATCCAGCGGCCGCCTCGCCATGATCCACAACGGCATCATCGAGAACTATACACAGCTAAAGAACGAACTCAGCCGCAAAGGCTACCAGTTCAAAAGCGATACCGACACCGAGGTCCTCCTCAACTTCATCGAAGACATCCAGAAAAATAACAACTGCGGCCTCGAAGAAGCCGTCCGCATCGCCCTCAAACGCGTCGTCGGAGCCTATGTCATCGTCCTGCTCGATAAGGAATCCCCCGACACCATCATCGCCGCCCGCAAAGGCAGCCCCCTGGTCATCGGCATCGGAAAAGGCGAACACTTCCTCGCCTCCGACGCCAGCCCCATCATCGAATACACAAAAGAAGTAGTCTACGTCAACGACTACGAACTCGCCATCCTCAAACCAGACGAGCTCATCCTAAAAAACCTCGGCAACGAAAAGCTGACCCCCTACGTCCAAAAGCTCGACCTCGAACTCGCAGCCATCGAAAAAGGCGGCTACGACCACTTCATGCTGAAGGAAATATTCGAACAACCCGATACCATCTTTGACTGCCTCAGAGGCCGCCTCGACGTCACCAAAGGCACCATCACGATGGCCGGAATCCAGCAAAACATAGAAAGACTAACCAAAGCCAACCGCATCATCATGGTCGCCTGCGGCACCAGCTGGCACGCAGGCCTCGTAGCCGAATACATTTTCGAGGAACTCTGCCGCATCCCGGTAGAAGTAGAATACGCCTCGGAATTTCGCTATCGCAACCCCGTGATCCACCCCGGCGACGTCATCATCGCCATCTCCCAGAGCGGCGAGACCGCCGATACCATCGTCGCCATCGAAAAAGCCAAAGAGAACGGCGCCTTCATCATGGGCGTGGTCAACGTCGTTGGCTCCTCCATCGCACGCATCTCCAACGCAGGCGCATATACGCATGCCGGCCCCGAGATAGGCGTCGCCAGCACCAAGGCCTTCACCGCACAGCTGACCGTCCTGACCATGATCGCCCTCAAGGTCGCCAAAGAAAAAGGCACCATCGATACCACCCGCTACATGCAGCTGCTCGGCGAACTGCACAACATGCCCGAAAAAGTAAAAGAAGTACTCCAGCTCGATAAGTCCATACAAAAGCTCGCCGAAAAATACAAAGACGCCGGAGACGCCCTCTACCTCGGACGCGGCTACAACTTCCCCGTCGCCCTCGAAGGCGCGCTCAAACTAAAAGAGATCAGCTATATCCACGCCGAAGGCTACCCCGCCGCCGAAATGAAACACGGCCCCATCGCCCTCGTCGACGAACACCTCCCCGTCGTATTCGTGGCTACAAAAGACTCCTACCACGAAAAGATCGTCAGCAATATCCAGGAGATCAAGGCCAGAAAAGGAAAGGTCATCGCCGTCATCAGCCAGGGAGACGAGATCATCGAAAAAATGGCAGACGACAGCATAGCCATCCCCGAAGCCGACGAGCTCGTCGCCCCGATCCTGAGCGTCATACCCATGCAGCTGCTCGCCTACTATATCGGCGTGGCCAAAGGCTATGACGTCGACAAGCCCCGCAACCTGGCCAAGAGCGTGACCGTAGAATAACAACTACAACATCAAAAGATGAACGAAATAAAGAAAAGCCCTATCGATTCCCTGGGCTACCATTTCATCGACAGCCGCTATCTGCCAAAAGGTAAAGACGAATACCACCTGCGCAATATCCAGAACCGCAGCGGCATCGGCTACCGCCAGCTGACGGCCTATGAAATAGAAGTACTGGTTCGAAACCGCAACACCTCCGCCAACTGGAACCATATCCTGGTCTCAGACGCCTTCACGCCCGAACTCGTGCAGAACTGCAAATTCTTCGGCCTGGTGCGCATCGGCAAACTCGACCCGCTATACCTGGAGTTCCATGACCTCCGCCGCCCCGTCGGCCTCTACAACAGCACCATCATCAGCTGCGACTTCGGCGACAACGTCTGCATCGACAACACCAACTACCTCTCCCACTATATCATCGGCAACGAGGTCATGATCGTCAATACCAACGAACTGACCACCACCGACCACGCCAAATTCGGCAACGGCATCCTCAAGGAAGGCGAAGAAGAATCCATCCGGATATGGCTCGAGGTCTGTAATGAGAACGGTGGGCGATCCATCATCCCCTTCAACGGCATGCTCCCCGGCGACGCCTGGATATGGAGCCGCTTCCGCGACGACGAAGTCCTCCAGGAAAAACTCAGAGATTTTACCGCCGCAGCCTTCGACGCCCGCCGCGGATACTACGGCAAAGTCGGCGACCGCACCGTTATCAAGAACTGTAAGATCGTAAAAGACGTCTGGATAGGCAGTGACGCCTACCTCAAAGGCGCCAACAAGCTGAAGAACCTGACTATCAATTCCTCTCCCGATGCCAAAACCCAGATAGGAGAAGGATGCGAAATGGTCAACGGCATCATCGGCGTCGGCTGTCGTATCTTCTACGGCGTAAAAGCCGTCCGCTTCATCATGGCCTCCCACTCCCAGCTGAAATACGGCGCCCGTCTCATCAACTCCTATCTCGGCAACAACGCCACCATCTCCTGCTGTGAAGTACTCAACTCATTGATCTTCCCTGCACACGAACAACACCACAATAATTCCTTCCTCTGCGCGGCCCTCGTAATGGGCCAGAGCAATATGGCCGCCGGCGCCACCATCGGGTCCAACCACAACTCGAGAAGCCCCGACGGCGAGATCATCGCAGGCCGCGGCTTCTGGCCAGGCCTCTGCGTCAGCCTCAAACACAACTCGCGCTTCGCCTCCTTCTCGATCCTGGCCAAAGGCGACTACCCGGCAGAACTCGACATCCCGGTGCCGTTCAGCCTCATCGCCAACGACGTCAGCAAGGACGAGCTCATCGTTATGCCCGCATACTGGTTCCTCCACAATATGTATGCGCTCGCCCGCAACGCCTGGAAATACATCGACCGCGACAAACGCACCGACAAGACCCAGCACCTGGAATTCAACTACCTGGCCCCCGACTCGATCAACGAGACCATGCGGGCCATCCACCTGCTCGAAAAATTTACCGGCCAGGCATACGCCCTCCAAACCGGCCGTTCCGGAAAAAAACAAACCTCCGACGAATACATCGCGATCGGCGCCGAACTGCTCGCCAACAACCCCGAAAAGGTCAGCCAGCTCGATATCTTCGCCTATGGATGGGAGAATGGCGACCGCAAAGTACGGCTCATAAAAGTCGTGCAGGCCTGGACCCTGTTCCGCGAACTCATCGTCCACCACGCCGTCAACCAGCTGCTGCTTCTCATAAAGGAAAAGAACATCGGCAGCTTCGAAGCACTGCAGCAGGCCGTCCCCTCCAGCCTGACTCTGGCCGACTGGGTCAACGCCGGCGGACAGCTCATCCGCGAATCCGAGATGCAAAAACTCATCGATCAGATACACAGCGGACGCGTAAAGAGCTGGGACCAGATACACCAGTTCTACCGGCAGCAGAACGAACAGTACCCCGCGGACAAACTCCAGCACGCCCTCGCAGCACTAAGGGAAAGCACGGGCATCTCCCTCCGCCGCAGCAAGCCGTCCGCACTGAAGACGCTGCTCGAACAAAGCCTCCGCACAAAAGAATGGATGACCAAAGAGATATACACGACCCGCGCAAAAGACTATAGCAACCCCTTCCGCCAGATGGTCTATGACTCACCCGAAGAAATGGACGCCGTCATCGGCAGACTGAAAGACAATAGCTTTATCCGGCAGGAGAAAGAAATGCTGAAGAAATACAGGAAGGAAATAGAAGAGATCATCTCCTTCCTGTAAAGAATTACATCTTTTTGGTAGTGTCCTTGCTGGCAGTATCCATCTTCATGGAAGAAGAATCAGCAGCAGGTGCCTTGACGGAATCCGCAGCCATTTTGGTTGCGCTGTCAGCAGCGGCGGTCGGTGAAGCGGTTCCATCAGCGCCGGCGCTGTTGTTGCAGGCAGCCATAGCAGCAGCTACGGCAATAACGATAAATACTTTTTTCATTGGAAATTTCTTTGCGGCGCAAATTAGCAAAATCCTCGGCATTTTTCCCAAACAAACCACGTTCTTCTTTCCCAAACCACCCACGTTCTTCTCTCCCAAACAAACCACGTTCTTCTTTCCCAAACCACCCACGTTCTTCCGGCCAATCCCTGCCCCGCTATTTTTTCCGGAAGAAAAGTCGGACCGGCACCCCCTTGAAATTAAAGTTTTCCCTTAGTTTGTTCTCCAGATAATTCTTATACGGCTGCTTGACATCATCCGGAAAATTACAGAAGAAGGCAAAAGAAGGCACGTGCGTCGGCAACTGCGTGATATATTTTATCTTCAGCGCATGTCCCCGCACTACAGGCGCATGATAGGCTTCCACCGCTTTCAGCATCACCTCATTCAGCTGCGCCGTAGGCACCTTGCGCTGCTTGTTCTCATATACCTCCAGCGCCGCTTCCACAGCCCGGAAGATACGGGTCTTCTCAAGCACGCTCACGAACAGGATCGGCAGGTCCGTAAAAGGCGCCAGCCGCTCTTTCAAATTCTTCTCATAGTCCCTGGCCGTATTCGTTTCCTTCTCTATCAGGTCCCACTTGTTGACCAGCACGACGATCCCCTTTCCTTTCTTGATAGCCAGGCTGAAGATATTCAGGTCCTGCGCGGTGACCCCCTTGGACGCATCCAGCAGCAAAAGACAGACATCCGCCTCGTCCATCGCCTTGATGGCCCTGATCACGGAGTAGAACTCGAGGTCCTCATGCACCTTGGTCTTGCGCCGGATCCCAGCCGTATCGATAAGAATAAAATCTTTCTGGAACAGATTGTAGCGGGTATGAATGGTGTCCCGCGTGGTCCCCGCAATTTCGCTCACAATGGTCCGCTCCTGTCCGATCAGCGCATTCAGCAGCGAGGACTTGCCCGTATTCGGCTGTCCGATGATCGCAAACTTTGGGATACCCTCTTCCTCTGACAGCTCCTGTTCCTCGGTGATCAGCCCGGTCACTGCGTCGAGTAGCTCGCCCGTCCCGCTGCCTGTCATCGACGAAAGAAAAAAGATATCGTCGAAACCCAGACTATAGAACTCAGCCGCTTCCAGCAGCCTGTCGCTGTTGTCCACCTTGTTGACCGCAAGAAATACCGGTTTGACCGTCCGCCGCAGCACATCCGCCATCGCCTCGTCCAGGGTCGTGATACCCGTCGCCGCATCGACCATAAATACCAGCGCATTCGCTTCCTCGAGCGCGATCAACACCTGTTTCCTGATCTCCCGCTCGAATACATCCTCACTTTCCGGTACAAACCCACCCGTGTCGATAAGGTTAAAAGACTTTCCCGCCCATTCTGCCACACCATACTGCCGGTCACGGGTCACGCCGCTCACATCATCCACGATAGCCTTCCGCTGCTCGAGCAAACGATTGAAAAAAGTACTTTTTCCCACATTGGGCCGGCCTACAATGGCCACTGTAAATCCGCTCATAACTTAATTAATTATTCAAGATCCCCATCCATTCTTCCCTATCCCCCTATACTCCTCATCAATTCCCCCTCAA
>Ga0068853_100003722_pt1 | contig 11699 bp, 8 predicted proteins | sample KBSCornC32_FD_65655 | JGI IMG/M metagenome (GOLD analysis project Ga0068853, IMG submission 65655) | Corn rhizosphere microbial communities from Kellogg Biological Station, Michigan, USA - KBS Corn C3-2 | ecosystem: Host-associated > Plants > Roots > Rhizosphere > Soil ... | reverse complement strand
CCCTCTCCTACTGGACGTCGCTTCCCGGCCGTCCTGGCGCGGTGCTGATGACGTCGTTCGTTCCCGTTCACCGTTGCGGGGCAGTTCCGGACTCGCACCGGATTCCCTCGCCGGCAGCATGCCGGCGACCCAGATGTTGTGCTGGGCACCTTCGACGAACACAAGAGTATGTGTTCAGACCCGCATGCGCAATGGTCGCCACGATGCGCCCCCGCTCGGCGAGGGCTTGCTCCATCGCCGAAGCACCGCGTGCCGGAACGGGCTTACCGGGCGATTCGCGCAATTCCCGCAACGCGACCGGTCTGCCCGATGCAAGTTTACGTCGCGCGTCGTACGTAATCCTTTCGACGCGCGTACGCCGCACGCGCATCGACAACGACAGGGGCACGCATGCCGGCATCATCTTCCTCCGACGCCACCTCGCGGCGGCGGCACGCCACGCGAGGCGACGGCGTCGCGTGCTGAACGCACAGGTCGACTTCGGAACCCGGCCCGACGGCAGCAAGGCGCGCGTCGAGCAGGCCAACCGCCTGTTGCGCGAAGGCCGTGCCGGCGAGGCGGAACTACTGCTGCGCGACGTGCTCGCGCGCCAGCCGCGCGACACGGCCGCGGCGATCCTGCTCGGCCGCGCGCTGCTCGCCGCCGATCGCGCCGACGAAGCGGCGGAGCTGCTCGAGCGCACCGTCGCCGCGACGTTCCGCGTACCGGCCGAACTGCTGCTGCTGCGCGCGCAGGCACTGCTCGCGGCCGAACGCATCGAAGCGGCGATCCCGGCCTTCCACGAAGCGATCGCGGCGGCGCCCGACAGCGGCACCGCCGAACTCGGCCTCGCGGTCGCGTTCGGCCGGTACGGCCAGCACGAAGCCGCTGCACTCGCCGCGCGCGCTGCGATCGGCAAGGGCGCGGACGATCCCGATGCCCGCTTCGTGCTTGCACGCGCGCTGTTCGACGGCGGCCATTTCGACGAAGCCGAAGCACAGTTTCGCCACGTGCTGCGCCTCTGCCCGACCCACGTGCCCGCACACACGAACCTCGCCGAGCTCGTCTGGGTGCGCAGCGGCGACGCGGCGGCGGCCGCCGCGGAACTCGACGCGGGGTTGCGCGCATCGCCGACGCTCGCCCTGCTGCGCATCGCCAAGGCACGACTGCTCGAAAGCGCAGGTCAGCTCGAGCGTGGCTATTCCGCGCTCGCCGCGGGCCTCGCGCTCGCGCCGGACCAGCCCGACCTGCACCTCGCCGCCGCACAACTGGCGATCGGCTTCGATCCGCAGCGCGCGCTCGCGCACGTCGAACGCGCGCAGCGCAGCGCGGCGAACCGCAGCGACGTCGTCGCCGCGCTCGCGGACACCCTGCTCGCGCTCGGCCGCGGCCGCGACGTGCTCGACGTGACCGGAGAGCTGCTGCGCCGCGATCCGGACGACGGCCACGCGATCGCGCTGCGCACGAGCGCGTGGCGCCTGCTCGGCGACGAGCGCTACCACGTCGCGTGCGACTACGGCGCGTTCGTGCGCGCGGCGATGCTCGACACGCCGCCCGGCTGGCCCGACCTGCCCTCGTACCTGCGCGACCTCGCCGCAGCGCTGCACCGGCGCCATGCGCTCGATGCGCATGCCGTGCGACAGACCCTGCGGCACGGCACGCAGGTGTCGATCGATCCCGAGCGCGCGTCGGACCCGGCGATCCGCGCATTCGCGCACGCGATCGGAACACCGGTACGCCGTTATCTCGACGGACTCGGGCCCGGCAGCGATCCCGTGCGCCGGCGAAACACGGGCGCGTGCCGCGTCGACGACATGTGGTCGGTGCGCCTGCGCAGCAGCGGACACCACGTGAGCCATTTCCACGGTCGGGGCTGGCTGTCGTCGGCGTGCTACGTCGAACTGCCACCCGGCATGGGCGAGCGCGACGGCGACGGCTGGCTCACGTTCGGCGAGTGCGGCGTGCCGACGCCGACCGCCCTGCCGCCCGATCACCTGCTCAGGCCCGAACCCGGCCTGCTCGTGCTGTTCCCGTCGTGGATGTGGCACGGCACGCGGCCGTTCCGCAGCACCGGCTCGCGCCTGACGATCGCGTTCGACCTCGTTCCCGCCTGATTCCGCGCATCGCGCCGGTTCGGGGATTCGCCTCCGAATCGCGTAGAGGCAGGAAACAGGAGGTGCATCGCATGGTCCGCTCGCTGGCTGTCGCAACCTTGCTTTCCGTCGTCGCCCTGCCCGCGCGTGCCGACATCCTCGTCGGCAGCTACGGCGACGGCGTGGCTCCGCAGGCGCTGCGCGCGTTCGCCGACGGCGCGAGCGGCGACGCGCTCCCGCTGCGCGTGCTCGGCGGTCCGCAGTCGACGATCGTGTCGGCGTCCGGCGGCAGCTTCGAGCCGAACGAAGGGGCGCTCTACGTCGCCGACTTCTGGGGCCAGGCGGTTCGCGTGTTCCCCGCATACGCCGATGGCGACAGCGCACCGCTGCGCGTGCTCGACGCACCGATCCTCGGGCAGGTACGCACCGTCGCGGTCGATCCGGTACACGGCGAACTCGCGACGACCGCGAGCGGCTGCTGCCTGATCGGCTTCGCGCTCGATGCGAGCGGCGCCGCACCGTGGCTGCACCTGCTCGACTGGGGCGGCTCGTCGACGAGCGTGACGCAGCTCAACTACCCGGCCTCGCTGACCTACCTCGCCGCGAGCGACGAAATCGCGCTCACCGACCGCGACATCGGATCGCCATTCGCGCCGAAGGTGCTCGTGTTCAACCGCACGGACGCCGGCAACACCGCGCCCAAGCGCGTGATCAAGGGCGATCTCACCGCCTTCGGCGGCTGGCTCGGCGGCATCGCCTGGGACGCGCAGGCGCACGTGCTGCTCGTCGCCGCGAATACGAGCCAGCCCGATGGCTCGGTGTCCGCGCGCATCCTCGCCTTCGACGACGCGGCCGACGGCAACGTCGCCCCGCTGCGCACGATCGCCGGCGCGGCGACCGGGCTGGAACTGCCGGCGGGTTCGTACCTGCTCGGCCTCGCGATCGATCCGCTGCGGCGACGCCTCGTCGCGAGCGTCAGCGCCGACACCGAAGCGGCGAACAACAAGCTGCTCGTGTTCGCGCTCGACGACGACGGCGACGTCGCGCCGTTGCAGGTGATCGCGGGCCCGCAGACCGGCTTCGAGTCGATCGGTGCGCCGATCTGGGTCCCGCCGGACGCGATCTTCGGCGACGGATTCGACGGACCCGCATAGGCCCGCGCACGCTAGACTATCCGGTCAGCCCGCCAGGCCGGACCGGATGTCTGCCGTCGACACTTCGCAACACACGCCGCTCATGCGCCAGTACTTCGCCGCCAAGGCGGAGTATCCCGACACGCTCGTGTTCTTCCGCATGGGCGACTTCTACGAGCTGTTCTACGACGACGCGCGCAAGGCCGCGCGCCTGCTCGACATCACGCTGACGCAGCGCGGCGCGTCGGCCGGCGCGCCGATCCCGATGGCGGGGGTGCCGTATCACGCGGTCGAAGGCTACCTCGCCCGGCTGGTCAAGCTCGGCGAGTCGGTCGCGATCTGCGAGCAACTCGGCGACCCGGCGGCGAGCAAGGGGCTGGTCGAGCGCAAGGTCGTGCGCGTCGTCACGCCGGGCACGGTCACCGACGCCGCGCTGCTCGAGGAGCGCCGCGACAACCTGCTGCTGGCGATCGCCGCGGGCAAGTCGAACTACGGACTCGCCTGGATCGATCTTTCCGCGGGTCGCTTCCTGCTCGGCGAGGCCGCCGACGCCGAGGCGCTCGCTGCCGAACTCGCGCGTCTCACGCCGGCCGAGACGCTGGTTGGCGAAGACGTCGCCTGGCCTGCGTTCGTCGCCGGCCTGCCCGGCCTGCGCCGGCGCGCACCCTGGCACTTCGACGCGGGAACCGCGCAGCGCGAACTCGCGCGCTTCTTCGGCACGCGCGACCTGTCCGGCTTCGGCTGCGACGCCATGCCGCTCGCGGTCGCCGCTGCCGGCGCGCTGCTCGGCTACGTGCAGGAAACGCAGAAGGCCGCGCTACCGCACCTCGCCGGCCTCGCCGTCGAAAGCGCCGACGAGACGCTCGCGATGGACGCGGCGACGCGCCGAAACCTCGAACTCGACACGCACGCGAGCGGCAACCGCGAGCACACCCTGCTCGGCGTGCTCGACCGCACGATCACGCCGATGGGCGCGCGCCTGCTGCGCCGCTGGTTGCATCGGCCGCTGCGCGACCGCGTCGTGCTGCGCCGGCGCCAGCAGGCGGTCGACAGCCTCGTCGACGCGCGTCGCCACGAGGACCTGCGCGAAGTGTTGCGCGGCATCGGCGACCTCGAGCGCATCCTCGCGCGCGTCGCGCTGCGTTCGGCGCGGCCACGCGACCTGTCGACGCTGCGCGACGGCCTGGCGCTCGCACCGACGCTCGCACGCGCGATCGTCGACGTGCGCGGCACGTTCGAGGCCGCAGGCGCGTCTCGCCTGAGCCCGCTGCTCGGTGACCTCGTGGATCGCCTCGGCGAACACGCCGACACCGCGGCGTACCTCGCCGCTGCGATCGTCGACGTGCCACCCGTGCTCGCACGCGACGGCGGCGTCGTGCGCGCCGGCTTCGACGCCGAGCTCGACGAGCTGCGTGCGCTCGCGACGAACGCCGACCAGTTCCTCGTCGACCTCGAGGAACGCGAGAAGGCCGCGAGCGGCATCCCGACGCTCAAGGTCGGCTACAACCGCGTGCACGGTTACTACATCGAGATCAGCAAGGGACAGGCAGACAAGGCGCCCGTGCACTACACGCGCCGGCAGACGATCAAGGGCGCCGAACGCTACGTCACCGAGGAGCTCAAGGCGTTCGAGGACAAGGTGCTGTCCGCGCGCGAGCGCTCGCTCATGCGCGAGCGCGCGCTGTACGACGGCATCCTCGACACCCTCCTGCAGCGGCTCGCGCCGCTGCAGGCCGCCGCCGCCGCGATCGCCGAACTCGACGTGCTGGCGAACCTCGCCGAGCGCGCCCACGGCCTGCGCTGGAACCGGCCGACGCTCGCCGAGGCCGGCGGCATCCACGTCGTGCGCGGGCGCCATCCGGTGGTCGAGCAGGTGCGCAGCGATCCGTTCGAGCCGAACGACCTCGACCTGCACGATGGTCGCCGCATGCTCGTCGTCACCGGGCCCAACATGGGCGGCAAGTCGACCTACATGCGCCAGGCGGCGCTGATCGTGCTGCTCGCCCACATCGGCAGCCACGTACCTGCCGACAGCGCGACGATCGGCCCGGTCGATCGCATCTTCACGCGCATCGGCGCCGGCGACGACCTCGCGCGCGGGCAGTCGACGTTCATGGTCGAGATGAGCGAAACCGCGAACATCCTGCACAACGCGACCGCGAGCAGCCTCGTGCTGATGGACGAGATCGGACGTGGTACGTCGACCTACGACGGCCTCGCGCTCGCACGCGCATGCGCGCTGCACCTCGCCACCGCGAATCGCGCCTACGCGCTGTTCGCCACGCACTACTTCGAACTCACCGCGCTCGCGGGCGAAGTCGACGGCATCGCCAACGTGCACCTCGATGCGGTCGAATTCCACGACAAGGAGCGCGGCGAGCAGCTCGTGTTCATGCACGCGGTGAAGGAAGGCCCGGCCAACCGCAGCTTCGGCCTGCAGGTCGCCGCGCTCGCCGGGCTGCCGAAAGCGGTGATCGCCGACGCGCGCGCAACCTTGCGCACGCTCGAAAGCGGCGCCCACGCCGCGGCGGCGCCCGTCGCGCAGGCGCAACCGCAACTGGGCCTGTTCGCGCCTCCGCTGCCGTCGCCTGCGGAGGAAGCCTTGCGCGCGCTCGACCCGGACGCGCTGTCGCCGCGCGAAGCACTCGATGCGCTCTATCGCCTGAAGAAGCTCACGTGAACTCCACCGACGCCCTCGACGCGCCGGCGGCCGGAGCGGACGTCCACGCGACGCCGGGGGCGTCGGCGGCGACCGATCGCACCGCACCGACGCGGCACGTCCCGCACATCGACGGCCTGCGCGCGCTCGCGGTGCTCGCCGTCATCGCCTATCACCTCGACGAGCGCTGGCTGCCGGGCGGCTTCGGCGGCGTCGACATCTTCTTCGCGATTTCCGGCTTCGTCGTCAGCGCCTCGGTCGGCACGTGGAACCAGGGCGGCTTCGGCCGCTTCATCGTGTGGTTCTACGCGCGCCGCATGCAGCGCATCGTGCCGGCGCTGCTCGCCTGCCTGCTGCTCACGACGTTCGCTTCGGCGCTGTTCGTACCTGCGGCCTGGCTCAGCACCGCGAACGAGACGACCGGGCTGTACGCGTTCTTCGGACTCAGCAACTGGTTCCTAGCGAACCATCGCGAGAGCTATTTCTCGCCGACGATCGACTTCAATCCGTATACGCACACATGGTCGCTCGGCGTCGAGGAGCAGTTCTACCTGCTGTTTCCGCTGCTGTTCTTCACCTGGACGCGCGGCGGTCGCTGGCGCGCAGCCTCGATGATCCTGTTCGCGACCGCCGCCGTCGCGTCCATCATGTGGGCGTGGCAGCTCGGCCGCGCCGATCCTGCCGCGAGCTTCTACCTGATCACGACGCGCCTGTTCGAACTCGCCGGCGGCGTGCTGCTCTATCAGATCCTCTCGCGTCGCACGGCCGCCATCGAAACGCCGGCACGCACACGCTTCGCCCCGGCCGGCGCCTGGGCGTCGCTCGCGCTGGTCGTCGCCGGCCTGCTCATGTCGAAGCCGCGCGATTTCCCGTTTCCCGGCGCGTTGTTGCCCGTCCTCGGCACGCTCGGCCTGCTCGCCTTCCTGCACGAGATGCGCGGCGGCGCGCTGCAACGCGTGCTCGCCAGCCGCGGCGTCACCTATGTCGGGCGCATCTCGTACTCGCTGTACCTCTGGCATTGGCCGGTGTTCGTGCTGTTCCGCTGGACCTGCGGACTCGAATCCGCGCCGACGCGCAGCTTGGCCACCGCGCTCACGTTCGCGCTCGCCGCGGCTTCGTTCCGCTTCGTCGAGAAGCCGCTGCGCTATTCGACGCGCCTGCGCGCGCTGCCGCGCGTCCGTGTCGTCGCGCTCGGCATCGCGTCGGTCGGTGGCGCGTGGTGGTTGTCGACGCAGATCACCGCGGCGCGCGAATCCCTGGCGATCGGCACGGTCACGCGCCACGCCGACGATTGGTATCCGCACGCCGTCACGACGTTGCCGCAAGTGCCCGGTTGCCGGCTCGACACGCATATCGCGATGGCAGGTACGGGCTCGGTCGCGATCTACTCGAGGTCGGGCTGTCCCGTGCCGGCCGAGCCGGTGCCGACGCTGTTCGTCATCGGAGACTCGCATGCCTCCGCCTACCTCGGCTTGCTCACCGAGCATGTGCTGCGCAGCGGTGCGACGGTCGTGCTGTACCACAACCAGAACTGCACGTTCGCGAGCCTGCAGCCCGAACGCGAACAGGGCGCTTGCCCGGCGCAGGGCCAGGCGGCGATCGACGACATGCTCGCGCGCGGCCGCACCGGCGACATCGTGTTCCTCGCCGCATTGCGCCTCAACCGCCTGTCCAACCAGTTCGCCGGCGTCGACGAAGCACGCGCACGCGACGGCATCGGCGGCGAGGCCGCGCGGACACGCCGCGCCACGGCGGAAAAGACGCTGATCGCGCAGCTCGCTCCGCTCGCGCGACACGGAATGCGGATGATCGCCGATGCGCCCAAGCCGGTGTTCCGCGCACCACCGTTCCGCTGCGCGGACTGGTTCGATCGCGGCAACCCGATCTGCGCGGCCGGCCTCGCAATGCGCCGCGACGACCTGCAACGTTATCGCGCACCCGTACTCGACAGCCTCGCACGCGTGGCACAGGGTGTACCGCCATTGCTCGTCTGGGATCCGTTCCCGATCCTCTGCCCCGACGCGGTCTGCGTCGCGATCCGCGACGGCAAGCCGCTGTTCTTCGACGGCGACCACCTGAGCGCATACGCCAACCGCATGCTGCGCGACGACTTCGAACGCATCGTGCGCGAGGCGCACGCGAAGCCGGATGCATGACGGCGCGTCTGGCTACAGCGCGTCGATGTCGCCGAGTGCGCGGATCAACCGCCGCGCACGCTTGTCGGGCTTGCTCGGCGGCTTCGCATAACCGGCGCCGGTGAGCCGGCGCTGTTCGGCAGCGGCGAGGCGCGCGGCGCGACCGGATTCCGTTTCGCCGTACAACCGTTGCGCCACGCTCGCCGGGCCGCGTGTTTCGCTGAGGCCGAGCACGTCGACTTCGTAGCGCTCCTCGCCGCGCGCGACGCGCAACCGGTCGCCGACGTGCACGAGGCGCGCCGCGCGCGCGCTGCCTTCGGCGAGTTCGACCTTGCCGCCCTCGATCGCCTGCTTGGCGAGCGAACGCGTCTTGAAGAAGCGAGCCGCCCATAACCAGACGTCGAGGCGGACGCCTGCCCGCGAATCGCCGCTCGCCGCGGCCCGGCTCGCACCCGCCTTCGTCACGCCTGGCCCGCTCCGCCGAGCCACTTGAGGCCGACCACGCCGGCCAGGATCAGCGCGATGCAGGCGAGCCGGGCGAGGTCGCGCGATTCACCGAAAAGGACCATGCCGAGGATCACCGTGCCGACCGCGCCGATGCCCGTCCACACCGCGTACGCGGTGCCGAGCGGGATCTCGCGCATCGCGAGCGCGAGGAAATAGAAACTCACGACCATGCCGGCGACCGTCGCCAGCGTCGGCAACGGGCGCGAGAACCCATCGGTGTACTTGAGGCCGACCGCCCACGCGATCTCGGCGAGGCCGGCGAGCAGCAGGTAGAGCCAGGGCAACGACATGGAAGCGACACCGCGCAGCGGAATACGTCGGACGAGCCTAGGCCGGGCACGCCGGCGGGTCAACGCGCGAAACTGAACCCCGCGCATCGGCATCGCCGCGAAGGGTGGCCGAAACGAGGCGCTTCGTGTATGGTGCGCGCGGTCTGTTGCGCCGCTACGCGGTTTTCCCTCTGGAACGCATCCGATCGCCGCCCCAAGGCAGCGTTTCGCGTTCCGCACCGATCGGCTTCGTCGCCTCATTCCGGAATCGCCGGCCATCCGGGCCGCCCGATCCGCCATCTTCGCATCTTCAGCGCGGTTTCTTGGGAACGCTGGATGCTGCTCGGTCTTCCGCTCGTTCTCGACGGAAACGCCGGCACGGCGCACCCGTGCGCCGACTCTTCACCAGGAGTTTGCAATGTCTTTCGAAACCCTCGGGCTTGCGCCTGCGCTGCTGCGCGCGCTCGCCGAACAAGGCTATACCGCGCCCACGCCGATCCAGGCCGCGGCGATTCCGCCCGCGCTGGAAGGCCGCGACCTGCTCGCCGGCGCGCAGACCGGCACCGGCAAGACCGCCGCGTTCTCGCTGCCGCTGCTCGACCGCCTGTACGCGGGCGAACGCAAGCCGGCCGCGCCGAAGGCGCCGCGTGCGCTCGTGCTGACGCCGACGCGCGAACTCGCCGCACAGGTGCACGAGAGCGTGCGTGCGTACGGCAAGCACCTCGGCGTGCGCGCGACGACGATCTTCGGCGGCGTCGGCATGCAGCCGCAGGTCGAAGCGCTGCGTCGCGGCGTCGAGATCCTCGTCGCCACGCCCGGGCGCCTGCTCGACCATATCCAGCAGCGCAGCGTGAACCTCTCGCACATCGAGGTGCTCATCCTCGATGAGGCGGACCGCATGCTCGACATGGGCTTCCTGCCGTCGATCAAGCGCATCCTCGGCCACCTGCCCAAGCAGAACCGCGTCACCTGGCTGTTCTCGGCCACGTTCGCGCCGGAGATCAAGGCGCTCGCCGCCGAGTTCATGCGCGAACCGGTGGAGATCCAGATCGCCAAGCCGAACAGCGTCGCCGCGACGGTCACGCACCGCGTGCATCCGGTCGACGCGTCCAAGAAGCGCGACCTGCTGCTGCACCTGCTGCAGAACGACGCGCGCCAGACGCTCGTGTTCGGCCGCACCAAGCACGGCGCCGACAAACTCGCACGCGTGCTCGAGCAGGCCGGCCTGCGCGCCGCGGCGATTCACGGCAACAAGAGTCAGAACCAGCGCACGCGTGCACTGAAGGACTTCAAGAGCGGCAAGATCGCCGTGCTCGTCGCGACCGACATCGCCGCGCGCGGGCTCGATATCGACCAGCTGCCGATGGTGATCAACTTCGACCTGCCGATGGTGGCCGAGGACTACGTGCACCGCATCGGCCGCACCGGCCGCGCCGGTGCCGAAGGCCTCGCGATCTCGCTCGTCTCGCACGAGGAAGACGGCCTGCTGCGCGACATCCGCCGCCTGCTCAAGCAGGACATCGCGGTCGAGGCGGTGGCCGGCTTCGAGCCGTCGCACCCGCTGCGCCTCGACGATTCGGCGCGTTCGCGGCCGCAGCAGAACCAGCGCCCGCCGCAGCGCCACGCGCGTCGCCCGCATGTCGGCAACAACGGTGGCGGCAATGCGCATCCGGGCGCGCGCAACCGCAAGCCGCAGCGCGGCGGCGGCCAGCGCAACTCGCGTCCGGCCTGAAGACGGCGTCACCGCCGCGCCGCGCTTACGTCGCGCGGCGCGGCTGCTACGCTCGCGCATTCCGTACAGGAGGTTGCAAATGCGCACGATGCGGTGTTTCGCCCTCGCTTTCACCCTGCTCGCCGGCGCGGCATTCGCGGCGCCGACCACCGAGTACGCGCTGGGCGTCCAGGGAACGCTCGAAATCGGCCCTGAAGGCACGGTTCGCCACTACGCGCTCGACGGGAATGTCGATGCCGCTGCGGCGAAGGCCGTCGAGGCCGCCGTCGCGACATGGCGTTTCCGCCCGATCGTGCGCGACGGCCATCCGGTCATCGCGCGCACCACGATGCATCTCGCGCTGGAGGCGATCGCCGACGACGCCGGCGCCTTGCAGCTCAAGCTGGCCTCGACCCGTTTCGGCGATGACATGCGGATCAAGAGCATTCCCGCACCGAAGTATCCCTACGAGGCCGGGCGAGCTGGACTCGGTGCACGCGTGATCCTCGTACTCGATGTCGACGAGAACGGCAAAGTGCGCAACGCCGGCGCCTACCAGACCAATCTCGGCGCGCGTACGCCGAACGACAAAGTGGCAGAGCAGTGGCGTCGCTTGTTCGAGCGATCGGCCTTGGACGCAGCACGGGCTTGGACCGTGGAACGTACGGACGGCTCCGGCGGTCCTGTCGGACCGCATCAGTACATCGTGCCGGTCGAGTTCCGCATGGTTCGCTCCAGCGCCGACGAAGGCAAGCAGCGCTGGATGGCCACCGTCCCCGGACCGAAGAACGCGGAGCCGTGGATGAAGGTATCCGCGCTGCGATCGGAGGCCGTCGACGCCTTGCCGAATGGCGCCGCGATCGCGCTCGACTCCGACTTCGCGCTGCTCAGCGACGTGATCGGCAAGACGCTCTGATCGCTGCGCGGTGCTTCAGCGGTGATGCACCACGGCGAAGCACTGCGACAGCGCGACGCCGAGGCGCGTGCGATAACCTTCGGGCATCGCGCGCACCTCGAGCTTCGCCCCGCCCTGCGGTGAATCGACGGTCAGCCACAGCTGCTGGCCACCGTCGTTGATCCAGCGCCGCAGCAGGCGCGCGAGGTCGGATTCCTTGTTGGAGCGGCGCGAACTCGCGAGCAGGAAGCCGTCGCCGTCGACGCCGCGCCAGCCCGAGATCGGACTCGCGACGTCCATCGCGTTCGGCCCGAGCAT
>Ga0068853_100003721_pt1 | contig 11713 bp, 6 predicted proteins | sample KBSCornC32_FD_65655 | JGI IMG/M metagenome (GOLD analysis project Ga0068853, IMG submission 65655) | Corn rhizosphere microbial communities from Kellogg Biological Station, Michigan, USA - KBS Corn C3-2 | ecosystem: Host-associated > Plants > Roots > Rhizosphere > Soil ... | reverse complement strand
TGGGCGAAATCACTCTCAAGGCCGGCAAGCAGCAGATCGTCATGCGCCCGGCCCAGAAACCCCAGGGGGCACTGATCGATCTGAAGTCGATCCGACTGATACCGATCAACTGAACAAACGGCCTCACCGGTCGCGCGTGATGGACCTGGCCGGCATCAAACCGTCGAACACCGTTAAAGTGGCTGCTTTCTCTGTGCACTCTGTGTCTCTGTGGTTCAAGTCGTCTTTCCGTTCTTTTGGCATGTTGCGCAACGCCTGAGTGACGGAAAAGGATGAACGACAGAGACACAGAGATCACAGAGTTGAAGACGCAGAGTCTAGCGCTGCCGCTGATTTCACATTTTGCCACCCATAGCTCCGGGCTAGCAGCGTCCTGCACAATTCGGCTCGATCGGTAGAATCCGCAAAATTGGCGCCGGGTGACTGTCCCCTCGCGATTTTGCTGGGGTATCTAGCGGCCGGGCGTAACTTCATCGGCACGCGGCGTTTTCCGTTAATACAAGACGTTTTTGAACTTCGGGTGAAATTTTCATTGTTTTCTCCCCTGTCGAGTCTCTAACATAAAGGGTTTGGACCGATGATCTCAAGATAGCCGGCAGGGACGCCTCCCGGCTACAACTCTTTGTATCTACTGGAGCTGAGGGAATGGATCGAGGATTCCGCAGATTACTTCCGGGCCTGCTGTTGCTCGGGATTCTGTGTTGTTGCCCGACCAGGGCTCGCGCTCAGGACGCAGCGGAAGACGCTGGAGGCGCGGCGGAGCCTAAGGCCGCGTCCGCCGACTCAGCGACCGGTTTCAAGAACTCACCTCTGGCGGCCGACCCGAAAACGCCAGACGAATTGTTCGAGGCGACAATTTTGATGGTCGACATTGTCCGCATCGACCTGGCGAAACTGTACCTGGACAAGCTCATGGAGGAGTCCCTCGACGACGAAACATTGATGGCCCTCCGCGAAAAATACGGGGCGGCGCCCTTTCTCAAGCTCACGAACGTCCCCGAGCTCAAGTCGGCGGCCTCCAGGTTGCTCGACATGTCGAACGCAGCCGCGGCCAAGCAGGCCAACGACCCAGCGCGAATCGCCAAGCTGATCGCAGACCTCGAAGGAGAGCCCGAGCAAAAGGCCGTGGCCGAAGCCGAGCTCCAGGCGCTCGGCACGAAGGTCGTTCCCGGTTTGCTGGCCGTCATCATCAACCCCGAGCTTGCCGATCGGCACAGTTCGGCGATGCTGGCGATTTTGCGCGTCGGCGAGCCGGCCGTTCCGCTGCTGGTGGGCGCGCTGGAAGCGCCCGAAGCGTCGTTTCGGGCGAAGGTGATTACGCTTCTGGGGCACATGCGGTCGCCCCTGGCCGTCCCCTCTCTGTGGTATCCGGCGATGTCGGCCGATCAGCCGCCGGAAGTCCGCGAGGCGGCTCACGAAGCGCTGGCGCGACTGCTCAAGGTGACTCCGGCAGATGTGGAGCGCCTGGGGACCGACGGCACTGTCGCTCGGATGCTCAAAACGGTCCGCGAACATTTCCGCCAGGAGCATGACTGGAAGACCACCGAAAAAGTGAAACTCTGGTCATGGAACAGCAAGTCGGCGACGATCGTCGCGCGGCTTGTCGATCCCGACGAGGCGTCGGATATCGTCGCGTTCAAGTTCGCCCGCCAGGCGCAGGCGCTGGCACCGGAACTGAGGACCACGCAGGTGCTGTACCTGTGCCTGGCGCTGGCGAGCGATATTCGCCGCACCGGTTTCGACAAGCCGCTGCCGACCGGCCCCGGCACGGCGCACGACGTGGCATTGTCGGTCGGCTCGGACGTGGCCATCGATGTCATTGCCGAGGCGTTCAATGCCACCCGTCCGGTCGTTGCGGCGGCGGCGCTCAAGGTGTTTTCACAGATCGGCACGCTCAATCAAATGCATCTGGCCGGACCGCGGCGTTCGCCGGTGGTCCTGGGGCTCGACTATCCGGATCCGCGAGTGCAGTTTGCCGCGGCTGCGGCCATCCTGCAGATCGATCCGCCGTCCGCATTCCGGGGCTCGCAACGGGTCGTCGATGTTCTCAAGCGGGCCCTGCACACCGACGGCCGGGCGCATGCGATCATCGGCGAAGTGTCGACCGACCGCGGCGCGATGATCGGCGGGATCATGCGGGAGCTGGGCTACGAGTCGCTGGTCTTCACATCGGGACGCGACGTATTCACAGTGGCTGCCAGCCGCAACGACGTCGAATTGATCGTGCTGCACCCCAACATGGTTCGCTGGCCGCTTTCGGAGACGCTGGCCAATCTGCGGGCCGATGCCCGGACAGCCAAGATTCCGGTGATCATTCATGGTCCTGCGGCGCTGACCGAAAAGCTGCGAACGCAGTCGCGCCTGTTTCAACTGGTGGCATTCTCGTCGGCGTCCGAAACTTCCGACGATTTCGACCGCCAGTTGAAGCCTTTGCTGAAACAAATCAAGGCCACGGCGCTCAGCCCGATGGAACGCTCGGCTCAGCGCGAAAACGCGGCGGCGTGGCTCGCGCACATCGCCCAGGGACGCCGCACCAAGGTTTTCGACATCAAACCGGCCGAGGCCGAGCTCACCGACCTTCTGGAAGACGACAAGCTCGCTCCACTCGCGCTCGAAGCGTTGGGCGAGATTCCCACCCGGACCAGCCAGCAGACGATGGCCGAACTGGTGCTCAATACCGAGGCCGACGTCGACCTGCGGCGGCTGGCCGCGGCCAAGCTGGCGTATCATATCCAGCGATTCGGGCTCTTGCTCAAGCAAGAGGTGCTCGATGGGCTGCACAAGGTCTGGCAGGACGGCCGGCAGAACGCCGACTTGCGAACGGCCGTCGGCAGCGTGATCGGATCGCTCAAGCCTGATGCGGCGCTGGCCGGCAAGCGGCTCAAGCAGCAGCCGGTCAAGGCGCCGTAGTCGTCGCCGAGTGCTCTGATGGTTGGCGCTCACTTTGCGCTAGACTCGGCTGCGCCTCATCGCTAAACGGGTCGCGCTATTCGAAAATGATGTCCTTGACGGTGTGCCCGCCGGGAATCATCGGCAGCACGTGCTCCTGATAGGGGCACAGGATGTCAAGCAAGTAAGGGCCGGGCGCCGCGAGCATTTCGGCCAGCGCCTTGGGAAATTCGGCCTTGCTGCGCACCTGCCGGGCGGCGATGCCGTAGCCTTCGGCAATCTTCGAAAAATTGGGGTAGCTCTCTTCGAGAATCGAGCTGGTCCCCTTTCCGGTTGCTTCGGGATGGTCGACCGGGCCCAGATAGGTGTGGGCCCGATTCTTTTTGTGAAAGCGGTCTTCCCACTGCATGACCATGCCCAGATGCTGGTTATTGAGCAGGAAGACTTTGACGGGCAACTTTTCGCAATACAGCGTTGCCAGTTCCTGGATGTTCATCTGGAACGAGCCGTCGCCGTCGATGTCGATCACCAGCTCGTCGGGATTGGCCGCCTGGGCCCCCATCGCGGCCGGCAGACCGAAGCCCATCGCTCCCAGGCCCGAGCTGCTCATCCAGCGGCGGGGACGGTCGAATTTGTAATACTGCGCCGCCCACATCTGATGCTGTCCCACGCCGACCGCAACGATCGGATGACGATCGGCCGTTTGGCGATGCAGCTCCTCGATGGCATACTGCGGCAGAATGAGGTCGTGACCGGGATCGGCATATTTCAGCGGATGCTGTTCGCGCCAGCCGTTGATCTCGCGCCACCAGTCGTCGAGCTGCGGCAGGTCGTCGTCGGTCAAGGCCGCGTTGAGGGCCGCCAGCACCTCGCGCAGATCGGCAATGATCGGAATGTGCGCGATCTTGTTCTTATGGATTTCGGGGGGATCGCTGTCGACGTGGACGATCTTGCCGTGCGTGGCGAATTCCGTGGCCTTTCCCGTCACCCGGTCATCAAACCGCACGCCGAATGCCAGCAGCAGGTCGGCCGCATCCACGGCGAAGTTCGAATAGACCGTGCCGTGCATTCCCAGCATGTGCAGCGATTGCGGATCGCGGCCGGGAAAGGCCCCCAGCCCCATCAGCGTCATCGTGACGGGAATGTTGGTCCGCCTGGCGAATTTGTGCAGCTCCTGGGCCGCGTCGGAATTGATCGCTCCGCCACCGACGTACAGAATCGGCTTTTTCGAGCGCTTGATTGCCGCCAGCACCTGGCGAATCTGCGCGCTGCTGACCGGTTTCGGGTCGGGACGATAGCCCGGGAGATTCATCGGCGGATCGTAATCGGGATGCTCGGAGACCGTCGCGATTTGCAGGTCTTTCGGGAAATCAATGAGGACCGGTCCCGGCCGGCCCGAGCGGGCGACGTAGAACGCCTCTTTCACCACGCGCGGAATGTCTTCGAAACTGGTGATCAGGTAATGGTGTTTCGTAATGGCGCGACAGACTTCGACGATGGGAGTTTCCTGGAAGGCGTCGGTCCCGATGAATTTCCTGGCGACCTGCCCAGTGATCGCCACCAGCGGGCAACTGTCCATCTTGGCATCTGCCAGTCCCGTGACGAGGTTCGTCGCACCGGGGCCGCTCGTCGCCATACAGACGCCCACTTTTCCCGTCGTCCGCGCATAGCCTTCGGCGGCGAAGATGCCTCCCTGTTCGTGCCGCGGCAGGATCGTTCTCAATCGCGACGCCTGATGGGTCAGCGACTGGTGCATGGGCATGCTGGCGCCGCCCGGATACGCGAAAATCGTGTCCACACCCTGCCGGATCAGGGCCTCGACCAGAATGTCGGCCCCCGTGATGAGCGGGTGAGTGTGGGTTTTCGACTTCGGTTCCGTCTGCGTCTGTTCGGCTGCCACGTGAGTCTCGCTGTGTGCTTTCATGAAAAGGGTACGTCGGGCCGTTTTTGGCGCCCGGTCCACCGGCGGTTGACAAAGAATACAACCAACCGGTTCGCAAGATTTGCCCTGATAATATGATAGGTCGCATCCCAGGCAAATGCGAGCGTTTCACCCACATCGCAAGCCATTTTACGGAGTTATTTGCGAAACAGACCGGCGAGCGGAGGGCGGGCACCGATTCGAAGAGAATTGGTCCCCGCCGGTGGGTTCGGACGTTACTCCGAATCCAAACTTAACTGAAAACTTGCACATCGACATTTGCAGGGGTATTGGTAGGCGACGAGACGTTTGGACCCACCGGCGGGCTGACGCCACGCCGCTCGCCGGGGTGATATGAAATTGCCTTATTTCTTTTGTGCCGCCGATTCCGGCGAATAGGAGACGAACGGAATCCCAAACGTGTCGGCGACGGCTTTGTTGGTCAATTGGCCGTCGTACATGTTGACGGCGTTGGCCAGGCCAGGGTCGAGGGCGGCGGCGGCGTGCAGTCCGCGTTTGGCGATTTGCAGGACGTACGGAAACGTGACGTTGCACAGAGCGTACGTGCTCGTGCGTCCGACGGCACCGGGCATGTTGGTCACGCAGTAATGGACCACGCCGTTGACGATATACGTGGGCTTCGAATGCGTGGTGGGGCGCGACGTTTCGACGCAGCCTCCCTGGTCGATTGCCACGTCGATGATCACCGCGCCCGGTTTCATCATCTTCAGGTCGTCCTCGCGCACCAGCCGCGGCGCCAGGGCCCCTTCGATCAGTACGGCGCCGATCACCAGATCTGCCCGCATGAGCTGGTCGCGGATATTGTGGCGGTCGCTGTACAGAGTGTTGACGTTGGCCGGCATGATGTCGTCGAGGTACCGCAGCCGGTCGACACTGATGTCGAGGATGTTGACGTCGGCCTGAAAGCCGGCGGCAATGCGGGCCGCGTTCTTGCCCACGACGCCACCGCCCAGAATGGCAATGTGGGCGGGAGGCACGCCGGGCACGCCACCCAGCAGAATCCCGCGACCCTCCTGCGGGCGCTCGAGAAACTTGGCCCCTTCTTGAATGCTCATGCGGCCGGCGACTTCGCTCATGGGGGTGAGGCAGGGCAAATCACCGTGCTTTCCCCGCAAGGTTTCGTACGCCGCCGCTGTCACTCCTGTGGCGAGCACTCCTTTTGTGAGGGTCTCGCTGGCTGCAAAGTGCAGGTAGGTGAATAGCACCTGACCGCGCCGCAACAGAGATATCTCCTGCGGCTGCGGCTCTTTGACTTTGACGATCAAGTCGGCCTGGCCGAAGACATCGACGGCCTTGTCGACGATCTCGGCGCCGTTCTCGCGATACTGGTCATCGAAAATGCCGCTGCCCTGCCCGGCGCCGCGCTCGACCAGCACGCGATGTCCGGCGCGGACGAGCTCCTCGACTCCGACCGGCAGCATGGCCACACGGTACTCATCCTGCTTCACCTCGCGCGGCACTCCGACGATCATGGAAATCTCCCCGGTGTCGAAAGTCTGATGATTCCAGCAAATCTAGCGGTTTCGTATGCGGAAGAACAGGGAAGTTTATCGTCTACTGCGCCGCTTGACCGTCATGGTACTCTGTCTGCCTCGGTACACATCGACCGACGTCGTCACCATCGCGAACCAACCCACACCACCTGGCCAACGTGAGCAGGCTAAAGCCTGAACTCCAGCAGGAGTTTGGTGGCATTTCCGCTCAATTACGCGGCGTCATTGACGCCGTTCGTTTCGGCGGCGGGTGGCGCGACCGGTCGGACGCGACCGTCGGGGGCCGGCGTCTGCACTCGCTCGAACAGGGTCTGGACCGTGAAATACAGCACATGCAGCAATGCGGCGAGGCCAAGAGAGAACGCGCCGGCCGCGAGATTCCGGTACACGATCACTTCAACTCCGCCAACTCCCCTGAGAGCAACCAGAATTCCGCCCAGCACAAACAGCAGGATGGTCGGCGTCAGGCGGATCGCCAGAGTTTTTCGAAACTCATTGCGGAATTCCGCCGCCGCGGCCGTGCGGGCCGAGAGATTCGCCACTTCGCGCAATAAATCGAGCTGCGTCCGCCTGTGCTCGGCATCTGAGCCGGACCGGGCGGGAGGGTTCGATTTCTGCAGCTCCTCGCGCTTTTCGGCGAGCAGGCGCCGGCCGTCTGCCAGCGCTTGTCGCTCTTCTGTCAGCTTCTTCTTCTCGCTGTCGATTGCCGACTGTTCTTCGGCGAATGTCATCCGCACCTGCTCGAGGGCGTTGTGCCACTCGGCAAGCGCGGCGTCACGGTCCTCGAGCCGGCCGCGGTCCTTTTCGAGTTCATTCTCCATGCGTTCGAAGCCGGTGCAGGCCGTGTCGAAAGCCGACACCGCGCCCTGAAATGCGGCCAGGTCCGCAGCATGTTTGCCGCGCTCGGCGTCGAGCCGCGCGCGCGCTTCGTCGAGTTCGGTCCGCTCCTCGGCGATGCGGGACGACTCGGCCGAGAGTTCCGCCTGGCGGCCCTCGATCGCCGATTCCTGTTCATGCAATGCGGCCTCGCGGGCAATCTGACTGTCGCGATCGGCCTGTAATGCCGAACGCTCTCGCGCGAGTTCGGCCTGACCGGCGTTCAGGCGTTCATTTTCGGACGCCAGCGTCGCCTGCTTCTGCTCGAGCAATCGCCGCTCGTCCTGCAACCGCGACGACTCATCCCGCAGTAGCACTTCGTGTTCGTGAAACGACCGGTCTGCCGACTGCAACCGCTCGCGCTCGATTTCGAGAGCCGCGCGTTCCTGCGACAGCTCTGCGCTGGCGCTGTCGAGTTGCTCCTGCTCGTGGCTGCGTGTGGTCTGGCTGGCGGTCAGTTGTTCGATCTGCTGCCGTAGCGAGGCCTGTTTCTGATCGAGCGTCGCTTCCCAGGTGTTGAGGGTCGCCCGTTCATCCTGCAGCGACTGCCTTACCTGTTCGAGCTCGGCCCGGCTTGCGAGCCAGGCTTCGTTCTCGCCGGTCAGCTTTTGCCATTCCTGTTCCAGGATGCTTCGCTCTTCGTCAAGTTGTTTGAGCGCCTGCTGCACAACCTGCTCGCGCTCTCGCAACGCCTGCTCGCGCTCGTGCAGGGCTGCTGATTCGGCGTCCAGGCCCGCACGGTCGCTCTCGAGCGCGGCACGTTCGGCATCGAGGAGCCGCTGCTTCTTGAGGACAGCTTCATCCTGGGCGGCAATCCGGTCTCGCTGGGCTGCCAACTCGGCCTCTTTCGCGGCTCTCTCGTTTTCTTGTTTGGCCTTTCGTGCTTGAGAGTCGTCGACTTCGCTGCGGAACTGGTGCTGCTCTTCATCAATTCGTTTTCGTTCTCGCTGCACAGCCTGCTCGCGCTCGTGCACCGACTTCTCTCGCGCCTCGAGGGCCGCCAATTCGCCATCCAGGGCCGCACGGTCGCGGTCGATGGCGTTGCGGGCAGCGTCCACAAGCTGTTGCTTCTGCCGCAGCGCTTCGTCTTCGGCGGCAATCCGGTCGCGCCGTTGCGCGAGCTCGGCGTTCATTGCCGTGCGTTCATGTTGTTGTTCGATCTTGCGTGCTTGAAGTTCCTGGCACTCGGCGTGCAGCCTGCGTCGCTCGGAGTCAACCGCAGCCCGCTCTTCGTCCAGCCGTCGCTGTTCGGCTGTGAGAGCGTCAATTTCTGTTGTCGGAGCCTTGCGGCCGGCTTCGATCTCGTTGTCGTCGGGACTCGCCCGGCGAACGTTGAATTCTACCGGGCCGATTGTCAGCCGGTCGCCATGATCTAGTGCTGCCTGATCGACGGGAATCTGATTCAGAAGGGCAGTACCGGCTTGAGCCTTGAAAACAAACCCGCTGCGTACTCTCTCGATCATCCCGTGCTGCGACTCGATTCCCGCCACGGGCAGGTGCACGGCACATGCGGGATCCGACCCGATGAGACTCGTCTTCTCTGACAGGACAATCGACTGAATGCCCCACTGCCCCGACACGGGCTCGAGAACGAGCGCAGACGATTCACCGGAGCCATTTTCGCGTGCACCGGTTTCGCGATGGGAACGCCTGACGATTTTGGCCCGGCTGGACATATCGGTCTCCGTAACGGTGCGAAATCGACGAGAACAGGCTCGGCGCATCACAACCGATTCAGTCCTCTACGTCACACCGGTCCCCAGGTCAAATCCTGGCCGGCCCAAAACCGCGGGATTCGGCCCGATTTCCGGGCGTTCAACGACCCTTCCCAATCTGCACTCGAAAGCATTTCTGCCGGCGACCGGCATAAGTCCATGAGTTTCAATGTCTTTCTGCAATTGGATCGACATCAGCGATTCTGCCGGTCCAAACTGCGTGTGATTGGCGCCGTGAGCCGTATCCAAAGACCGTTGCCTCTGCGGAACCCCGGCTCAATCGTGCAGCCCGAACAATCGCTTGAGCGCGTTCATCAGGCTGTGCGGCGTACCGTCGCGGGCTTCGTCGCGGAGGGCTTCGAGCGGCGGATGCAAGAGCTTGTTGACGAGCTGTTCGAACGCCCGTTCGATCTCGGCGCGGTCTTTTTCCAGGTGCGGCAGCCTCGCGAACAGACGCGACAGCTCGTCGCCGACGATTCCGTGGTGGTGCTCGCGCAGGCGCTTGATGATCGGGCCGGTGGCACGGTGGTACAGCTCGGCTTTGAATTTCTCGGTTTCCTGATCGACGATGGCGATGGCCCGTTGCACTTCGCGGGTCCGCAATTTGCGGTTTTTCTCGCAGACGGCCTCGAGGTCGTCGATGGAGTACAAGAAAACGTTGTCGTCGAGATCGTTGACGGCCGGCTCGAAATCGCGCGGCACTCCCAGATCGAGAACGAACACCGGCTTGCGGCCGCTTTTTTTGAGCACTCGTTTCTCGAGCACCCGCGCGAATCGCTCGCGGTTGACCAACGGAGGGGTCGCGCCGGTCGTGCTGACGATCACATCGGCCTCGGCCATGCATTCGTCAAGCTGTTCGAACGGCCGGGCTTCGCCGCCGCAGTCGGCAGCCACCTGCGTCGCCCGTTCGGGCGTGCGGTTGGTGACGAGAATCTGACGTGCTCCCGCATCCTTCAGGTACGTCAGTGTTTCGACGGCCATCTCACCGGCGCCGATCACCAGCACGGTCTTGTCGTCGAAGCGGTCGAAGATCGATTTGCCGAATTCCCCGACCGCAACGCTGGCGATCGAAACACGGCCCTCGGCCAGAGACGTTTCGGTGCGCACCCGTTTGGCCACGTTCAGCGCCCGCTGGAACAGGGCGTTGGTCAAGGGGCCGGCAGCCGAGTGGTCTTGCGCCAGGGCATAAGCTTCTTTCACCTGCGCCACGATCTGTGGTTCGCCCAGCACCATGCTGTCGAGACTGGAAGCCACCTGGAACAGATGCTGCACGACGTCCGGTCCTTTTCGCTCGACCAGATCGTCGAAAAAATCGACCAGCGGCACGTGATGAAACTCTGCAAAGAAATGTGCCACGTCGCGATGCGACGGCACGTGCGCGGGATCTTCCTGGGCGGTATAAACCTCGGTGCGGTTGCAGGTCGACAGCACCACCCATTCGGCCTGCGGAAATGCCGACCGCAGCGCCGCATACGCCCCGGGAATCTGCTCGCGCGAAAATGCGAGCCGTTCGCGAATGCCCAGGCTGGCGGTGTGGTGGTTGCAGTAAACGACTTGCAGATTCAACCGTTGGACTCCAAAGCAAGCTGCGGATTGCCTTTCGTAGGGTGGGTTTTAACCCACGCGTCACTATGCGCGTGGGCTAAAGCCCACCCTACGATGTGGTGCTGCCACACAAGGTGGCAAGGGGCGTGATGGCTCACGGCGTGCGGGCCGTCGTCGGGATGTGCCGCATGCCTGGAATACGAATGAATACTGCCGGAGATGACCAGCAAACCGACGATCGTCAACAACAGAAAGCCGCAGCCCCACAGCGTCAGCCAGGCCACTTGCCGTCCGGTCGGAGCGCTGCCTTTGAGCAGTTTCGCGAACAACCCGGCCAGAAACAGCCAGACGATCCCGCTGGTGATGACCGCCGGGTCGGAAAGCTGCACCGTCGATTTTTCGGCATGCGGGGCGACTGCCAGAAACAATCCGGTGGCGAAGCCCAGCGTCAAAAAGAGAAATGCCGACATGACCGACCAGCGGTTGGCCTGGGCCAGCCGCGCGAGGCTGGGCATCCGAAAGCCGGTGTGCACGGCATGCCGGGTCTTCAGACGATGGTGTTGCACCAGGTACATCATGCCAGACAGAAAGCCCGCCGCGGCCGCCGTCACCCCGAAGACCAAGAGTGCGGCGTGCACCAGCCCCCAGGCCCGGCGAGCGTGTTCCGCGTTGACGGCCGTGTAGGGGTCGCGGTTCAGAAAATGGGCGCTGCCCGCCAACAGCAACACGACCGGCAAGGCGAACAGGCCGACGGCCAGTTCCTTTTGCAGCAGCGTCAGGATCAGATAACACAACGCGAGCACCCATGCCAGCACGAGCATCCAATCGTGAGTGGAAGCCAGCAGCGGCGGCAAATGCGTCTGCTGGCTGCGGTTGACGAGATACAGCGTGTGCGCCACAAAACCGGCCAGTCCGAAGCCGATCATCACGAACCGGCTGATCGCACTGCGTCCCAGCAGACGGCTTAATTCCAGGATGAAGGCCACCAGGTAGCTCGCCAGAATACAGAGCTCTGTCACGTGCAGCATACGCCGTCCACCGTCCCAATATTTCTCGCAAAAATCCGGTAGACGATCATTATAGCAGCCGGCAGGGGCCGAAGGTCAGGCGCGCCACAAGAATTCGCCACGGATGGAACACGGCTTTAGGCCCACGGATGGCGGGGCAATACTACGGATACGAGTTCCACGCAAAGCGGGTCTCCCAATTCCATCTTTTATGTGTGCCCGGTCGGATTGACAGGGGGCCACGCC
>Ga0068853_100003720_pt1 | contig 11714 bp, 9 predicted proteins | sample KBSCornC32_FD_65655 | JGI IMG/M metagenome (GOLD analysis project Ga0068853, IMG submission 65655) | Corn rhizosphere microbial communities from Kellogg Biological Station, Michigan, USA - KBS Corn C3-2 | ecosystem: Host-associated > Plants > Roots > Rhizosphere > Soil ... | reverse complement strand
TAGTGGCCGCGATCCATGTCGCTGATCGACAGCTCGATCTTGTAGGTGGTTGAGTTGAGCGCCATGCAGTCGTCAGTCTGGGCGAATCCGCCATTGTAGGTGTTGACGGGCATCACAGGCGTCTCTGCGAAGGGGGCGGTTGGGAGGAATGGTTTGGATCCAATGCTCGAACTCCTGGCTGCGATGAACGTTGGCGCAGGCCCCGACCCTCACCCCAACCCCTCTCCCGGTGGGAGAGGGGTTGCGCAAAGGGCTCGAAAGTTCTCCCCCGTCACTGGGAGGGTTGGGAGGGGGTAGTGTTGGACAATCTCGACCGCTGCCAATCCTGCGCATCCGTCGCCCTCGATGCGTCACGTCTTCCGCGAGCTCGGCCGGCGTATTCTTCTCGCGCATCACTTCCATAAAGTACCGAACCATGGCAACCCGATCCGACGTGCGCCGAATTGCGCTCTCCTTTCCTGAAACACGGGAGAGGGACGGCCGCTTCGCGTTCGAAGTGTTGAACGGCAAAAAGTACAAGGGCTTCGCCTGGGTGTGGATGCAGCGCAACGATCCGCGCAAGCCGCGCGTGCCGTGTCCGCGTGTGCTGGCGGTGCGCGTGCCGAATCTCGACGCGAAGGAAATCCTGCTGATGTCGGACGAACGCAAGTTCTTCACCGAGCCGCACTATGACGGTTTTCCGGCCGTGCTCGTCCGCCTCGAGGAAATCGGCCGTGCCGAGTTGCGCGAACTGTTGATGCAGGCGTGGGCCGCGCAGGCGCCCAAGGTGTTGCTCGCGAAATAGGCAGACCCAGCGACTCCCGGTACTGGACGGTGTGGCCGAGGCGCTTTTGGAAACACTGTCGGTCTCCCCTGTCTTCCTGGAGTAGCGATCAGGAAACCTTGCCCTTTAAAGGGAGGGTTGGGCGGGGATCGCGTTCCGAGCCTCGAGATAACGCAACAAGTCCCAACAAGACGCAGCCATTGCGCAGGAAAGGTTGAGCGCAGCGACACCCATCGAACCGCAGCGCAGCATTGCAGGAAGTACGCGGCGGCGTATGATTGCGCACGACCAGAAGCCGTTCGCTACAACGCGCGATGAACGGCCACGCACAGGGAACAGGGGAGTGCGAGGAATGGAGACCGTCGTCCGGGCATTGATGCTCGCCGTGCTGCTGGCTGCAACGGGCGCAGCCGCCGGAACTATATACAAATCCACCGCGTCCGACGGCAGCGTCGTCTACAGCGATCATTCGCCGGCAGACGGCGGCAAGGTCGACAAGGTCATTTCTTTCGACGACTTACCGAGCAGTCCGGTGCCGCCGCCCCCGCAGGGGCTGCTTTCCGGACGCAGCACCGAAGCCACGCAACCTGCGCTCGCCAAGCCAGCAGAGAATGCCAAGGTGCGGTTGTACGTGGCGAGTTGGTGCCCGTACTGCCGCCGCGCGAAAGCCTGGTTAGCGCAACGACATATCCCGTACGAGGCGATCGACATCGAATCCGAGATTGGCAGGATGGAGTTCCAAGTCGAGGCTCGCGGCGGCGGCATACCGTATCTGGTCAGAGGATCGCGCCATATTCGTGGATTCGAAGAGGAAGGCTACGACACTTTTTTTGCCAGCCGCTAGATCCGCATTCTGCAACCAATGGCTCTCAGAGACGTTTCGGGGTGCCCAGCAATGATGCGGTTGAGCGTCGAAACATGAACCTGATCCGATTTCCTGTAGAACTCATGGAGGAAGCATGAACGTGAAAATGTTGGCAGTTACTGGACTGCTTGCTGCGGGCCTTCTGTCTCTCGGCTGTGCCGTCAGCGCCGACAACTCCAAACCCCTGAAGCACGTTATCGTGCACACGTCGCTCGTCGGGAAAGACGCTTCCAGGACGACCGCGGCGGTCAACGATGTGTCGAATCACGAAATCGTGCAGCGAGTTTATTCTTATAAGCTCAGCAGCGACGACAAGGATTTCAACGGCATGCGGACCGACAATTTTGCACAGACCGATACGACCGATGGAGAGGGTACGCATGCTGGCTATGCCATCTGGAAGAACTCGGCCGGTGATTCGATCTATTCCAAGTTCAGCGGCGAGCATCATGTCGCTTCAGGCAACGCCGAAGATTCTGAGTTCACGGGAACGTTTGTCGTGCGCGGCGGCACAGGCAAGTTCCGCGAGATTACTGGCCAAGGCACCTACAAGGGTCGTACAACACCGAGCGGGCAATCGTCGGAGGTTTTACTGGACGCGCGCTATTGATATCGGGAAATCTTGATGACTGCTAAGGCTATCGCGTTGATGTTTCTTCTGGAGGCGATGGTCACACCGTCGAGCGCCTGGCCGCAGGTGCCAGCGCCTCTTTCGCATCCCTCCCTCAGTCTGATGACAAACGGGTGGGTTGACTCTATTTCGGTTGCGCCGGATGGAAGCATTGTGCTCGGCGGGTCCTTCTCGCTCATCAATGGCGTTCCTCGCGCAAATATCGCTCGGTTGCTTCCGGATCATTCGCTCGATCCAGAGTGGAATCCTGGCGCCGATGACGAGGTGAGGGCGACGGCAATCGCAGCGGATGGGACAGTTTACGCAGGAGGCATATTCCACAATATCGGTGGTGCGCAGCGCGCATATTTGGCAAAGTTGGCAGGTTCGGGAAGTGGTGCAGCAGATGCCACCTGGAATGCACATGCGGGACAGTGGGTATATGCGCTTGCGACCGACGAAGATGGCGTCTACGCGGCAGGACGATTTCAGTCGATGGGCGGGACGCCACGCCAATTTCTGGCAAGACTGTCTGCTGATTCGGGCGATGCCGATGCCGACTGGGATCCTTCGCCGAATGCAGAGGTTTATGCGCTTTCGCTCGACCACTCGGGGTCAATTTACGCTGCAGGCGCATTCAAGTCGATCGGTGGTGAATCACGTACTTACGTTGCAAAGCTTTCTACAGCGAATGGCGGCGCGGCTGACCACAACTGGAACGCCGAAGTCGATGGTGTCGCCAGTGCTGTTATCGTAGACGCGGTCGACCACTCGGTATTCGTCGGAGCTGGAAGAGTTTCGAAACATTCCGACTCCGACGGTTCGGCCGACACAACTTGGTCGAAAGACGCTATCTACTCGACCGCTTCATTGGCACTGGACGGTGCTGGCTGGCTTTATGTGGGCGGTGGCGACGTAACCATTCATAAGGTCGCCACGACCGGAACGGGTCAATCGGATCCGGCTTGGAAGGCATCGTTGATCACAGGAAGTTCAATCTACGGGCAACGCATCGCAAGCCTGGCTATCGCAGATGGCAACATCGTTGCCGGCGGATACTTTACTGGACTAGGAGCGGAAACACGTCTCGGCGTTGGGTTTCTTTCGCCTGAAGGCGCGGTGCTAGGGTTTGCCGACGCGGCAAGACCCGGGGCCGTGCATGCCATTGCCCGGGAGGCCGACGGCAGCATGATCGTCGGCGGCGATTTTTTCCTTGCCGACGCGGGTGTTCCGCGCGGTAACGTTCTACGTTTGGATGCCGACGGGCAACTGGATCCCGTGTGGAATCCCAAGGCAGACGGCACTGTCTACGCGGTGGCCATCGGTGGTTCGGGCGCCATCTATATCGGCGGCGCATTCTGGAACATTGGACGAGAAACCGCGCCAGCCGTCGCGAGGGTCTCCGGATCAACCGGGGAAGTCGATCCTTCATGGACGAAGACGTACCTGACCGGAAACGGCGGCGAAGTGTTGGCTCTGGCCGTAGACTCTGATGAGCGCATCTACGTGGGGGGTTCATTCTTCTTGGCAAGACTAGAGAGCTCGGGCGCTCTGGATAGTTCATGGAACCCGCATCCCGACGGGGCGGTCAACGCTCTCGCCATTGACAGCTCAGGGAACATATATGCTGGGGGGTCGTTCGTTGCAATCGACGGTATTCATCATCCGTCTTTCGCTCGGTTCTTACCGGGGGCGAACACCATCGAACCGGCGTGGGGCCCTTATTTGAACGGAAGACTCGACGCGCTGGCCTTCGACGACAGCAGCGGCCAACTCTATGTCGGCGGTCGCTTCAACTACTGCGATGAAATCCCACAAGGCGGCGTCGCACGTATTCCTGTCTTGGGAAGTGGCGCAATCGACGCGACATGGCAGCCGAAATTGCCGATCATCAACTTTGGCGTACGTGCGTTCGCTCTTTCACAGCAGGGCAATATTTATATAGCAGCTACCCAAGACCTGGATCCGTGGGGAAAGACGTATAAGATATCCACTATGTCGCCGGGAAACATTGACTTAAGCTGGCATCCGATGCCCACGGGTGGCTGGATCGATGCGATTTCCGTGAGCCTCGCTGGAAACGTCGTTGAAGGCGGCAACTTCACGCGAATGGGTGGAACGGATCGATTGTCGATTGTCGCGGTACCCCCTGAGGCGCCAGACAAAATCTTTGTCGGACCTTTCGAGTGAAGGCAAGAAACACGGGTCCAAGGAGAATGGTCAGAGGACACGCTTCTCAAAAAACCATTCCGACCACACTTCCATCGACGCCACTTCCGTCACGGCACCGGAAATTCGAGCCCGTTGACAAAAATCCGGTCGGATTCGAGTGCGCCGATATCGACGCCGGCTCCTGCCGATCTCGGAAAGCCGGCGCCGCGCTGGTCGTTCGGCGTGCCGAGCGCATCGTTGCCGACATCGATTGCCGCCTTGTCCGGAAGCAGGGCATGCGTGCGTGTCGCGCCGCCGTTGTAGGCGAGCGGTCCGAGGCGGGGGTCGGCAGCGACGGTTATCAGTCCGGAAACGGTCGAGTCGGTACTAAGCACCAGATTGCTCGAGACGTCGATCGTCGCGCTGGCCGGAACGTGCAGGTCGGCGATGCCGGCCTGGCCGGTATTGTTCGCGATGATCGAGTTGTTGATCACATGCTGCGTTATCGCCGAACAGATTCCGCTGGCTCCGGTTTGCGAAACGGTGCATGAGGCTGGACTGAAATGGCTCGGAAGCAAGAGCTTTCGGACGGCTTGGCGCTGCGCGTCTGGCGTCCGGAAGCCCTGGCAGCAGCCGAAAATCGCGTCACAGCCGCTATGTGATCAAAGAACGTTGTTGGCGCTATGACCGAACATCACTGAACCAGAACGCCTCCCAATCGTCTCGGGCGCGGAGGCCGTGTGGTCGGCGTTCCGGTCGTATTTCCCCTCAAAGCGGCCCGACGTTGTTGTAACAAAGCGCCCCGTCGCCAGGAAAGTAATAGCCCACGCCGATGCAGTTCTCGTCGCTCTCGTAGTTGTCTCCGGTCTGTACCGTGGAGCCTCGATCATTCATGAACGCACATTCGTAGGTCAGTTTCTGGCCTGCGCCGAACTGGTAGAACGACGGCGCAGCGTAGGTGGCGATGGAGGGCGCCTCCCAGTTCGACGTCACCAGGAGCGTGCTCGCGCCGTTGCGCAGCGTCGCCGACTGCGCACGGCGATGCGTGTGGGTCGAGAACCACCAGAACTTTGCCGCAGCAGGTACGTCGCAGGCGAAAGTCGCCGTGGTGCTGCCGAATGCCGGGATCGAAAGCGATCCGTTGTAGGTGACGTATGTCCCGGTCTTCGTGTACGCCTGCGCGTTCGCTCGACCATTCGCCGTTAGCTGCACGCCCGTATCGACCGCGTTTTCGCTCACGTTGAGCGCATAGATTTCGATGAATCCGGCAACATTCGCAGGCAGTTCGAGCGCCAGTGGCTGGCCTGCTCCGTCATCATCGGGCATGCGCAGTTGTTCGACCGTCGCATGCGCAGAATAGATTCGCCGCGCCGTCGTATTGTTCGCCGAGACGCCGAAACCGCAGTCGGTCGATGACAACGTGCCGGGCGGCTGGCGATCGGCCGGCAGCTTCGTCGTCGTGTCGACCGTCGTGTAGACGACAATATTGTGGATCGCCGGTCCCATGCGGCTGGAGAACCTGCCGATGCCGACCGTGCCGACACTCCCGGTCCGGAAGTAATAACACTGCGATATGGCCTGGCCAGCGGCGACCTGGAAGTTCGTGGCGATCGAGAAGCCCGGACAGCCGGCGGAGCCGACCGGCACGCAATCCGGCGGCGCCTCGAAGTTGGAAGGAAAAATCTGATCTGGCAGGGCGGTCGCCTGCACCGAACCGGCGAATGTACCGGCCAGAAACAGGTAGTACAGACCTCGGCGCGCGAGCATCGTCAATTCTCCCCGTAAAACCCCGCAGGAAGTATACGCCGCTGCAGGCTCCTTCTCATGCCCGGTTGCACCGGGGCATTGCGCAACGCAGGAAACGGGCGCCAACAGAGCGGAGTAGCTTGCCAGACTGAACGCCAGGCCGGCTTCGTACGCGAACGCACAGACCGCCTGACGCATTGCGCCCAGCGTGCAGTTGCATAGAGCGTGCAGTCCGCACGCCCAAGCGACCATCGCAAGGAGGATGTCATGAGCCCAATGTACCGCGTCGTTGCCGCAATCTCGGCAGCTCTGTTCGCTTCGGTTCCAGGAGCGGTATCAGCTTTCACCTGCGCGGATCTGGACGGCGCGTACGTCGTATCCGAAGAGAATCCCCAGGTCTATCTGGGATTCTTCGGCAGCCCGACCGCCGTGGATTCGATTGAGAATTCATTCGGCATTTATGGAAATCCGTCGAGCGTCGCTTCCGTGCGCGACACGTCCGGCCCCTATGGTTCATCGACTGGCCAATACAGCGCGAACAATCCGTCGACGAGCACCCCACCGCTGTTTGGAAAGTTCGACGTTGCGTCGGGCTATCTTTCGAACAACACATTCCTTCCGGGATCCGTGAGCCTGGCGAGCATCGATGCCGCGTGCGGCAACAGTTTTGTTTCGACGCACCCGGCTGCAAATCCGTCGTCGATCACGATTCGTCCCGGCATCAGCGGCAATTGGGACGACCCGACCGTCGGCCAGGAGGGTCACGGCTTTCAATTCGAGATCCTGCCGGGCAACGGGATACTCGCGATCTGGTTCGTCTTCACCCCGGACGGCACCGGGCAAACCTGGCTCTATTCGCAAGGTTCGTACGATCCGGCCAGCAACACGGTGACGCTGCCAACGTATATATCGGTCGGTGCGAAGTTTCCACCCAACTACAAGGTGAGCGACCGTCACCTGACGCAGTGGGGCACGCTGACGTTTACATTCACGGATTGCAACCATGGCACCGCGAGCTGGACCTCGACCGCCGCGGGTTACCCGGCAACCGGTTCGTTCCCGATCGCGCGCGTGACGTCGATCGCAGGAACCACCTGCCCGTGAAACAGGCTCGAATCGCGGGTCAGAGTACACTTTTCCAAAAAGTCGCTCTGCCCGGCTTTTCCCTGCATCAGGTGCCGCACGCCTGAGGGCCTTTACAAAAAGAACTTCAGGTCTTCACAAAAGGTTTCAAGGATTCACAAGAGCTTTCATTCAAATTGGTTCTCCCGACGGATACTTCCTCGCACAGTGGCAGTGGGGAACTCCTGTGCGTTTTTCGTTTTTGATGCATGCGGCAACCGCCTTTTCTGCGTTGATAGAAAAGGTGACTTCCGCTCAAGAGCTGCGCTCGATGCTGGGTCAGCGGCCGCAGTTACGCCGGGAGAAGGGCTTCTTTCGCCTTCCGTCGAAGCAAGTCACTCCAAAGCCCGTTGCACTCGAGGTCGACGACTGGGCATCGCAACAGGAAAATGCCTGTCCGGAGCGCGTATTCATCGTGGGCTGCGAACGTTCCGGGACCACGCTCCTCCAGAGTCTTCTCGCGGCGCACTCGAAGATCCATTCTGTTCCTGAAACGCACTTCATGAAGCGGCTGTTTCGGACAGAAAACATTTCGAAACGGTACGCTGGTCGATACACCTTGCCCAGGCGCGCGCTCAGAAGCCTGCAGGCCTGGCGGCGCAACGTCCAGGCACGCGTGGGATGGATCAGCAGGCGCCATGCCGCGGAAGCCTGGCGCGACATCGAGGGAAACCCCGATAAACCGTCCACTTTCTGGGCACGGCAATCGACGCGCGCGCACGTCAGAAGCTTCGTCGACGCGATGGACGCTGCTTCCCGCCGCGCCGGCAAGAGTGTCTGGATCGAAAAGACACCCGAGCATTTGTTCTACATCGGCTTGATAACGCGGCACCTCCCGGGAGCCCGTTTCATTCACATCGTTCGCGACGGCAGGGAAGTCGTTGCGTCCCTCAATCGCCTCTCCAAACTCTATCCTCAATGGCAGCCTTTCGCGGACGTGACTTTTGCGGCAGAGCGGTGGAACCGAGCCTGGCGCGCGACCAAGTGCTGGATTGGGCATCCAGGCCATCTTGTCGTGCGCTATGAAACGCTGATGCTCGCGCCGCGGCGCACGTTGGCCAGCGTCCTGCAGTTCCTCGGTTGCGACTCCGAACAGGACTTGTGGAACGCATATCCACAGGTCGCCTGCCAGCTGATCCGGGCAGACGAACCGTGGAAGGCAGGCAACATGCAAAGCGTGCGCGACTGCAGGAAGTTCGCGAAATCGTTCGATGCGGCCACGCAAACCAGGATTGTCGATGCACTCGACGCAACCGACTGGAACGCATTTTCGTGGCTGCCTCGCGTAATTGCCGATTGCGACACGCTGGACGAGTAGGCCCGCACTGGGGCGCACGTCCCAGCGACAACTCAGTTTCGGAATCGCTGCTACAAGCAGCGCCACGGCGCGAAGGGGTCCTTTGCCCCGTTCCAGCAAGGTGTCCATCCCGGCGGATGTCCACAGCGTAGCCGGCCAAGCCGGGATCCAGCTCTTTCAAACTTCATCCGAAATATTATGACGCGGTCGAGCCGAAGTGCGGTGGTCGCACTTCGGCTCGCCGGGTTTTTACAGTCCGTTTCGACTCAGACTCAGACCGGAACGTCCCGCATCAGCCGCCGCCAGGATTGTCCTTGTCCTTTTCCTTCTTCGCCGCCTGCTGGCGCTGCTGAGGAGTCGAACGTGCAACCTGATGCTGCTGCGGCTGCGCCCTCTGCTGCTGCGGAGGCGGCGTGTGCGCGACCTGCGGCTGCGGCTCGCTACGCTGCATTGGTGCGTGCTGCACCTGCTGCTGCGAACGCGTCATCGGCTCGCTGCGTTGCTGCGGCGGGTTGTGCGCGACCTGCGGCTGCGCCCGTTGCTGCTGACTACGCTGCATCGACGCCTCGCGCTGCTGTTGCTGTTGCGCCGCTCGCGCTTGTTCCCGCTGCTGCGCCACCGCGCGGTTCTCCTGCTGCGCACGCTGCTGCTGCGCGCGTGCCTGTGACGATGCGCGCGACTGCTGCTCGGCCGCTGCCCGCTGCTGCTCCTGGGCCCGACTTTGTGCCGCTTGCGATTGACGTGCCGATTCGGCGGCTCGTGAGTTGGCCATCGCTCGTGAGTTGGCCTCGGCACGCGCGTTGGCTGACGCGCGTGAATTCGCCTCCGCTCGTGCGTTGGCCGACGCGCGTGCATTGGCCTCGGCGCGTGTGTTGGTGTCGGAGTTGGCCCGGGCGCGACTGTTCCTTTCGCGTGCATTCTGCTGCTCGCGCGCGTTCTGTTGCGCCATTGCGTTGCTGCGAGATTGCGCGTTTTCGCGCGCCGCATTCGCGGTCGCCGTGTGCTCACGCTGCTGGGCGTTGCTGCTGCGCGCAGCGGCGGCTTCCTCGCGTTGCTGCGCGCTGGCAGATCCGCGTGCGTTATTTTGGCCACCGCCATGCGCGAACGTCGACGAGTTCAACCGCTGGGCATTCTGCGGCGTGTTGACGCCGCGATTCTGCTCGCTGCGGTTCTGCTGCGGCATCGCGCGCGCCTCACGGCTTTGCGCATCACGTGACTGCACGGTCTCGCGCGCCGCCGCACCATTGGCGCGACCTTGTTGCGCATTGGTCGCGCGTTCGGAGCCGGGTACGACGCCCTGGTGAGCAAAACCGGCAGAACGCTGGTACTGGGCGTTGGCGTGTTGCGGAGAGCGATTCATCTCCTGCGCACGGCTCGGCGTCTGGCCGGCGACGCGGCCATTGCCGGCTGGTGCACGCGCGTTCGTTTGCGCAGTCGCAGCTGCCGTGTTGCCGCGGTTCGCGCCGGCATCGGCCGCTGCCCGCGCCGTCACGGCGTTGCCGCGATTGCCGTTGCCGACGACGCGGACATTGTCGGCTGCCGCAACACGCGAATTCGCTGGCTGCTGCGCCGCCAAGGTGCGCATCTGGTTACGCGTCAGCGGCTGGCCGCCGTTGCGTTGCAAAAGCGCCTGGCGCTGCTCGAACGAGGGCGCCGCCGGGGCCGGGCGATTCGCCGCGATTACCGGGCGGTTGATCGCCGTCACCGGTGGTGCCGGAGCTCGCGTGCGGCCGGCGACGAGGCTCTCGCGCGTCGGCATCAGGTTTGCCCGTGGTGCGATGCGCGCGTTCGCGAACGTTTCGCGATTGACCGCGATGGCAGCGGCGGCTACCGGCCGGCCGGCGACGAACGCGTCGCCGCGCATTGCCGTCATCGCGCGTGGTGCATCGCGATTGGCGTAGTGCAGCTGCGAATAATTCAGGCTGCCATTCGACCAGCCGCCGTAATAATTGTTGACGACCGTGTGGCTGACGTAGGCGTTGCTGTAGTTGACGCGGGCGAAGTAATCCCGCCCGCAGCGATAGCCCGGGAAATAGACGTCGCTCGGACCGAGCGCGAACCAGCCAACCGGCCCGCCCACGGAAAAGCCGACGCTGACACCGCCGCCGCCGACGAACGCGACCAGGGCCGGTGCATACACCGGGGCGATGTTGACCGGTCCCGGCACCCAACCCCAGCGCGAACCGACGTACGACCAGCGCCCATAGTGTGAAGGCGCATAGCCCCACGGCGCGTTGTCGACCCAGGTCCAGCCCCACGGATCAACCCAGGCCCAATGCCCGTCGTGATAGGGCGCCCAGTCCGCGGCGACTTCACGCGGATACCAGATATGGCCGTATTCCGGCGCATCTTCCCAGGTTCCGTACTGGTCGAGATCTTCGTATCCGACCACATCCTCCGAGACGTATTGATGCGGCGCCTGCGTGTACCGCTGCTCGCGCTCGCTGACGAACGTGTCGAAGTCGTTGTCCGGTGCGACCCGGTTGCGCGCGCCGATCTGGCTGACCTGCGGATTGCTCAGCTGCGAGTCGGTGAAGACGACCGCCTGGCCCTCTTCGATCGTCATGCGCCTGCCGCCTTCGCCAACGGCGTCGCCGCTGCCGCGCCACGCGGTCACGGTCGTGCCGCCATTCGGATCGACACTGATGCGATAGTCGCCGTCGCGGCTGGCCACGAACGCGATGGTCGGGGTATCGACCTCGTAGGTCTCATTGCCGCGCAGCCGGCGCACGTTGAGATTCAGCGTGCCCTGTGTCAGCTCCATCTGCGCGAGCTGGTCGTCCAGGTTCAGGAAATCGAAGTTCGAGCTGCGATCCAGGCGCACGGTCGCCGCCCCGAGCGACAACTCGGCGTGCGCGTCGGCGTCGGTCCACAGCTTGTCGCCGGTGACGACCGGCCGGTTGACTTGAGCCTGCACCCAGTCATCTTCGCCCGCCGGCGCGAAGCTGACTTCGCCGCTGAGGTAGGCAAGGCGCGCGACGCGCGCCGGCGGATCGTTCTGCGTGGCTACGGTGTTGCCGTAAGCGGGCGGCGCGTCTGGTGCCGGTCCCTGGTAGGAGGACGCGTCCGGCGGTGACTGGTAAGGCATCGACTGCGCGCCTGCGATCGAGGCGAGCGCCGCGCCGATCATGACGACGAGACAACGTTGCATTGTATACAT
>Ga0068853_100003718_pt1 | contig 11715 bp, 6 predicted proteins | sample KBSCornC32_FD_65655 | JGI IMG/M metagenome (GOLD analysis project Ga0068853, IMG submission 65655) | Corn rhizosphere microbial communities from Kellogg Biological Station, Michigan, USA - KBS Corn C3-2 | ecosystem: Host-associated > Plants > Roots > Rhizosphere > Soil ... | reverse complement strand
AACGCCAAAATGACGCCTTCAGCTTCTGCCAGCACCTTGCGCAATAGATTTTCCGCCTCCATGGTTCCCAGCCGCTCGGATTCCAGCGCCTGCGCAAGATTGTTGATTTCTATGGCCAGATCGCCCAGTGCGTCTCCTGAAACAGCGCGCGTGGCGCGAAATGAAAAGTCGTCTTCCTTGAGGGACGCAACCACATTGGAGAGCACGCGGACAGAGTTCACTACACGATTGCGCGCGGCAAAGCCCAGGCCAAACCACAAGAGGATGGAAAATACTGTTCCTTCAATCTTGTGGTCGAGCGAATAAGAGTTGGTCCAGAGCAAGACAAACGACAAAATGGCGCAGGGAAGCCCCGTGGTCAGGACTGAAATCAGTAGTCGCCGTTCAAAAGGCAGCGAAAACTTACGCTTCCTACTTTTCTTTCTTGACTGCGGAAGGAACATAGAGGCCGTGTTTTTCCATGCGCCGGTAAAATGTTCCCCGGCTCAGTCCCAGCACTTCGGCTGCCTGGCTTACATTTCCGTTGTAGCGTGCCAGCGCTTTGCCGATCAGCTGTGCTTCCACTTCTTCCAGGCTCATATCAGAGAGATTGGCGGTGCGAGCGCTACTGGAAGAGGGAAGGCCCAAATGGTTCGCGTCTATCTTCTCTTCGCGGCACATCAGGACAGCTCGTTCAATGGTGTGGTCCAACTCCCTGACGTTTCCCGGCCAGTAATATTCCAGCAGTTTTTCCATTGCTTCCGGCGTGAAGCCTTCCACATGCTTGGTATAGCGCTGGGTGTACTTGTGTAGAAAATACGAGGAGAGCGCAGGAATGTCCTCGCGCCTTTCCCGTAGCGGTGGCAAATGGATTTCCACAGTGTTCAGGCGGAAAAGCAGGTCCTCGCGGAAGCTTCCTTCAGCGCATGCTGCCTTCAGATTGGCATTTGTGGCTGAGATCACGCGGACGTTCACCTTCTGCGTTCGCGAGGAGCCTACGCGCTCCATTTCGCCGGTCTCAAGCACGCGCAAAAGCCTCGCCTGCTGCCGCATTGGGACGTTCGCAATTTCATCCAGAAACAAAGTGCCGCCGTCCGCCATTTCAAAACGGCCAATGCGGTCTGTACGCGCGTCGGTAAATGCGCCCCGTACGTGGCCAAACAACTCGCTCTCAAAGGTGCCTTCAGGCAGTCCGCCGGTGTTTACCGTAATGAGCGGCTTGTCCGTACGGCGTGATACCGCATGCAGCATCTGCGCAACGACTTCCTTGCCGCTGCCATGTTCGCCCGTAATCAGCACACTTGCATCCGACGGGCCGATTTGGGCAATGGCTTCACTCACTGGCCGCATGGCCGGGGCCTGGGCCACAAACGTGGTGCGCCCCTGGTTGCGCATCAGTTGGTTTTCAGCAGAGAGGCGTTGCCCCTGGCGCAGGGCCCGGTAAAGCTCCGCGTGGACGGTAATAGTCGAGATGAGACGTTCGTCGTCCCAGGGTTTTTGGATAAAGTCGCGCGCGCCGCGACGCACAGCCGCAACTGCCAGATCAATAGTGCCCCAGGCGGTCATAACAATGATGGGCAGCTGATTGTCTATTTCCCTGACTCTGTCGAGAAGCTCGATGCCCTCGCGGCCTGAGGTGGTGTCCCGCGCATAATTCAGGTCGAGCAGAAGTGCATCGTATTCCCGCAAGGCCAGTGATTCCAGCACAACCTGGGGTGAGCGCACGGTGTCCACTTCGAAATCATGCGACCTGAATAGCAGCTTCAGCGCATCCAGCACGGCCGGCTGGTCGTCCGCTATCAGGACCCGATAAGGCTGCTCGTTAATTCGCATAAGATTATCGGTATTATTGGAGAGGAATGTCACGCCAGCCCCTGAGAAGAAGCTGGTTGCATCCACGGGTGATGGCAGAATGGTTTCTCTGGTTTCCATCACTCGGTCCTCAACACTACCATGGGTTCAATTGCCGTCGCGCGTACAGCAATCACCAGGCTGGTCAGGAAAGCAATCGTCACGAGAAGCAGGGCTGCGGTTGCAAGAATACCTATGGTAGTGTCCAGCGTATTATAGATTAGCGCACCAAGAAATTTGGCCAGAAAAATACTTGCTGCAGAGCCAAGCAGGATGCCAATGGCAACCAGCGCAACCCCCTGTTTAACGATCAAACCTATCACATGTGATCTCTTGGCCCCTACGGCTACTCGCATGGCAATCTCCCTCGTACGTAGAATTAGCTGATAACTCAGGATCCCGTATAAGCCCACTGCGGTCAGCAGCAGGGCAAAAGCCCCAAAAGCGCCTATCAAAGAGACATAAAAGCGGGGCCGGGCCAAAGAAGTGGATACAACCTGGGTCAGTGGCCGCACGGACACTATTGCCAGGTCGCGGTCAGCGCCCGTAAGGGCGTGGCTTAACGATTCATAGATGTTGACGTACCGGTCTGAGCGGACAACGATTGAAGTTGGAAACAGTCGGTTCATGAATGCCGTAATTTGGTCTGGGGCCTGTTTGGGTGTAACAAAAACCGTGGGTGGTGGCAGCTTTTCCAGACCGGACTCCCGGACATCTGCCACCACCCCAATGACTTCACGGGGCACATCTGAAAACTGTCCGCCCAACTCACCGCCCATGGCTACGATTTTTCCCAGCGGAGATTGATTGGGCCACCACTGCCGAGCCAGTCCCTCACTCACAATGGCCACAGGTTTGTTGCCCTTGTCGTCTCCCTCTGAAAAAAACCTGCCCGCGAGGAGCGGTATACGAAGCGCGCGGAAATATTCAGAGCTGACAACCCTGAACTGCGATTCTCCAAGAGCATTGCGATCATGCGCCTCCAGGGGATACATAGGCAGGCCTAGCCCTTGTTCCAGCGGCAGGCCATTAATGCTGGCCACTGTTTCAACGCCAGGGATATCGTGCATCTGGGTAATAACCTGATCAATCAGGTGGGCTGTGGCCGCGGTTGTGGCATAGCGGCCAGGGGCCAGTGAAATTTGTCCAACAGAGACATTTTGCGCATCAAAGCCCGGCGGCACGGATTGCAACTTTAAGAAATTTTGTAACAGTGAGGCTGTCCCGGCAAGCAGCATCAGAGTCAACGCGGTTTGTGCTGTAACAAGCATCCGTCCAAGCTGCGTCTGGTGAACGCTCTGGCTGCCCGTTTGCGGCGATTGCCGGATCATGTCATTCAGGCTCACCCGGGACATCCTGATCGCCGGAGTGAGTCCGGAGAGAATCGCTGTGGCCCCAGAGATTGATAGAACAAACAACAGCACATGCAGGTCAATCCTGATCGCGCCGTGTAAGGGCATATCCGGTGGTGCAGACCAGTTAATAAAGGGTAGAAGCTCCTTGCCTGCGATGCTGCCAATTACTCCACCAGTAATGGAGATTAAGACTCCGTCCATCAGGAAAGTCCGGATTAAACGGGCTCTGCTGGAGCCCAGTGCTGCCCTGATGGCAAACTCATGTCCACGAGCAGCTCCGCGGACTGTAAGACACAACGCCAAATTGGTGCATGTAATCAAAAGGACGAATACAACAGCGCCGAATAATGAGAACAAGCTCTTGCGAACACCAGAAACGATAAAGCCCTGCAACTCATCCGGCGCCAGAGAGATATCTTCCGCCATGGAGCGCAATGGATATGTAAGCCGATAGTCTGTGGTGGATGCCAGTTCGTTCCGCGCATCCTGCAGGCTTGTTCCATCTTTTAGCCGGGCAACCACGCGATACTCATTGCCTGCGTCAACCGTGCCAGAGCTCAGAGGAAGCGGAAGCCACAAATCTGCATCAGGGTATGACTGGAACCCTTTCTGCATGATTCCAACGATGGTGTAAGGCTCGCCATTGATGCGAATGGTGCTGCCCAATGCCGAAGAATCCCGATTGTAATTCTGCTCCCACAAACCATAACTCAGGATTACAACCTGGGGACCGCCAGCCTGTTCCTCGTCAGTATTGAACTCTCTACCCAGTATTGGTGATGCGCCCAGTGTTCGGAAAAAGTCCAAAGAAACGCGCTCAGCTTTTTTGTATTGAGGCGATCCGATGGTTGCCACGTTGACTCCCGCATTCACGTTGTGCGTGGCAGCAATGTTCTGGAGTGAGCGGGCACGGTCCTTCAGCATGAAAAATGCAGATGCGGAAATATCTCTGGTTAAACGCCCATGTCGGCCGTACCAGGTGAGAACCACCAGCCGGTCAGGGCTGGTATAAGGCAGAGGACGTAATAATGTGGCATTGACTATGCTGAAAACCACGGTGTTTGCAGCAATCCCCAAAGCGAGGGTCACTATCCCCATTGCGGTAAAACCGGGCGTCTTCTGCAGCGAACGCAATGAATAGGAGATGTCTTGAAGGAGCGTTCGCATTGTTCTCGCCGGTTCTCCTTTCTGCTTCACAAAAAATCTTTGCAGCCAAGGGATGCTGTAAACCGAACCCTGACAATACAACGTCCTGTGAATAGCAGAGCACGTTTACGTCTTTTCCAGCGCATCTGAAGGGCCTTCCTTTAAAAACTTAACTGCTTCCGATTCAACCATTTGCAAAGTCTATCAATCTCCTTGAATCTGCGATATTGTCCATTCATGGACACCAAGTGTCCACGGGTGGACATAAATATTAAAGAGAGGCGAATTTCTTAGGCAAGTTAACGGTAAAGAAGGAGATAAATCAGGCTCAGCGCACTAAAGATTTGGATAAAACCATCTTCCATAGATCCTGTTGAAATGAAACGCCAATTATCTCTGGATTAAAAAACTTAAAGTTTGTTCATTCATGGACAATATTTTCCAGCACTGGACACTTTGACGTGACAAACATCTTCTTATTTCCATAGACGGCACATGGTCGTCGGCGTGTTTGAACTTTTCGCTTGCTCGAAAAAACGTCATATTCTGACGGCGCAAAACCTCTTTTCGTTCGTGATACGAACTAAGGGGTAATGCTTTCTACTGCTTAGAGTTGCGAACGTAAACGGTTCTATCCCAAACTATGGCCTATAGAACGAGCGTCTTGCGTTCTCAATCTTGTCAATTTGTGCCAGGAACAAAGCCGCCTTCGCGGGTTGGCAATCCTCGTGCTATCTAGCAGGCTAGGACCTCCCAAAAAAAATCTAAAACAGAGGAGACACAACCATGTCGAACGTACTGATGCTTCAGAGGATGCACTCCAATACCAGTTCTTCAGAATTCGGAAATTTGTTCGGCAGTGCAGTAAGTACTGTTTGCCCAATGGGCCCCGTTGGCGATAGTCAGTTTCAGATGGAGTAGTGCTGAGGGGCTCTCTGCTTGTGAAAGCGGATGATCGACTTTGGCCGGCTCCAGCCAGAGGGCCCATGTAATTCAGTTAGAGGACAAAGATATGCGGAGCAGACCCAATCCGTTGTATCGCTTGATAGACAAAGACTATCACGAGAACTTTGACGCCTACATGCCGCAGAAAACAGATTTCTGTGATCTGGTTTCAGCGGAGCTTCCCGCAGGATGGGGCATCCAGCGCAATGGCATCTGGTTTCACTGTGGTTCCCCCCAGAATGCCGTACCGCAACAGGGATGGAAGATCCATATTTCAGCAACACCTGCAAATGCGCGCGAACTTCTTCAACGCGTGACCTCTGTTCTATTCGACAGGCGCGATACAGATTTTAAGTTTGCTCTGGACATGTCAACTTTGTTTCTGCTCAACAGTAAAAACTGGTCGCGCGGAAGATCAGGAAAGTTCATCACCATCTATCCCCGTGACAATGGCCATTTCCTTGACTTGATTGAACAGCTCCATCGCGTGACTGCGGGAGAGCGCGGTCCTTACATCCTTTCCGATCACCGCTACAAGGACAGCAAGGTTCTGTTCTTCCGCTATGGCGGCATGCGCCTCTATGACGTTTTGAACTTAAAAGGCGAGCGCACTCCAATGTTGGTGGCGCCGGACGGCAGCGAAATTCCGGACCAGAGAACCGCGTATCCCGTGACTCCGTCCTGGGAGAATCCGCCGCTGCCCTTAGATGATCCTGCTGCGCAGCAGGAATTTCAGGGGATGAAAGACGGGCGTTACAAGATCCAGGACGTGCTCGACTTCTCCAATGCCGGTGGAGTGTATAGGGCGATTGACCAGCAAACAGGCAAAAAAGTCGTGATCAAAGAGGCGCGTCCGTGCATTAACTCCACGTTTGACGGCTATGACGCAGTGGAGTTGCTTAAAAAAGAATATCGGTTGTTGACCGTGCTCAAAGATACTGGAATTGCGCCCCAGCCAGTAGATCTTTTCAAGGAATGGGAACATTGGTTTTTAGTGGAAGAGTACATTGAAGGCGATTCCATGGGCGCTCATTCTGCCCAGCATAATGTTTTGTTTCGGACTCGTCCCCGCGCTGAACAGTATGAAGAGTGGTATGCAACTTTCCGTTCCGTATGCATCAGTCTGGCAAAGATCATGGACGTGCTGCATGCACACCAAATTGTCTTTGCGGACCTTTCTATCAATAATCTTATTGTGCTCACTGGAAAGACCGAGCTGAAGTTAATTGATTTTGAAGGTGCGACGCAGATAGGCGTGGATCGTCCGAGTTCGGTGTTCACTCCAGGCTTTGTTTCAGAAAATCGCCTGGCCGGATCCAATGCAGCTTATGCGGATGACTACTATTCCGTGGGCGCCGTGCTGCTGGCATATCTTTTCCCGATCAACTCTCTTTTTCATCTCAGGCCAAAGGCCAAGCGGGAAATCATTACCACGATCCAGAGAGACGCGCGGCTCCCGCAGGGCATTGCCGATTTGCTGCTGAACCTGATGGACCAGGATCCTGCGCGGCGTCCGTTACCAGCCCGAATGCTGGAAGTGCTGGCATCAGAACCTGTGATTGAACCTCAGACCGTTCCGCGCCGCGTGGAGCAGAACTATGAACCACTGCTGGTTGGCATAGTTTCGCACATCGAACAGGCTGCAACATATGCACGCCATGACCGGCTATTTCCGGCTGATCCCAAGATATTTGCCACTAACCCGTTGAGTCTGGCCTATGGCGCGGCAGGTGTTGGATATGCCCTTAAGCAGATCACGGGAGCACACTCAGAGCCGCTGTTGGGCTGGATTCTCCGCCACAAGATTACGCCGCAGACTTATGCGCCTGGACTCTATGTTGGAACATCGGGGATTGCGCTAGCTCTGCTGGAAATGGGTGCGGTGAAGGAAGCGGAAGATCTCTTCCAGCAAACGTTCCATCATCGCCTGCTCCATGAAGCTCCAGGAATTTTTTATGGAACCGCTGGCTGGGGAATGACGAATCTCCATTTCTTCCTGCAAACCGGCGACCAGCTATATCTGGACAAGGCAACAAGCGCCGGCAACCATCTGCTGGAAACATGCCACCTGGCGCCTGCAGGCTGTTTCTGGAAAACGTCCAATGAGACGCCGCTTGGATTTGCCGATGGAGCCAGCGGCATTGCGGTTTTCCTCCTGTATCTCTACCTGGCCACCCGCAACGAGTCTTTTTTAGAAGCGGGACGTCGAGGGCTGGAGTTCGATCTTAGTTTTGCGGTGACTACCAAGGACGGCGGTCTGTCCTGGCGTCAGGCCACGCAAGGACAGTCGCCGCTTTTTCCATATTGGCGCTTTGGCAGCGCGGGTATTGGCACGGCTGTGCTGCGCTTTGCGCGGCTTCTGGGAACAGAGCACTATCAATCGGTCCTGGAAAAAATCTTCATCGATACTGACCGCAAATACGTTGTCCTTCCAGGAAAGTTCATTGGGCTGGCTGGCATAGGTGACTTCATGCTGGATATGCACCAGTTTACAGGCGAAGTCAGATATCTGGATTCGGCGCGAAAAGCGGCTGAAGGCATTCGCCAGTTCCGCGTCGAGCGCCAACAAGGCATTGCATTTCCCGGAGACATGCTTTCCCGGCTTTGCTGTGACTACGGGACGGGAAGCGCCGGGATTGGATTGTTCCTGAACCGGCTTCTGCACCAGTGCAAAAACGATTTCATGTTGGACTCCTTGTTCGATCAATTCGATCGGCGGACATTGTCACGGGAAGAAAGGGCATCCATACCAGCCTGATGCTCATAGGTATGGGAGGGACCATTGGCAGAGAACGATAAAGACAGAGGCAATGGTGCCGCTGAAGACAGAGACGAAATAGCTGAAGCGCTTGCAGGTATTTTCCGCCAGGTTGGCGAGAGTTCAATCGCCAGCGAAGCCGGTGCCAGGGGAAATGGGACTTTAGACAGTTCATTTCAGGTTGGCGTAAGAACGGCTCCGTATGGTCCACAGCTCTATGATGGAATTTCCGGCGTGGCCTTGTTTCTGGCCGCCTATTATCTTGCAACCAATGATCAAGATGCCCGCGAACTGGCACTGCGTTCAGCGTCACAGCTGCATCTTGCAACCAGGGAGGGTGCCGCTAATTCAGGCTCTGCCCGCCAGCATAGCAACGGGACCGGCGGCCTTACCGGTATAGGTTCTCTTCCATACGCTTTTGTACAACTCTCGGCATGGCTGAAGATGCCTGAGCTTCTTGATTCTGCCCGCGACGTGGCAACCAGCATTACTCCCAGCCAGATCATGATGGATGAGCGGCTGGATGTAATGTGTGGTTGTGCCGGAACGCTGCTGGCGCTCCTTTCTTTCATTGAAGAAGTGACGGCCATGGGGATGGACAGCGGCAGCGCGCCTGATCTCGCCCTTCTCTGCGGCAGACGGCTACTTGAAAAACGCGTTTCTTATAATTCCGGGCCCAGGGCATGGCCGGCGGCTGATTCATTTCCGCTTTCGGGATTTGCCCATGGCGCCGCGGGCATTGCCTATGCTCTGGTCCGCCTTTTCCAGTACACCGGACAGGAAGAGTTTCGTGATGCCGCTATTGAAGGGTTTGCTTTTGAACGAACGCTTTATATTCCTGAGCTTCAAACCTGGTTTGATCCTCGCTGCAACCTTCCGCTGAACAAAGCCTCATGGTGCGAAGGTGCGCCGGGAGTGGCGCTTGGAATTTTAGGCAGCATGATCGCCATTGATTCCCATGCATTACGCCATGACCTGGAACAGGCACTCAGTATTACGCGTATGCTTCCTGAAGGTCCGGTTGACCATCTTTGCTGCGGCAATTTTGGCCGGGTTGAGATTATGAATATTGCCGGGAGCGTGTTGGGCCGGTTACAGCTCACGGACCACGCTCGTCATTTAGCCACGCAGCTGTTGGCGCGCGCAGCCACTTCAGGCTTTCGTTTTCAACCGCCGGACCATCAAGCGGTCTCGTCCGGCACGTCTGAAAATGATCCATCTTTATTTCTTGGGCTTGCCGGAGTTGGTTATACCTTGCTTCGTTTGAATTATCCCGGTCTTCTTCCCTCAGTTTTGCTGCTGGAAACAATTATTTAAAATTCCATTTTGGGAATTTTTGCACTGCTTGTCCCATCTATTGTCCGTGGCTGGAATGCAGCGTCCAGTGATGGACAGAAAAATCTCATCTAAATGCGATTAACGCTGCGAATTCAATGAAATGGATTGGCAATACGTTTGCACACTCGAGAGTTGGATGGTGTGCGGCGGTTGCGTGGGCAGAATCCAGGTTAGAAAAGCAGCCGAGCCGGTCTTTGAAAAATGCCGTAACTGATATTTTGCAGCGGCGTTAAACAGCCTCTTCGCCACAAATGAATGAGAGGGATCATGGGTGCCACAGGCTTTTCTTGCGATCAGGAATCTTTGTTCATGGGATTGTCGATACTGCTTCGGGGGATTTCATACCCCAACCAAGCCGAGGAAACTATTTCCTCCTCATTTGAGTCGGCAGCCAAAGGACTGGGAGCTGGGCGCGGCGGATTGTTTCTAATTCGGCACAATCCGGCTGCTACCCGTTTGGAAGCGCTGTGCCACTATGAAATGAGTCCGCAAGAGATACGCGCGATTGAGTGTGGGACTGATCTTGAAGATACAGCTACAAGCCGGATCTGCAAAATTTTTAGCGAATGGTGCACCCAGGGAAAGTTTTCTTCACAGACCAGGCCGATCGAAAGAATATCTCCAAACCTGTGCATCTTGTGCATCCCAATTATTGATCCGGTGCTTGATGCACCGACGGCCGTTCTGTACTTTGAAAAAGAAACTGAGAGCAATCCTGAGTTTGAAGCGGTGGCAGGAGAGTGGATTACTCCTTACGCGCTGGCGCTGGCACAAATCCTGAACCTGGGGAAGTTCCTGCCGTCACAAACTGAAGTTGAAGCGGAAGCAAGATCCATCGATATCAAAACGCCGGAAAATGCTCCGGAGTTGATCGGCGTATCAGTGCAGACGCAAGCCTTGCGGCAGGAGCTGCATGAAATTTATATTCCAGCGGCAAGCGCCCCAGACCCGGATCCCATTCTGATCCTTGGCGAGAAGGGAACCGGCAAGGACCTGGTAACCCGCTACATTTATGCTTATAGCGCCCGCCGCAACCGTCCTTATGTGGCGGTGAATTGTGCGGAGATTACGGACGAATTGGCCACTGCGCGGTTCTTTGGTCACAAAAAAGGGTCTTTCACTGGATCTCTGGCCAATGAACCTGGCTTGTTCCGTGCCGCCGACCACGGCGTACTTTTTCTGGATGAGATTGGCGACCTTTCTCTCAAGGCACAGGGAACCTTGCTTCGCGTGTTGGAGAATCGTACCGTTGTTCCACTTGGTGAAACTCGCGAGCAAAGGATTGATGTTCAGGTGATTTTGGGTACGAACTGTGACCCGGACCGCGCGGTTGCTGAAGGCCGGATGCGCCCGGATCTTCTGGATCGTTTCCGCACCCAGGCGATCCGTCTGGCGCCGTTGCGTGAGCGCCCATGGGACATTCCAGCGCTGGTCCGTCATTTCATTGCTTACAACGAAAAGCGCACGCAGAAAAAAATCTTAAGTCTGCATGCTGATGTGCTCAAAATGCTGGTTGGCTATTCCTGGCCAGGCAATGTGCGGGAGTTGGCCCGGATATGCTCACTGCTGGTGACCCATGTGAAGTCTGGCAACCCGCTTGATGCCGCTTTGTTCAGCCGGGTCATCCCAAACATTGCAAAAGAAGAATGGAATCCCAAGGCCGGCGCTCTAATGGTAGGGAACGTTTCTATGCGCGAGGCCCTGGAAACTTTCGGGCGCGAACTTATCCTTGCCCGCTTGCGGCAGCACAACTGGAACATCAAATCGGCACGGGAGAGTCTTGGTCTGCCCAAGACAACGTTCCATCGCTATACCCGTGCTCTGGGAATTGCCGGCTCTCTGCGCGACGAACTGGCAGGAATTGAGCCGTTCCCGTATCAATCCAAGCACTCCATGGGAGCAGGTATACCCGCACTGAGTTAAGCAATGAAATGAATCTGGTTTGCTTCGCGATGGTGAGATTTGTGAGTCAATGCAAATGTGAATACTCCGCGTGTCGCGGATAAAGGAGTAAGTCATGACAGAACCGTGGTTTGATCCAATTCGATATTCATGGGTTACAGGCGCAACCTTTGGCGGCATTGCTTTGGTGCTGGGAGCGTTGGCTGCATGGTACGTCCCCAGAGGCCAAGCCAAGGGATTTATTGTTAGTGCATGGGTAAGCCTGTGGGCAGTTGCAATCATTTTACTGATTACAGGACTGGTGGCATTCCACGATCAGCAGCCTTGGGGCGTGTGGTATGGCCTTCTGCTACCAGGCGTGGTTGGCACTGCGGTACTCGGAGGCAATCTCCTGATCATCCTCAAGAGATACCGTGAAGCAGAGCAACACCGTTTCCCACA
>Ga0068853_100003716_pt1 | contig 11716 bp, 13 predicted proteins | sample KBSCornC32_FD_65655 | JGI IMG/M metagenome (GOLD analysis project Ga0068853, IMG submission 65655) | Corn rhizosphere microbial communities from Kellogg Biological Station, Michigan, USA - KBS Corn C3-2 | ecosystem: Host-associated > Plants > Roots > Rhizosphere > Soil ... | reverse complement strand
CAACGGATCGGATATCGCCCCGAACCTGACCTGGGGCACCAGCCCCGAAGACGTCGTGCCGATCACCGGCGCGGTGCCCGATCCGATGAGCTTTGCCGATCCGGCCAAGCAACTCGCAGCGCAGAAGTCACTTGACTATATGGGCCTGCAGCCGGGCATGCGGATGCAGGATGTGCCCGTCGAGCATATCTTCATCGGCTCCTGCACCAACAGCCGGATCGAGGATCTGCGCGCCGCGGCCGATGTGGTGAAGGGCCGCAAGGTTGCCGACGGCATCCGTCAGGCGCTGATCGTGCCGGGCTCCGGTCTCGTGAAGCGTCAGGCCGAGGCCGAGGGGCTCGACCGCATCTTCACCGAAGCGGGTTTCGAATGGCGCGAGCCGGGCTGCTCGATGTGCCTCGCGATGAACCCGGACAAGGTGCCGGCGGGCGAGCGCTGCGCCTCGACCTCCAACCGCAACTTCGTCGGACGGCAAGGGCCGGGCGCACGGACGCATCTCGTCTCGCCCGCGATGGCGGCGGCGGCGGCCGTGACCGGCCATTTCGCCGATGTCCGCGATCTGATGGGGAACCGCTGATGGAGTCGATCAAGACCGTCGAGGGCCGCGCCTATCCGCTCGGCCGCAAGAATGTCGATACCGACGTGATCATCCCGGCGCATTATCTGAAGACGATAACCCGCAGCGGCCTTGGCCGGGGCGCGTTCGAGACGATCAAGGCCGAGCCCGGCAACGTCTTCGATGATCCCGAATATCAGGGATCGCCGATCCTGATCGCCGGCGACAATTTCGGCTGCGGCTCCAGCAGGGAACATGCCGCCTGGGCGCTGGGCGACATGGGCGTCACCGCCGTGATCGCGCCGAGCTTCTCGGACATATTCTCGGGCAATGCATTCAAGAACGGGATTCTCACGGTGGTGCTGCCGCAGGAGGCGGTCGATCGCCTGCTTGAGGTCGCCAAGACCGATCCGGTCGCGATCGACCTGGAACATCAGACGGTGACGACGCCGTTCCAGGACCGCTTCACCTTCGAGATCGATCCGTTCCGCCGCGACTGCCTGTTGAACGGAACGGACGAGATCGGCCTGACGCTTACCGCCGACAGCAAGATCGCCGCTTATGAAGAGAACATCGCCGGCCAGCGGCCCTGGCTTGCCGCATGAGCGCGTTGCAACCTTCGCACAGCATTCTTATCTAGGCCCTGATATGCGGGGAAAGGGACGATATGACCACGTTTGACGATCGCGAGCGGGCCTTCGAGACAAAGTTCGCCCACGATCAGGAGATGGCCTTCCGCATCACGGCGCGCCGCAATCGCCTGATCGGGCACTGGGCGGCGGGTCTGATGGGCCTGAACGCGGCTGAAACCGATGCCTATGCCAAGGCGATCGTGCAGGCCGATTTCGAGGAAATGGGCGACGATGATGTTGTGCGCAAGCTGCTGGGCGATCTCGTTTCGGCCAATGTCGATATCGACGAAGCCCGCATCCGCGGCGCGCTCGATGACAAGACCGTCGAAGCGCGTCGGCAGCTGATCGAGTCGAAATAAGGTCGCTGATTATGCCGATGCAGGCCGAAGAAATTGAGACCATGATCCGTCAGGCGATCCCCGATGCGGCCGTCGAGATCACTGATCTTGCCGGCGACGGTGATCATTATGCCGCGCGGGTCGTATCCGAGAGTTTTCGCGGCCAGTCGCGCGTGGCGCAGCAGCGCCGGGTTTATGAGGCGCTGGGCGGCCGCATGGGCGGCGTGCTCCACGCACTTCAGTTGACAACCGGCGTGCCGGATTGAGGAGTTAGTTATGTCCGACGAAGTCCACGCCCGTATCGACGCAGCCGTGAAGGGAGCCGACGTGGTCCTGTTCATGAAGGGCACCCCGCTTTTCCCGCAGTGCGGCTTTTCCAGCCGCGCGATCGCGATCCTCGATCATCTCGGCGTCGAATATGCGACCGTCGACGTGCTGCAGGATCAGGGCGTCCGTCAGGGCATCAAGAGCTATTCGGACTGGCCGACCATTCCGCAGCTCTATGTGAAGGGCGAGTTCATCGGCGGATCGGACATCATGATGGAGATGTATGAGACGGGCGAACTGGCCGATCTGATATCCGACAAGGGTATCCATACCACAGCTTGAAAATCCCCCCAAACCCGTTCAGGCTCAGGGCGAACGGCGCATAATTCGTTAAAGGGAAAGTCCGGGAGGCGGCGGCTCAGAAACAGGGCTTCTGAGCCGCCGCCGGGGCGGAACAAGGGAACGCTCATATCTCTGCACGGCGCGTGCCAGTTTGCGGACCCCAACGATTCTCGCCGGATTCAATGGTTTCGCCCGCGTTAGCCATTTTTGTGACTGTAAAAACCGCCGACAGCCTTCACATCGTCTCGCCGCGATGCCACATCGCGTGACATGACCGAGAAGCCCCAGCGTCCCGACAAGCTCCAGACCCTGCACCCGCTGGTGCGCCGCGTGCTGGCCGACAATCCGTCACCCTTCACTTATTGGGGCACCCAGACCTACATCGTCGGCAACGAGCGTGGCGTGGCGGTGATCGATCCCGGCCCCGATCTGGAACCCCATGTCGATGCCATTGTGGAGGCGCTGGGTGATACGCCCGTGCTCGCGCTCGTCTGCACCCACACCCACCGGGACCACAGCCCGGCGACGAGACCGCTCAAGGCCCGCACAGGTGCTCCGATCATAGGCTGCGCGCCGCTCGCGCTGGACGACAACGGCCCTCGCGCCGATGCCGCCTTTGACACCGATTATGTACCGGACCGCATCCTTGCCGACGGCGAGAGGATCAGCGGCGAAGGCTGGACGCTCGAAGCGGTCGCCACGCCCGGCCACACCAGCAACCATCTCTGCTTCGCGCTGCTCGAAGCCGACGCGCTTTTCACCGGCGATCATGTGATGGGCTGGTCGACGACGGTGATCGCCCCGCCCGATGGCGATATGGCGGATTACATGCAGAGCCTCGACAAGCTCTTCAATCGTACCGATTCCATCTACTATCCCGCCCATGGCGATCCGGTCGAGCAGCCCCAGCGCTTCGTCCGTGGTCTCGCCGGGCATCGCAAGCAGCGCGAGGGCCAGATCCTCCGCCTGCTCGATGCGGGCGAGGGCGCGATCCCGAAGATGGTCGAAAAAATGTATGTCGGCGTCGATCCGCGCCTGTATCCCGCCGCCGGCCGGTCGGTTCTCGCGCATCTGATCGATCTGGAGGCGAGAGGCCTCGTCATCTGTGCCGGAGATGACTGGCGCAAGGCCGCCTGACACCCTACATAAACGCCCATGAACATCGCCACCCAGAGCCTGGCCGGGCTTGACCTCAAGGCCGAGATCGACCGCCTCCGCAAGGAGCGCAATGCGGTCATCCTCGCCCATTATTATCAGGCGCCGGAAATTCAGGACCTTGCCGATTTCGTCGGCGACAGCCTCGATCTTTCGCGCAAGGCGGCGGCGACCGATGCCGACGTCATCGCCTTCTGCGGTGTCAGGTTCATGGCGGAGGTGGCGAAGATCCTGTCACCCCAGAAGACCGTGATCCTGCCCGACATGGATGCCGGCTGCTCGCTCGAGGACAGCTGCCCGCCCGAGCAGTTCCGCAAGTTCCGCGAGGCGCACCCGGATCATATCGCGCTCACCTACATAAACTGCTCCGCGGCGGTGAAGGCGCTCAGTGACGTCATCGTTACCAGCTCGTCGGCAGAGACGATCCTCAGTCAGTTCCCGATGGATCAGAAGATCATCTTCGGTCCCGACAAGAATCTCGGCGCCTATTTCAACCGCAAGACCGGCCGCGACATGCTCCTGTGGCCCGGCGCCTGCATCGTCCACGAGGCTTTCAGCGAGACCGAGTTGCTGAAGCTGAAGGCACAATATCCCGAGGCGCCCATCGCAGCGCACCCGGAATGCCCCCCCTTCATCCTCGATCATGCCGATCATGTCGGCTCGACCCGGGCGATCCTCGAATTCTCGCTGGCGAGCCCCGCCGAGACGATCATCGTCGCGACCGAGCCGCACATCATCCATCAGATGGAAAAGGCGGCGCCGCACAAGCATTTCATCGGGGCGCCGGGGGCGGACGGCAACTGCAACTGCAACATGTGCCCCTATATGGCGCTCAACACGCTGGAGAAGCTCTACATCTCGCTGCGCGATCTGCAGCCACGCATCGAACTCGGCGAGGAACTCCGCCTTGCCGCCAAGAAGCCGCTCGACCGCATGCTCGAGATGGCGTCGAACACGGTCGGCAAGGGCGATGTCGGCAGGCCGAAGCTTTCGGGCGACTAGGAAATATACATTCATAGTGCATTGTTCCCCAGCTTTCGCTGGGGAACGAGCGCTCGGGTGATTGACCTGACGCGCCTTTCCGGCTGAACTGCTTTCCTCGGGGGAGAGCGGGCCATGCTGGAAATCGTCCAGCTCATTATCATTGGCATATTTCTGGCGGGGCTGGGTGCGATGATCGTGTCGCGCATCCGACAGCGCTGGCTCCTCCCCGCGATCCTGCTGTGGCTGTTTGCTCCGGCCATTCCGATGGCGCTGGTTCTCGCTCTGGGGACATTGGGTTCGCCCGCGCCGGGCAGCGGCACCTATAATCTTGCGTTCGGCGTGATGCTGATCGGTGCGATCATCCTGGTGCCCTGGATCATCGTTACCGGCATCGGCGTCGCGATCGGGCTGAAGCTGCGGCGGCGCCACCCGCCCGAGCCGCTCGCTCCTCCTCCGGTCAGCCGGCCGGAGGCGCCCATGATGGCGCCGTCACCGCCATCCGTTGCGCCGCCGTCATCCCCGCCGCCAAGCCGTGCGGCGGCGGATGGACCGACACCGCACTTCTCCCAGACCTCGCCGGATGGGTCGATCCGTGTCGATATCGAACCGGTCGAATGGGCAAACAGCCAGTTCGTCCATACGCCGCGCGTGATCGAGACGGCTCGCAACCTCGTCCTGTGCGATCTGCTGGGCACTGACTGGGAAGCGAACACGGCTTTCCCGCGCGATCGCTATGTCTGGCTGGGCCTCAGGCGCTTCCGCACCCGCGGCTATCTCTTCGCGGATTTCGACCTCGACGCGAATCGTTACCGTATCGCGCTCGGCTCGCTGGAGACCCCCGACGAGGAAGGCCCGCTCGGCGATATTTCGGACCGGCTTGAGGCATGGTGGCAGCGCGCCACCGCCATCGCCCCCGTCGAGCTTACCAAGGAAGGGCCCAATCCTCCGACGCCCGGCCCGTTCGCTGCCTGGCGCACTGCGCTCGTGATCCTCATCGGGACGATCGCGGCGATCGCCGGGCTTAGCTGGTGGTCGGTCACCTACAATGTCGACGTGCCGGATGTGCCGGTCATCGCCCATATCCCGCGCATGCCGCGCTAGGACGTCCCGGTTCGGGGCCTGACTATCCGAGGGATCTGACGAAGAAGATGATCGTCACCGAAATCGATAGTCCGATCGTCAGCCCGCGCACGATCCCGGGATCGAGCCGTTTCCCAACCACGGCGCCGACATAGCCCCCAATCACGGCAGTCACCGCCATGATGACGGTCTCGCGCCACCAGATTGCGCCCGCTATGATGAAGGTCAGCGCGGCAATGGCGTTTGACGCCGTCACCATTAGCATGCGCGTGGGATTGAGCGTCTTGATGTCGGCATCGGCCAGCAGGCTCCAGACCGCGAGCATCATCAGCCCGACCGCGCCTCCGAAAAAGCCGGAATAGATGCCAAGCAGCAGCTGCAGCGCCAACACCGGCTTCGGTCCGATGCTGACATGCCCATGCAACCAGGGCGCGAGCCGGGGCGCGAAGATCATGGTCAGCGTTGCGGTCAGCAGCAGCCAGGGCAGCATATAGTCGAACGCCGAAGACGGCGTCCAGAGCAGCAGCAGGCTCCCGATCAGCCCGCCCGCCAGCATCACCGCCAGCATGACCTTGATCGAAACCCCGCCGATCGGCCGCAGCCCGGCACGATATACCCAGGCGCTGGCCGCCCCGCCCGGATAGAGTGCCACCGTACTGGAAGCATTCGCGTTCACCGAAGGCAGGCCGGCTGCGATCATCGCCGGTAGCGTCACGAACGATCCGCCGCCTGCCAGTGCATTCATCGTCCCGCCAAGTAATCCGGCGCCCGCAAGCAGGATGAAGTTTTCAATAGTCATGCTTTCGTGCCTGCGCCGTTGAACTTTATCACAAATGTTTCAGGCGTGTCGCCGATGACGTCGCCCTGCTGGGGCGTATATATTTCGTCAAGAAAAGGAAGCTGAAGAAAGGACGCCACCAATTGCCACTCCAAGCGTTGTGTGCGCAAATGCACACAAGTTTGGGGGATGAGATGGCACAGCATTTTGCTAATCCACTCGAAGCTCTTTGTGAGAATCTGGAACGTTATGAGTATCTTGAGCCAAAGGCGCGCGCGGCCTTGGAGCATGTGCGGTTCGAATTCCGCGTGTTGCCCGTCGCGGCGGCGGCGGTGACGGACGGCACGGCGGTTTCGACCTGCTCCCTATTGCTCTCCGGAATGGTCTATCGCAGCAAGACCGTGAGCAACGGAGAACGCCAGATCCTGGCGGTGCACGTGCCGGGGGAACTGTTCGATCTCCAGAATCTGCTGATAGACATCGCCGACCATGATGTCCGGATGCTCACCGAAGCGAAACTTGCGATATTTTCGCGCAAGGCGCTGATCGATATCGCCTTCCAGTTTCCCTCGATCGGCATCGCGCTGTGGCGCGAATCTCTCATCGAACAGTCCATCTACCGCGAATGGCTGACCAATATCGGACGGCGGGATGCGCTCGCCCGCGTCGCACATCTGATCTGTGAATTCTGCTGCAGGCTCGAACATACGCAATATGGGATCGGGCACGGGTTCGAGCTTCCGATGAGCCAGGAGCAGATCGGGGACTGCGTCGGGCTCACCAGCGTGCACGTCAATCGTATGCTGAAGCGCCTCGAAACCATGCATCTCATCGCCAGGACGAGGCGGTCGATCCAGATTGCTGACTGGCACGCCTTACAGGATGTCGGTGATTTTTCGCCAGATTATCTGCACCACAGCATGTTGAAAGCGGCCTGACCGACGCTGACGTCCGCTGGCGCGCATTTTCGATTTTCCTACAGGCCATCATTCATGCCATGCCGTCTCCACTGTCGTAGGGGGAGGCGTCATGAGCCGCAGTTGCACTTCCTGTAGCCCAAGCCGTCACGTCCCCGACCAACTGGCCCGAAAGGGCATAAGAGCAACCCTAACCCTCCTAAACCTGAAGGGCCGAGTTTGAACGCATGACCGATTTTCGCCTGCCCGGTTTCGACCTGGACGCTTTCGTCGCCACGACCCTCGCCGAGGATCTGGGCAGCGAAGGCGACATAACGTCTGCCGCCGTCATTCCGGCCGAAGCGCGTTTTCGCGGAGTGATGGACAGCCGAGATGCTGTCGTCGTCGCCGGCCTGCCGATTGCCAAGGCGTTTTTCCGCGCCCTCGACCCCGACGCCGAGGTCGAAATCCTGGTGGAGGAAGGCGCGCGCGCCTCCGTCGGTGCCGATCTGCTCCGGGTTCGCGGCAAGGCGCGCGCATTGCTGACGGCCGAGCGATCCGCGCTCAATACCGTCCAGCATCTCTCAGGCATCGCCACCATGACGCGCCAATATGTCGATGCGATCAGGGGCACCGGCGCCATTCTGCTCGATACGCGCAAGACCATCCCCGGCCTGCGGCTGCTCGAAAAATATGCCACCCGCATGGGCGGAGGGACCAATCATCGCATCGGGCTGTGGGATGCCGCGATGATCAAGGATAATCATATCGCCGTGGCTGGCGGCATCGACGAAGCCGTGCGCCGCGCCGTCGCCGCCGGCATCTCCCGGATCATCGTGGAGTGCGACCGCGTCGATCAAATCGAGCCGGCGCTGACGGCGGGTGCCACGCATCTGCTGCTCGACAATATGGATCCGGCCACGCTGCGTGGGGCGGTGACGCTCGTCGGTGGCCGCGTGCCGACCGAGGCGTCGGGCGGCGTCCGCCTCGATACCATCCGCGCTATCGCCGAGACAGGCGTCACCTATATCTCGGTCGGCAGGCTCACCCAGTCCGCGCCGGCCGTCGACATCGGTCTCGATTTCGAATCGCTGTGAAGCCGGCGCTGGCTCTACTCCTGCTCGCGGCCGTTTCTGCGGCGGCTGGCGCGCAGGCCATCTCTTGCCGGGTGCCCGACCGTCTCCCGGCGTCACCCCCGCCAGACGGGCAAGCCCGTCTGCTGCCAATCGGCGGCTATACGCTGGCGCTCAGCTGGTCCCCCGAATATTGCCGCTTCCGCCAGCAGAGCAGCGAGGACCGCTTCCAGTGCGGTGGTCCGGCCAGCCGTTTCGGTTTCGTGCTGCACGGCCTCTGGCCCGATGGGCGCGGCGATCTCTGGCCGCAATATTGCCGCAAGGGGGTTGCCGTGCCCGAACCGGTGCTGCGCGAAACGCTCTGCGTCATGCCGTCGGTCGAGCTTCAACAGCATGAATGGGCGAAGCACGGCGTCTGCGCCTTCCGTATGCCGGACGCCTATTTCCGTGCCTCCCGAGCGCTTTACGCCGCCGTCCGCTATCCCGACATGGACGCACTTTCCCGCAACCGCGATCTGCGCGTCGCGAGCTTTGCCGCTGCGTTCGCTGCGCGAAATCCGGGGTTGCGGCCCGGCATGATGCGGGTGAGCATCGACACGAAGGGCTGGCTGGAGGAAGTGCTCGTCTGCCTCGATACCCGTTTCCGGCCGACAGCGTGCCGGCAGGATCGCGCGGATCAGGACCGGCGGCCGCTCAGGATCTGGCGCGGGGGACGATGACTTCGCCCTCGATCGTCGCGGTGGCGGGATGATGCTTGTCGAGATGGCGCTTGATGATCCGCAGGTTGCGGCTGTTCGACTTGAAGAAGAAGTCCGGGATGGCGCCGATGAAGGGAATCGCGCCCAGCAGCGCATCGAATCCGATATTCCCGCCCATCCGCACGAATTGCCATTTGGAAAGCCCGAGGTTGCGTGCTTCCCAAAGTATGTACGCCCCCAGCACCGCGCCTACCGCGCTGCCCGCCACCGGAATCAGGTCAAGCAGCACGTCCAGGCCGAACCGCTTGTTCGTGCCGGGAATGACGAAGGCGCGCTCGAGGATTTTCTCCATCGCTTCAATGCGCTGCCGCACCGACGCGGGATCGTTGCCCATACCGGGAAGGCCATCGGCGACGCGGGCGAACTGTTCGGCTGAAATGGGCATCTCGGTCTCGCTCCGCCTATCTGGGTTCTTCGATCAGGTGATTCAACGGATGAACGCCCCGATTGTTCGCGACAAATCCGGTAACTCTGGTTCCGACGAGCGACCAGCGCAGCGGCTGGGCAATCGGAATATAGGGCACGAGTTCCGCAAGGCGCAGGTCCGCGTCCGCGATCCGCGCTGCCCGCTCGATCGGGTGCGACGCTGAACGGGCAAGATCCAGCGCGCTGTCGGCCGCTTCGCTGCACACCGGATTATAGGGGCAGGTGAAGTGCCGCAGATACCAGGTTGCCGTCTGCGCCGGGGCGACTTCGTCCACCAGCCGGAGATCGGCATCCTCGCGCATGCCGACCCGCTCCGCACGCACGCCGATTGCCGCCCAGTCCGATTTCAGCATGGCGAAGAGCAGCTTGTGCCCCGGTCCATCCGGCAGCGCGACGCGGACCGTGGCGGTCTCGCCGGGGTGCGCCAGCTGCCAGACGCGGACAATGCTGGCCGCCGCTGTACGGCGTTCGGACAAGGCGCGGCCAGTCCAGCCTGCCTGGGTCGGCTGCGGCAATTCCGTCGTTCCAGCCGCGACGAGGCTGGTCGCGGCTTGCCAGCCCGGCGCGTTGAAAGCGGCGACGATGCGATCGCGATCGACCGCCATGGCCAGCGCCCGTCGATTCTCACTGATCCCGGCAAAGCCCTCGCGCTCCACGGCGGCGAGGCCGAACAATCCCGTGACCGGATCCATCCGCAAGTCGCGCGGCCTCGGATTGGCGGCGTGCGCAATGGCGAGCGTGCCGACATTCCCGTCGAGTACGACGTCCGCCCCGCCTGCCATGAAACGGGCCACGGCGATCGCGGCGCGATCGTGACGCAGATAGATTGATCGGCGGCGCAGTTCGTCCTTGCCGATGGCATCGGCCGCATCTGCCGGCGGGAGCGGCTGCAGCATCACATGCCTTGTGGTCTGTTCTGCGATTACGAGCGGCCCGGTGTTGAGCTTGCGCTCGATGATCGCCAGATCGGGTTGTGCCAGCAGGTCGAGCAGGTTGGGGCGCGGCGCGATCAGCCGCAGCTCGACTACCTGCGGCGTCACCGCGACGATCTCGTCGATCGCGCCGAGGATAGGTTTCAGGCGGTTCTCGCTCCGCTTGGCGATCACCGTGCGCAGCCGACGTGCCACCATTTCGGCATCGAGCCCCTCAATGTCATCAAGACGGAAGGTGTAGAAAAGGCCGTCCTCCGAAATCGCCCAGCGGATCGCGAGCCCCGGTTCGATCTGGCCCGAGGCGTCGTAGCGCACCAGCCCTTGCGCAACCGCGCTGACCAGCGCGGCGTCGGGCGCGCCGAGCGGCCCCGCATTCGGATCAGTGAGAGTCAGGTGATCGCCGATCACGCTTACCGCAAGCGGACTATCGTCCTGGTTGCGGCCGCATGCGGTTGTCAGCAGCATCAGCATGATCGCAAGGGCAGGAGGATGAAGCCGCATCATCGAGTCTTCAGATGGAAGGTGCGGCTCGGGTGTATGTTCGCGACATTGTCCCGCCAACCCCCAATGCGCGGCCCCACCACATTGCGGCTGACATAGAAATAGAGCGGGAGGATCGGCATATCGTTCAGCAGAAGCGCCTCCGCGTCTGACATCGCCTGTCGACGCGCCGCCGGATCGGCGATGCGCGAGGCTCTGTCGAGCGCGGCATCATAAGCGGGATTGGCATAGCCGGAATAGTTGATGGCGCCGGCGTCTGCGCGATGCACCGACAGGAAATTCTCCGGCGCTGAAAGGTCGGCGATCCAGCCGGACCGGGCGAGCGCGAAATCGCGGCGGCGAAGGCTCGCGAAATGCAGTGCCGCCTCGCTGTTATGCGGATGCGCCTCAATACCAAGCGGACGCCACATTGAAGCAAGCGCCACGGCGACCCGGCGATGATCGCTGTCGCTGTTGAACGACAGATCGAAGCTGAGCGTCCGCTTGCCCGGCCCATAACCGGCCTGGCCCAGCAGTACGCGTGCCGCCGTCAGCCGCCGCTGCCTGTTCCAGTCGGCCCATTCGGGTCTCCAGCCGCTGTCCGGCAGCAGGCTCCAGGCCGGTTGGTTGCCAAGCCCCAGCAACGGCCCCGCGATCCACCGTCGTTCCACCGCCATGCTGAGCGCCCGGCGGACCCGGACATCATCGAACGGCGGGCGCCGCAGGTTGAAGGCATAATAATAGGTGCCGCGATAGGGCGCGATATGGACGCCGCCGGGCAACCGCGCGCGTAGCCAGGCAAGCCGGCTGGCCGGAAAGTCGCTGGCGATGTCGGCACTGCCCGAAACCAGCATGCGCAGCGCGGTGAGCCTGTCGGTCACCGGTCGCCAGACGATCTGACGTACCGGCGGAGCATGCTGATACCAGCCGGGATTGGCCATGAGTGTCAGCCGGTCGTTGAGCGTCCAGCCCGTCAGCCGATAAGGTCCGGACGTGACGAGCGGCCGCTCCGCAGTCCA
>Ga0068853_100003712_pt1 | contig 11725 bp, 10 predicted proteins | sample KBSCornC32_FD_65655 | JGI IMG/M metagenome (GOLD analysis project Ga0068853, IMG submission 65655) | Corn rhizosphere microbial communities from Kellogg Biological Station, Michigan, USA - KBS Corn C3-2 | ecosystem: Host-associated > Plants > Roots > Rhizosphere > Soil ... | reverse complement strand
CGTGTCGGCGAATGCTCTGGTAGCGGGGTGCTGGATCGATTCAGCACCCTTGCCGCTGCCGTACCCGGCCGTCGACCTGCTGGTGTTCGCCGACGGCTCGCTGTGGCTCGCCGGCCCGGAGGTGAGCGTCAGGTCGGGGCCGTTGCCGCCGGGCGGCCTGGTCGGCCTGCGCCTCCGACCTGGAGCGTGCCGGTCGCTCGGGCTTGCCGCCGACGAGGTTCCGTTGGGCGGCATGCCTTTCGGCCAGGTCGCGCCGGGCTCCGCGCAGTCCCGCATGAGGTCGGCGGTCGCCTTCCTCGGCCAGTTCTCCGTCAGTGACAACGACTTTGCCGTGCAGCGGGCCGTGCGGATGCTGCATGACGATCCGGCGACCCGGATCGACGACCTGGCCACAGCGGTCGGCCTGTCGGAGCGGCAGCTACGACGGCGGTTCTCGGTCGCCGTCGGCCTGCGCCCCAAGGCATACGGGCGAGTCGTCCGCCTGCACGCCGCACTGAAGCGGGCCGCGGCCAGCGCGAAGCCGTCGTGGGCGGACATCGCGCAGCAGTGCGGCTTCTACGACCAGCCACACCTGATCGCCGAGTTCCGGGCCGCGACCGGCCAGTCGCCGACCGCGTTGCACGGCCGTTTTCTCCAATCCCGATCGGCCTGACGCAGCCAGACTTCACGGCATGTTCGTCCGAAGTCACGCCCTCGTCGACGAGGTGCTCACCACGCACAACGTGTTCTCGTCCGACGAGATCCGGTACAGCGCAAGCGAAGTCCCGCACCGGGACAACCCGGTGCTGCACAGTATGTCGGCCATGGACCCGCCCCGGCACCACGAGTTGCGGCGCATGGTCAGCCGCGCCTTCACGCCCCGCACCGTCGACGCCCTGACCCCGGCCATCGAGGCCCGCGCCGCCCACCTGCTCGACCGGCTGACGCCGGCGTCCGACTTCATCACCGGGTTCGCCCACCCGCTGCCGATCGCCACACTGGCCGCCCTGCTCGGCGTGAGCGACCAGGCCGACTTCGTGCGCTGGACCGACGCGATCACCACGTTCTTCGGCCAGCCCGAGGCCCGGCCTGCCTTCGAGCAAGCCGTCGCTGAGCTGCGGGAATACCTGCGCACCGTGCCGGCGACCGACGGTGTCGTCGCCGGGCTGCGGGAAAGCGGCCTCACCGCCGACGAGATCGTCAACCTCGCCGGACTGCTGCTGGTCAACGGGCACGAGACGACCAAGACGCTGCTGGTCAACATGGTGCTGTGTCTGACCGAGAACCCGTCGGCGCTGGCCGCGCTGCGCGAGAATCCCGCGCTCGTACCGTCCACGATCGAGGAAGTGCTCCGCCTAATGCCGCCGGCCGGTGGCACCGACCGCTTCAGCACACGCGCCGGCACGCTCGGCGGCGAGATTTTCGAGAAAGGCCAACGAATCGTCGTCTCCATGGCCGCCGCCAACCGCGATCCGGCGGTGTTCGCCGAGCCTAATGGGTTCGACGCCGGCCGCTCCCCCAACCCGCACCTGTCCTTCGGCCACGGCATCCACTTCTGCCTCGGCGCGCACCTGGCCCGCCGCCAGGCCGCCGTCGCATTGACGGCCATGGTGGCCCGGATTCCCGGCGCCTGGACCGTGCAAGACCTGGTAACCAGGGAAAGTCCGGTGGGGACGGACGTGCTCGCGCTGCGTCTGGTGTGGTCCGCTGAGCGCGACTCGGCGGTGCACACCTAGGATCATCGCCATGGCCAGGTACTTCGACGTGCATCCGGCGAACCCGCAGAAGCGGTCCATCGGCCAGGTGATCGACATTCTGCGCGAGGACGGGCTGATCGCCTACCCCACGGACTCGTGCTTCGCGCTCGGCTGCCAGCTGGGCAACCGCGAGGGCCTCGACCGCATCCGGTCCATCCGCCACCTCGACGACCGGCACCACTTCACCCTGGTCTGCCGCGACTTCGCGCAGCTCGGGCAGCTGGTGATCGTGGACAACGCGGTGTTCCGGGCGATCAAGGCCAGCACGCCGGGCAGCTACACGTTCATCCTGCCGGCGACCAAGGAGGTGCCGCGCCGGCTGATGCACCCCAAGAAGAAGACGGTCGGCGTGCGCATCCCGGACCACGTCGTCACCCAGACCCTGCTGGCCGAGCTGGGCGAGCCGCTGGTGTCCAGCACGCTGCTGCTGCCCGACCAGGAGGAGCCGCTGACCCAGGGCTGGGAGATCAAGGAGCTGCTCGACCACACGGTCGACGCGGTGATCGACTCCGGCGACTGCGGCACCGAGCCGACCACCGTGATCGACTTCTCGGACGGCACGCCGGAGATCGTGCGCTACGGCGCAGGCGACCCGACCCGGTTCGAGTAGACCCGCCGCAGACCGGCCCGCACCGCCACGACTCCCGGCCGCTGGCGGGTGCCTTCCCGGGCGCACGTGTAGATGCGGCGGTGACCCAGCTCGTGCCCCGGTGGCGGGCCGTCGGCCCAGACCAGGTCGGGCAGGATCGCCACCGCGTGGCCGGTCTCGACGAGGCGGATGTGCGTGACGATGTCCGTGGAGTCGAAGGCCACGTCCGGCTCGAAGCCGGCCGACCGGCACAGTGCCCGAGCCCAGCGGCCGCTCTCGGTGTCGGCCGGTTCGAGGATCCAGCGCTGGTCGGCCAGCTGGTCAAGGCCGCGGCCGGCCAGCGACGGCGGCACGGCCAGGCGCATGGCGTCGGGGCCGAGGTCAACCCGGTCGAGCCCCGGCAGCCGGGGCAGCGGGTAGCCGGGGTACTCCTCGGCCAGCACCAGGTCGCAGCCGCCGGCGGTCAGCAGTGACAGCGCCCGGTCGGGCTCCAGTTGGACGGCATCAAGTCTCAGTTTCGGTGCGTCCCGCGCCAGCAACTCCAGCAGTGGTGGCATCAGCGAGAGCATCGCGGTCTGGAACGCGGCCAGCCGGACGACGCCGGTCGGCGCGGTCAAGGATGCCTCGATCTCGGCCTCGGCCTGTTCCAGCCGGTCGAGCACGGCCTCGGCGTGGCCGACCAGGATCAGCGCCTGCGGGGTGAGCCGCACGCCGCGGCCGACCCGCTCCAGCAGCGGCGCGCCGGCCTCCTTCTCCAGCAGCGCGAGCTGCTGCGACACCGCTGAGCTGCTGTAACCGAGCGCGGCCGCGACGGCGGCGAGGGTGCCGCGGGTGTGCAGCTCCTTGAGCAGACGCAGCCGGTGCAGGTCGAGCATGCCGGCAATGGTAAGAGAATATGGACTGTTATCGCCATAAATGTGCGCTTTTCCTTCACGGTCACGGCCCGCAGACTGGAGCCATGACCGTCTACCGACGACCGGAAGCCCGCCGGTGGCGCTGCCCGGCGCCAACGACGAGCCCGTGGGCCTTCCACCGGGGCCTGCCGGGTTATGCGCCGACGCCGCTGATCGACGTGCCGAAGCTGGCGGCCGAGCTGGGTGTGGCCCAGGTGCTGGTGAAGGACGAGTCGGCGCGGCTGGGGCTGCCGGCGTTCAAGGTGCTGGGCGCGGCTTGGGGCATCCGGCATGCGCTGGTCGGCCCCGACGGGCCTGACACCCTCGACGGGCTGCGCGCGTACGTCGCCGGCCGCGGGATCCGGTTGACCACGGCGACCGACGGCAATCATGGGCGCGCGGTGGCACATTTCGCCCGTTTGCTGGGGGTTTCCGCCACCGTGTTCGTGCCGGCGGCCGTCGGGCAGCCGGCCGTGGACGCGATCGTCGGCGAGAGCGCGCAAGTCGTGCGGGTCGACGGCTCGTACGACGAGGCCTGTCGCATCGCCGCGGCGGCCGACGGAATCCTGGTGCAGGACACGGCATGGGCCGGCTACGAAGACATCCCGGCGGCCATCGTCGACGGGTATTCGACGCTGTTCCGGGAGATCGACGTCTCCCCCGCGCTGGTCGCGGTGCCGATGGGCGTCGGATCCCTGGCCCAGGCGGCCGTTCGGCACTATCGCAGCACGCCCGGAGCAGTCTCGCTGCTCGGCGTCGAGCCGACCAGAGCCCCCTGTGTGCTGTCCAGTTTGGACGCCGGTGAGCTGGTCTCGATCGACACCTCGGCCACCGTGATGGCCGGACTGAACTGCGGAACACCTTCCAGCACAGCCTTTCCCGACCTGCTTGCCGGTCTCGACGCCGCCGTCGCGGTGACCGACGAGGACACCGAGCAAGCGGTTGCCGACCTTGCCACCCTCGGCGTCAACTCCGGTCCCTGCGGTGCGGCCACCCTGGCCGGCGTCCGCGCCGCCCGACCCGTTCTGGACATCTCGTCCGACAGCACCATCGTCTTGATCAGCACGGAAGGACGTCACGCATGACCGTCGACGAGTTGCTGAAGCGGTTGGTGGACATCGACTCCGTCAACCCGTCGCTGGTGCCGGGCGCGGCCGGCGAGCGGGAGATCGCCGACTTCGTCGCCTCGTGGGCGCGCGACGCGGGCCTGGCCGTCGAGGTGGTGGAGGCAACCCCGGGCCGCCCCAGTGTGATCGTCCGGACCACGCGCGGCGGTCCCGGCAAGCGGTTGATGCTGTGCGGACACCTGGACACGGTCGGCTTCGGCGACTCCAAGGAGTCCTATGTGGACGGCGATCGGTTGTACGGCCGTGGCGCCTACGACATGAAGGCCGGACTGGCTGCCGCCTTGGTCGCCTGTCGTGACGCCAATGTGGACGCCCTGGCCGGTGAGGTCGTCGTCGCCTGCGTGGCCGACGAGGAGTACGCCAGCCTCGGCGTGCAGGAGGTGCTGACCGTGCTCAGCGCCGACGCCGCGATCGTGTGCGAGCCCACGGAGTCGACCGTTGCCTTGGCGCACAAGGGTTTCGTCTGGACGGAGATCGAGGTCGTCGGCCAGGCCGCGCACGGTTCCCGTCCGCACCTCGGCGTGGACGCGATCATGCGCACCGGCCCGGTGCTGGTCGCCCTCGACCGGCTCAACGACGCGCTGCGCGGTCGCCAGCATCCCCGACTCGGCCCCGGCACCCTGCACGCCTCGCTGATCACCGGCGGCCGCGAGGAATCCACCGTGCCCGACCGATGTGTGCTCACCGTCGAGCGGCGGACCCTGCCCGGCGAGTCCGTGGCCGACGTCGAACGCGATGTCGCCGAGCTGCTGGCCGCCTGCCAGGCCGAGGACACGTCCCTGGTGGCGAACTCCCGGACCACCATGTCCCGCGAGCCGTTCGAGACCGCCGACGACAGCGCCATCGTCGCCGTGTTGGCCGAGGTCAGCGGGGCCGAGATCGCCGGCGTCAGCTACTGGGCCGACTCCGCGTTCATCTCGGCCGCCGGCATCCCGACCGTCCTTTTCGGACCGGCCGGCGACGGCGCCCATGCCGCCGTCGAGTGGGTCAGCATCGCCGACACGATCCGCTGCGCCGAGACGCTCACTGCCACGGCGCTGCGCTTCTGCCGCTGACCTGCGGGGGCGTGCCCGGACAGCAGACAGTGCGGGCGGCAACAGATAGGCTCATGGCATGACGACGGTGCTCGACGGAATCGTGGACGGTGTGCTCGAGGACCTGGCGGCGCGCCAGCGCGAGGTTCCGCTGGCCGAGCTGAAGGCCCGGGTGGCGGACACGCCGCCGGCGCTCGACCCGCTGCCCGGCTTCCGGGCCGACGGTGTGTCGATCATCGCCGAGGTGAAGCGCCGCAGCCCCAGCAAGGGCGCGCTGGCCGACATCCCCGACCCGGCCAAGCTGGCTGCCGAGTACGCCGCCGGCGGCGCCGCCGCGATCAGCGTGCTGACCGAACGCCGCCGCTTCGGTGGCTCGCTGGCCGACCTCGACGCCGTTCGGGCCGAGGTGGCGGTTCCGTTGCTGCGCAAGGACTTCATCGTCACCCCGTACCAGCTGTGGGAGGCTCGCGCGCACGGCGCCGACCTCGCGCTGCTGATGGTCGTCTCGCTGGACGGCGGCCTGCTGGCCGAGCTGCACGGGTTGGCCCGCGAGCTCGGTCTGACGCCGTTGGTCGAGACCCACACCGAAGCCGAGATCGCCCGCGCGGCCGAGATCGGCGCCGAGGTCATCGGCGTCAACGCCCGTGACCTGACCACGCTCCAGATCGACAACTCCGTCTTCGCCGAGCTGTCTCCCCTGATCCCCGCCGGCGCCGTGCGGGTCGCCGAGTCCGGCGTCACCGGCCCCGAGGACGTCGCCGACTACCGCCGCCACGGCGCCGACGTCGTCCTGGTCGGCGAGGCACTGGTGAAGTCCGGCGACCCACGCGAGTCGATCACCAAGTTCCGCGCGGTCTGACCAGGGTCACATCTTCACGAGCAGTCGGTCCCGCGCCGTCTCCAGGTGGCTGATCATCGCCTTGCGGGCCTGCGCGGGCTTGCCGGAGATCAGCGCGTCCACGATCTCGCGGTGCTCGGCCAGCGCGGCGACGCCGGAGGTCTGGTTGTACGTCAACCGGAAGAAGTGCAGATGGCAGTGCGTGCGCTCGAACGCGGCCGCCACCGCCTCGTTGCCGGCGATCTGCAGGATCAACTGGTGCAGCCGCTGGTCGTGGGCGGACAGCGCCTTGTAGTCCTCGTAGCTGTCGTCGTCCGGCGCGACCGGGCAGCTGTCCAGCTCGGCCTGTAGCGCGGCGGCCCACGCGTCGGTCATCACCGACGCCGCCTTGGCCGCGCTCGGCGGCTCCAACAGCAGCCGCAGGCCGTACATGTCCTCGACCTCGTCCTTGGTCAACAGCTCGGTGACCCGGTAGCCGCGCAGCGGCAGGCGCACGACCAGCCCCTCGGACTCCAGCCGCGCCAACGCTTCCCGCACCGGCGTGCCCGACACGTCGAGCTCCCGCGCGACCTCGTCGATGTTGACCCGGTCGCCCGGGGCGATGCCGTCGTTCATGATCAGCGTCCGGATCTGCTCATAGACGCCGTCCGCGAGCACCTGTCGGCCCTTGAGCGCCGACAGCCGCGGACCACCACCATTGGTATTCACCAGCACCACATCCTCCCCGAATAGCGTACCGGATCTGTGGTGGATCATGCACGATCGACGATTACCTCCACCAGTAACGCCTGGCCGGGATCGAGTGTCGGCATCGCCACGCCCGCGTCGACGAGCACCGAACCCGGCGCCCGCACCCAGCCGTCGATCGCCGCCGTGACCCATTCCGGGGCCCTGACCTGGCGAAACGACGGCAGACCGAGGTCGGCTCGGATCCGCAGCCGGTAGTCACGCCCGCGCGACAGACCGGGCAGCCGGACCCGCCACGATTGTCCCGCGGGCGAGGTGGAAATCCGGGCGAGGCTGAACAATCCATGCCCATTAGAAATGACACCGTGGAAAAAAAGTCCGTCGTCGGGCAGTTCGGCCCGCACCACCCGACCCGAATGCAGTAACGGCCGCAGCTCCTTGTACATCGCCGCCCACGCCGTCAGCTTGTCGATCTCCGCAGGTGAGCACGCGGTCAGGTCCTGCTCGATGCCGGCGTGGCCGAACAGCGCGGTGGCCAGCCGGAACGAGTCGTCGGTGCGCCGACCGGTGGTGTGGCTGCCTTCCGGGCCCACGTGCGAGCCGATCAGCTCGGGCGGCAGCAGCTGCCCGGTCCAGCGCTGGATCGACTGCCGCTCAACGGGGTCGTTGCAGTCGGACGCCCACACCCGGTCGGTGCGGGCCAGAATGCCCAGGTCGACCCGGCCGCCGCCGCTGGCGCAGGACTCGATCTCCAGGCCGGGATGCCGGCGCTTGAGCTCGTCGATCAGCCGGTAGAGCGCGAGGGTCTGGTTGTGCACGACCGGCCGGCCGGTGTGGTCCACGGCCTCGTGCAGGTCGCGGTTGTGGTCCCACTTGAGGTAGTCGATGCCGTACTCGGCGACCAGGGAGTCGATCGAGGTCAGCAGGTACGTCCACGCCTCGGGAGCGGTCAGGTCGACGACGTGCTGGTTGCGCGAGGGCGGACCCGGCTCCCCCGGCACGCCCAGCACCCACTCCGGATGCTGCCGGGCCAGGTCGGAGTCGAGGTTGACCATCTCCGGCTCGAACCACAGGCCGAACTGCATACCGAGGCCCTTGACGTGCTCGACGAACGGCGTAAGCCCCTGCGGCCACACGGTTTTGTCGACCTGCCAGTCGCCGAGCCCGGCGGTGTCGTCACGCCGGCCGCGGAACCAGCCGTCGTCCAGCACGACCCGCTCGACGCCGACCTTGGCCGCCGCGTCGGCCAGCGCCAGCAGCCGGTCCAGGTCGTGGTTGAAGTAGACCGCTTCCCACGTGTTGAGAACCAACGGCCGCGGCGAGCGGGGCCGCTTGCGCTGCAGGGCGTGGAACCGGGCGGCCAGGCCGTCCAGCCCTTCATCGGACCAGGCGAAGTACGAGATCGGGGTTTCGTAGCGTTCACCGCCACCAAGTCGGAGTTCGCCCGCCCGCAGCAGCTCCCCGCCGCCCAGCACCGGCGGCGTCTCCGGCAGCTGTTCGACGACGTAGCGCTGATCACCGCTCCACGCCACGTGCAGGGCCCACACCTCGCCATCGCCGAAGGAGAAACCGGGTGCGCCGACCGTCATCAGAAACGGCGAGTCCTGCCCGGGCTTGCCGCGCCGCGACTCCCGGACGTGCGCGCCGTGGCCGAGCCGGGTCCGCTGTGGCGACCGCTCGCGGCACCACTTCCCGGTGAAGTCCAGGATCTCGACGGCCTGGCTCGGCAACGGCAGCAGGATGGAGACGCTGGCGACCTCGTAATCCGCAGAAGCCACCAGCGTTGCTTGTGCCGACAGCACACCGCTGTCGTCCATGGTGTAGCACAAGGTGATGCGCAGGCCGGTGATCTCGTCGGCCAGCACGAGCTCAAGCCGGTTGTCGGCCAGCGAGTGCTCGACCAGCCGCGGCCGTGGCGTAGTGGCGATGCCGCCGCGGTGGCCGACGAGCGCCGGTGTGCCGGCCCAGCCCTCGAACTCCGTGGGCCACACCGAACACCGGCGTGGCACGTCCACGGAGTTGTTGAGCACCGCCGGCTCGCCGACGAAGGCCAGCGCGGCCAGCCCGGACTCGTCCAGCTCGCCGAGGTCGCGACCCCAGTGCACGACCACCGGGACGGGCGTCGCGGCCAGGTCGACCACGAATCCCGTGCCCGCCGCGCGAAGCTGAGCGAACCGGCCCATGCACGTCACCCCCTTGGTTGTGTGAATCAGTTCTGCTTGGTGAGGATGTCCTTGGCCTTCTGCGTCATCTCGGCGAACACGTCGTCGCCGCGGCTGCCGCTGAAGTACGCCTCGAACAGCGGCTCCAGCGTCTGCTGGAGGTCGGCGCCGTTGGCGTACGCCGGCGCGCCGTAGAGCGTGCCGTCCTTGAGCGCCTTGGTGAACACCGACAGGTCGACGCCCTGCTTGGCCACCGCGGCCGCGGCCGAGTCCATCGCCGCCGGGATGGACGGGAAGAACGAGCCGGAGGCGCCGGCCATCGACTGGCACTCCTGCGAGCCCATGTACGAGACCCACTTCCAGGTCAGGTCGGGGTTCTTGGTGCCGGCCCAGATGTTGTTGCCGTTGGAGTTGGACAGCTGCGAGCGCGTCTTGCCGTCCGGGCCGAGCACGGTCGGCGCGATGCCGACCTTGACGCCGGGCAGCTTGGCGAAGGTCGCGGCCTCCCACGAGCCGGCCGTCTCCATGGCGATCTTGTTGGTGCCCATCAGGTCGACGTCGCTGATGGTGGCGGTGCCGCCGCCGGCGCTGAACGAGTTGATCTTCGGCGCGAAGCCGCGGTCGGTCAGCGACTTGATGTACTTCATGGTCTTGGCGAAGTTCGGGTCGTCGTAGTTGAACTTGGTCGGCCACTGCGACTTGTCGCCCTGCCGCCAGCCGGTGGTGGCCAGGAACGAGTTCCAGGTGGTCTGGCCGATGAAGTCCTTGGCCGCCAGCTGGCCCATGCCGTAGGTGGCGACGTGGTTCTTGTCGAAGCCGGCCTCGTCACCACGCTTGCCCGCGGCGTCCACGGTCAGGTGGGCCACCATCTTGTCGAAGGTGCCGCCGTTGTCCGGGTTCCAGTTCAGGTTCTCGACGTCCTTGGCCGTGTAGCCGGCTTTCGTGACGGCGTCGGTGTTGTAGAAGATCGCCGCGGCGGCCCAGTCCAGCGGCAGCGCGTACTGCTTGCCGTCGGTGAACTTCCAGGCGCCGGTGCCGACCGAGAACTTCTTCAGGTCGAAGTCGGTCTTGCTGATCTCGTCGTCCAGCGGCAGCAGCTGGTGCTGCGAGGCGTAGGCCTGGAAGAACTGCACCGAGTTCTGGAACGCGTCCGGCGCGGTGCCGGCGACGAAGCCGGCGGTCAGCTTGGTGAAGTAGTCGTCGACCGCGTACTGCGAGATCTTCACGGTGACACCGGGATTGGCCTTCTCGAACGCGGTCGCGCACGACTGGTAGGCGGCGGCCTGTTTGTCGTCCCAGGTCCACCAGTTGACCGTGCCGGACGCCGAGCCGGAGCCCGAACCGCTGCCGCAGGCCGACAGGGCGACGACGGACGCGGACGCCAGCGCGGCCGCGAGCAGCTTCTTCATCATCAGCTATTCCTCGTTTCGGTGGGACGGCCCGGGCGCAGGATCTCCGCGAACGCGGACAGGGCGATCGCCAGGTCCTCGGCGCCACCTGCCTCGTGTCCGTTGTGCTCCCACAGCCGGAGCTGCTTGGGTCCCCAGTACTCGTGGTAGGCGCCGAAAACCGCTTGCGCCGGCACGACATCGTCGAGCTGGCCGGCTGAGAACCACGCCGGCGCGTGCGCCCGGCGGGCGAAGGCGACGGCGTCGAAGTAGGCCAGCGTCCGCCACACCCGGTCCACGCTGTTCCGGTGAACGGCCAGGTATTTGGTGATCTCCTCGTACGGAAAGGTGCGCACCGTGCGGGTCGACTGCTGGATGTCGGCCAGGAACGGGGCCTGGAAGTGGCCCGCGGCGATGTCCGGCACCAGCCCGGCGGTGGCCAGCGCGATACCCGCGCCCTGGCTGTTGCCGATCACCGCCACCCGCTCCGGGTCGACGAAGTCGAAGTGCCGCACGGTGTCCACCGCCCGCACGGCGTCGGTGTAGACGCGGCGGTAGAAGTAGTCCTCGCGGTTGTCGATGCCCCGGGTGAGAAAACCCGGGTAGGCCGGGCCGCTGCCGACCGGGTCGGGCGTGTCGCCGCCGGCCCAGTCACCGCCCTGCCCGCGGACGTCCATGAACAGGTGGGCGTAGCCGGCCGACGACCACAGGAGGTCTTCCACCGCCGCGCCGCGACCGCTGGAGTAGCCGTGGAACTGCACGACTGCCGGCAGCTTCGCATTGGACTGCCTGGGTTGCTTGGGCAGTCGCAGCCAGGCGCGGATCGGGTGGCCGCCGAAGCCCGGGTACGTCACGTCGAACACCTCGACCGTGACCAGGTGCGTCTCGACCGGCGTGACCGTGACGGCAAGGGGAAACTGCCGGGCCTCGGCCAAGGTCGAGGTCCAGAAGTCGTCGAAGTCCTCGGGCTCCCGATAAGGGCTGCGGTACTCCCAGACGTCTAACACGCCAGTCGCCTTTCCTCGCCGACCGCGAGCGTGAACTCCTCGCGCTTGTCGAGGAACGCGACCTTGACCGTCCGAAGTGGATCGCCGGTGAGCCGCCGGATGCTCAGCGTAGCCAGGGTTCCGTCCCGCCAGGTGATGTCGGCAGCCAGGCCGCCTCGGCAGCGCACGCCGGTCAGCGCACCGCTCGGCCAGCTGGCCGGTAGCGCCGGTAGCACGCGGATCACGTCGTTGTGGCTCTGCACCAGCATTTCCGCGATGCCGGCC
>Ga0068853_100003708_pt1 | contig 11731 bp, 9 predicted proteins | sample KBSCornC32_FD_65655 | JGI IMG/M metagenome (GOLD analysis project Ga0068853, IMG submission 65655) | Corn rhizosphere microbial communities from Kellogg Biological Station, Michigan, USA - KBS Corn C3-2 | ecosystem: Host-associated > Plants > Roots > Rhizosphere > Soil ... | reverse complement strand
GGGGGGGGGGGGGGGGGGGGGGGGGGGGGGGGGGGGGGGGGGGGGGGGGGGGGGGGGGGGGGGGGGGGGGGGGGGGGGGGGGGGGGGGGGGGGGGGGGGGGGGGGGGGGGGGGGGGGGGGCGGGGGGGGGGGGGGGGGGGGGGGGGGGGGGGGGGGTGGGGGGGGGGGGGGGGGGGGGGGCTTGCCCCTCGGGGCAGGAGGCACCATCGTCGTGTCGACCGGAGGAACGGTCGGATCGGGAGGGATGATGGCGAGCACCGGCGGGATGGTCGGATCGGGCGGTGGTCCGGGGTCGGGCGGCGCCGTCGCCGTGGGCTGCGGAATCACGCCGTCGCTGATCGACGACTTCGAGGACGGCGAGGGAAGTATTTGCGCGAGCGACGGTCGAAGTGGACACTGGTTCACCTACGTCGACGGCATGAGCTCCTCGAGCGTCACGCCGCCGCCGTCGGACAGCGTCGCGGCGTCTCCCACGAAGCTGTCCACCCCTCGCGGCGCCAGCCAATACGCCATGCACATCACCGGAAATGATTCGACGTACGCGGGCGTCGGGGTTCTCCTCAACAATCCCGTCATCGGAGAGGTACCCGGGGTCTATGACGCCGGGGCGGCCGGATACACCGGGGTCCACTTCTTCATGAAGAGCAACATGGGCCTCTACTTCGTCATCCAGATCCCCGCGACCATCGCCGTCAAGTACGGCGGGACCTGCGCGACGGAGCCGTGCTCGGGCGCTTCGTACTATCGATCGGCGGTGGCGCTGCCTTCGTCCACGACGTGGACGGAGATGAGCATCCCATTTTCCTCCCTGGGGGGCGGGGTGGCTCCCTTCAGGACCGACCAGCTGTGGGACATCGGCTTTCAACCCGGCACGGCGGGGTCGTTCGATCTCTGGATCGACGATGTCAGCTTCTATTGACGGAAGGGACGTGACGACGATGCGATCTCTCCTCTCTCGTTCGCCTTCTCGGTCCTGGCGGTGGTTCCTCGTCCCGCTGTTCGTGCTGGCCCACGCCCTGACCGTCGGGGCGGGAGGGTGCGGGCGATCCGAGCTCGAGCCTCTCGGGTCGGGGAACGTCGGCTCCGGTGGACGAGGTGGGACCGGGATGTCCGGGTCGGGCGGCACCAGCGCGACCCAGCTTCCCCCGACGCCGGGCCTGCTCCTGTGTGGGTCGACCATCTGCGTGGCCACCGTTCAGCAGTGCTGCCTCGGCCTGGGCTCGGGCGGACTGGACGGGCAGTGTGTGGCGCCGGGAACGGCGTGCCCGGGCGCGACCGTTCAATGCGACGAGCCCGCCGACTGTCCTTCTTCCAAGGTCTGCTGCGCGGGTCTCCTCAGCACGACGAGCGGTGGCAGCGGAGGGCGGGGCGCGTCGACCGGCAGCCTCATCCCGGGGATCAGCCTCGGTAGCCGCTGTGAAGCGCGCGCGTCCTGCTCGGGCGCGGGTCAGCTCATCGTCTGCCGCTCGAACACCGATTGCGGCACCGGCGCGGTCTGCTGCCCCGGGCTCGGCGTGGCCACCTGCCAGACCAGCTGCACGTCCTTCTGAGCCCGCCAGGTCGAAGTCGCGGCGCGGGTTTGGGCGACCAATGCCCTTGACGCCTCGCGGATGGTGGGTACTGTCGCGTGCGCCGGGCGCCACCCAGTAAGTGCCCGAGACATTTCGAAAAGGGGACACATCAACATGGGCAAGATCATCGGGATAGACCTCGGCACCACGAACTCAGTCGTCGCGATCATGGAGGGCAAGGAGCCCAAGGTCATCGCGAACGAGGAAGGCGGGCGGTTGACGCCGTCGGTGGTCGCGTGGGACGACAAGGGCGAGGTCCTGGTCGGCCAGATCGCGCGTCGCCAGGCCATCACGAACCCCGAGAACACCGTCTACTCGGTCAAGCGCTTCATGGGCCGCCGCCAGGAAGAGATGGGCGAAGAGGCCAAGCGCGTTCCGTACAAGGTCGTCCGCGGCGGCAGCGGCGAGGTCGCCATCGAGATTCGCGGCAAGAAGGTGACGCCGCCCGAGATCTCGGCGCGCGTGCTCGGCAAGCTCAAGAAGGCCGCCGAAGACTACCTGGGCGAGAAGGTCACCGAGGCGGTCATCACCGTCCCGGCGTACTTCAACGATGCCCAGCGACAGGCGACGAAGGACGCCGGCCGCGTGGCGGGCCTCGACGTCAAGCGCATCGTGAACGAGCCCACCGCGGCCGCGCTGGCCTACGGGCTCGACAAGGGCAAGGACCACCTGATCGCGGTCTACGACTTCGGCGGCGGCACGTTCGACATCTCGATCCTCGAGGTGGGCCAGAACGTGGTCGAGGTCGTGTCGACCAACGGCGACACGCACCTGGGCGGTGACGACATCGATCAGCGCATCATGGATTGGCTGATCGCCGAGTTCAAAAAGGATCAGGGCATCGACGTCTCCAAGGACAAGATGGTCATCCAGCGCCTCCGCGAGGCGGCCGAGAAGGCCAAGATCGAGCTGTCGTCGGTGATGGAGACCGAGATCAATCTGCCGTTCCTGACGGCCGACGCGTCCGGCCCCAAGCACATGCAGATCAAGCTGTCGCGGGCGAAGCTCGAGTCGTTGATGCAGGACCTGGTTCAGAAGACCATCGAGCCGACCAAGAAGGCGCTGGCGGACTCCGGCAAGAAGGTGTCCGACATCGCCGAGGTGGTGCTGGTCGGCGGCTCGACCCGCATCCCCATGGTCCAGAAGGTCGTCAAGGAGTTCTTCGGCCGGGAGCCGCACAAGGGCGTGAATCCGGACGAGGTCGTCGCGCTGGGCGCGGCGGTCCAGGCCGGCGTGCTCTCGGGCGAGGTCAAGGACATGTTGCTCCTCGACGTCACGCCGCTGTCGCTCGGCATCGAGACCCTGGGCGGCGTCATGACGGTCCTCATCCCGCGCAACACGACCATCCCGACCAAGAAGTCGGAGACCTTCTCGACGGCGGCCGACAACCAGAGCTCGGTCGAGGTCAAGGTGTTCCAGGGCGAGCGGCCGATGGCAGCGGACAATCGCTTGCTCGGAAAGTTCGGACTGGACGGCCTGCCGCCGGCGCCGCGTGGGGTTCCTCAGATCGAGGTCACCTTCGATATCGACGCGAACGGCATCGTCAACGTGTCCGCCAAGGACAAGGCCACCAACAAGGCGCAACACATCACCATCACGGCGTCGTCCGGCATGTCCGAGGCCGACATCCAGCGCATGGTGAAGGAGGCGCAGGAGCACGAGGCCGAGGACAAGGCGCGGCGTGAGGCCATCGACGCCAAGAACCAGCTCGAGTCGCTGGTCCTCGGGGTCGGCAAGCACTTCGACGAGAACAAGGACAAGATCCCGGAGGGCGAGCGGGGCGAGCTGGAGTCGGCGCTGAAGGAGGCGCGAGACGTCCTGGAGGCGAACAAGGAGCCGAAGGACGGCGAGGTGTTCAAGTCGGCCCACGAGCGCCTGCAGAAGGCGTCGCACAAGATGGCGGAGGCCCTGTACCAGGCGGCCTCGAGCGCATCGCCCGGCGACGGTGGAGGAGCGGCTGGCGGCGCCGGCTCGTCCGAGGGCGGGCAGGCAGGCGGCGGCAAGGACGACGTGATCGACGCCGAGTACACGGAAGGTCCGAAGAACGTCTGAGCGTAGGGGGGCGTTGCCCCCCTACGAGACCCCCAGGATCTCAGCTCGACGCCGGCGCGGCGAAGCCGCGCCTCCCGGGGGAAGACCCGCTCGCTTCGCTCGCTCTGGCGGGCGGGGTGGGCGGGTTTCTTTTAGCTGGCTACGGGCTGACGGCCGACGGTCGGAAGGGACTCGCGCCGGGTCTTGCGATGGATGTCGGTGACGACGGCGTGGAGCCAGACGAGACAGGTGACGATGAGGGCGAACATCACCCAGAAGCAGCTCTCGGGGCGGCCGGAGGAGCTGTCGAGGTAGCCGAAGGCGAGCGGCAGGAGGAAGCCGCCGAGGGCGCCCAGCGTGCCCACCAGGCCGCCGACCGCGCCGACGTCGTTCGGGAAGTACTCCGGGATGTACTTGTAGACGGAGGCCTTGCCGATGCCCATCCCGATCCCGAGGACCTCGACCAGCGCCACGAACAGCCCCAGGCTGACGTCGAAGCCCGCGCTGTGCGCGAACGCGAGCGGCGCGCACGCGAGCAACATGGCAGTGAAGACCGCATACGTGACGGGACGTGGGCCGATCTTGTCCGAGAGCCATCCACCGACGGGGCGCAGAAGGCTGGCCGGGAAGATGAAGAACGCCGTCAGCAGCGACGCCTTGCCGAGCGATAGCCCGTAGACGTTCTTGTAGTAGTTCGGCAGCCACAGCGACATCGCCACGTACGCGCCGAACACGACGACGTAGTAGAGCCCGAAGCGCCAGATCCGGAGGTTCGACAGCGGCCGCAGCATCGACGCCAGCGTCCGGCCCGAGCCGGGCGTGCGATCGGGGCGCGGGGTCAGGAACCAGACGGCCGCCGCCATGACGACGAGGGCGCCGGTGTACAGCACCGGCACGAACCGCCAGCCGCCGGGGATCACCCCGCCCAGGGCGCCCACCGGTACGGCCGCGATGAGGAGCGGGCCGATCAGCTTGGTTACGGAGGCCCCGACGTTGCCTGCCCCGAACGTCCCGAGCGCGAAGCCCTGGCGCTCACGGCTGGCCCAGGTGGCGTTCCAGGCGATGCCGACCGAGAACGAGTTGCCGGCGATGCCGAAGAAGAAGGCGCAGGCGAGCAGCGAGGTCAGGGAGTGGGCCTGCGACACCAGGAAGCACGGCACGGCCGTGACCAGCAGCAACAGGGTCATGAGCAGCCGCCCACCCACCCGATCGGTGAGGATTCCGAGCGGAAGGCGCCATGCCGAACCGCTGAGGACGGCGATCGCCGTCAGCCACGAGAACTGGATCTTCGTGAGGTGCAGCTCGTCCTTGATCGGGACGCCGAGCACGCCGAACATCAACCAAACCGCAAAAAGCAAAGTAAACGCGGTGGTCGACAGCGCGAGGACGCGGTTGGCGCCTGGCTGCGGGGGCAGCGCCGACGCGGCAGACGACGAGTTGCTGCGGGGGAGGGCCTTGTTGCTCATACCTTCCAAGGTACGGATCGAATATTTCCGACGGGGGTCTCGGAAATTGTCTGTCGGTAAATCCTCAGAAAACGAAATCTGGACCGTCTAGAAACTCGGCCCTGCGCGTCTGGAAACACATTCTTGACCGATGGCCCGCGCCTCGCGGGAGAGATGCTTTGGGTCGAGGCGCCAGAGCGACCGGAGGGAGCGGGTCTACGGACGGGAGGCGCGGCTCAGCCGCGACGGCGCGCCTCAGCAAGATCCGAGGGGGGCGGGTGGGGGGCCGTCTGCGGCCCCCCGCCCTCGCAGGTGGGGGGCCTCTGCGGCCCCCCGCCCTCACAGGTGGGGGGCCTCTGCCGCCCCCCGCCCTCAGGCGGCGAGGTCGGGCAGCGGCGTCTTGTTCGCGCCGAGGTTGGGGTCGCCGAACCCCTTGAAGTTCGTGATGCCCAGGCCATCGCACAGGCTCAGCAGCACGCGCTCGTGCCGCTGGGTGCTCTTGATGTAGCGCCCGTTGGCGCTGAGCTTCAGGTACCCGTTGGTCCCGCTCGCCAGCACGAAGCGCATCGAGTTCTGGTTGTGGTTGACGGCGTCGCCCATGTCGCGGCACCAGGCCACGATGGTGTTGTCGAGCAGCGTGCCCGAGCCGTCGGCCTCCTGGGTCTTGCCGAGCGCCTGGACCAGCGCCACGAAGCGCTCGCACAGGTACTGCTCGAAGGTGACCAGGTTCTTGAAGTTCGAGCCAGCGCCGCTGTGGATGAAGCCGCCGTGCTGGTCGTCGTTCAGGGACTTGCTTGGCACGTTGACCTGCAGCTTCTGGTCGGAGCCGTAGTGAATGGCCGCGACGCGCGTGATGTTGCAGGCGAAGGCCGCCGGGATCAGGCCCTCGAGGGCCGCGTTGGCCGCGACGGTCTGACTTTCGGCCGGCGTGAACATGGAGTCGCCCGGCGGGGTGCCGGGCTTCTGGCACATGGTGGTGGTCCCGCCGCCGCCGCCCCCGCCGCTCGACTGCTGGGTGAGCTTGTTCTCGAGCTGGCGGATCGACGCCAGGTGAAGGTCGAGCTTCGCCTTCTCGACGCTGCCGAGCGTGGACTGCAGGCCGGTGATCTCGGTGATCATCGTGTCGAGGATGCTCTTGCGGCGCTTCAACACCGTGTCGACCGACATACCCGCGGGCAGCGCGCCACCGAAGGCCGTATTGAACGCCGACATCGGCGAGCCGATGGTCGACATGCAGTTCGCGCCGTTCTTGCCGTTGTAGAACATGTTCTTGCCGCCGCCCGCCGTCGAGTCGGCGCCCAGCAGGAACGAGGGGATCGGCGTGCCCGCGCCGCTCGACGCCAGAGACGTCGCGACGAACTGATCGACGGAGACGAGGGGGACCTGGCCGACTTGCCCGTAGCCGAGGCCGGTCAGCCCGTCGGGCGCGCCATGGCCGTCGCCGGGATTCAAGCTGGGCATGCCCTCGATGAGGATGACGTTCTGCTTGATGGCCGACAGCGGCTGGGTCATCGCGCTGAACGTGACGCTGGTGTCGCCGCCGCTCGGGCTCCACATGTCGGTGTTGGTGCCCATCGTGCAGAACAACAGCAGCCGCTTGGCCTTCTTTCCGGCGGCCCGGGCCGGCTTGTCGCCTCCGCGCAACAGCGACACGAAAGGCGCCAGCACCAACCCGGCCCCCGCGCTGACGGCGAACTGTCGGCGACTCAATCTCGGCATGGTCATGATCTCCTCGAGCTCTTCGAAGTTCCCGGGGCAGGCGCCTCTTTGTCCGACGGGGTCATTTGTCTTGCACCCGCGTCGTGAAGTGCGAGGCGTGGATGATGGCCTTGAGCACGCTCTTCAGAGAGTAGTTCCCCGCGGCGGCCGCCGTCCGGATGGCGTCGTAGGTGCAACCGTCCTGCTCCCACGAGACGCTGCCGTACGCGTAGTACGCCCAGTACCGCGCGCCGCACGTCTTGACGTCGCTGCTGCTGGCAAGGGTCATCCCGAGCTCGGTGAGGTTCGCTCCCTTCAGGTCCTGCCCGGTCGTGCCCGCCTGATAGATGACGTTGCTCGGGTCGACCTGGGCGCCGTTCTGGGTGGTCCGGTAGCGGCCGAAGGCGTCGTAGTTCTCGAACCCGAAGCCGATGGGATCCATGAGCGTGTGGCAGTTGTTGCACGGCGACTGCGACATGTGCTGCTCGTATTGCGCGCGCGTCGTCGGCGTGGCCGAGCTGGGATCGTGCAGCTTGGTGTCGAGGTTGGCAGGCGGCGGCGGAACGTCCTGGCACAGCACGCGGCTGCGGACCATGTGACCGCGCTGGGTGGGCGACGAGATGTCGGGGCGCGCGTAGCCGTTCAGGATGCTGCCGTGGGCCAGGATCCCGCGGTCACGCGGGCCAGGAAACGGGTAGCTGACCCGCGAGAACGAGGTCCCGAGGCCGTTCGTGTTGATCCCGTAGAACGTGGCGAGGTTCTTGTTGAGGAACGAGTGATCGGCCGAGAACAGGTCGCTCACCGTGCCGCCATTCGTGAAGGTGTCGACGATCAGGTTCGTCGTCTCGCTCATCATGTCGGCGCGCAGGGCGTCGGTCAGCATGAAGATGGTGTTGTCCTTCGGGTTGGTCACCAGCCGATCGAGCCCCAGCCACCCGGTGAAGAACCCCATGAGCGCCGTCTGCAACGGGGGACCGGGGTTCAACAGTCGATCGATCTGGCCGTCCACCTGAGCCTGGGTGGGCGGGGTGCTCCAGCCGTCCGCCGCCGAGAGCAGCGTGTCGTCCGGCATGTTGCCGGTCAGCAGGTACGACAGGCTGGTCGCGACCTCGTAAGGGGTGAGGGGGAACATCCCCGACTTCGAGGTCCCGATCTCCGTCTTGTAGAGGAAGTACGGGGACTGAAGTATCGCGGCGATGACCGCCTCGGCGCCGTCGCTGAAGCTGGTCTCGGCGGCGAAGATCTTCTTGTAGGCGGTCACCCGATCGCTCGAGGGGGGCGCCCGGAAGGCGCGCTTGCCGAAGGTGGTGATGAACTTCGTCTGGCACGCGTCATCCATCGTCGAGCAGGACGAGATGCGCGAGAGCACGGCCGGCGTGGTCACCGCCCAGTGCGCGATCGCCTCCGCATTGCTCATCAGCTGGTCTGCGTTCAGGTCCTGCACCAGCAGCGAGTTGGCGTCGACGTGGAAACCCAGCACCGTCGGATCCTGGAACACGCCCGTCATGGGCACGGTGGGGTCGCCGAAGAGGGTGGGGATGGTGGCGGCCATCTCGGCGGCGCTCAGGCGCCGCAACATGCGCGGGCCGGGACTGCCGCCTCCGCACGCGCTCTCCTTGGGCAGCGCCGACGGGGGCACCGGCAGGGTGCTGCCCCCTCCCGAGCCGGTGCTGGAGGCGCCGCCCGAGCCGGTGCTGGAGGCGCCGCCCGAGCCCGAGGTGGTCTTGCCACCGGACCCGGAGCCCTGGGTGCCGCCCGAGCCGGACCCGATCATGGCGCCCGAGCCGGTGCTGGACGCGCCGCCCGAGCCCGCGCCGGTCTTGCCCCCGGAAGCGGTGGTCGTTCCCCGCCCGCCGGTCCCGGTGCCATTCGATCCCGCGCCGCCCGAGCCCGCGCTCTGCCCCCCGCCGTTGCCCGCCGCGCCGGTGTCACCGACCTCGCCGACGCAGCCGGCCGCGGACGCGGCGGCCATGAGCAATCCGGACATGGCGAGCAGGCGCGGCACAGCCTGGCCACGCCGGGGGAGAGCGGATCGGAGGGGGAGCGAGGTATCGTGCATCGAGCTGCCTCTTTTGCAGGATCGTGGCGAACCATTCCCATAGGGGGGGCCCTAAGGGAGGCTGGGACACCACGAGCGGCCTACGGCCTGTCCGAGCGATTTGTCAGAACCCAAATGCCACGACGCCGGCCCGCCACCTAGCCACCCACCATCAAGCTATGCGATGCAAAACTACACGAGCTTACGTCCGAGAGGCCGGAGATGAGATCAAGAATCGGCGGAAATCGCCCCCGGTTGATCGACAATCGACAGGGCGATATGTAGGTTTGCCCCGGCATGCGCCCCATCTTGGTTTCGATCCCCTCGAAGGTGCTGTTCTTCGTCGCGATCGGTCTCGCGGCGGCGTTGTTCGCGCGTGATCTGTTGCGACGAAGGAGCGCGCCTGGCTCTCCCCTGAGCCTCAACCCCCTCCTTCTTCTGGCGGGGGCCTTGGCGCTCGTGCGCTTTCGTTCGCCCACCGCCAGCTTCATTCCCGAGTCGGGGACCTTCTCACAGCCATGGCTGCCGGTTCCGATCTTCGCCTACGGCGTGATGCTGGGGACCTCGCTCATCGTGGGCTGGTTCCTGGTGGTGCGCTTCGCGAAGCAGGACGGCATCCGCACCGAGGACGCGGGCGCCATCTATATGTGGACGGCCATCTGGTCGATCATCGGGTCGCGCCTGCTCTACGTGCTGACGAACCTGTCGTCGTTCACCTCCGATCCGCTGGAGATCATCATGATCCAGAACGGGGGACTCGTGGCCTACGGCGGGATGATCGGGGGCTTCCTGTGCAGCGTCTACAACTGCCGCAAGCGGAAGATCCCCCTCCTGCAGTGGGCGGACGTGGCCGCGCCGTCGGTCGTGCTGGGCACGGGGATCACCCGCGTCGGATGCTTGCTGTTCGGTTGCGACTTCGGGGCGCGGACCGATTTGCCGTGGGGAATTCGCTTCCCGGGGCCGAACGCGATGGCGCCCCACGGGAGCCCGGCGTGGCAGCGCCATGTCGAGCTCTACGGGCTGTCCCGCGATGCGCTGCAGTCGTTGCCCGTGCACCCGACGCAGGTCTACGAGACCATCGTGGGGCTCTCCCTGTTCGCGGTCCTGATGGTGCTGCGCAAGTACCGTCGCTTCTCGGGCGAGGTCTTCGTGGGGTGGGTCATCGGGTACGGCATCCTCCGCCCGATCATCGAGGTCCTGCGCGACGACGATCAGCGGGGCAACGTGGGGCCCCTGTCGACCTCGCAGTTCATCGGGCTGGTCTCGGTGGTGCTGGGGGCGGCCCTGCTCGCCCACCTGATCAAGCGCTACCGGGAAGATCCGGAGGGCTCGCGGCTGTGGTTGCGGCCGGTACCGGCGGCGGACGGTCCGGACCTGTCCGAGGGGCCGTCCCAGCCGCTGCGGGCCGCGAAGCTGTCGGACGGAGGGGGCGCCGGAACGCGCGCCAAGGGGCGCCGAAAGCGCCGCTGACGGCGGGCCGTGCATCGATGGTATAAGGCCGACTTTCTCGAATAACCCATCTCTCGAATTGAAGAACGGGGAGGACCGATGAGCCTCAAGCGGAGCCAGTCGAGCGGAAAATCCTTCGGCGGTGCGGGCGGAGACAGCGGCGGAAAGATCGACCGCCAGGACCTCTTCGACGAGCTCAAGCGACTGTCGGGGACGGCGGACTCCTTCACGCCGGTGGACGTGGCCCTGGCCATCGGCGCCGCCGAGGCGCACGTCTCGAAGGCGCTGCTGGGGCTGGCCGCCGAGGGCTACCTCGAGCGCGCGGACGCCGGGCGATACCGCGCGGTGGGGATGGCCGAGATGAGTCCGGCCGAGTTCGTCAAGGCGTACGCACGGGCGTCCAAAGTGGATTCGGCGCGCCAGCGCGACCTGTCGGAGATCGGGCGACTCAAGCAGAACAACGACGTGATGAGGCAGCGGTTGCTGCAGGCCATGGCGGAGCGCGATCATTACCTGTCCGCGCTGCGAGCCCACGGCATCGACCCCGGCCCGCCGCCCGCGGCTGCGGTGGCCGCCGCCGCGGCGCCGAGTGCGTCAGCGACGCCCTCGGCCGAACCATCCGACGCGGCGGCTGCCGCGAACGAGACCGGGGACGCGTCCGCAGGCGGGGAGAGCGCTGGCCCTCAGAGCTGAGCACGGGATCGGGTTCATGCAGGTCACGGTGATCCGCCACGGAACTGCGGAAGACCGGGCGGCGACCGACACCGAGCGCGCGCTGACGCCTCGGGGCCGGGCCGAGGTCGCCGTCGCCGGCGAGCGCCTGGTGGCGCTCGGGGGCGAACCACCCGACGCGATCGTGGCAAGCCCGCTCCTGCGGGCTCGCCAGACGGCCGAGATCGTAGCGCGCTGCGTGGGGTTCGCCGGGGCCGTCCAGATCGATGACGCCCTCGTGCCGGACGCGGAGCCTGGCGGTGTGGGGGACCTGGTGGCCGGGCTCGGCGCGCGGCGGCACGTCGTCCTGGTCGCGCACGAGCCCATCCTCTCCGCGGTGTGCTCCTTGCTCACGAGGACGGTGGTCTCCAGTCTGCGGAAGGCGGAGGTCGTCTCGATGACCACAGCGCCCTCCGACGTCGCCGCTGGCAGCGGCGGACTGGGGCGGTTCGCGATACGATTCAGGGTCTGACACCAGGTCCTCGGGACCCGGGCTGGGATGCATGAGCGACAAAGACGCAACTGACGAGGAAGGAAAGACCTGGGTTCGGCCGGTTCCGGTCGAGGGCGCCGAGGGAGAAGGCCGAGATCGCGCCTACCTGATCGTCCTGGCGGGGAGCAGCCGCGGGCAGATGTTCAAGGTCAGCGAGCTCCGCTCGGTGATCGGCCGCGGCAGCGAGGCGCAGGTCCGCGTGCATGACGACGGGATCTCGCGGGAGCACGCCGCGATTCGCATCGTCGGCGATCGGGTCCTGGTCGAGGATCTCGGCTCGACGAACGGCACGTTC
>Ga0068853_100003706_pt1 | contig 11733 bp, 8 predicted proteins | sample KBSCornC32_FD_65655 | JGI IMG/M metagenome (GOLD analysis project Ga0068853, IMG submission 65655) | Corn rhizosphere microbial communities from Kellogg Biological Station, Michigan, USA - KBS Corn C3-2 | ecosystem: Host-associated > Plants > Roots > Rhizosphere > Soil ... | reverse complement strand
TCCAGCTGTGCAACGGTCCCTGTATTGGTCCAGGAGGTGTTTTCGGTGTCGCACCAGCTTCAAATTAGCTACAAATTGAATGGCATCTAAAGCAACATTCGGCTTGGTTGCAGAAGTTGTGGATACCTATTGCCGGTGATGGCTTAGGCAATTATTACTTGATAGACGCGAGTGAGCAAGTGGTACCTTATCACCCAATCTATTTCGTCGATCATGAGACCAGTTATAATAGGCCTTGTTATGCGGTTGCATCATCACATTGGTATTTTCTGTATTTCCTTCTCCAACGTGAAACCGAAACCGACGATTTGAAGGCCGATACGTGGCCATTTAATGCAGATTATGTTCTAAGTATCGATCTTGAGAAGAAGTTATTAAAGGGAAAGCTTCCACTTCCTTGGGACGATAACATCAAGAGTTAGAAAACCCTCGCATAATATTGTTTACGCTAGGTTTGGATGAAAAACGTTTATTTCCTAACTGAAAAACCTTTTAAGAACTCTGCAATTGCGTGTCCAGAGCATAGGGACTTGCTCACCCGTTCTTTAATTCCTGAGCTCAGGAACGCTGACCATGTACCGTTTGACCTTTTTCTAAAAAGGTCATTCCTCAAAGAAAATGAATTTCATTTTGATGATGATACCACAGGGCTAGCGAAAATTTGGCAAGACCTTTTACCTAACACGATGGCATGGAATGTAATGTCTCCCAAGATGAAATCCCTAATAGATGTTAATTTGTCAGGGCTAGAACCTATCGTGTGGATGAACATTAACATTCGCTCAAAAAACGAAAGTCGAGTCTACTATGTTCCACGTTTTACTGATTTGCCGGATGTGCTTGATCACAACAGCACTATTTTTGTAAAAGGAACGAAGCATATAGTAGTACCGGTCTTTTCTGAGGCTAAAATCTCCAAATATTCGATCTTTTACATCCCACGAGTTGGTTGGGAGGTGCCTAGCGGTTTGTACGTGACTGACAGCCTAAAGCATGTCATTCGAAAAGCAGGCTTGACTGGAGTGACATTTGAAAATGCCCGCGTCTCGTAAACTGTTCCAGCTGTAGTTCAGTAGCTTTCTAAAAGCTGTATCCAAACAACGCCGAGAGAATTGAATGACCCACATCACTCCCAAATTTGGGGGCGAAAGACGGGGCGTTTGCCCCTTTAGATGCCGCGTATCACCAACTAATAACCAATGAATTTAGATCACTCCATCCTTATGAGTACGATTTTTTTGCGAGTAAACAAAGAATCGGAGTAAAAAGAGGATCGCTTAGACCGTTGGGTTTGAGATTGCACGTATTGAGAAATTAAATACACAGTGAACCTGCGGAGCTAATAAGTTCAACAATGACGGGCATCCAAAGGATGTCCGTTTCCCGTTTGGGTCATAACTACTTGAAAAACTGACCCGAAGCAGCCGTATCAATCATCGAACCTAAAACCGGCAATTATAAAAGCATTTCGTTTCACAACACCCGCGGCTAATCCTTTTCGTTCTCTGTCTCGTCGTGGGACGGTCCGTTCCCCAATCCGTCGTCATCCTTCGTGGCTTCCTCGCTATCCGCTATGTCGGGCTCGTTCTCAGACGGCTGATCTTCCCGTTTCTCTTCGTTTATGAAGTTGAGAAGACCGGCTTTTTTGCCGTTTTCGTCCGGCTGCGGCGGTTCGTCTTCGAATACGTCCGAAACCGAATAATCGCCTTCTTCGAATGATCGGCCAGAGGGCGGCGTGTCCGTGCCATTCTTCTTATCACGGACGAACAGAACATAGAACACAGGAATTACGAATAGGTTGAGCGCTGTGGAAACCAGCATTCCGCCGATCACTGCCGTTCCGAGTGAATAGCGAGCCAGTGCACCGGCTCCGGTGGAAAACAGGAGCGGGAGAAGTCCAAAAATGAACGCAAACGACGTCATCAGGATCGGACGGAGACGAGTCTGAGCAGCTCTTATTACCGCTTCTTTTGAAGAAAGCCCTTGAGCGCGCAGTTGATTTGCGAATTCCACGATGAGAATTCCGTTCTTGCTCGAAAGTCCGATCAACATCACCAGTCCGATCTGCGTAAAGATGTCGTTCGGCAATCCGCGTATGAAATTAAATGACAACGCGCCCAGGATCGCGAGCGGAACCGAAAACAGAATAATGAAAGGTGCGATCAAGCTTTCATATTGCGCAGCCAGGATCAGAAACAGACACAAGACGCCTAGACCAAAAATCAGGTACGTCTGGTTTCCGGCGGAGAGTTCTTCGAGCGACAACCCCGACCACTCATAGCCCATGTTGGCAGGCAAAACGCTCTTTGAGAGATTCTCCATCGCCGTGATCGCCTGGCCGGAGCTCAGGCCGGGTTTCGCGTTTCCGTTGATCTCGACCGAACGAAAGAGATTGTAGTGGCTGATGACCTGCGGAGCGGTTTCCTTGCTGATCTTTATGACGTTGCTCAGTGGAACCATCTTGTTGTCACGCGAACGGACATAGTATTTCTCAAGATCGCTCGGTGTGGAACGGAATTGCTCGTCGGCTTGAACGTATACGCGATAGTTTCGGTTAAACAGCTCAAAGTTGTTGACAAAAGCCGAGCCGAAATTAATGCTCAGTGTCGAAAAGATCTCCGTAATATCAACGTTTAACGATTTTGCCCTGTCACGATCTACTTCAACGAGAAGCTGTGGGCTGTTGGCTCGAAACCCGGTGAAAACGCCCATCAGGCTTGGATCCTGATTAGCAGCTCCGGTTAGTTTCTGTGCGGTCGCATCCAGATTCTCTATCGTGCCGCCGCTGAGGTCCTGCAATTCGTACTGGAAGCCACCGACGGTACCGAGCCCGTTGACCGCGGGCGGCGGAAAAGCGATCACTGTTCCCGAGGTGATCTGGGCAAATTGTCCGGATAGCCTTCCGACGATCGACATCACGTCCTGGCCCCGCCCTGTGCGTTCGTCCCAAGGTTTCAAGGTCGCGAAAATTACGCCCCTGCTTGGACTGCCTCCGGCAAAACCAAAACCCGCAACGGCAAAAATGTCGGTGATCTCAGGGATCTTCTTCATTTCCTCTTCGGCCGCGATCATCGTCTTCTCGGTCTGTTGAAACGAAGAGCCTTCCGGCCCCTGCACCAGTATGATGAAATAGCCTTGGTCTTCTGTCGGTACGAATCCTCGTGGCACGATCTGATAAAGCACGTATGTCAACCCGATGCCGATCAGAAAGATCGCCACTACGACCCAGCGTAGTTTTATTGCCAGATGAAGAGCGCTTTCATACCTGCGACGCACCCATTCGAGTGCGGTATTGAACCAGCCGAGCCAGCGAATACCGTGCTGATTTTCCTTCATCAGCAGAACGGAAAGGGCAGGAGTTAGCGTCAGTGCGATAAACGCCGAGATGCTGACCGAGATCGCGATCGTTACGGCAAACTGTTTATAAAGAAGACCGGTAGTGCCGGGAAAGAAAGTTACCGGAATAAAGACCGCGCCGAGGACGAGTGTCGTGGCAATAACGGCACTTGCTATTTCGCGAAGCGATTCTTTTGCGGCATCCAGGACCGATCTTCTGGTTTCATGCAAAACGCGCTCGATATTTTCGATAACCACGATCGCATCGTCAACGACGAGACCCGTTGCGAGAGTGATCCCGAAAAGCGTAAGAGTATTCATCGAATACCCCAGCAGATACAGGCCTGTCGCCGTTCCGATAAGCGAAACCGGTATAGTTATGAGCGGTATCAAGGTAATGCGTGCGCTCTGCAGAAACAAAAACATTACAAGCACGACCAGAAATATCGCCTCGAATAATGTTTTCAAAACTTCATGGATCGACGCATTTACCGGATCGGCATTGCTGAAAGCATTGCGATAGGTCAGCCCGGGTGGAAACTTGGATTTCATCTGGTCCAATTCCGCCAGCACACCGCTTGCCACCTCCAGGACGTTAGCCTTGGGCAAAGGCAGAATGCCGATTCCGACCGACTCCTTTCCATTGAACCGAAGGATCGCGTCGTTATAGCTTTCGAGCCCCATTTCCACCCGGCCTATATCTTTAACTTTCACGACGTCATCCGGCCCGTTCGAGCGGACAATCACATCAGAGAATTCCTCAGGCGTTTCGAGCCGGCCTTTGGCCCGGATGTTGATCTGGTACATCTGATCCGCGGCCTGCGGACGCGCACCGATCTGCCCGGCGGGAACCTGTATGTTCTGATCATTCAAAGCTCGGACAACATCGGCTGCGGTAATACCGCGGCGTGCAAGCTTTTCCGGATCCAGCCACAAGCGCATCGAATATTTACCGCCGCCGAAGATCACGACGTCGCTGACACCTTTGACGCGTTTTAGGCGGTCGCGAACATAGAGGTCGATATAGTTGTGTACGAATTGGTCGGAGTATGGCCCGGCATCGAAACCGATCGCCATCGTGAAGTTGTTATTTACCTTTTCAACGCGAACGCCGAGAGCCTGGACCTCGGGCGGCAGCTGCGATTCAACAACGGAAACGCGGTTTTTCACGTCGACCGCCGCGAGATCGGGGTTTCGACTGAGATCGAAGAATACCGTTACGGTGCTGATGCCGCTGGCCGTACTGCTCGACGTCATGTATCGCATCCCTTCGACGCCGTTGATCTGTTGTTCGATCAGGGACGTTACCGCTGTCTCGACCGTCTCCGCATTTGCGCCCGTATAAACGGCGGTCACCTGAACTGAAGGCGGAGCGATGTCGGGGTAATTTTCAATCGGCAGAGCCGGGATCGTCATCAGTCCCGACATCAGGATCATGAACGAGCACACCGATGCAAAGATCGGCCGTTCGATAAAAAAATTAAACATATTACTGCACCCCTTGTTGCGGTTGCTCGTTGCGGCCCTTTATCGTGATGGGCATCTTGTCGAATAAGTTTTGGGTGCCGGTGAGAACTATTTCATCTTCGGGAGTGATGCCATCGATCACTGGGTATTTGCTGTTTGTCGGCTGGCCGAGCTTCACCGGAGTCTGATGAGCGCTCCATTGCCCGTTTTCCTGCTTTGCAAGGAACAAAAAGTTTTGCCCTGCAAGCTGCGTAACCGCGGTCGCCGGGATCCAAAGCCCGGAATCCTGTGACCAGACGATCCGTGCCTGGCCCGATTCGCCGACTCGAACTCGCCCGTCGGAATTTGCGTATTCCGCCTTGATCAGAATGGTTTGATCGTCGCCCTCGGCCCCGGGAGCGACGAAAAAGACGCGGCTCGGTCCCAGTTCTCTTCCGTCAGGAGCGATCAATTCAACGGGCATTCCGGTTCTTAATTTCGAAGATTTTTCGACCGGAATGTAGATATACGCTTCCAGCGGCTGGTTGACGGTGATCGTCATTAGCTGGGTGGAGGGCGAAACATAATCACCGACCTTTACCGGAATGTCGCCTACAACCCCCGCAAAAGGAGCAGAAATATCATAGTATCGAAGTTGGGCCTGTTGCTCAGAAAGCGCCGCAGATGCCTGTCTGGTGTCGGTCTGTGCCTGTGCGATCGTGGCTTTTTGCGACTGTATCTGCGCGTTGATCGCCCCCAGGCTCGAAATCGCCGTTTGGTAGTTGTTCTCCGCAATATCCAATTCCTGGCGGCTGAGGACGCCTTGGTTTTGAAGTGTCCGCACGCGGTCGAGCTGAATTTTCGCAAGTTTGAGATTAGAATCGCGGGAAATCTTATCCGCTTCCAGGGACGCAAGCTGGGAGCGCGCCTGATCTACAATTCTCGAACGCGATTCGATTCCGGCGGACGCCGAACGGACGGCCGCTTCTTGCTGGCTTGCCTCTATCCTGATCAAAACCTGACCGCCGCCCACCATGCTGCCTGAAGCAGTATTGATCGACCTGATGATCCCGCCGACGCGCGGTGAAAGTGTTACGGACTTTCGCGACTCGAAGCGGGCGATATACTCGCTTTCCTCGCGAACCAGATCTGAAGTGGCTTTGCCAACCTCAACCAGCGGCGGCGGGAATCCGCCTGTCTGTGCATTTGAGCCCGAAGAACACGAAGCCGCAAAAATCATTTGTATCAAAAGCACCAGCAGACAACCCCATTTACTTAAAATTGCGAAGGATCGATCCATAACTCTACGCTCCCAACAGTATGCCCTAAAAATTTACTTGATATATTTATACTATACAGATCAGTGTGATGGCGATAAGGATGGGCCGGATCATGGTCAAAATGATAACGTCGTGCGGTCCCTTTATTTTCAACGTTTCCAGCAGGCCATCCCCAGCTCAATTTGGGTTCAGTAATTTACTAATACGAATAAACATTTATGCTTGTCAACTCGGCATATTGAACTATGAAAAAATGGTTGGGTATTATGCCGACATGAACTTACCAAAGCAAATACCCATAGTTTATCAAAAACATCCGAGATTCAATCACCCCCTCGTAATCATCTTTATCAAACGCTCTTGCGTGTCTTGAGAAGATATCCCTTGTGATATTCTTAATACTCAACAGCCGTCACGGTATAGTCGTTATAAAAATCGCCGCGATTTACCACTTTTACCCAGAAATATCCGTTTTCGTAAATATCGAGGTCGATCGCTTCGTCATCGCCGTAGCTCGTCGAACTCTCGATCGGGTTGTCGTAGGCATCGACGACGTACATATCCAGATCGGTGCTGCCATCGCCGCTGAGGCGGACGTAAACACTGGTTCCGGCCCGCATCGGCACTTTGTGCCAGGAAACCTGACCCGCATTCAGATGATATGTTCCGGACAGTAAATAGCGGCCTAAGGCTTTAACGGTTGCGGATGTTACAACGGACGCCTGTGCCGGGTTAGCAAAAGTAAAGGATAACGTTAGCGACAAAAGTGTGGCTGCGATAAGCGATCTGGTAAAAAGTTTTTTCATTTCAATCTCCTAAAAATTTATTTATTAATTTCAGGGCCGAATATCGGCCCGTCATTGTGGAGTGACAAGAAATGAAAAAACCTTACCTCGAAAAATAAAAAAGGATGCCGCCAGGACATCCTGTTTATCATCGCCTGCAAAATCGATCAACGCTTTTCCTTGGCGATCAGGCGCTCGCCGGTTTCGCGGTTCGTGTCGCCGCCCTGGATCATATAGTTTTTCCCGACCGGCTCAGAGGGTTCTGCTTCGAGAGCGGCGTTCAGCACGTCGCTAACGCGGGTTGCGGGAATTATTGTCAATTCCTTTCGCACGTCTTCCGGGATTTCCTCCGTATCGGCTTCATTCCGATCGGGAAGCACGATCCGCCGGATCCCGGCCCTGTGCGCCGCCATCACTTTCTCCTTAATTCCTCCGACGGGGAAGACAAGCCCCGACAGCGTGATCTCACCGGTCATCGACGTATCGGAGCGTACCTTTCTGCCTGTGTAAAGCGAAGCCAGCGCCGCAGCCATCGTCACACCGGCGCTTGGGCCGTCCTTCGGGATAGCTCCGGCCGGCACGTGCAGATGAACGCCGTTCTGCTTGATCATTTCCGGATCGATCCCGAGTTCGACGGCGTGCGACCAGAGATAGCTGCGGGCCGCCTGTGCCGATTCCTTCATAACGTCGCCCAGTTGTCCGGTCAGTGTCAGTCCGCTGCCGCCCGGCAAGAGCGTCGCCTCGATGAACAAGATCTCACCGCCCATTTCGGTCCAAGCCATGCCCGTTGCGACACCGGCCGGCAGTTCCTTTCGGGCTTCTTCGGGATAAAGACGCGGACCGCCCAGATATTCTTTAATATCCTTAGCCGAAATGGTGACGGTTTCGGTCGCGCCTTCGGCAACTTTTAGAGCGACCTTTCGAGCAAGATTTCCGATCGTCCGTTCAAGCTGGCGAACGCCTGCTTCTCGTGTGTATCGCGAAGTCAGCAGGTCGATCGCGTCGTCCGTGATGACAAGCTGATTTTCGGCAAGGCCGTTCTCCTTGATCTGACGCGGAACGAGATACTGTTTCGCGATGTTCAGTTTTTCGCGGTCGCTGTAACCGGCAAGCTGGATTATCTCCATGCGGTCGCGAAGCGGAACAGGTATCGGCCCAAGCTGATTGGCCGTTGCGATGAAGAAAACTTTCGACAGATCGAACGGCAGATCGATGTAATTGTCGCGAAACGTGTTATTTTGCGCCGGATCTAGAATTTCGAGCAGCGCCGACGCCGGATCGCCCCGATAATCGTTTCCGAGCTTGTCGATCTCATCGAGCATCATCACCGGATTGTTGACGCCGACGCGGCGCAGGGCCTGAATGATGCGTCCCGGCATCGCGCCAATATATGTGCGGCGGTGGCCGCGCAATTCCGCCTCGTCACGCATTCCGCCGAGGCTCATTCGCTCGAATTCGCGTCCGAGTGCTCGTGCGATCGAGCGCCCCAGCGAAGTTTTACCGACTCCTGGAGGGCCAACAAAAAGCAGTATCGGGCTCTTGGAATCAGGCCGCAGCTTAACAACTGCAAGCGATTCGAGAATGCGTTCCTTGATATCCTCTAACCCGTAATGGTCCTCGTCCAGGATCTTGCGCGCCTCATTCAGATCGAGCTTTTCTTCGCTTGATTTTCGCCACGGCAGTTCGAGAATGTATTCGAGATATGTGCGAATGACGTGATAATCCGGCGCCGATTGCGGAAGCTGCTCCATCCGCTTTAGCTCGCGGTCAGCCTCTTTTCGCACATCGTCCGGAAGATCAGCCGTCTCAAGTCGCTCGCGAAGCTGGGCAGCCTCGGCCTTTTCGCCGGTTTCGTCCTCGCCCAACTCCTTCTGAATCGCCTTCATCTGCTGGCGCAGAACGTAATCGCGCTGCGATTTGTCCATCTCCGTCTGAGCTTCGGATGCGATCTTTGACCGGATCTGCATTATCTCAAGCTCTCGGGCCAGCGCGGCGTGCGTCAGCGTCAACAGACCGTCAACCGTGCTCGACTCGAGCATTTTCTGCTCGGTTTCGACGCCGAGGTCCAGCACCGATGCGAGAAAATATGAAAGCTGCACCGGATCGGTCTGCGACATGACGGCCATACGCACTTCGGGCGGCACTTGCGGCAGAAGCGCGAGCGCCTGCTGTATCATTCCTTGAATGTTGCGTTTCAGCGCTTCGATCTCTTCTTCGTCGACAACCTTTAGATCCGGCAATATCTGAACCTTTGCCTTTAGATACGGTTGTTCCTGCGTCCACTCGACAACCTCAAAACGGTCCATTCCCTGCACGATCAGCTGCATAACGCCTTCGTTACGCATCATTCGCTTGATGTTCACGATGGTGCCGATCTTGTACAGGTCTTCGGGTTTTGCCTCGTCGCCGGTGATATTTTCGGTTTTCGTTGTGATACAGGCGATCAGCTTTTCTTCAGTAGAAAGAGCGGATTCAACCGCCTTGACCGAGCGGTCGCGGCCGACTGCAAGCGGCACGACCGTTTCGGGAAACAGCGTCGTGTTCTGCAGCGGCAAAACCGCGATTTCGAAAGGCCGCGGCAACGGAGGAGGCGTTTTTATGGTTTGATCTTGAGTTTTTTCTTCTGCCATAAATTTTGCTGTGTTTAGATGTGATGATGCTGCAGTGGGGTTTTACTTTTTCTCCTTGTGCAGGCGAATGAGCAGCAACCCGTTTTCGAAATTATTTTCGATCGTTGCGCCTTCGATAGACGCCGGAAACCGCAGCGTTTTTTCAAAACGGCTATACGTGATCTCCATCTGATGATAGGAAAGTCCGGCCGCGCACGATCGGTCCTTACGGCAGCCGGCAATGTACAGAACGTTTCCCTGGATATCGATCTCTATATCCTCGACCGAAACGCCCGCAAGCTCGACCTTTACCAGCCAGCCGTCCGGTGTTTGGTAAACATCCGCCGCCGGATACCAAAGCTGACCCGAACGAACATTCTTTGACGAAGCCAAAAATTGAAAGTGGCGATTGAACGACTTTGCCATAAAAATCAGTTGGCAGACGACAGCAGCGGTAAGCAGTTAATATCACTCTACCGCAAATGCTTACTGCTACTGCCTACTCTTACTGCTTACTCCAAAAACTTGCACCGCTCGAAATTTCCTCAAGCGTTTCGGCGATCTCGCGTTCGTCTTCCATCTCTAAGGCGACATCGGCCATTGCGATAATGCCCGCCAATTCTCCGTTCTCGGTAACCACCGGAATGCGACGAACCTGTTTGTCGCCCATTAGGCGAACGGCCTCGAAAACATAATCGTCAGGCTTGACCGCAAAGACCTCTCCGGTCATTGCGTCCGCGATATGCCCATCGGCCCCGTGGCCGTCCGCGATCGAGCGCACAACGATGTCGCGGTCCGTGACTATGCCGACAAGCTTGCCGTTTTCGATAACCGGAACGGCACCCATATCGCCGTCGCGCATTATCGCGGCCACCTGTTGCAAAGTCATGTTGCGCGTCGCCGTTTTGACGTTTTTCGTCATTATCTCGCGGCACCGCATGCGTGAAATCGCCGATGCCTCGCTCTCGCTCATTCAGGTAAACTCCTTTTCCTTATTTTGTTTGACTTGGGGCAATAAAGCAAGCAAAAGATTTTGGCGGCTGTACAAATCAGCACTCCCCATCATCACCGATCGCTTCGACGGGGCACGCCATGACGGCTTCTTCGCAAAGCTCAAGTTCTTCAGGGGTTGAGGGCTGTTTCCAGACGTAGGAATAACCGTTTTCGTCGTTGCGGGTAAAATTGGCGGGTGAGATGTCGCGGCAGACATCGCAGTCGATGCACTGGTTATCCACGTAAAATTTGCCTCGGGCGTTGTCGGGCAATTTGTCGCTCAAAAAAGCCATAAAATCGAACTAGCCACGAATAGCACAAATAACACAAACAAAAGAGCATTCGTGCAATTCGTGATATTTGTGGCTAATTTTTCTTTCCTTCAGTAAGCTCGATCATCCGCTTCAAAGCGACATTCGCGAAATGCTTGGTTTCTGCGTCAACAGCTATTTCATTCACGACATTTCCTTCGAGCAGATTTTCCATCGCCCAAGCCAGATTTTGCGGAGCGATGCGGTACATCGTCGCGCACATGCAGAGGTCGGGCGCAAGCAGGTGAATTTCCTTGTCGGGAAAACGCTGCTGCAAACGGTTCACCAGATTTACTTCGGTCCCGATCGCCCATTTTGAACCGATCGGAGCGTTTTCGACGGTCTTGATGATGAACGAAGTTGAACCGTTCAGATCGCTTATGTCAACAACTTCTCGGACGCATTCCGGATGCACCAAAACCTGGATGCCCGGCACTTGTTTTCTGATCTGATCGACGTGCCAGGGCTTAAATCGGCCGTGCACCGAGCAGTGGCCGCGCCACAGGATCAATTTTGCGTTGTGCAGGTCCTCTTCGGTATTTCCGCCAAGCTCTTCGTGCGGGTTCCACAAGACCATCTGCTCCGCCGGAATGCCGAATTTGGCGCCTGTGTTTCGCCCGAGATGCTGGTCGGGGAAGAAAAACATCTTGTCGAACTCTTTCAGGTAAACATCAAACAGCGGAACTGCGTTTGACGAGGTGCAAACGACGCCTTCATTACGCCCGCAAAATGCCTTGATCGCGGCGGACGAATTCATATATGTGATCGGCGCAACTCTCGACTCTAAAACGCCTATATCGCGAAGCTGCTCCCACGCATCCTCGACCTGCTCGACCGTTGCCATGTCCGCCATCGAACAGCCCGCGCCAAGATCGGGCAAAATGACCCGCTGCGACGGTTTCCCGAGAATGTCGGCCGATTCGGCCATAAAATGTACGCCGCAAAAGACGATGTATTCCGCATCCGTCTGCGA
>Ga0068853_100003703_pt1 | contig 11736 bp, 8 predicted proteins | sample KBSCornC32_FD_65655 | JGI IMG/M metagenome (GOLD analysis project Ga0068853, IMG submission 65655) | Corn rhizosphere microbial communities from Kellogg Biological Station, Michigan, USA - KBS Corn C3-2 | ecosystem: Host-associated > Plants > Roots > Rhizosphere > Soil ... | reverse complement strand
AGCTAATAATGTAGCCCCTGTTATTGGAGCCGTAAACAATTATACTATTCCAATAAGCACTCCGTTTGCACTTACTGGTTCTGCAACAGATGCAAATGGTGATGCACTTACTTATTGCTGGGAACAAAATGATAATTCTACATCATCCGGGGCAAGCAGCGTTGCATCTCCTACAAAAGCCAATGGTCCAAACTGGTTGTCTTTCAGTCCAACTACATCCCCTACCAGAACTTTTCCAAAATTATCAACCATCCTCGCCGGATTATTAGTTACGCCTGTTTTGCCGGGCGGTGATGCTGGTACTAATATTGAAGCATTAAGTTCAGTTTCAAGAACTTTGAATTTCAGATTAACTGTAAGAGACAATCATGTGTTTAGTTCATCTGCCCCTGTATCAGTTGGTCAAACAGCTTTTACTGATGTAGTAGTTACTGTTACCAATACGGCCGGACCTTTCCAGGTAAGCTCTCCTAATACAAATGTCACATGGAATGCTGGTAGCACTGCAACCGTAACCTGGAATGTAAATGGTACGAATGCCGGATCAGTAAACTGTGCTGCTGTAAATATTTTGTTATCTACTGATGGTGGAAATACATTCCCTACGGTTTTAGCAACATCAAGTGCAAATGATGGTTCAGAAGTAATTAATGTTCCATCTACAACTGGTACAACTAACCGAATTAAAGTAGAGGCAGTTGGTAATATCTTTTTTGATATTTCCAACACCAATTTTACAATAGGTGCTCCACCGGCATGTGGTAACCCAACAGGATTAGCAGCATCTTCTGTTACGCAAACATCAACTACTTTAAATTGGGATGCTGTTGGTGGTGCAATTAGTTATGATGTAGATTATAAAGCCTCATCTTCTTCTACCTGGCTCGATGCTGCAACTGGTACCGCATCTACTTCAGTAGGTTTATCTGGTTTAACTGCTGGTACAACATATGATTGGAGAGTAGTAGCTACCTGCCCTGCAGGAGATGGTGCTTTTGTTCAGTCCCAGTTTACAACTACTCCGGGAGCTGTAACATGTCCTGGTACTTATGATGTAAGTACAAATGGTACTACTGGCGGTGCTGCCCTTATTCCTTTAAATACAGATGTATTTGGTTTGATCAATGTAAAGGGTGATGATGATTATTATCGCTTCGTTATTACAACAAATGGTACAATAACGTTATCATTAACGACATTACCGGCAGATTATCAGCTTGCTTTGACCAACAGCAGTGGAGGTGTTTTACAATCATCCACCAATAGCGGCACCAGCAACGAAACCATTAACGCATCAGTAAGTGCAGGCACCTATTATGCATATGTTTACCCACGGAATAACGGGGCTAATAATGCAAGCAATTGCTATACGTTGAAAGTACAAACAGGTACTGCAACAAAAGTTGTTACAGATGTAACAGTTGAAACCGTTATTGCTAAACCGACTGTATCTCCAAACCCAGCCAGCTATTCAGCTAATCTGAGTTTTAATGCAGCGATTGACGGAATTGCTACCATTTCTTTTATTAATCAAACAGGTATGGTAGTTCAAAGCAAAACACTTGCTGTGAATGCAGGAAACAATACCAGGAAATTGGATATTGGAAATCTTGCAAACGGAATTTATTTTATTAAAATACAAACAGGCTCAATGGTTCAAATGGCTAAACTTGTAGTGGGCAAATAAAAGACCCGGTAATTAATAAAAAGAGGGTTGCAAAAAATGCAACCCTCTTTCTATTTTGAGCCATACACATAGTTTACAATACCATTCACTAATCAAACATAGAGGTTTAGACCAAAAAACCGTTCCTTTAATCATTCTTATTTTGATTGGGAAATAATTCCATTCTTTTAAAGAATAAATAACTATCCATGTCGGAACAAAATACAAATCATAAAACATCCGTGATCATTGTTGGCGCAGGGCCTACGGGTTTAAGCCTTGCTGTACAACTACTCCGTTATGGAATTGATTTTATTATACTGGAGAAAAATGAAAAGACAACTCATCTTTCGAAAGCTGTAGTAGTGCAGGCAAGAACGTTGGAAATATTTGAAGAACTTGGATTAGCAGATAAAGCTGTGAAAGAAGGAAGATTAACAACAGCGATGAATATGTTTTACAAAGGAAAGAAAAAAGTATCGCTTGATCTTGCAGGGCTTGGTGATGGCATCAGCCAATTCTCTTTTGCTCTTTCGCTGGAACAAAGTAAAACGGAAAAATTGCTTGTTGATTATCTTTTAGAAAAAGGAAAAACAGTTCGCTGGAAATCTGAATTTCTCCGTGCAGAACAAAGTAGTACCGGTGTAACGGTTTATTATAAAGATGCCAATGGAAATGAACAAATTATTGAAGGAGAATATTTAGTGGGTTGTGATGGTGCTCATAGTTTGGTACGGCATGAAATGAACCAATCGTTTGAAGGTGATACCGTACCGAAATTATTTTATGTTACTGATGTAATAATGAGCAGCCCGGTGGTGAATACAGACGAGCTGTTCATGTTCATTATTAAAAAAGGTTTTATTCTTTTCTTCCCGATGGAAGGAACAGGACATTACAGGATCATCGGCATATTAGCAGACAACCTGGAGAATCATGAAACATTCACATTTGAAGATATACAGGATACTGTAAAAGAACAAATGATGGTGCCGGTAGAATTTAAAGAAGTAAAATGGTTCTCTACTTACAAAGTACATAGCCGGGAAGCAAGTTCTTTTATGAATGGCCGTTATTTTATTGCCGGTGACGCAGGACATATACACACACCAGCTGGCGGACAAGGAATGAATACGGGAATACAGGATGCTTATAACCTGGCCTGGAAACTTGCTTTGGTTATTACTAAAAAAACAAGTGCGGCCATGCTTGAAACATATAATACCGAACGAATGGGAAATGCAAAACATTTACTTCGTACTACGGACAGGATGTTTGATGTGATGAGTGGGTCTAACTGGTTCTTTAATTTTCTTCGTATACGGGTGTTTCCAATTGTTGCAAGATTTATTTCTAAACGTAAACGGTTCAATAAAAAAATATTCCCATTGATATCGCAAACAGGAATTGCTTACCCCGGCAGTGTCTTAACAATTAAAAGTTCAATTGGTAAAGTAAAAGCTGGTGACAGAATGCATTATTTTGTTTTTGCTGATGGTAAAAATATTTTTAGTTATTTAACCGAACCCTCTTTCAAACTTATATTCTTTGGTACTGGTGAAAACAGATCTTCATCCATCAAATCGCCTGACCTGCCGCTATCTCTTTTATCATTTGCTGAAATTCCAACAGCTATCTTTAATAAAGAGACTGATTTTTATATATTACTAAGACCTGACAATCATATTTCGTATATTGGAAAAGAGCTGAGTAGTTGTCAATCATTATTAGATAAGTTTTCTATCTCACTGCCGGTACAATAATTAAATTATTTGTATGAAACCATCTTCACTGTTTATCTGCCTGTTGCTGTTACTTACACAAACAGCTATTGCACAAAGTAAAAAGGAAAAGCTTGATAAACTAATGAAGACCTATCATCAATACAATATGTTTGATGGTAGTGTACTCGTGGCAGAAAATGGAAAAGTAATTTATAAAGCCGCATTCGGCATGGCTAACCGTGAATGGAATATTCCGAATACCCCGGATACAAAGTTCATGATCGGTTCTGTATCAAAACCGATTACCGCATTGCTGATGTTGCTGCAGGTACAAAAAGGTTTGGTAAATCTTGATAAAACAATTGCTGATTATCTTCCTGAATTTGCAGGAAAGCCGGCTGCTAAGATTACCGTTCGTCAATTGCTAAGTCATACATCTGGTATGCCTAACTATGATATTATTCGTGATTTTTTTCCACGCATCAGCAGGCAAAATTTTACAAGAGAAGATTATGTAAAAGTGTATATGGATTCTGCGTTGACCTTTGCGCCGGGTTCCAGCTATTATTATAGCAGCTGGGGTTATTTTACGCTTGGCTATATAATGGAAAAAGTTAGCGGCAAATCCTATTCGCAATTAATGAAGGAAGAGATATTTGATAAGATCGGGATGAATAGTTCTGGTTCGTATTTTCATACACAGGTAGTAGCGAAGAGGGCAACGGGTTATGATTATGGTTTTGATGGTTATACAAGTTCCGACTTCAGAGATCAGTCGAATACCATGGGAACAGGTGATCTTTATTCAACCGTAGAAGATCTTTTTAAATTAAACACAGCACTTACAAATAATACGTTGCTGAATAAACAACTGACAGATGAAATGTTTAAACCCGGTATGCCGCCGGCAGGTTATGGTTTTGGGTGGTTCAATAAAAATTTCAAATACTCACTTACCGACACGGTAGCATCTAATTTTCATCTTGGCATGACAGAGGGTTTTCTTTCCTTCGTTGTACGTATACCTTCTACCAATAGTTTTATTGTAATTCTATGCAACAGCTCACCAACAGATTTTTTTGGTATCACAGGAAACCTTGCAAAAGTTTTATACAACAAGCCTGTTGCAATGAAAGAACCGGTACATAAAGTAGTAGAAACAATGATCGGATCGAAAGGAGTAGTAAAAGCAGTGGAAGAATACCAGCGGATAAAAAATGATACGGCCCATTATTATATTGACTGGATATCGATGGATTTCCTGGGCAATAAATTATATGATCTGAAAAGATATGAAGAAGCAAAAGTTCTTTTTGAAAACAATGCAGCCGAATTTCCGCAAAAAGACCTTACACTAATGAGCCTTGCAAAAACTTATGAAGCATTGGGAAGAAAAAAAGAAGCCATCGAGTGGTATAAGAAAGTATTGGCACTTAATCCAAAATACGAAGAGGCCAGGAACAGGTTAAAGGAACTGGGAGAAAATAATTAATACCAGTCTTTCCCTTCATACATATTCTTTAAAAAGTCTGCTGCTTCATTGCTCATGTCAGTTGCTGTAAGTTTTCCATCTGCCTGTTGCATAAAATGATGGCAGCCATCGCCTGAGAAATTGAAAGAGATATCGCCGGTCAATTTTCCCTGTTTGTAAAATAGCAGGTTACCATCGTAGCCACATTTATATTCACCGCCCGTTTTGCCATCTGCAAATCTTGCCAGCTTATCAATTGCAGTAAGCGCTGTGGTTGACATTGTTTTTTCAATCGTATTGGTTTGCGGTGTATTGAAGTTAATGACCAAACTATCGCTACCCGACAATTGTTTGCTTATGTCGGAGTTGCTACCTGAACAAGCAGCTAAAAAAACAAGTGCTGCGAAAAATGGGAAGATTCTCATATCGTATTGTTTAAACCAAAAATCGGGTGGTTTATCTTAACGATATAGCCGGAGCAATATTGTCCGCTTCAAATTCTTCACCCAGCAGATGAGCTATTGTTTGTGCTAATTGCTGCTGATAGAGTTGTTGTCCTTCTTTTATCTCGCCAATTGGTTTAATGCCGGGACCGATAACAGCCAGCCATGTTTGTGATGATCCGGCAATAAACTCACCATGGGAAGTCCACCTCCCTGATTTTTTCCCACGACCATGATCTGTTGTGATGATAAAAGTTGTGTTGTTTTTGTATCCATCTGTTGTTTGAACATAGTGCCATAGTTCAGCGATCATCTTATCTACTTTATTGGCCTGGTCTAAATAAAGATCATACCTTTTTTGGTGAGCCATTTCATCCGTTTCACCGAGCCCAAGGAACATCACTCTTGGTTGATGTTTACGGATATATTCTTTGGCAGTTAAAAAAGTAAGTTCATCAAACCGGGTAGCGGCTTTTTCATACACTGCATCTTCCTGTACTCTATTTATTATTTGTTGCTGTATAGAATTGACTGTATCAATCATAGGGCTGTATCCGCTGTTGATGACAAAACTGTTTCTATCCTCATTGAAGATATAAGGAAACACATCCCAGGATGTAAAGGCGGCAACTTTCCCCTTGAAGGAAGATTTACTATCAAGATATTCGAGGATATTGGTATTTGGATTTTTGATCTTTTCGTTGGATGAAATATTCATATCCGTTGTGCCGGTAAACATTTCACTGTATCCCGGATAAGAAATTGTGTAGATATTAGCAGTATTTATTTTATTATCAAAAGCCCTGTTGCCGTATAACTGTCCTTTTGCAGCAAGTATGTTCCAGAAGAATGGCATTAATTTTTTTCTTCTCGTCGCTGCATTATTATCCCAATAGAGCATTTTTATATACCCGGTATCAGGAGTAAAAATTTCATCATTTATAAGGATTGAATCTGCTCCATTAAAAATCTCCTGCCAGCGAAACCCATCAATGGTGATGATAAAAATATTACCGGCTACCGTGGCCGGTTTTGTTGCCAGTTTGCTAATTCCTTGTTGCGGAGATGAGAAAGGGATGGCAGAAAGAAAGAAAACACTTACTAAAATGTTTTTCATGTGTAACGGTTTAGCAAAGTAAAAAGATCGATATAACCACGTTGTTAAGTATGCATTACCAATTTATTAAGTCAGCAACCTTCATGTTGTTCATGTTTTCGTAATACCACGATAACAATCCGGTTAAACACATAATTGATATTTACAAAACTCCGATACGCATTGAAAAAGAAACAAGTTGATGTTGCCGTGATATCCGATCTGCATCTTGGGACCTATGGCTGCCATGCCAAAGAGATAGTTAACTACCTGAGAAGCATCTCTCCGCAAATTCTCGTGTTGAATGGGGATATTATAGATGGCTGGCAATTCAGTAAAAGATATTTCCCCCCGATGCACCTGCAGGTGATAAAAGAGATCATGAACCTGCTGAGCAGCGGTACAAGAGTAATTTATATTACCGGCAACCATGATGAAATGCTGAGACGGTACAGTGATATCCAACTACACAACTTTCAGCTTACAGATAAACTGGTGATGGAGATCAACGGCAAGATGGTCTGGATATTTCATGGTGATGTGTTTGATAATACTACAAAAGGCAGCGCAAGGTTTCTTGCCAAACTTGGTGGCTATGGGTATGATTGGCTGATACTGACCAACCGATTTATTAACTGGTGCCTGACAAAATTGGGTCGCAATAAAATGAGTTTCAGTAAGCGGATAAAGAATAGTGTAAAGAAGGCTGTTACATGGATCAATGATTTTGAACAAACAGCTGCTGAATTAGCCATAGAAAAAAAATATGATTATGTGATATGCGGGCATATCCATCAGCCGCAAAAAAGAGTGGTCGAAACAAAGAATGGAAGCGTAACCTATCTGAATAGTGGCGACTGGGTGGAAAATCTAACAGCACTTGAATACAAAGACAACGAATGGTCCATATATAAATATGATGAAACAGAATTTGAAGAAGGCGATGTGATACGGATGGATAAAAAAAGACCAGCGCTGGTGGTTGTAACTGATGAGGTGAGTTTATTCATTAGTTCATTGCGATCATAAACTATCATCCATGAAAATTCTTTATACTGTACAGGCAACAGGAAATGGCCACATAAGCCGCGCTATGGAATTGCTACCTTACCTGCAATGTTATGGCAAGGTAGACGTTTTCTTAAGTGGAGATAACAGCAACCTCGCATTGGATGCACCGGTCAAATACCGCAGTAAAGGATTGAGTCTTTACTATAATTGTACCGGTGGATTAGATTATTGGCAGATAACAAAGGCTTTTCAATTGTCAAGATTAAAAAAAGAGATACGGGAATTGCCAGTGGAAAAATATGATGTCGTGATTAACGATTTCGAATACATCACAGCTGCAGCCTGTGCAAAAAAGGAATACCCTCCATCAACTTCGGGCACCAGGCCAGTTTTCAATCCGCCAACACCCCAAGACCTGAAAAGAAAAGTGTTGCTGGAGAATGGGTGTTGAAAAATTATGCAAAGGCAAGCCGTTATATTGGTCTTCACTTTAAACAATACGATGATTTTATATTCCCTCCTGTCATCAAAAAAGAAATGCTGGAAGCAGATCCACTTGATAAAAACTATATCACTGTTTATCTTCCTTCTTATTGTGAACAACAATTAAAAGATCTGTTGAAGCCATTTACAGATGCCCGGTTCGAAGTCTTTTGCCGGGAGACGAAGCAGGCACATCAGTACCGGCATATTCATTTTTTGCCGGTAGATCGAAGCCGTTTTAATAAGAGTCTTATTAACTGTACCGGAATCATTACCGGCGCAGGATTTGAAACGCCAGCTGAGGCTTTACACCTGGGAAAGAAATTATTGTGCATCCCCATTAAAGGACAGTATGAACAACAATGTAATGCAGCTGCCTTAAAAGAAATGGGAATTGTTTGTTTGAAAAATACCAAAGACAATTTTGAAGAGCATTTTTTACATTGGATTGCATCACCACAGAACATAGAAGTAAATTATACAAATAGTATCGAGCCCTGTTTGGAACATCTTTTTGACAAACAGCTTCAATCTTATCCAAAGAAAATGATGGCAACTCCTGCCGGTCTTTTAAGTTTTCTCTTATAAAAAAATCTTCCTGTGAAAACAGGAAGATGTACGACTGCTCTGATAAATTGCTGTGTAACTATACTGCTTGCTAAGGATACAATTTTCAAGTAAATCATAAAAACCATCCCATGGCCTGTCCAGCCACGGAATGGTTAACTGCATAAGAAACTGCGACTGGTTACTTACTAACCCTGAGAAAAGGGATATGAGATAAAGAACTGATGCAAAGATGCCGGTGATTTGTTATGACAGTATTAGGACAAGGTTACCATAGCATTAAATGCAAAACGTTCTGCCTGGGCAGAACGTTCGCAATAGAATAAAGATTAAAGGCTCTTAGTTGTAATTAAATTTTGTCCATCCTTTCCACCAGCTGGATAAAGGTCCTGAAGGAGCAATACCACCACGGAAACTAAGCGGCTGACCAGGTGCAATAGAACCCGGGTCTGTTTTATCAAAGAATGTATCACCATTGAATTTAGGGTCGCTGAACAGGTCATTCCTGTAAGTGAGCGGGCTAAGTGATATTATACCCAACACTTTCGCGTTACCATTACCTGCTGCAAATGGTGTTGGATCTGGTGCAGTATAGCTGTATGGATTAACCAGTTTTACGTCTGTATTATTTACAAGGAAATCGTTGTTATAAAAAGGATTACTGAACCAGGTTGTAAATGCAGCATCATTGATGATGGTTGCACCAGGATTACCTGAGAACTTAGTGTTCTGTGCAGTACCTGCTATTGTAATATTTCTCAACCGGATCGTGCTGTCCTCAATATCCAATGCAGTTGATGTTCCTGTTGTAGCATCGATCTCAATGCCTACCGGCCATCCCATGATGATCGTATTGAAAATAGAGATACCTGTATTTCTTCTGATATGCGCTGCACCACGGAACAATGAATTTCCTACGTTCGATGTTGTAGCTCTCGGGCCAATAACAGTTACATTACTGAAAATTGCAGTTGTTTTTGGAGTAGCCGTTGTTCCGGAAGCGTCGTTATCACTTTCAAATGCTTCAGATTTTGAACCATCTGCCAATACTGAATCACGGATAATTAAACCGAACTGAACTTTACCTGAATAACCTAAGTCAGTATCAAAATCATCATCCAATGTCTTGTAAGCGATCAGGAATTTGCAATTCACCGTTCCACCAAACCACTCAAACGCATCATCTTTTGCATATACAGTCTGTATGTGATCAATAACTGTTTTGCTGCCTACACCAGCCATTGTTAAGCTGTTGATCTCTTTATCAGGCTGAAAAGCATAACCTGCATATTCAATACGGATATATTGCAATACACCAGAACTATCATTTGATACCGGAGTTGGTACTACTACATCACCAGAACCTGCAAGACCATCACCAAATGAATTATCAATTCCACCTTCAACCTGGTATAAACCCGGCTTGGATTGGAACGAAGAATTGATCGGTGCTTTACCGCAAAGTACAATTCCCCCCCAGTCACCGGACTGTGGATTTGGTGAAGATGACGTAAAGAGGATCGGATTATCTGAAGTACCTGGGGCAACTAATTTAGAACCACGGGTAATGATCAGCGCAGCAACATCTGTACCGCCATATGACCCTTTGATAGTCGTGCCTGGTTGAATGGTCATTGTATGATTACCTACCATATACACCAATCCCTGAAGGATGTATGTATTCTCTTTCTTCAGCAATGTGTCAGCATTGATACGTCCTTTCAGGTAAATCGTTTGCCCTGTAGTTGCACCACCGCCACCGCCGGGAACCTGAATGATAATTGGTTCGCCATCTGTTTCAATTTTTCTGCATCCGATTGTTGCAACAGAAATAAGAGCGGCCATGTAAAAAATGTACTTTTTCATTTTGAGTATTTAAAACGTTTAGTAGTTTATAGTGAATAGTTGAATGTGATACTGTAGTTTGATCCTAGTTTTCTTGTGAAACGGAGCGCATCAATATTTTTATCATAGCCTTTATTATCATCAGCATTCTGATAAAAACGTTGTGTCTCATTAAGAATATCAGCAACGTTTAGTCTTAACTCGCCTTTCTTCTTTAATATTTTCTTAGCTATTTGAAAATCCAGCAACGGTCTTGATGCTTCGTATACATCTGGTGCACCGCCTATCGCAATTGAACTTGTTCCAATTACATAGATACGTTTGCCGATCTGGTTGAAAAGCAATGTTGCATTCAGTCCTGCTTTTTCCAGGTCGTACAATAATCCAAAGTTTAACACATAAGGAGATTGTCCCTGCATCGATCTGTCGAGTTTGAACGAAGTGCTTTTTACACTGCTGCTGATATATGATGCGTTTGCCTGGAAAGTAAAATTCTTTAAGGCATTTGCGAAGTCAAGCTTCTTTCTCATCTCTACTTCCACTCCATATGTTGTTGCTTTTTCTGCATTCACATAAGAGAAGGTACTTGCACCACCCGACTGTTCATCCAGTAATTGTTCGATAGGATTCTTGAAATATTTATAGAACACTCCTACTGTAAACACTTCTCCTGCTCTTGGATAGATCTCGTAGCGGATATCTGCATTAGAGACTTTCGTTCTTAATAAGAGGGGGTTACCCTGCACAGATGCATTTAATTCAAAATCATAGATGTTCAACTTTGCCAACTCTCTTAGCTCTGGCCTGATAACTGTTTGCGATGCCGATACACGAAAGTTTGTTTTGTTATTGATCTTATAGGTAGCATTAATACCTGGTAAGAAATCCGTTACCTGCGTATGGCTAAATCTATCATCCCATTTTTTTACACTGCCTACCAATTGATCATAGTCTTCTACCCTTAACCCCCATACTACACGAAATGCTGAAGAGAACTGATTATCAAATTGCAAGAATCCTGCATTCAATATTGTATTGGCCATGTAGCGATTGTTCCTATTCTTGATCGCATCAAAGCCAAGCAGGTTATCATCTTCACCATTACCAAAATTTTGCGAAGCAAATATCTGGTCTGCTGGAAGTTGTTTTAATGTTTCATTGTTTCCTGCAAGATAGATGGCAAAGAATTGACCATCATACAAACGATCTTTGATTTGCAGCATATATCCACCTTTCACTGCTTGTTTTTGCTTCAGCCAGTTAAAATTATAGGTAAGGTCGCCGCCAGCCGTATATATATAGTCGCTCAGGTTTTGATAGATCCTGCTACCATTTTGCTGAGAAAGTGTTCTGCTGATAATGTTCTTGTAAGGGTCGCTGCTATTCAGGTTCTTTGAATACAGGATACGACGCTGATCAGGGATATAACC
>Ga0068853_100003701_pt1 | contig 11738 bp, 7 predicted proteins | sample KBSCornC32_FD_65655 | JGI IMG/M metagenome (GOLD analysis project Ga0068853, IMG submission 65655) | Corn rhizosphere microbial communities from Kellogg Biological Station, Michigan, USA - KBS Corn C3-2 | ecosystem: Host-associated > Plants > Roots > Rhizosphere > Soil ... | reverse complement strand
CTCTGCGCGTTGCCGGCGTCGACGTTGATGATATTGCCGGTGGATTTGGCCGACATGTCGGAAGCGAGGAAATAGACCGCCTCCGCGATGTCCTCGGGGAAGACCGAGCGCTTCAGCATCGAGCGCTGGCGGTACATTTCCTCGAGCCCATCCTTATCGGTCTTGTAGGTCGCAGCACGCTGTTCCAGCCATTCGCCGGCCCAGATCTTCGACCCACGCAGGACGGCGTCGGGGTTGACGGTGTTGACCCGGATCTGTTCGCCGGCGCCTTCGAGAGCGAGGCAGCGGGCGAGGTGGATTTCGGCGGCCTTGGCAGTGCAGTAGGCGGCAGCGTTCGGTGAGGCCGCGAGACCGTTCTTGCTCGCGACGAACACCACGTTGCCGCCGATCTTCTGCGACCGGAAGAGCCGGAACGCTTCGCGGCTGACGAGGAAGTACCCCGTCGCGAGGATGTCCATGTTCTTGTTCCAGAGCGCCAGCGTCGTCTCTTCGATCGGCGCCGACGAGGCGAGGCCGGCGTTGGAAACGAGGATGTCGAGGCCGCCGAATTCGACGGCGGCGTCGGCGAAGCCCTGGAGCACTGCCTCCTCTTTGGTGACGTCGACCTTGACGGTGCGGACGACGTCCTTGCCGAACGCCTTGCCGAGCTCATCGGCAGCGGCGGCCATCGCGGCGTCGTCGATGTCGGCGATAACGACGCAGGCGCCTTCCCGCATCAGGCGAATGGCCGTTGCCTTGCCGATACCGCCGGCACCGCCGGTGACGAGCGCGATCTGCCCCGCCAGCGATTTCGGCTTCGGCATGCGCTGGAGCTTTGCTTCCTCGAGCAGCCAGTATTCGATGTCGAAGGCTTCCTGCTCATCTAGGCCCTGGTAGGTCGAGACGGTGGACGAGCCGCGCATGACGTTGATGGCGTTGACGTAGAACTCGCCCGAAATGCGCGCCGTCGCCTTGTCCTTGGCGAAGGTGAACATACCGACGCCCGGCATCAGGTAGACCACGGCATTGGGGTCGCGCAGCGCCGGGGTATCCGGGTGCTTGCAGCGGTTGTAGTAGGCCTCGTAGTCGGCGCGATAAGCCTCGACCGCCGGCTCGAGGGCAGCCACCACCGCATCCACGTCCGGCTTTTTCGGATCGAACTCGATCACCAGTGGCCGAATCTTTGTGCGGAGGAAATGATCAGGGCACGAAGTGCCAAGCGCCGCGAGCGGGCGGAGATTCTTGCTGTTGACGAACTCCAGCACCGCTGTGGAATCGTCGAAGTGGCCGAGCATGTGGCTGCCGCCGGAGATCAGCCCGCGGATCTTCGGCATGAGCTTTGCCGCAACCGCGCGACGCTCGGCAGGTGGCAGCGACTTCACTGCCTCGCCGCCAAAGATGGCCTTGCCCGTGAGCTTCTGCTCGAGCCACGCCATCGCCTTGTTGATGATGGCGATAGTCGTCTCGTAGCAATCCTTGGGCGTATCGCCCCAGGTGAAGAGACCGTGGCTGCCGAGGATAACGCCCTTGGCCTTGGGATGCTCGAGGCAGAATTTTTCGAGCCACAGGCCGAGCTCGAAGCCCGGCCGCTTCCACGGCAGCCAGCCGATGTCGTCGCCGAAAATCTCTCTCGTCAGCGCCTCGCCATCCTTCGATGCGGCGATAGCGATGATCGCATCGGGGTGCATGTGGTCGACAAAGGGGTGCGGCACGAACGCATGCAGCGGCGTATCGATCGAGGCCGCGCGCGGATTGAGGTTGAAGGTCGCGTGCGGCAGGTAGCCGACCATCTCGTCTTCATGGGCGAGGCCGCGATAGAGTTTCTTCAGCGCGCGGAGCTTATCCATGTAGAGCGTTGCGAAGCCGTCGAGCTTGATCGAGGCGGAATCGCCACCCGAGCCCTTGACCCACAGCACTTCGACCTCGGCGCCGGTGAGCGGGTCCTTCTCCATGATCTTGGACGAGGTGTTGCCGCCGCCGTAGTTGGTGACGCGCTTGTCGGAGCCGAGGATGTTGGAGCGATAGACCAGCCGCTCCGGCTCGGTCATGCCGGCGGCCTTGGCGTCGTCCCATAGGTCCGCGAGGCGCGCGGGTGCGGCGGTGGTGGCCATAGCCTTCCTCCCAGGAAAAGATCGTCAACCGTTTTACGAGGGTATTGGCCCCATCCGCCTGCCGCTGTCAATCACAAACGATCATGTTCGGTCAGATCGCCGCAGCTGTGCGCGATTGTGACAAATCATGATTGACATTGATCGCCGACAGTGGAAGTCATGGCGGCAAGAGCCTAGGCAGGGCCGGCGCCCAGAACGGCGCGCAGGGAGCCTCGTTTGCACGAAACCGAGCGTCATCGCGTGATCCTCGCCACCGTCCAGTCGCGGCCTGTCGCGACCGTGGCGGAGCTTTGCGAGGTGACCGGCTCGTCCGAGGCGACGATCCGGCGCGACATCGCGGCGCTGCATATCGAGGGGAAGCTGCGGCGCCTCCGGGGCGGCGCCGAGGCAGTCAACCCGCCCGAGCAGGGCGGCCTTGTCGGTCGCCCGTTCGTCGTCAACGAAACGCTCAACATCGCTCAGAAGCGGGCGATTGCGCGCGCCGCCGCCGAGATGTGCAAGGACGGCGAGCCGATCATCATCAATGGCGGAACGACCACCTACCAGATGGTCGACCACCTCGTGGGGCGGCGACTTTCGGTGTTCACCAACAGCTTTCCCATCGCCGAGCACCTGATCCGCCATTCGCGCAACAGCGTGGTGATCCCGGGCGGCACGATCTATCGCGAGCAGAACGTCATCCTCTCGCCGTTCGGCGGCGTGGTGGCGAGCCATTTTTACGCGCGCAAAATGTTCATGGGCTGCCAGGGGCTGGCGCGGCACGGCGTGATGGAGGCCGACCCGATGGTGGTCCAGTCCGAGCTCGCGCTCATCGGCCAGGCGGACGAGCTCATCGTCCTCGCCGATTCATCGAAATTCGAACGGCGCTCCAGTCTCATCCTCTGTGGCCTCGATCGCGTCACCGCCGTCATCACCGACAGCGGCGTGCGAGACGAGGACCGGCAGATGCTGGAAGAAATGGGCGTTAGCCTGATCGTGGCCGATGCCGGCCGCGACATCACCCAATCCGTCGCCTAAGCGATGTGACCAAGCTCAAACCGGGAGGGAAAAACATGAGCTTTCTGAAGACTATCGGGGCAGCGGCCGCTGTCGCCGCGGTGCTCTTGGCAAGCACGGCCTACGCCGCGCCAGTCAAGATCGCGCTCGTGGTGAAATCGCTGGGCAACGGCTTCTTCGACGCCGCCAATAAGGGTGCCGAAGAAGCCGCCAAGGCGCTGGGCGACGTGCAGGTGATCTACACCGGCCCGACCAAGGCGACCGCCGAGGCGCAGATCGAGGTGATCAATTCGCTGATCGCCCAGAAGGTCAACGCCATCGCCATCTCCGCCAACGACAAGGACGCGCTGGTGCCCGTTCTCAAGAAGGCGATGCAGCGCGGCATCACGGTGATCTCGTTCGACTCGGGCGTCGCCAAGGAAGGCCGTGAGCTCAACCTCAACGCCTCGGGCGTCGACCTCATCGGCGACACCATCATCAAGCTCGCCGCCGACCACCTGCCGGATGGCGGCGAAGTGGCGATCCTCTCGGCCGCCTCGACCGCGACGAACCAGAACGCCTGGATCGACGCGGCCAAGAAGGTGCTGCCGACCAAGTATCCCAAGATCAAGCTCGACGCCGTCGTCTATGGCGATGACGACTCGGCGAAGTCGACCGACCAGGCCAAGGGCCTCCTCAAGAGCTACCCGAACCTCAAGGCGATCATCGCCCCGACCACCGTCGGCGTTGTTGCCGCCGCGCAGGTCGTGACCGACGAGAACCTCATCGGCAAGGTCAACGTGACCGGCCTTGCGCTGCCGAGCGAGTTCAAGAAGTTTATCGACAACGGCGCGTCGCAGGGCGTGGCGCTGTGGAACCCGATCGACCTCGGCTACTCGGCGATCTACCTCGCCTATGACCTCGCGGTGAAGAAGGAAAAGGCCACCCCCGGCGCCAAGCTCTCGATGGGCCGCGTCGGCACGCTCACCCTCGACGACAACCTCGAAGGCGCGATGGCCAACCCCTTCATCTTCGACAAGTCGAACATCGCCGAATACGCCAAGATCTATTGATCTGACCCCGGCCCGGCGGCGCTGCTGCCGGGCCCCTACGCCGATGGGGCTGTTGTCCTGTCCCTGGCGTCATTCCCGCGAAGGCGGGAATCCAGTTTGGCCGGAAGCGCGGTGCTCGCGAGAAACTGGATTCCCGCCTTCGCGGGAATGACGTGGTGGACTTCCACGCGCATCCAACAAGACCCAAGCAGTCATGACCGACCCCCTCCTCACCCTTTCCGGCATCAGCAAATCCTTCCCGGGGGTTCGCGCCCTGCACGAGGTGTCGCTCGAGCTCTACCCGGGCGAGGTCACGGCGCTGATCGGCGAGAACGGCGCCGGCAAGTCCACGCTAGTGAAGATTCTCACCGGCATCTACCAGCCGGATGCCGGCGAAATCTGTATTGCCGGGCAGCCGGTGACCCTCGCCTCCGCCCACGCGGCGTTCGAGGCGGGCATCACGGCGATCCATCAGGAGACGGTGCTTTTCGACGAGCTGACCGTCGCCGAGAACATCTATCTCGGCCACGCGCCGCGGACGCGTTTCAACACCATCGACTGGGCCGGCATGCGCCGCGAGGCGCAAAGCGTGCTCGACTCGATGGGCGCCAAGATCTCGGCCGACGCGCGGCTAAAGGACCTCGGTATCGCCAACCGCCACCTCGTCGCGGTGGCGCGCGCCATGTCTATCGAAGCGCGCATCGTCATTATGGACGAGCCCACCGCCGCGCTGTCGCAGAAGGAGATCGAGGAACTCTACGTCCTCATCGAGCTCCTCAAGAAGGACGGCAAGGCGGTGCTCTTCATCTCGCACAAGTTCGACGAGATCTATCGCATCGCCGACCGCTACACCGTGTTCCGCGACGGCGAGATGGTCGGCAAGGGGTTCATCCGCGAGGCGAGCCAGGGCGACGTGGTGCGCATGATGGTGGGGCGCTCCGTCGACCACATTTTCCCTGAGCGCGAGGCGACCATCGGCGCGCCCGTGCTCAAGGTCGACGGCCTCAGCCACCCCACCGAATTCGACAACATCTCGTTCGAGCTGCGCCAGGGCGAAATCCTCGGCTTCTACGGCCTCGTCGGCGCCGGCCGCAGCGAGGTGATGCAGGCCATCTTCGGCCTGACCAAAATCTCAGCCGGCGCCATCGCGATTGAAGACCGACCGATCGCCCCGAAGACGCCGGCCGACGCCGTTGGCGCCGGCATCGTTTATGTGCCCGAGGAGCGCGGCCGGCAGGGCGTGGTCATTGGCCTCCCGATCTTCCAGAACGTCTCTCTGCCCTCGCTCAAGCGCACCAGCCGGCAGGGCTTCCTCAAGCTCGCCGAGGAGTTTGCGCTGGCGCGGCAGTTCACCGAACGGCTCGACCTCCGGGCCTCCTCGCTCAGCCAGGATGTCGGGACGCTGTCGGGCGGCAACCAACAGAAGATCGTCATCGCAAAGTGGCTCGCCACGGCGCCAAAAGTCATCATCCTCGACGAGCCGACAAAGGGCATCGACATCGGCTCGAAAGCCGCCGTGCATGCCTTCATGGCCGAGCTCGTGGCGCAAGGCCTCGCGGTGATCATGGTCTCCTCGGAACTGCCGGAAATCCTCGGCATGTCCGACCGCGTCGCGGTGATGCGCGAGGGCCGCCTCATCGGCATCTACGACAACGAGGGCCTCACCGCCGAAACGCTGGTCAGGACGGCGGCCGGCATTGCCGAGGAGGCGGCGGCGTGAAGCTACTCCTCAAATACCGCGAGCTGCTCCTGGTCCTCGCCATTGTCGTTTTGACGGCGGGCATCGCCATCCGCTCGCCGAGCTTCGTCGAGCCGGGCAATTTGCTCTCGATCTTCAACGACACCTCGATCCTCATCGTCCTCGCCCTCGGTCAGATGGTCGTCATCCTGACGCGCTCGATCGATCTGTCGATTGCCGCGAACCTGACGCTCACCGGCATGATTGTCGGCATGCTCAACGCCTTCCATCCGGAAATCCCGGTCGTGGCGCTGATCCTCATCGGCATGTTCGCGGGGCTGGTGCTCGGCGCCTTCAACGGCATCCTGGTCTGGAAGCTCGACATTCCGCCGATCGTCGTGACCCTCGGCACGCTTACCATCTATCGGGGCATGGCGTTCGTGGTCTCGGGCGGCAAGTGGGTCAACGCCGACCAGATGAGCCCCGACTTCATCGGCTTCACGCGTACGGTCGTGCTCGGCCTGCCGGCGCTGAGCTGGATCGCTATCGCGACAATCATCATCTTCTACATCGTGCTGACGCGCACGCCGCTCGGCCGCGCGCTCTACGCCGTCGGCGTCAACCCGACCGCGTCGGTCTACGCCGGCATCGACGTGGGGCGGTCGAAATTCATCGCCTTCTGTATCTCGGGCGCCATCGGCGGGCTCGCAGGCTATCTCTGGGTATCGCGCTACGTCATCGCCTCGGTCGAGATCGCCAATGGCTATGAGCTCAGCGTCATCGCCGCCTGCGTCATCGGCGGTATCTCGATCGCGGGCGGCATCGGCTCGGTCGGTGGCGCGGTGCTCGGCGCGCTGTTCCTCGGCCTCGTCAACAACGCGCTGCCGGTGATCAACGTCTCGCCGTTCTGGCAGATGGCAATTTCGGGCGCGGCCATCATCCTTGCGGTGATCTTCAACGCCCGCGGCGAACGGCAGCAGGGCCGGCTGATCCTCAAGCGCGCGGAGAGGGCGTGATGGTTCTCCGCGCGTTTTGCATCACCGGCGTCATTCCCGCGAAGGCGGGAATCCAGTTGCTCGCTGGCGCTGGGGTCGTGGCCAAACTGGATCCCCGCCTTCGCGGGGATGACGGCCGTGGTGGGGAAAGGGTTTCCGCATGAACGACTCCACGCCCCAGCACCGCCAGATCCCCGACCGGCTCGACCACCCAGTCAAGAGCGCCGTCTTCTCGTGGGAAATGCTGCTCTTCCTCGTGGCGGTGGCGATCTTTATCGCTAACACCATTGCCTCGCCCTACTTCCTCGACCCCTATTCGCTCTCCGACGCGACGTTCAACTTCACCGAGAAGGCGCTCATCGCCTTCGCGATGGCGCTCCTCATCATCGCCGGCGAGATCGATCTTTCGGTCGCGGCCATCATTGCGCTTTCCTCGACGCTGATGGGCTACGCCGCGCAGTACGGCGTCGGCACGCCGGGGCTCGTTGGGATCGGCGTCGTCACCGGCATCGTTTGCGGTGCGTTCAACGGCTGGCTGGTGACGGGGCTCAAGCTGCCGTCGATCGTTGTGACGATCGGCACGATGAGCCTCTTCCGCGGCATCGCCTTCATCATCCTCGGCGACCAAGCCTACAACAGCTACCCCGACGACTTCGCCTTCTTCGGTCAGGGCTATGTCTGGTGGGTGTTCTCGTTCGAGTTCGCGCTCTTCTTCGTTGCGGCGATCGTCTACTGGGTGCTGCTGCACAAGACCAATTTCGGCCGCCGGGTCTTCGCCATCGGGAACAACCCGGTCGCGGCGCAGTTTTCCGGGGTACGCGTTGGACGCATCAAGTTCATCCTGTTCTGTCTCACCGGGCTCATGAGCGGCATCGCCTCAATCTGCATCACCTCGCGCCTCGCCTCGACCCGGCCGTCGATTGCGCAGGGCTACGAGCTCGAGGCGATCACCATGGTGGTGCTGGGCGGCGTCAACATCCTCGGCGGCTCGGGCTCGATCGTCGGCGTGGTGATCGCAGCCTTCATTATCGGGCTCGTGACGTTCGGCCTCGGGCTGCTTAATGTGCCGGGCATCGTCATGTCCATTTTCACGGGTCTGTTGCTCATCGTGGTCATCGCACTTCCCATCCTCTACCGCATGATCCGGCAGAGGCGCCGCGCATGACGGCACCGCGCGTTGCCGGTGTCATCGACATCGGCAAGACCAACGCCAAGTTCGCCCTGGTCGACCTTCAGAGCCGCAGCGAAATCGCGGTGCGCAAGGCCCCCAACACCGTGGTGAACGACGGCCCCTACCCCCACTACGACGTCGAGCGGCTCTGGGATTTCCTCAGCAGCGCCATCGCCGAGCTCAACGCGGAGACGCCGATCGACGCGCTGAGCGTGACGACGCACGGGGCTTCCGCAGCGCTGCTCGACCGGGACGGCGGCCTTGCCCTGCCGGCGCTCGACTACGAGTTCAGCGGCCCCGACGAGTTGGCGAAGGAATACGACGCCATCCGGCCGGGCTTCGCCGAGAGTTTTACGCCGCGCCTGCCGGCCGGACTCAACCTCGGGGCGCAGCTCTTCTGGCAGAGCCGGCGCTTCCCCAACGAGTTCGCGGCGGCGACGGCGATCGTCACCTACCCGCAATACTGGAGCTTTCGGCTCACCGGCGTCGTGGCGTCGGAGGTGACTTCGCTCGGCTGCCACACCGACCTTTGGAACTTCCAGACCGACCTTTATTCCTCGCTGGTCGAGCGTGCCGGATGGATGGAGAAGATGCCGGAGGTGCGGCGCGCCAGCGACGTGCTCGGCCCGGTGACGCCGGCGCTGGCGCGGCGGCTCGGGCTGCGGCGGCCGGTACCGGTGCACTGCGGCATCCACGATTCCAACGCCTCGCTGCTGCCGCACCTCATCGAGCGCGAGCCGCCCTTCGCGGTGGTGTCAACGGGCACGTGGGTGATCATCTGCGCGCCGGGCGCCGAGCTTTCGGGCCTCGATCCGCGACGTGACTGTCTCGCCAACATCGATGCTTTCGGCCGGCCGGTTGCCTCGTCGCGCTTCATGGGCGGGCGCGAGTTCTCTTTGCTGGTCGAGGGCGACATCGAGGAGCCGCGCGGCGCGACGATCGCCTCGGTGCTGTCCCGCGGCGCCATGCTGCTGCCGTCGGTGGTCGAGGGATCGGGTCCCTTCCCGCGCCAGCACGCCCACTGGACGCTGCCGCGCGACGGCCTCGATCGCGAAGCGCAGTATACGGTGGTCTCGTTCTACCTGGCGCTGATGACGGCCGAATGCCTCAAGCTCGCCGATGCCGAGGGCGAGATCGTGGTCGAGGGGCCGTTCGCCACCAACGGGCTCTACCTCGAGATGCTGAGCGCCGCGACGGGCCGCGACGTCATCGCGATGCGAACGAGCGCCACCGGCACCTCGATCGGCGCGGCCCTGCTGGTCCTCGACAAGCCGGAGCCGCGGCCCGATGCGGGCAGCGTCATCCGCCCGCGCGCCGCGCTCGCCGACGCGATGCACTGGTATGCGACGCGCTGGCGCGAGATGATCGCCGACTAGCGGCGCGGCTCAGGCCGCCTTGGCCAGCCTGAACGTCACCGTGTGCTTGCCGGCGGACAGGGCTGCCGTGGTCTTGGCTTTGCCGTCGGTCGCCAGCGGCTTGCCGTCGAGCGCCGCATCGGCATAGCGCGCCGCGAGGACGATCGTGCCGGTTGCGCCCTCAGGGACCGTCACCTCGTAGCGCACCTTGTCGCCCTCGACTGTCCAGCCCGCTTCGATACGGCCGGCGCGCGAGTCGTGATGCGCCTTGACGGGCGACAGCGCCGGCAGGATCGCGGGCTCGAAGACGATGTGCTGGAAGCCGGGCTTTTCGGCATCGGGCCGGAAGCCGGCCACCGCCTCGAGCAGCCACTGACAGACGGCGCCATAGGCGTAGTGGTTGTAGGAGTTCATCGCCGGATCGAACGGCAAGCCATCGGCCTTGATGGCATCCCAGCGCTCCCAGATGGTCGTCGCGCCGGTCTTCACCTGGTAGAGCCAGCCGGGGACTTCCTCCTGCAGGAACACTGCAGCGGCGAGCTCGGGCTCGCCGATCTTCAGCAATGCCGGCAGCAAAGCGGGCGTTCCGATGAAGCCGGTGCCGATGCGGCCTTCGGCGCGCGCGATGGTCGACTTGAAGTAGCGCGCCGCGGCCGGCAGCAGATTTTCGGGGATGAGGTCGTGGAGGATGGCGAGCGCGTAGGAGGTTTGGTCGTCATAGACGAGGCGGCCCGAGGGGGCGATGAACTCGCGCTGGAAGGCGGCCTTGACCTCGGCGGCACGCTTTTCCATCCGCTGCGCCGTGGCGGCGTCGCCGATGGTCCGCGCAGCTTGCGCGGTGAGCACCGAGGAGATGTAGAGATAGATGGTCGCGGCGGCATCGTCGCCGATGGTCGGCAGCGGCTTTTCGCTCGGGCCCTTGGGCTGCAACCAGTCGCCAAAGGTAAAGCCCCGGCCGTCCCAGCCGCGCGGCGGATTGACGATCGGGCCATTCGAGATCGACCAGACGAAGTCGTTCCACTTGACCATCGCCGGCAGCGTCTCGCGCAGGATGCCGGCATCGCCATAGTGCTGGTAGAGCACCCACGGCACCACGCAGATGGCATCGCCCCAGCCGGTCGAACCGAAGAAGCCCGGGACCTTATCCTCATGGAGGCGCGTCGGGTCGGGCGAGACGTGAGCGATCTCGCCGCCGGGCCGCTGGTCGGCCATGACGTCGCGCAGCCACTTGGTGAGGAAATTCTCGCTGTCGTTGAGGTAGCAGGCCGTGGGCGAAAACACCTGCGCGTCGCCGGTCCAGCCCAGCCGCTCATCGCGCTGCGGGCAATCTGTGGGCACTTCGATGAAATTGCCGCGCTGCGACCATATGGTGTTTGCGACCAGCCGGTTGACCAGCGGATTCCCCGAGGTGAAGCCGCCGGCGACCCGCTGGGCCGAGCTGATCGGCACCGAGACGATCGACGTGACCTTTGCCTTTCCCTCGATGGCGATGCGGGCGTAGCGGAAGCCGAAGAAGGTGAAATACGGCCGGTAGCTTTCAGCGCCACCGCCCTTGAGCACATATTCGAGCCGCGCCGGGGCGGAGCGATAGTTGGCGTTGTCGATGTTGCGGTCGCGGTCGAGAATCTCGGCGTGCTCGATGTGCAGTTTCGCCCCGGCCTCGCCTTCGACGGTGAAGGCGAGATAACCGCCCGAGTTCTGGCCGAAATCGTAGATCGCGCGGCCCTCGCTGTCGGTCCAAGAGTCCTTGACCACGAGCGGCTCGAGCTCGCGCACCGGCGTTGTCTCGTGCGGGACCAGTACGGACGCATCGAAGCTCAGCGAGGCTACGCCCTGGTCGGCCTTTAGTGCTTCGAGCCGGGCGTCGTAGGATTCGCCGTAGTAGATGCCGCTCCTCAGGATCGGGAGGAGCCCGCTCTTCCAGCTCTCGTCGGTCCTGAGCAACGCCGCTCCATCGCGGCCGGTCAGTTCGGTGATGGCGCCGATATGGGGACCATAGGTGTTGATCAGCGGGTTCTTGGCCCACATCAGCTGCGAGCGGTACCAGCCGTCGCCGAGCCAGATGTCGATGGTGTTCTCGCCGGCCTTGAGCAGCTTTGAAACATCGTAGGTCTGGAAGGAGAGGCGCTTGTCGTAGCTGGTCCAGCCGGGCGTCAGCTCATCGTGGCCGACACGGACACCGTTGATGAAGGCGCGGTAGAGGCCGAAGGCGCTGATGCGCAGCGTCGCGCCGTCGGCAGCCCCTTCCGCGAGCGTGAACGACTTGCGGACGAAGGAGGCCCGCGTGTCGACGCCTTGATCGGCGAGCGGACGGATCATCCGGGCGGTCCAGGTGTGACGGCGAGCGGCCGTCCGCTCGGCGTCGAGCAGCGAGACGTCGTTCATGGCTGATGTCCTCCGACGGCCGGTTGCACCGGAGCGA
>Ga0068853_100003699_pt1 | contig 11739 bp, 17 predicted proteins | sample KBSCornC32_FD_65655 | JGI IMG/M metagenome (GOLD analysis project Ga0068853, IMG submission 65655) | Corn rhizosphere microbial communities from Kellogg Biological Station, Michigan, USA - KBS Corn C3-2 | ecosystem: Host-associated > Plants > Roots > Rhizosphere > Soil ... | reverse complement strand
ATGCCCCTGCTCCCACGGGTAATGGAGATAGTGGTGGTAACTTCTGGGACAATTGGGAATTCTAAGGATAAATAATGGCAGATATGTATACACCTGACCAACTAGGGTCAATTTATGGGGACTGGAATCCAGAAGCCTATATGCAAGGTCGCCATCAAGTAGACCTTTCTAACCAATTTCAAGACCAGTCTCTTGAACAACAACGCCAAAAGACTCAACAAGATACTCTAGCAACTCAATTCACTGCTCAGAATAACCCCCTTAAACTTCAGAATCAACAACTGACAAATGAAGGCTTGGGATATGAGAATGTGGATAAGGGTGTCAAAGCTCGCATCAATGCTCAAACCGAGGGTCTGCAATTGGATGCTGCTAAGATGAAACAGATTCTCTCTGCTTCAGATGACCAGATTAAAATGATGGCTAACCAAGCTCAGCAAATGTCATATAGTGATGATCCTGCTGTTCAGCAAAAAGGTCTAAAACTTATGCAACTATCTGCCGCCGCTGTAGAAGCTAGACAGAAGCATAAAGACGAAATGGAAAAGCAAGACCTCATTCGTAAGTCTGCAGAACGTGTTGCTGGCATCACTGCTGGAGCCCATATTGAAGCGGCTAAAATTGGAGCAGCGGCTCGTACTGCTGCTAAAGTTGCTGATCCTAATGTTGTAGCTGCTAAACTTGGTTACGAAAAAGGTGCGGCTTATTACACTATTCAAGCTGAGAATTCGGATGATCCTGCAGAACGTCAGAAATTCCTTGATATGGCGCAGCGCTTTGAGAAAGCCAATTTAGCTCAGAAAAATGCTGCTGCGACAGGTAAAGTGGATGTTGGCGCTGCTACGGGAATGCCTACACAGCAAGCGCCTTTGTCTCTTGTTCCTTCTGGGGCCGCTCAGGTTGCCCCTAAACATTCTTTTGCAGATGTGCAGAAAATGTATCCAGGTGTGCCTCCTGAGAAAATCAAGCAGGCATATAAACAGAAATATGGAGTTGACCTACAATGAGTGATCCACTAGGCCTTTTTGGCGAAGAAGATAATAAAGACCCACTGGGCCTATTCGATACTCAAGACTCCTCTTTCATGGACAAAGCTAAGGGGGCTGGAGAGGCTGCATTGAATATGGCTACAGGGGCCGTGGCGATGCCACTGGGCTTTCTGGCTGCTGGTATGCAGAAGATGAATGATCCTAGCCACATTAACTTTGAAGAGCAGACGGCTGCCAACATGGGCAGGATGACCTATGAGCCCCGCACAGAGACGGGTAAAGATTATGCTGAGAATGTAGGTAAAGTTGTAAATGAACTTATCCCCGTCATGCCTCTGCATGGAACTTTACCCTCTATTAAGCCTGGTCAAGCTGTCAATGCTTTCCGTGCTAATGCTGCTCGGGATGTGCCTGTACCTAATGTTCGTGCCTTGGAGGCAGAACTTAAAGCCACTCCTAAGACAGCTGATCCATTGGGACTGTTTGATAATTTGAAATCTACTGAGGGTGAAGGGGGTCAAATGGCCCTATTCGATCAGCATGAGCTGACTCAGACAAAACGCAATCAATTCCAAGCAGAACCTGGAGAATGGCGAGTTGATGAGAATGGAATGCCTATTCGTGCAGACCTATCCATGGAAGCTGCCAACTTGGAACAACCTCTACAACGTGGTCTGTGGGGAGAGGAACTCGGCCCTGCTCTGGGCAATGAGCGCTCTCTGACGGGTGCCATTGACTCTATGGAGCCTGGAGTTCCTCTTCGAGAGAAAGGTCGATTCACGGGTAAGGATACTCGCCAGGAAGCTCTTAAACGTCTTCAAGGTGAGATCGAGGCTCCTGCTGCTCTAGAAGTGGCGAAGATGGAAGCTGAAGGGCCTAAAATACCTTTCAACTTTAAGAACCAAGGTGGTGGTGTTTTGGTGGGAGAACAAAAACGTCTTCCCACTGCCCTTGCTTGGTTAGCTAAAGATAAAGATAGGTTTGCGGAACCCAGTTCTACGGACCTCGCTGCCTTGACTAAAGATGTATCTGAGAATGGAATTAAAAAGCCAATCACGATAACTGTCTCTTCTTCGGATGGGGCAGGATACATCACGGATGGAAACAATCGCCTGGCCGCTGCTCAAGCAGCTGGCCTCAAGGACGTTCCTTACAAAGTGGAAGTCACTAATGTGCCCTTCACTAAGGAGCAGCTTAACAAATCCCTCCCTACAGACATGCTGGGTCTATCAGCAGATGAATTAGCAGCACGTCCCAAGAGCCCTGAAGCCACTGCTGCCGAGGCATGGCTCAAGAACTTCAATGAAAATGGCCCTACTAAATGGGTTCCCAAGTCCCAACGTGGTGCTGTCAAGATTGACTGGCGTGATGAAGGACAGCTGAATCAAATGAAGAAGATTCCTGGTATGGATCGCAGGCTTAAGAACCTTCTGCCTGATTTGTCTACCCCTGAGGAATTCAAAGCTGCAAACAAAAATACCCCCGATGTTGAGCAAAACCTCGTCCAACGAGGAATGAATATGCTCACCAAGGGGGGTGTATATCAAACGCTGAAAACCGACAATCCACTGATTAAGAGGGTAGTGGACACATTTCTAGAAGCCGACAATAGGGCTAAAGCTGCCATACAGGAAGTGGTCCATGACCATCTTGCTCCCCTCTCCCGTGCTCTAAACAAGCAGGAGAAAGCGGATGTATGGGCAGCTGTAAAAGCTGGAGAAGAAGCTAAGAAGCCAGTCACTGAAGACATGCTTGCTCGTAATGGATTTAACCAGAAGCAAATTGACTGGGCAATAGCCCATCAAGAAGTAATGGGAAAGATGTTCGAGAAGCTGTCTGAGTCTATGAAGGCTGCTGGCATCAAGCCAGTGAGCCCTCAAGTAGCTTATGTAGCTTCCCGTGCTCGTGGAGATTTCCGACGTCTTGTTTATGACAAGGAAGGGAAGGTCATTGGCATTCTAGGTGCGAATACTCGCATGGGTCTTGAAAGGGATGCTGCTAAATATAAGAAGCTTGATCCAGAAGCTAAGATTGGAGAGGAGCGCTATTTCGGTGGAGGTAAGGGGAAGGCTGGTACTTCCGAAGGCTTCCAACAAATGCTTGAGTTCCTGTCTGAGAACGATCCTGCTATTAAAGACTTCGTTAAGAAAGTCAATGAGCAAGCCAGTAAAGATGCATTCGATTACATGAATGCTAAGTCTCACACCATGAAGAAGAAAGGCATCTTTGGCATGGAAGGTAATAAGCCTTTCCAAGATGCTGTTCAGAATGCTGAGGAGGGCATGCAAGCCCAAATCCGTTATGCTGAAACCATGATTAAGTGGGCGGAGTTGTCGGAGGCTGTGAAGTCTACCAAGGAGCTTATGGCCCCTGAGAACGGACTGGATATGCCCAATGCCAAGGCCTATTTGAAGGACTATGTAGACAATGCTCTTGGTAAGAATCCCACTGAACTGGGACGTGCTCTTGAGGGTGTTGGCTCTGCCTTTGGTAAGGCCACCGGCCTTGGAACTTCCATTCCGAGTAGAGCCCTGTCTGCGGGTAAACAAATTACCAACGGACTGTTGCTGGGACTTAATCCAATGTTCTTGACTGCCAACTTGGTTCAGCCCCTGAAAGCTATGCCAGAAATGGCTGCTTGGCTGAAATCCATGGGACTGGAAAAGAGCTTTGACTTGGGTACTGGTTATAGCTATTTGGCTAAGGCTGGGATGGACATGATGAGTGAACGTATTGGGTCCAAGATTGATCCTGTTGTACAGGGCGCTCTTGACTTTGCTAAGAAGCACCATGTCTATTCTTCAGACTTATTTGAAGCTAGTAATGAAGTGAAGAAGACCGCTAGTTTTGTGGGGAACAAAATTACTCAGTTTGGCGCTAGCCAGGTTGAGCAAGTTACTCGCAAGGCTATGTTCCTTGCTTTTACCCGCATGTTGAGTGAGAACGGTATTACCGCCAAGCAGGGCTTGTATGAAGCGGCTCGTAAGGCGACAGACATTTCTATGAACAACTACTCCCCCATTGAAGCCCCTATGGGCTATAATGCTCTAGGGGGCATGGGTAGGGCAGCTTACAACTTGATGTCTTATAAGCACAACGAGCTTTCTCGCTTGTCGATGTTTGCTCGTGAGTTGAAGACTGACAGGTCAGGTAAACCACTGCTGGTTAATCTTGCTTCTCAAGTAGCCTTTGCGGGCTTAATGGGAACCATAGGGTATAACGAAGCTAATGAGCTGGTTAAGTTCATTTCCAATAAACTGGGTAAGCCCACAAGTCTTACCAAGATGCTGTTGGACAGCGATTTGTCTAAGTACTTTACTCATGGCATGTTCAATGCTGCTGGAGTGGATATGACCAATCGTTTAGGTATGCAAGTGCTACCGGGTTCTCCCATTGATGCTGTCATGCCTGGTGCTGGTAAGTTGGTGGACGTAGCTAAGTCAGCTGGTCAACTTGTTACCAATCCTAATGAGTACAATGCTAAAGATTTGGCCAGGAATATTGTTCCCTCTGTCGCAGCAGGTCCTATGGACCGTGCATGGTTTAGCCCTAAGAATGCTAAAGGAGAGGAACTAGCTCTCAATCGAAACAAAGTGCAGGCAACTGCAGTGCGTAACGACGCTGACAAAGTCTGGAAAACTCTTGGAGCTACGGGTGTTAATGAGTCTGTTCAGAAAGCCAAAAGCTATGAGAACATGCAAATTGACCAGAAGTATCAAGAGAAACGCAATGACGTAGTGCTCAATATGAGTAAGGAGTTCTTCACCTCTGGTAAGATTCCTGCTAAACTCATTGAAAAGTATGTCAAGTACCAAGGTGATCCGACCACTCTATCTCGTGAACTAGAGCAGATGGCGATGGAACAGCATGTGGATGCTCCTACTCTTCAGCTTATGAAAGCTGCGGCTAATAACTCAATCACCTCATTACATAAAGTAATGCGGAGAACAGGTAAAGAATGAAAACATCTACAGAAGGTTTGGACAAGTTAATTGCCAGAGAAGGCGAAAGACTGAAAGCCTATAAAGATACAAAAGGAATCTGGACCATTGGAGTTGGGGATATTGATCTCAACAACGACGGAATTCGGGATGTAAAAGAGGGGATGACAATTACTCATGCTCAGTCTATGGCTAATCTTGGCATGGATATTAAATGGGCAGAAGATGCTGTGAACAAGGGAGTGAAAGTTCCCTTGACACAGAACCAGTTTGATGCTCTTGTCTCTTTTGTGTTTAATATCGGTGCTTCGGCTTTTGCCTCCAGCACCCTGCTGAAAGTGCTGAATCTAGGCAACTATGATGAGGCAGCAAAGCAGTTTGATCGTTGGCACATTCCTCCTGAAATAATTGGCCGTAGAGACGGTGAGAAAGATCAGTTCCTGAGTTGAACGTGAAAAGCCCCCAAGGATTGCTCCAAGGGGGCTTTTTTATTGCATCTTAAATTTTAATAGACCGAAACGAAACACTAGAAAATGGAGAACAATCATATACTCGTGTACATCACTGTCTTCCTCTGTGTCTATGTGCTCTAATCCAAATACAAGTCCGTTGATTAGTTCAAACGTAAATTGGAAAGGATTAGAGACCATTCAACTTCTCTAGCAAGTCTTCTGGGGAGAAGCACACGTCGTTAGCAAACTTGTACATAACGTCAAAGCGTTCAGGAACTTCGTCGTACAGAATGAATCCAGGCTTGCCAGTTCCAATCATGTAACCCAGTTCCAAATGCCCAGACTTCCCAGCAGGAAGCATAAGTACCCCAATGTCTGCCTCGTCTAGATGCTTCTTATCGAAGTTGAAGACGTGACTAGCAGCATAGCCTTTTAGAGCTTGAGAATAAGAATGTCCTCGGTTTTTCTCGTAGGCCATCCAGTAGTCATCTGCCTCAGGTCCAGCTGCAAACCAGTCATCGAACACGTCGTAACCAGCTTCTCGGAGATATTTAGATAGATCAGGCACCCCCGCATTGCGAAGACTGCCTATAACATAAACTTTCTTGCTCAATTAGTAAAGCTTGTTGCCAGTATTTTGAGTATTGAAATCAGTCATGCCGACTGCTCCAGTAATGGGGCCGTGCGTATAGGCTATCTTCTGAGCCAGAACCGGAGGTTTCAGCCATTGAAAGATTCTTTCAGCTTCTTTGAGAATATCTCCAGTGTGGCTACCTGCTGCAACTTGCAGCGCATATGTTTTCAATTCTAAATCAGTCATTTTTTATTTCCTTAAATAGTGATGGTTTACCAATAAACCTAGTGTAATATCTCGTTTGATCGACAGATATGCGGCCACATTTGCATGTTACATACTCGCCTGAATAAGAGCTTTTAATAATGTCCTCACACTTGAGGCATTGATAACTCGCCCACGGGCTCGATTTCTTGGCCGCTTCTGTCATAGCTTTCCAATCCTAACGTTAGGTTTTACAACAGCCTCAGGATTGGCCTCTTTAATTGCCTCTTCCTCTTTCTTCTTATCCCTGAAATAGCAGGCTAGGCAGAGCAGTGTTTTATCTGGCTGCTTCTTCATCCAGCTGTTGCACTTGGGGCATTTGAGAGGATGAGTACCTTTCGGTATGTAGCTCTTACGTTGAGGAGCTTTCTTAATCAACATTTATGTTCAATTTCCATCTGGGTCCTCATTTACAGGGAACTCTTCGGGAGCATAGAAGAACTCTTTCAGCTCTTGAGAGGATTCAAATTCCTGACGTTTACGCAAGAGATAGCCCTTCTTAAAGTCGTCAGGCTTAGTCTCGGGCAAAACTCTCTCGAAATCTTTCTTGTTCTTCTGCAATTTCAGCCTCTAATATTTCTACCAAATCGTGTATGTCTATCCCCAGAAAGTCAAGCAAGTCCACTTCACTGAACTTACTCGCAATCTGGAGCTTAATGTCGTCGAGAGTCATGCTTCTTCTATCTTTAGTTGGATCGTGATTTTAATTCGGGCTTCCTGATCAACTATATCAAGCGCATTGAGGGACAAGTCTTTAGCCATATCTGCTTCTAGAAAGTCCATAAGATCGTGGCTTAAGAGAAGAACATGCTCACGTTCAGATTCCCCATATACTTTGTAAGTCTTCATGGCATTTGGAAACCACGCTCAATGAGAGACGTGGCTGCAGTTTTCTCCGTAGTCAGATCGGTATACCAAGTCATGAAGAGTTTGAAGCTATCCATGGGATTGAGACAGCGAGGCTGATACTTGGGCTCCGGGGTGAAGAACACAGGGCTCCAGTCCTTGCCTTTACTCTTAATGAGGTAGTAGGCTTCATTGGAGACTGCTTTCGCATCTGCGTCCTTGACAGCAGCATCGTAAGAATCAATGCCAAACTTAGCGTTCACTGCTGCTTGGATTTTGTTCTCAATTACTTTGTAGTCTGGGAGATAGCGCTTGACAGGACTTGGAATGTCCGATACGTATGCCTCAGCAGCATCATGAAGAAGACCAGCCAGTTGTAGATGAGCTGGTAGACGGGCTGCAACAGCAACCGAATGCTCAGCGACGGAAAAGAATGGGACGTGCCCATTAAATCGGCACTGATTTGCCAAGCTGAAGGCAATGTCTTTAATATCAATGTCATCGGATTGAGGATCAAGAAACGGAAAGTGTTTCCCAGAAACTGTTTCAATCCAGTCAGTTGCGGTAGGTTCATATTTGCTTGTCATTGGGTTTATACCTATCGTCCAAATCTGGACGTGTTTGCATCATGGATGCGAGAAACATTACACAGCATCCCAGATGGTAGGCATGTGGGAGGTTACTTTCAGGGTCCAAGTCCTCACCTGCGTTAATGGCACCAAGATGCCTATAAGCAGCAGCAATAAGGCGACTATAGTGGATACCGTGACGCCAATTATGAGCAGCATACTTATTGGCACCAAAAGTAAGAACCTCGGCAACTCCGGTAAGGTACGCAGGGTCGAGCAAATCCAGTCGAGGCTTTTCTTTATCAAATTTGAGCCCTTTAGGCTGTGTATACCCATCTTCTTTATAGTCCTCAATATCTTTCTCTGAAATCATGCGTATTTCTTATTTATATAGTCTAGAGAAACGGTCATCAAATCGAAGTCACCGTCTTTAACGTCATGGCAGACAAGGAATCCACGCCAGTGCTTGTTGCCTTGGAAGGACATGTAGTCTTCATCATGCTCGTAACAAGAACCAGCTATGACGCTAGTAAGCTTACTACCATCTGCCTTGTAGCCAGTGGCAATTTGCAAGCCCTGTTGGTGTCCCTGAATACAACTCATGTGCTTCTTGGTGAGGCAGGCCTGAGCCGTAGTTACCGGCCGACCCATGAGGCCACTAGTAAAATAATGGCTGTATGCAATCCCATCAAGAACAGTGACATCAAGAAAAGGAATGACTTCCCATCCATAGTCTTTGTAACGCAGGTCATCAACAGAGAGGACACCATCAAGTTTAGGATCATCATTAACAGCACGATTAATACGGTTTTCATGATTGCCTAGGGTTAGCACCATCTTAGGGTGATATTGTTTCTCTTTGTTGGCCTTGGCCTTCTCGTTGAAGGTCCACATAGGCTCCAACAGGAGGTCCATAGCTTCGTGGGAGGCCTCAATGTCAGCCTTATAGCGTCGGCCTTCAAAGCTTTTCTTGCCTTGGTCATAGGACGAAAGAGAGGGCATATCTGCAAAGTCGCCAATACACACAATGGTGTCGGGCTTCTTCTCCACGATGTAATGGCCTATTTTATTTAGATAGGAAAAGTCAATGCCCGGCTTTGCCTGGACGTCTGGTAATACTAGATGTTTCATTTAATGATATTTAGTTGGATACATTGAGCTGGAGCCATGCTATTCCATCGATTTATACTAGCTTGTACCCGCTTACAATCTTCAAGAGAAGCCATGGGAGGACTATAAGTCACCGTGTTGTTAGAGGACATTGCGACTAAAAACCATGCTAGAACAATACTCAATGGATTTCCTTGCTTGTCTGAACAGTGCTCAGAATGTTAAAGGCTCCAGAGCGTACAAGGAACTGCAGTCCTAGCTCTACAACCAGCTTTGTCTCCTCTGGAGTTAACTCTCCGTCAAATTTGACTGAGCCCTCTGGGAGTTCAATTACTTGATTAATTTTCACTTCTTTTTCTTCTCCTTCAATGTCTTTGCCTTGTGACAGGTCTTACAAAGCACTTGTAAATTATCGGCCTCACAGAACAGGCCATTGATGAACTCATCCCAGGTCTTCTCTGTGCCAATGGGGATAATGTGGTCTACTTCAACCTGCTTAGCTGGGAAATCGTTTCCGCAACTTGCGCAAGCAAAATGCTGCGCAGGTCGGCCTGACTTAGGATTAAGTTTTCTCTCAGTTTTTGCTGAATTGAGTGTAGAGTATTTAGGCCCCCAACGTCTACTACCACTCCGTAGAATGGAAGTAACAAAACTGTTGAATCGCCCTTCTGTCCAGAGTCCACCATTATACTGAGTTCTCTTTTTCTTTGCTATTGGGCACCTCCCACTTATCATTTTCTTTATGCTGAATGTAAAGACAATGAGCATTCATGTGCATAACATCACGGCCTTGGCCGTTCATTTGGTACATATCTAGAACATGCTCGTACATTTCCCGTTCATCCGTATAGGTGTAAAGCATGTCAATGTCCGGCTGTAGGAACTTGGGAACCTTGTCCCTAGCCTTTCCGTCGTAGCCGAATATGTTGTCTGCTCCGTCACCCATAATGAGCTGCCGGTAGAACCAAAGTTTGCCATCTAAAGCCCATACAGATGTGTGCTCATCTTTGACAAAGTTATAATGAAGGCCAGGAATCATGAGTAGATCTTTATCTACACTCACAATTGTCGTTGATCCATTTTCTTTATCTTGATGAATCCCTAGGGCATCATCAGCTTCTATACCGTCACATATCTGTGCCCCATATTGGGTAACTAGATACTCACGTACAGGCTGTAGCCATTCAGGCCTAGGCATGTCCTTACGATTGGCTTTGTACTCAGGATTTATGGAATAACGAAAATTGTCGTTGCCTCCGATAAACACTTTGTAGGACTCCGCGTTAGTGGCATATAGGATGCGCTGCATGGTGTCTTCACACCTACCCAGAGCCGCTTCAAGGGGCTCCAGATAGGGCTTGGTTTTAGTGGGCTGACAGGAAGCCGCTGCTCTGTAGCCAACGCAGTCACCGTCAATTAATGCGAGCATATTAAATGCACCTCATATTGTAATGAACCAGAGCCCCACATTAGCAAGGGCATAGCCAGAATACATAACTGCCACTGGGACATTATTCTGGTAAAACTGCTCCCCTGCTATGTAGAGATAAATTACGCCCACTAGGGCGACAAGAGTTGAACTCATTAGAAAGCCTCGGCTTCTGCCGAGACAATGTTGTTGTCCTTATCTCGATAGAAATACCAACCAACCCTACGATTTCCACATTCACATCGGCGAGACATTCCGTCCCAGCCTTCACAAACACGGTCATCCCAATCCATGCAGTTCATGCCAGAAAAATGGATATAATCCTGATCTAGCATGGCTGCCTTTATGGCCTCTTCTTCAGTCATTCGGGCAGGTCGTCAGACATGCTGTCGAAGCCACTAGGACCGTCTGGAACAATGCCCAGAACATAATCTTCTAGCTGCTTAGCGACATCAAGAACGTCAGCCACCTTGAGAGGGGCCTTACTGCCAACGCTAAGCAAATTAACAGCACTAGAAATGTTAGACTGGCGGATGATGTAGATTTGCTTCTTGGCGCGCTCTTCTGGAGTTTCATAGGTGCTTCGCGCGGGAGTAGAACCCACAGCTTTAGGATTGTACGCTTCTTTAGGAGCTGATGCCGGAGATTCTTTTGAGCCATCAGAAACAACGGCAGAAATCCAGTCGTTGTAACCAGCAGAGTTTTTTACAACTTGAATGTCGTAGGTTTCTCCGGTATTGGCTTTTTCAAGGGCCTTAAAGGCATTGGCGTTCTCACCAAAGGGCATGAGCTTTTTACCCTCAACCTTGCCTTGGAATGTAAGATTCTTGTAGGCAATGTCGAGAACAGTGTATGGCTTACCGCCCTTGGTAGTGGCAGGAACTTGGGAAACGTTGAGAATTTGGATTTGCATTAGGAAATGAGTTGGTTAATTTTAGCAGCGACGGAACGAGCACGGGTAGCTTCTGCAGTGGCTTTGTTGGCACGAGAAACTCGTCCAGCAGCGATTTCCAGATGAAGGTCGGCTTTGGACGTGTGCAAATTAGCCAATGCTTCTAGTCGAGTAGCAGCCTTGGTAAAATCACTGATGATGGAATCAACAGTAGGAATAAAGGGAATTTTCATTTAGTTTTCTTTCTTAAGAAATAAATAGATATATCTATTATAACATATCTGACAAAAAAGATCAAGCACTTCTTGCTATTTTCTTCTTATCTTTCATATTTGGGCCAACTTTGCACTCACATGTCATAGGAACAATCCATTCATATTGGAATATCTTCTTAATGTTAAGCTGTAAGTCGTCAAATACTTGGTGGGCTATGTTCACAAGCTGCTGGACATACTCAGAGGGAGTGTCCACAATGATAGAATCATGAACAGTGGAGATAAATTTACAGGGGATTTTGGCTGCCTGAACTCGACGGTAGAAGGAAATACGAGCAATCATCATAACGTCAGCTCCTGTTCCCTGTACGGGATAGTTGCTGAGAGTTGTCCAAGGAATCTTTATTTCCCCACGGTCATTGCGACGCATAGGAATGCTCCAAGAGCGTCCTAGGGGG
>Ga0068853_100003698_pt1 | contig 11743 bp, 7 predicted proteins | sample KBSCornC32_FD_65655 | JGI IMG/M metagenome (GOLD analysis project Ga0068853, IMG submission 65655) | Corn rhizosphere microbial communities from Kellogg Biological Station, Michigan, USA - KBS Corn C3-2 | ecosystem: Host-associated > Plants > Roots > Rhizosphere > Soil ... | reverse complement strand
CAGGAAACGGTCGATGCGCGCCAGAAGGCGGGCCGGGATGCCGGCAAGCTCGCCGCATTGCTGGCCGCCTATCCGGACCCGAACGCGAACGCCGTGCCTGCGCTGCCGCGCGACAGCTTCAGCGCGGTCTCGGCCGAGCTCGGCGGCAAGGCGACGCTCGACACGCTGCCGCAACCGGCCGGCTTCAGCTGCGAGCTGGACTGCCAGACGCGCGCGCTGCTCGTCGACGTGACGCAGGGCGAGGCGCAGATCGACCAGCAGCTGAGCGCGCTCGACGTAAGCAAGCTCACCGAAGGCGAAGGCCTGAACATCCTCGGCCTGCTGATCAAGGCGAAATATTTCGCCGACAACAAGGTTTCCTACGCGCGCCAGCAGTGCCTGGAAGGCTTCGGCATCCTCGACCTGCCGCAGCAGATCGCCGGCTACAAGCCGCGCCCGCTGGAAGGCGTGTGGGCCACGCCGCCGTTCCTGCACAACGGCTCGGTGCCGAACCTGTACGAGATGCTGCTGCCGCCGGACAAGCGCAGCGCGCGCTTCTTCGTCGGGCGGCGCGATTTCGACACCAAACATGTCGGCTACGTCACCACGCCTGCGGATGCGAGCGAGAACGACGGCTTCTGGTTCGACACCAGCAAGGACGGCAACCACAACACCGGCCACGCGTTCGTCGCCACGCCCGAGCAACTCGCGGCCGAGCATGCCGATCCGAAGGCGCATCCGCTGCCGTCCGGCGTGATCGGTCCGCTGCTCGGCGACGACGAGCGCTGGGCGATCGTGGAATACCTCAAGGTGCACCGCGACCTGCCAGCCACGCCGGCGGATTTCGCGCCGCCGGACTGCGCGCCGTAATCCACATTGCAGCAAGGTATACCTTTGCACACCGCCACGGATGCCCCGATGAACAGCCCCAGCCCGGACGACACCGCCTACAGCGCCGACTTCGAAGCAGTGCGCGCCGCCGAACGCGCATGGCTGGCGCGCCGGCGCGACGCGGCGGGCCTGGCGCCGGACGCCGACGTGGTCGGCCTGGCGTTTTCCGGAGGCGGCATCCGCTCGGCGGTGTTCAACCTCGGCGTGCTGCAGGCGCTGGAGGCCGGCGGCGTGATGCGCCAGGTCGATTACCTGTCGTCCGTTTCCGGCGGCGGCTACATCGCCGGTTGTTACACGTGGCTGCGCGCGAAGCTGCAGGCGCTGCCGGCCGGCGCGAGCGTGTTCGCCGCGGCGCTCGCCGATCGCAGCGGCAGCGTGCTGGACTGGTTGCGCGGCCACGGCAAGTACCTGGTCAGCCATCGCGGCTTTTCGATCTGGACGCTGCTCGCGTCGATCCTCGCGGCGACGTTCATCAACGTCGCGGTGCTCGGTCCGCCGCTGCTGTACACCGTCTACGCGCTGACGCTCGACTGGCTGCCGGTCGAATGGCCGGCATGGCTGGTGCTGCCCGGCGCGCATGTGCCGCAGGGACACCACGGCTACTGGCTGCTGCTCGCGGCGGGCGTGGCGTGCCTGGCCGCGTTTCCGTTCGCCGCGGCCGTGTTCGCGTTCGTCGCCGGCGTGCCGCGCCTGGTCGGCGTGCGCAGTGTCGACCGCATGCGCGTGCTGATGGGACGGCTGCTGGTGTTCGGGCCCGCGTTGATCGCGCTCGGCCTGATCCCGATCGCCGCGATGCTGGGCGAGATGGCCGAGCACTATTTTTCCTCGCGCCATGCGCACGCGATGGGCAAGCACGCTTCGTACCTGATGCCGCTCGCGACCGGCGTCGGCTCGATGCTGCTGGACCGCTTCAAGAGCGGCGACAGCAGCGGGCGCCTGACCACGATCGGCCTGAGCCTGCTCGTGTACGGCCTGTTGATCCTGTGCTATCACCTCGCCGCGAACGCCGATTTGCAGCACTCGCCGGCATTCATCGCATTCGTCGCGCTGGCGGTATTCCTCGCGTTCGCGTGCGACATCAACCGCGTGTCGATCCACGCGTACTATCGCGCGCGCCTGAGCGAGGCGTTCCTGCCGCGCGTCGACGCCGACACGCAGGACCCCGGCGAATTCGCGTTGAGCCGCATCGGGCCGGAGCACGGCGCGCCGCTGCACCTGATCAACACCACGCTCAACACGACCAGCTCGGGCAACGAGCGTTTGCGCAGCCGCGAGGGCGCGAACTTCTTCTTCTCGCCGGTGTTCAGCGGCTCGTCGGCGACCGGCTACCGGCGCATCGACAACTACGCGCACGGCGCGATGGCGCTGTCGAACGCGTTCACGATTTCCGGCGCGGCGATCGATCCGGACATGGTCGCCACGCGCGCGCGCTCGGTTTCATTCCTGATGGCGCTGCTCAACGTGCGGCTCGGCTTCTGGGCGCACAATCCGCGCGGCGGCCAGCAGCGCGATCCGCTGCGGCCGCTGTGGTGGATCTTCATCGCGCGCGAGATGCTCGGCGTCGGCCTGGACGAAACGCGCCGCCACGTGCACCTGTCCGACGGCGGCGGCTTCGAGAACCTGGGCATCTACGAGCTGGTGCGGCGGCGCGCACGCTTCATCATCGTCACCGATGCCGGCGAGGATCCCAGGACCACGCTGGCCGACCTGGGCCGCGCGATCGAGCGCGTGCGCGTGGACTTCGGCGCGCAGATCGATCTGGCCGCCGATCGCCTTTACCACGAACGCGATGCGGTGCTGGCGCAGCAGCCGTACGCGCTCGGCACGGTGCGCTATGCCGACGGCAGCGCGGGCGCGATCCTGTACATCAAGCCGGTGCTGTGCGCGAACCTGAGCGCCGACATCTACGCCTACTGGCGCGCGCATCCGGCGTTCCCGGACGAGCCGACCTCGGAGCAGTTCTTCGACGAGGCGCAGTTCGAAGCGTATCGCGCGCTCGGCCAGCAGGTCGTCGCGCAACTGCTAGGCGGCAGCCCGCCGGCAACCGTGGCGCAATGGTTCGAGCGCCTGCAGGCGGCACGCGCGGGCGCCTGAGCGCACGCGCGATCGAACCGCAAGATGGTTGTCCGCGGTGCGATTGTGAGTTGGGCTTTGCAGCCCAGCACCCGCCACGGTCACGACGCCGGTTCTACCGGCTCTTCAGGTACTCGAGCAGATCCTGTTTTTCCGCGGCGGACAACTGCGTGCCATACGCATGTCCCGCATTGGAATTTCCCGGCAGCGTGGTATCGAACAGGCTCGCGTGTTCCGACACCGCCACCGCAACCCCGACGTTCTGCGCATCGAGTTCGCGGCTGCCGACGTAAAACTGCTTGACGCGTTCGTCCGGCGCCTTGAGCAGTTCGGCCAGCGTCGGTACCGAGCCGTTGTGCAGGTACGGCGCGGACGCCCACACCCCGCTCAGCGGGCGCGCCTTGTAGTAGTTCGGGTGCGCGTCGATCGCGGCCTTGATCACCTTGTGGTAGCCGACCACCGCGTCGCGGATCGCAGCCAGCGGATGGCGCAGCGCGGCGCCGGCCGCGGCGTGCACGACCAGGTCCGCGGTCTGCGCCTGCGCGCCGAACACCTCGCCGATCAGCACGCCTTCCTTGCGGCCCTCGAATGCGCCGCTGTTGGATTTCGAGGCGAGAAAATTCTCCACCATGCGCGGATCGGTGCCGACCTGGTCGAGCGGCGTGAGCGCCGCCTTCAGCTCGCGCTTCGGATCGTTGCGATCGGACAGCGCGTGGCACGACACGCAGTCGCGCGCATACACGCGCGCGCCGCGCGCCGTGCGCTCGGCGTCGAGCGCGCCGAGCACCGCGGCCGGCCACTGCGGCGACTGCAGCGCGTACAGGTCGTCCTGGATGCGCGCCAGGTTGGTGAAATCGACGTTGGACGGATAGCCGTCCAGACCCTTGTGCTCGGCGATGTCCAGGAATCCGTACACCGCCAGTGCGGTGGTCACGTTCTGCAGCAGCGGGCCGGGGCCGGCGTTTGGCGCCGAACCGTTCCACTGCACCACGTCCAGGTGCGGCGCGTCCCACAGCACCGGGTAGCTCACCGGCGCGTCCGGCGCGCGGCGGTTTTCCGGCAGGCCGAGGAACTGCACGGCGACCGCGTTGAAGATCTGCCCGAACGCATCCAGACGCCCGTGCCCGTATGGCACGTCGACCTGGTTCATGCGATGCCGCGCATCGAGCTGGTCGGCAAGCGAGCTGACGTCGGCGCGCAACGTCTGGCGCTGCTCCGCACCGGCGCGCAGTGCGCCGGCGAAGCGTTCGAATTTCGCGGCATCGCCGAGCGTCGCGCGCAGGCTTGCAATGAGCTCGCCTTCGAACGTGTCGAAGTCGAGCATGCCGGCGCCGCCATCGAGGCGGATGCGATGTCCCTGGTAGCGCACTTCGCCGGTATGGCAGGCGGCGCAACCCAGCCCTGCCCAGTCGCGCCCCTGCGCATCGCGCGTGCGCGTGAAGCCGACCGGGAAGCCATCCGGATTCGCGTTGGTCGGCGCCTGCACCAGGAAGCCGAGCGCATCCATGTGCGCATCGGCCATGAAGCGCTGCGTGCCGCCGGATTGTTCCAGCACGCGCAGCCAGGCAAGCGGGATCAGCCGCGAGCCGAACGACATGAACCAGGCGCGCTGCTGCACGTCCGGACCCCAACCCTGGGCGAGGTTGATGGCGCCGCCGCCGCCGGCCACGGCCGCGCCGTTCTCGATCGGCGGCTCGGGCTTGCCGCAAGCAGCCAGCACCACGGCCGCGACGAATATCGCCGACACACGCCATCCACGCATTTCGAACTTCCCCGGCCGCTCAGGCCTGCTATTCTAGCCGCGAACCGCGATGAACGAGGGGGGCGGGCCGCGCGGCCGCAACGCAATGCCAATATTCCGTCTGCGCATCGCGCTGACCTTGTTCGCCATCAGTCTCGTGCTGTTTGCCAGCGTGCGCGCAGCGACGACCAAGGTCGACGCCGCGTTCGTGCGCGCGCCGCTCGGTCCGAGCGTCGAGGTGCTGGAGGATCCGTCCGGCAAGATGGACTTCGACGCGGTGCGCGCCGCCAGCGGCTTCAAGCCCGCGCCGAACATGGGCACCAACTTCGGCTTCACGCGCTCGGCGTGGTGGCTGCGCTTCACGGTGGCGAACACCGGCGCCGACGAGCGCCACGCGCTGCTGCGCCAGGATTATCCGCTGATCGACTATCTCGACCTGTGGGCGCCCGACGGCGCCGGCGGCTGGAAGCACACCGCGACCGGCGACCGCACGCTGTTTTCGACGCGCCAGTTCGCGCACCGCGATTTCATCTTCGAGCTGATCCTGCCGCCGCACAGCGAGCAGACGTTCTACGTGCGCGGCGCGTCCGACGGCCCGGTCGACCTGGACTTCACGCTGTACGAATCGCACGCGCTGATCGGCGCGCTGAGCCGCGAGCAGCTTGCGTACGGCGTGTACTACGGCGGCTTCCTGGTGCTGGTGCTGTACAACTTCTTCATCTTCCTGATCGTGCGCGACCGCGCGTTCTTCTACTACCTGTTGTACGCCACCAGCTACGGGCTGTACTTCGCGATCCACAACGGCATCGCGTTCGAGTTCCTGTGGCCGAACGATCCGGCCTGGGGCAACCAGTCGCTGCTGGTGATGCTGGCGCTGTCGCTGGTGTTCGGCCTGCAGTTCACGCGCACATTCCTCGACACCGCCGGATTCGCCGCGCGCCTGGACAAGGCGGCGATGGGCTTGCAGGTGCTGGCCGGCATCGGACTGTTCGCGAGTTTCTTCGCGCCGTACGCGGTGCTGATCCTGCCGCTCGCGCTGCTCACCGTGATCGTGACCGTGCTGATCATCACGATGGGCACGCTCGGTCTGGTCAAGGGCTACCAGCCGGCGCGCTATTTCATGATCGCGTGGGGCCTGCTGCTGGCCGGCGTGATGATGTACATGCTCAAGGTGTTCGGCCTGCTGCCGCATAATGTTTTCACGCAGAATGGCTTCCAGGTCGGCTCGCTGCTGGAAATGGTTCTGCTCTCTCTGGCACTGGCCAGCCGCCTGCGCGACCTGCGCCTGCAGAGTCGCACCGACACGCTGACCAAGGTGCCGAACCGGCGCTTCTTCGACGAGCAGGTCGCGCTCGAATTCGAACGCGCCAAGCGCAACCAGGGCGCGGTCGCGCTGCTGGTGGTCGACATCGATCACTTCAAGCAGTTCAACGACCGCTACGGACACGCGCGCGGCGACGAAGTGCTCAAGCTGGTCGCCGACCACCTGTGTCACGGCGTGCGCCGCGGCGACAGCGTGTGCCGCTACGGCGGCGAGGAATTCGCGGTGATCCTGCCCGGCGCGAGCGGCAGCGAAGCGGCCGACGTCGCCGAGAACCTGCGCCGCACCGTGGAAAGCACGATTTCCGCCGACGCGCCAGTCACGATCAGCATCGGCGTGGCGAGCACGCGCGAAGGCGCGTTCGAAGACGTCGACGCGATGTTCCGCGCCGCCGACAGCGCGTTGTACAAGGCGAAGGATTCGGGAAGGAACCGCGTGGTGAGGTTTGCGGCGTAGCGTCCCGGACGAAAGCGCTATTGCCCGTGCTGTCGTTCCGAAGGCTCAGCCACTTGAACTTTGCCCGCGCAGCTTGAGGGCGGCTGTCACAGCATTTCCCAAAGGATCCTGACGGAAATCGCCGCGCTCGCGGCGCCTGCACTTTTGCACTTGCGTCCGTCACGCCACCGCGCGTTGTTCGCCGCGACGCCGCGCGCCTTCTTCCGTAAAACGGATCTTGCTGATCTTCACGCCGCGCACCGCGAGCGCGCGTTCGATGCGCAGGTTGCACTGCACGAACGAATGGTCGTCCGGGAAGACCAGCGTCGCCTCCACCGGGTTCGCCGCACCGTTCACGCGCCGCTGTATGCCCGGCAGCCCCAGCGTCGCCATGGTCAGTCCAATCGTTGCATCCTGTGCAACGGTGCGGACAACCTTCGAGTCCGGCGCCGGCTGTGTCCGTTCGAGCGTGTATACCAATCGTTTCATGCGTGTCTCCAGGTGAGGCGGAGACGGGAGCAAGGGCCGTACCAAGCCGTTCGCACCCCCGACGGCGCGGCGCGGCACATTCGCGGTTGCATTTTGCGCGCGCGCGGGCCGGCAGAGTGCAGCGCGCGAAAAAATGCACGGCCACGGCCGACAACGCGGACATCCGTTCCAAGGACACCACGTGTAAGGATTCTTCTCCGGCTGCGTCCAAGTCCCCCGAGACGCTGCCGAAGTGGCGTGCTCATCGACTCCCCACGCCTCGTATGCCGGTCCGCCGCGTGCGGCGGCACGCACCCGGAAGATTCGCCATGACTGCTCGTTCGGTTTGGAAGTTGCTGCTTGCTTCGATTTTTCCCGGCTTGCTCGCCGTCACGACCGCTGCAGCGCAATCGCTGTCCGACGGATTCCGGCCGGCACCCGACGGTCCGGTCGCGGCGTTGCTCGTGCAGCCGGACGGCAAGATCCTGGTCGGCGGAGCCTTCGGCACGATCGCGGGACAAGCGCGGCAACAGCTCGCGCGGCTCGATGCCGACGGCAGCATCGATGCGTCGTTCTCGGCAGTCACGGTCGACAACGCCATCGATGCGATCGCGCTGCAGCCGGACGGGCGCGTGCTGGTCAGCGGCTATTTCACCCATGCGGGCGGAGCGCCGCGGCAGCAGATCGCGCGGCTCAACGCGGACGGCACGCTGGACGCGACATTCAACGCGTCGCTGGACGGCATTGCCTTCGCGATGCTGCCGCTGCCGAACGGAAAAATCCTGCTCGGCGGCGGATTCACCGTGGTCGATGGCGTCGCGCGCGACGGACTCGTGCAGTTGAACGCGGACGGCAGCATCGACCCCGACTTCAGCGCGCAGACCGACGGCGTCGTGTATGCGCTCGCCCGCACCGGCGCCGGAGAATTGCTCGTCGGCGGCATGTTCACCACGATTGCCGGCGCGCCGCACGCGAACCTGGCGCGCCTGCATGCGGATGGCCGCTTCGATGGCGCCTTCGTCGCGCAGTCCGACGATGCCGTCGATGCGATCGTCCTGCAGGCCGACGGGCGCCTCGTTGTCGGCGGCTCGTTTGTGCAGATCGGCGGCGGCACGCAGCCGTACCTGGCGCGGCTGAGCGCGAACGGCCGGCTCGACCCGACCTTCACGCCGAGTCCGAACTATGTGGTCGTGTCGCTGCTCGTGCAGCCGGACGACAGGATCCTGGCGAGCGGCTACTTCGGCCTGATCGGCGATCAACAGCGCCAGTCGGTCGCGCGCCTGAACGCCGACGGCAGCCTCGACGACGTGCTGAAGGCGGACGTGGATCGTGCGTCGCCCGCGCTGGCCGTGCAGGCGGACGGCCGCATCGTGATCGGCGGCGACTTCTCCAGCGTCAACGGCACGCCCACGGGCAAGCTCGCGCGCGTGGCGCTCGACGGCAGCGTCGACACCGATTTCGTTTCAACCGTGGCCGGCGGCACCGTGCTCGCCGCGGCGTGGCAGCCGGATGGAAAACTTCTCGTCGGCGGCAACTTCTCGTTGAACGGACAAAGCGCGTACCCGAAGGTGGCGCGCCTGCAGGCAAACGGTGCGATCGACGCGGGCTTCAACGCGAACGTGGGCGATACGGTGCGTGCGATCGCGCTGCAGTCCGACGGCCGCGTGCTGGTCGGCGGAGACTTCGTGTCGATCCTGGCCAAGCCGCATGCGCATGTCGGCCGGCTCGAAGCCGATGGAAACCCCGACGCCGCGTTCGGCGCGCAAACCGATGCGAGCGTTACGGCCCTCGCCGTGCTCGCGGACGGGCGCATCGTGATCGGCGGCGCGTTCACGCAGGTGGACGGCGAGCCGCACCGGGGCATCGCGCGCCTGAACCCCGACGGCAGCGTGGATTCGACCTTCGTCGCCAGCGTCGACGGCACGATCGACGCGCTGCTCGTCCAGCCCGACGGCGCCATCGTCATCGGTGGAACGTTCGCGCATGTCGACGGCATCCCGCGCGCACGTCTGGCGCGGCTCGGCGCGGACGGAACGCTCGACGCCAATTTCATCGCGGACGCCGACAGCGATGTGCTGGCACTGGCACTGCAACCGGATGGCAGCATCCTCGTCGGCGGCGCATTCGGCACGCTCGGCGGGATTTCGCGCGGCGGGCTGGCGCGCCTCGACGCGGCCGGCAACGTCGATGCCGGTTTCGACGCCAGTACCAACGGTGCGGTGTCGAGCATCGCGCTGCGCGCCGACCGCGGCCTGTTCGTCGCCGGCACGTTCAGCACGATCGGCGCCGCCACGCGCCTGCACCTGGCGTCGCTCGCGGCGAACGGCGAGGTCGATCCGGACTTCGTGCTGAGCGCGAATGACACCGTGTCCACGCTCGCGCTCGCCGCGGATGGACGCCTGTTTGCCGCGGGCGCGTTCACGACCCTTGGCGGCGTGCCGCGCAACGGCGTGGCGCGCATCGCCACGCGGGAGGGCGCGCGCTATGCGCTGTCGCGATCCGGCTACACGCTGATCTGGTCGAACGCCGACGCGGCACCCGAAACCGCGATGCCGCCGCAGCTGTCGTATTCGACGGACGGCAGCGCATTCTTGCCGACGGGAACGCTCGCTCGCGCCGGCAGCACGTGGACGGCCGACCTGTTCCAGCCGCCGCTTGGACGCACGTTCTACCTGCGAGCGCGTTCCGCGACCGCGTCGGGCACGGGCGACGGCTCGCGCGGCGCACACGAGGACACGCTCGCGGTGTTCATCGATGATGGGATATTCGGCGACAGTTTCGACTAGCCGCGTTGCCGCGCTCCTCAGCGCCGTTTCGCGCGATCATCAAGCCGGGATTGCACGGCGTACGCGGTGCGGCCGATGTGCGCCACGGTCAGTCGCTGCGCCGTCACGTCATGGCGGCCCGCAGCCCGCGACCAGTTGCGCCGCGGTGTCCGGGTCGTCGACCATCGGCCGGTACATCCACAGCATCTGCAAGTCGAACACGAAGTGCAGCGCGATCGGCAGCAACAGTCCGCCGGTGAGCAGTGTGATCAGGCCGAGTATCAACCCGCACACGGTGCTCCGGATGATTCCCCCCGTACCCTGGTACGCGTGGGCAAAGCCGAAGAATGCCGAGGACACGAGCCAAGCGCCCACGGTTCCCAGTGGAATCGCCGCACTCAGCGAGCCGGAGAAGTAGTGCATGGCAAAGCCGCGATAGAGGACTTCCTCGCACACGCCGGCCGAAAGGCTCACCAGGATCCACCAGTGGCGTTCGCGTGGCGTGACCGGCAGCGCGAATCGAACCGGCCGCATCGCACTCGCAATGCGCGCACGCAGCGCCGGATTCAAGCCGATCTTGAGTCCTTGCCAGAGCACGACGCAGACATAAGCCGTGGTCAGTACGAGCGCAACAACGAAGACAGCCGGGTGCGCGCCGAACCACGACGCCACCGAAACGCGGTCCGCCAGCACAAGCAGGTCCACCGGATAGGCCAGCAGCACCGCTGCGGCGCCGAGCGCCCACAACGTGACGACGGTGGACCGATACCAGGCCGTGCGGCGTTCGGAACTGGTGAACAGCTTGAGTTGGTGCTCGTAGCGGGCCGCAACGGCCGGCACCAACACCAGCATCAGTGCTGCGAAGACGTGCTGCATGAGCATGACGTACTGCATGAAGTCGGATCCATATGTGAATGTGGAATTACATTCGCATATTGGCGGACAATTGTCTAGACTTGCATCATGAATCCGGAAAAGACTCCCCAGCAGGGGCGCAGCCGGGCGACGGCGCAAAGCCTGCTGTCCGCGACGATTCGTGTGATCGCGGCAGCGGGCCTCGACGCGGCGACGGTGCCGAAGATCGCTGCGCTCGCCAAGGTCGCTCCCGCCAGCGTGTACCGCCGCTACCAGGACAAGGACGCCCTGATCCGCGCGGCATTCCTGCACGTGCTGGAACAAAGCAACGCGAACAATCGCCAGCACCTGAAGTCCGCCCTGTTGCGGCAGACGCTGCAGTCGACCGCCATGCAGCTGATGAAGGCGCTGTTCGAACAATACGAGCGGCACCCGCTGCTGTTCCGGTCCCTGTCCCGCTACCTGGATACGACGCAGGACCGCGAATTCGCGCTGCGCGCGCGCGCGCTGATGGTGGCGAACGTCGAGGAAGTGGTCGCGGTGCTGTTGCACCATCGCGACGAGATCGCGCAATCCGAACCCGAACGCGCGCTGCGCATTGCAGTGCTCCACGCTACGTGTTCGATCGAGGCGTATGCGCTCGACTCCAACTCGCTTTGGCACAGCTTCCGCGGGTTTTCCCGTGATCTGCTGCTGACCGAACTCGCCGCCGCGTTTGTCGCTTACCTGTCCCCAGCGCCGGGGCGTGCCCGACCCCGACGATCGAGGGCGAAACGGTAGATTTGCCCGGAGCACATTTTCGCCGCGCGCGGCGCGGCCCGGTCGCGCGACACGTTCATCGCGCGCGACGTATTGCCGGCAGGTGCAATCTGCCCGCCAATCCGGCGGTTGAATTCCAGCACCGCAATGCTGCTGGCGGCGACCGCCGGGCAACTCGGCGACGCCTGACGCAAGCCGTCACGCAGGTTGGTTCCTGACTCCCACGCCGCGCCGCGCCGGCAGGAACCGGCTGTTGCGCAGCAGCGCCGCCGAAACCAGCGATACCAGCACGCCGACCGGGAAGATCTCCACGAACGTCATCGGCAGGCGGAACATCGGGTTTGCATACTGCACCTTGAACGCCTCCATCTCGGCGCTCAGCTTCGCGAGCGCCTCGGCGCTCGCGCCGTTCGCCTTCTCGCCGGCGATGATCGCCTGCGCGTAGCCGTTGGCGAA
>Ga0068853_100003697_pt1 | contig 11744 bp, 7 predicted proteins | sample KBSCornC32_FD_65655 | JGI IMG/M metagenome (GOLD analysis project Ga0068853, IMG submission 65655) | Corn rhizosphere microbial communities from Kellogg Biological Station, Michigan, USA - KBS Corn C3-2 | ecosystem: Host-associated > Plants > Roots > Rhizosphere > Soil ... | reverse complement strand
ACGCACGGCGCGACCCAGGACAACGAGATCGTCGGGCAGGAGAGCAAGCTCGTCGACACGTTCAAGGCCGGCGGCATGAACGTGATCCAGCCCGACCTCGAAAGCTTCCGCAAGCCCGTGCTCGCGGCCCTCCCACCCAAGTTCGAATCGAAGTGGGGCAAGGGCTTGTGGGAACGCATCGCCGGGGCTTGATCCGCGCGTTCGATCGCGCCGCGGCCATCGGCTGCGGCGCACTGGTGGTCCTGCTGCTCGGCTGCGTGACCCTCGGCGTGGTCACGCGCGCGCTGAACGAGCCGCTGATCTGGACGGACGAGCTGTCGCGCTTCCTCATGGTGTGGCTCGCCGTGTTCGGCTGGATCGCCGCGACACGCAAGCGCATTCACGTGCGCATCCGCTTCGTGCACGATCGCCTGCCGGCGCGGCTGCACGACGTGACCGAGGTTGCGATCCAGGCCGCGATGACGCTGTTCGGCGTGCTCGTGGCGTGGTACTCGGTCGGGCTCGTCTTGCGCAACGCCGACCTGCAGGCGACCACGCTGCCGATCTCCATGGCGTGGATGTATGCGCCGATGCTCCTTGCCGGCGCCGTGACGGCGCTGCAGGGACTGGGCGAATTGCTTCAGGCGGCCCGCCGATGATGCACCTCATGCTCGAGATCGTCGCCGTGTGGCTGGCCGCGATCCTCATGGGCTTGCCGCTCTTCGCGTCGATGGGCCTCGCCGCGCTCGCGTTCGTGACGTTCGGCGGCCTGTCCCCATCCATCGTGCCGCAGAAGATGGCGCAGGCGATGAACTCGTTTCCGCTGGTCGCCGCGCCGCTGTTCGTGCTGATGGGCAACCTGCTCGGCGCGGCGCGGCTCACCGACCGCATCGTGCGCTTCGCGACCTCGCTCGTCGGTGCGTTGCGGGGCGGCTACGCGCACGCCAGCATCCTGTCGAGCATGATCTTCGCGGGCATGGTCGGATCGGCGGTGGCCGACGCGGCGGGCACCGGGGCGGTCGAGGTCCGCGCGATGAAAAAGGCCGGCTACCGTCCGGAGACCGCGGCCGCGATCAGCGCGGCCGCGGCGACCATCGGGCCCATCATCCCGCCGAGCCTGCCGATGGTCATCTACGGCGTGAGCGCCGACGTGTCGATCGGCCGGCTCTTCCTCGCCGGCGTCGTGCCCGGTGTGCTCATGGGCGTCTCGCTGATGGTGCTGGTCGCGATCATCGCGCCGCGCCAGGGCTTGCCGCGGCACGCCTTCGGCGGGCTGTGCGAAGTGTGGCACGCGTTTCGCGATGCGTTCTGGGCGCTGATGGCGCCGGTGATCCTGCTCGGCGGCATGTTCAGCGGCGCGTTCACGCCGACCGAGGCCGCGGCGGTCGCCGACCTGTACGCGCTGTTCCTCGGATTCGTCGTCTATCGCACGCTGTCGCTGAAGGACCTGCCCGCGATCCTCGTGAACACGGCCGAGACCACGGGCATCGTCGCCGTGCTCGTGATGGCGGCGGGCGCGCTCGGCTGGTGCATGTCGATCTCGCGCATTCCACAGACGATGGCGCCGGCGATCGTCGCGACGATCCATTCGCCGCTCGTGTTCCTGTTCGTGTCGAACGCGATCCTGCTCGCGGTCGGCTGCTTCATGGAAGCGCTCGCCGCGATGCTGATCCTCATTCCGATCCTCGTGCCGGCCGCGCTGAGCTTCGGCATCGATCCGGTCCAGTTCGGGCTGATCATGATCTTCAACCTGATCCTCGGCACGATCCATCCGCCCATCGGCGTGGTGCTGTTCGTGATGGCGCGCATCGCCGAGGTGACGTTCGAGCAGATCTCGCGTGCGATCCTGCCGTGGCTCGTCCCGCTGCTGATCGTGCTGGTCGTCATCACCGTGTGGCCGCCGCTCACGCTGGCATTGCCGGGGTGGCTCATGAAGTGACCGCTCGGCCCGAGGGAGGCCTGTGCCATAATACCGTACGGATGTACGGTGCTCATGGAACTGCTCCCCGCCTATGCCGAGCTGCACTGCCTGTCGAACTTCTCGTTCCTGCGCGGCGCGTCGCATCCCGAAGAGCTGGTCGAGCGCGCGAAGGGCCAGGGCTATGCCGCGCTCGCGCTGACCGACGAATGCTCGGTGGCCGGCGCGGTCCGCGCGCATCTCGCCGCACGCGAGGCCGGCGTGCCGCTCATCATCGGCAGCGAGTTCACGCTGCGTGATGGTGTCAAGCTCGTGCTGCTCGCCACCGATCGCGAGGGCTACGGCGATCTGTCGCAGCTCATCACGCGCGGGCGCCGCAACGCCCCGAAGGGTCGCTACGCGCTCGCGCGTGCCGACGTGGAATCGCTCGGGCGCCGCTGCCTCGCGCTGTGGGTGCCGCCGGGCGATCCGCGTGACGATGTCGACGCTGCGCGCGACACCGGGCGATGGATCGCGGACACGTTCTCCCAGGGCGCCTGGATCGCCGCCGAGCTCTTCGCGGGCGCGGGCGATCGCCTGCGGCTCGCGCGCCTGACGGCGCTGTCGCGCGCGACCGGGCTGCGGCTCGTCGCGGCCGGCGACGTGCACATGCATGTCCGCGCGCGCCGCGCGCTCCAGGACACGCTGACCGCGGTGCGGCTGAAGACCCCCATCGCCGAATGCGGATTCGCCTTGTTTCCCAACGGCGAGCGGCATCTGCGCTCGCGCGCGCGCCTCGCCGGCACGTATCCGCCGGAGCTCCTGGCCGAGACGCTGCGCGTGGCCGAGCGCTGCCGCTTCTCGCTCGACGAGCTGCGCTACGAGTACCCCGAGGAGATCGTGCCCTCGAACGAAACGCCCGCGTCGTGGCTGCGCAAGCTCACCGAGCGCGGCCTCGCGAGGCGCTACGACCCTCACGGCGTCGACGACAGCGTGCTGCGCGGCGACAGCACGTTCCGCTGCGCGAAGGTGCCCGCCGAAGTGCGCGAGCTGATCGAGCACGAGCTCGCGCTGATCGCCGAGCTGCGCTACGAGCCCTACTTCCTCACCGTGCAGGATATCGTGGCCTTCGCGCGCGACCAGCACATCCTCTGCCAGGGCCGCGGCTCGGCGGCGAACTCGGCGGTGTGCTACGCGCTCGGCATCACCGAGGTCGATCCGTCCCGCATGTCGATGCTGTTCGAGCGCTTCATCAGCCGGGAGCGCAACGAGCCGCCGGACATCGACGTGGATTTCGAGCATCAGCGGCGCGAGGAAGTCATGCAGTACGTCTACGGCAAGTACGGCCGGCATCGCGCGGCGCTGGCGGCCACGCTCATCACCTACCGGCCGAAGAGCGCGGTGCGCGACGTGGGCAAGGCGCTCGGCCTCGACTTCGCGCAAGTCGATCGTCTCGCCGGCTTGTTCGCGTGGTGGGATGGACGCGCGGTGCCCGTGCAGCGCGTGCGCGAAGCCGGATTCGATCCCGAGAATCCGGTGTTGCGGCGCCTGATCGCGCTCGCCGGCAAGCTGGTGGGCTTTCCGCGCCATCTGTCGCAGCACGTCGGTGGGTTCGTGATCGCGCGCGATCTGCTGGAGCGCATGGTGCCGGTCGAGAACGCCGCCATGGCCGACCGCACGGTCATCCAGTGGGACAAGGACGATCTCGATGCGATGGGCCTGCTCAAGGTCGACTGCCTGGCGCTCGGGATGCTGTCGGCGATCCGCCGCACGATCGATCTGATGAACGGGTACTACCGACATCTTCGCGGCGGCTTCGACATCGCGTCGATCCCGCCCGAAGACCCTGCCGTCTACGCGATGATCCAGCGCGCCGACACGATCGGCGTGTTCCAGATCGAGTCGCGCGCACAGCAATCCATGCTGCCGCGATTGAAGCCCGCGTGCTTCTACGACCTGGTCATCGAGGTCGCCATCGTGCGGCCGGGCCCGATCCAGGGCGGCATGGTGCATCCGTATCTCAAGCGGCGCCAGGGAATCGAGCGCATCACCTATCCGAGCGACGCGGTGAAGGCCGTGCTCGAGCGCACGCTCGGCGTGCCGATCTTCCAGGAACAGGTGATGCAGCTTGCGATCGTGGCCGCCGGATTCACGCCCGGCGAAGCGGACCGGTTGCGCCGCTCGATGGCGGCGTGGCGGCGCCGCGGCGGGCTCGAGGTGTTCGAGCAGCGCCTGATCGACGGCATGGGCGCGCGCGGCTACAGCGAGGACTTCGCGCGCCAGATCTACCAGCAGATCCTCGGCTTCGGCGAATACGGCTTTCCCGAATCGCACTCCGCGTCGTTCGCGCTGCTCGTGTACGTTTCATCGTGGCTGAAATGCTACGAGCCCGCGGCGTTCTGCGGCGCGCTGCTCAACTCGCAGCCCATGGGCTTCTACGCACCCGCGCAGCTCGTGCAGGACGCGCAGCGCCACGGCGTGACGGTGCGTCCTCCCGATGTGGCGGTGAGCGACTGGGATTGCACGCTCGAGCCCGAGACCGAGTCGTCCGAGCGCCCGGCCCTGCGCCTCGGGCTGCGCATGGTGAGGAGCCTCACCGAGGCGGGCGCGCTGCGCATCATGGCCGCACGCGCCGAGCGGCCGTTCGAAAGCGTCGCCGACCTCGCGCATCGCGCGGCGCTCGATCGGCGTGATCTCGCCGCGCTCGCCGACGGCGACGCGCTGGCGGCGCTCGCCGGTCATCGCCATCACGCCGTGTGGAACGTCGCCGGCGTCGAGCGGCTGCCGGCGCTCCTCGCCGGCGACACGTTCGCCGAACGCGATCCGGAATTGCCCGCGCCCACCGAAGGGCAGGACATCATCGCCGACTATCGCAGGCTCGGACTCACGCTGCGCCGCCACCCGCTGGCGCTGCTGCGGCCGCACCTTCGAGCACGGCGCCTGATGACCACCGCGGAGATCGCGAAGGCGCCCGACCGCAAGCTCGTCCGCGCCGCGGGCATCGTGATCGGTCGCCAGCGCCCGGATACCGCGAGCGGCGTCATCTTCATGACGCTCGAGGACGAGACCGGCAGCACGAACGTCGTGGTGTGGCGCGATCTGCAGGAGCGCCAGCGACGCGAGGTGCTCAGCGCGCGCCTGCTCGCCGTGTATGGCCGCATCGAGCGCGAAGGCGATGTCGTGCACGTGCTCGCCGGGCGCCTCGTCGATCTCACGCCGCTGCTGGGCGAGCTGCCGACGCGCTCACGGGATTTTCATTGAGGACGCCACCATGCCCTCGCCCGGCCAGGTGCATGCCGGGGGCAGGCGGCTTCGCGCCTGCGCGTGCACACGCCGCATCAATCCGTCCACGGGCATGCGCAGGCGCTCGCCGTACATCACGTACGCATCCATCGCGTCGCGACAGCTTCGATCGACGTCCGACGACAACGCGAGCTCCACCAGGAACGCCCGGCTGGCATCGACTTCGCGGCCGGTCAGCGCGCTCGCGATGGCGAGCGTATTCCAGTCGCTCACGCGCAGGCTGCGCCGCGACCCGCTGAACGCGAGCGCATACAGCGCGAGCTGCCGCGCCGTTTCGGCCTGCGCGGGACGAAGCCGCAGATGCAGGAACGCGAGAAACCCGGCCGTGTCGGGGTCGCGCGGATCCGCGGCGAGCGCGCGCACGGCGAGCTCGAGCGCCTCCGCGTCGCGACCCGACGCGAGCGCGCCGCGCGCCTGGCTTTGCAGCGCCCGCGACTGTTCAGCGCCATTGTTGGGGGCCGGGTACGCGCGCTCGGCGCGCCACGGAACGTACGACGCGTCGAGCACCGTGCGCTCCTGTGCGGGCGTCTGCGCCATGGCCGCGGCCCACAGCACACGCGCGACGTCGAGATTGGCCTGCGCGGCAACGCGAGGGACCGCGTCTGCGAGCATGCGTCGCCCGGCCGCGCCGAGATCGTCCTGCGGCGGCTCCGCCAGCGCGGGACGCGCCTCCGGCGGCATCGATGGCATCGATGGCACGGGGCGTACGCCGGTGTCGAGCACCGCACCGGGCTGCACGCGAACCGTCTCCATGGCTGCGGGCGTCGGACGCTTCAACGGCGCCTTCGGCGCGGTGGCGAGCAGGCGCGGTGCGTCGGCGCTGCGGTCCTCGACCGGCGCCGCGCGCTGCTCGATGGCGCCGAAGAGCTTGAGCACGTCGTGCAGCGCCATGCGCAGCGGATCGCGCTGCTGCGCCCTGCCCGGGCTCGGCACCTCGCTTCGCGCCAGACTCGGCGACGATGAGGATGGCCGCGCTTCGGGCTCGAGCCGGGGCACCTCGGTGATGACGATGGCGTCGTTGCGGGTCGCAGCCGATGCCATCGCGGGGCTCGGTGCCGTCGACGTCGCGACGCTGGGCGCGGCGGGCGGTGATTCCGTCGCCACAACCGTGTCCGTGACGGCGGGGCCCGAAGACCCGGCCGGTGATTTCGCGCGAGCGGCCGCCCATCTCACGGGAGGCACGTGCGCGTGCGCGACGATCGGCGCTCGCTCGCGTGCCGGGCGCGCAGGCGATACGCCTGCCGGGGCGCTCGGCGCACGCGCGACTTTGTCGCGCGCGCCCGGAACGGCGCGGCGATGCATCGGCCCGGCCTCGCTGGGCGGTTCCACGGCGGGCGGACTCGCGTTGGCGAGCGCCGGGCGCGGTGCGGCAGCGGTGGCAGCCGGCGCGGCCGCAGTGGGGCGCGCTGGAGCGGAGGCACTTGGTGCAGTCGCGGCCGGTACTGCCACCGGCGCGACGACAGCCGGCGCGGCAGGCGTCGCATCCGCCACGGTCTGCGGCTCCGGCATTACGCGCGGCTGCGCCTGCCCGCCACGCGCGACATGTGCAACGGGATCGATGCCGTCGCCGACGAAGGACGGCACGGCGAGCGCCGCCATGGCGACGCACACCGCGCCGACGGCCACGCCGGCGCGCCTGCGCGGACGCGGCGGTGCGACCGCGACGGGTTCGAGCTTCCCGGGCGCGACGACCGGCACGCGCAGGCGCGGGTAGCGCACGACCGCCGGCGTGATCGCGGTCATGACGACCGGAGGCATTGCGCGCGCCGGCAGCGTGATGCGCGTGGGCAGCGTGCGCGCGACGGGCGCGAGCGCGATGCGCGTCAGCGGCGTGACGAGCACCGGCGCTGCGATCGTGACGACGTCATGCGCGAGCATCCAGCCGCGCGCGAGCGAGCGTACGAGGTCGGGCGCCTCGAGGTACGCACGCGTCAGCGCCATGAGGCTCGCGTGCGGCCCCGTGCTCGCCGCGTCGCCATCGTGACTCTCGCGCAAGCGATAGACGAGCGCACGCGCGTCATCGTAGCGATCCGCGTTCCAGCCCGCATCGACGCCGCACGCGCGGAACCACTCGTCGTCCGGGAGATAGCGCCGCAGCATGGCCGCGAGACTGTACAGGTCGCAGCGCCAGTCGAGGTCCTGCGTGGGTTGCAAGTTGCCTGCGCGCCCCGCTTCGAGCGCGCGGAGCAGGCGCGGCGACTGGTAGTCGTAGTCCTTCTGCCAGCCGATGGGCAGCGCGGAAGCGAGCCGCTCGCGCGACACGAGCGAGAACGCGAAATCGATGAGCGCGAGACGCGCGAAATCGACGTGCAGGCTCGCGCCGTCGCGCGCGGCGTCGAAGCCCGCCGGCGCGTAGGGAATGCAGATGTTGTCGGCCTTGATGTCGAGGTGCACGAGCTGCAGCGCGTGGATCTCCTGCAGCGCGGCGAGGCAGTGATGCGCCAGCGCCCACCAGTGCGCGCAATCCTCGAACACGTTGCGCCGAACGACGCCGTCGCGCGCCACGGGCAGGAGCGTCGCCCACTGATCCACGGTGACGCCCGCATCGTACGTCTGCACCTGCCGCATGCCGCCGTCGGGACCGCCGTCGAACTGCACGACGTCGGGCACGCAGCGGATGCCGTGGCCGATGAGGCGCGCCAGAATGCGCCACTCGCGCGCGGTCCACTGGCGGAAGTCGGCGTCCCCGGTTTCGAGGAATCGCTTCGTGTAGCGGCGTCGCTCGTTGGCTCCGACGGCCTCGCGGAACACCTCGACGTGCTCGCCCGTGGCCATCTTCAGGCGTCCACGGCCGAACACGCGCTCGATCTGATCGGGCTTCATGGCGTCACTCCCTGCTTCCGTTCCAGCGTGTCAGGCGCGAGCGCATGCGGCGCACCACGAGCACCGTCGCGTCGTCGCGACTGCCCCGGGCACGCACGAACTCGATGAGCCGCGTGCAGCGACGCGCAAGCGGCGCAGGGCCGCGCAGCATGCGGCCGATGTCGTTCGCCTCGGCGTGCTTGTGCACGCCGTCGCTGCACAGCACCAGCATGTCGCCGGCGCCGAGGTCCACGCGCCGCACGTTCGGCGCGTCGACGGCGCCGTTGCCCACCATGCGCGCGGGATCGTCGGGCGAGCCGCCGGCGGGCGGCGCTTCCTGCAGATGCCGATAGGTGTCGTCGACCGTCAGAAGCTGCGCGCAGCCTTCGCGAGCGTCGTCGAGCCGATACACGCGACAGTCACCGACCCACGCGATCAACCAGCGCGTCAGCGACGCGCCGGTCGCGCGGCACAGCGCGACGGTCGCGGCGCCCGGCCGCGGGCTTTGCGCGGCAATGCTGCTCTCGATCGCGCGATCGGCGTTGAGCAGCGCGGTGCGCACGGCGTCGGCATCCGACGGCGCGGCTTCGAGCGACGCGTGCAGGTGCTGCACGAGCTCCCGGCTCGCGCGCGCGGCGAGTGCGCCGCCGCCCACGCCGTCGGCGACGACGAAGAGCGGCGCGCGGCCCTCGAGCGCGCTGTGACAATCCTCGTTCACGGCATCGGGGCGCCCGGCGGAGGTCGCGACCGCAGCCTGCAGGCGCGTCCAGCGCGTGGCGAGCTCCGATTGCCGCGACACGAGCTGCACGGGCGACATCAGTCGCGATGCGACAGCACGAGCGTGCACGCGGCCGCGGCCTCGTCGCCAGCGCCAAGGCAAAGCGTCTCGCCGGGCTTCCATTGGAAGCGCGCGCCGCGCGCGTACGCCGTTCCGTCCACGCTCACGCCGTTGTCGCCATGGACGACGACCGAAGCCCCATTCTCGTCCACCGCGACGATGTCGAGGTGTCGTCCCGAGACCTCGGCATGCGCCCAGTCGATCACCAGCGACTGGTTGCGCGAGCGGCCGACACCGAACGGCAGCGTGGTGCCGATGGTCGCGTCGCGCACGCCCGATGCCATGCGGGCCGCGATGCACCATCCCGCCTGCCGTCGACGCGGCGGCGCGATCGGCGTAACCGGCACCGGCGCGTCGGTGGCCGCCGTATCGCGCACGTCGAGATGGAACGCGGGTGCCGCGTGAAGCGTCAGCCGCGGATAGAGCGCCGCTTCGCCCCGTGCCGCCGCGGACAGCACGAGCGTAGCGCCCGCGGGCAGCTCGAGCGCATCGCCTTCGCGTCGCAGGTGCTCCGCGCCGCCCGCCTCGTCGTTCGCATCGACGCGAATGCCGTTGGTCGATCCGGCGTCCGCGACCCACCACGTTCCGTGCTCGAACCACAGCTCGCAGTGACGGCGGCTCGCGTAGCGAGCGTCGACGGTGACATCACAACCGGGATCCTTGCCGACCGTGTAGCGCTGCCCGGGCACGATCGCCGTCAGCTCGACGCGGCGCGTGCCGGCGGTGTCCTCGACATCCAGCGCGAACGTCCGGCCCGCCAGCGGCGTCGATGCGCCCTGGGTGGTGCCGCGCGCCGGGTGCGTGCTTCGCGCGTGGGAGCGCGTCGGCACGTCGGTTTGCGACCATCGTCCCAACAGTGCGACTTCGAATCCGCGCGTGCGCCCCGACGGCGCGCTCTTTTGCAGGTCCGCGATCAGGTCCTGATAGGGGTCGTCATCGTCGTCTTCCGGCGGCTGCTGCGCATTGAGCCCGGCGAACTGCGACAGGTCGATCGCGCTCGCATTGCGCAACCCCGCGATCACGTCCCGGGCGAGGTACTGCTTGATCTGCTCGGGCTTGAATTCGGTCACGAACCGTCGCAGGAGCGCGCGTTGCGCCTCGTCGTCGGCGCACTCGACTTCGATCGACGTGAGCACGTACCGGTCGTGCTCGGCGATCGCGAGGTGCAGGCGCAGCTGGCTCGCGACGAAATGCTCGAGCTCGTCGCGTATCGCACCGATCAGCGGCCCGTAAGGACCGAGATGGACGGCGTCGCGCGTGCCGTCGCGGGAACGACCCATCGCGGGCTCGCGCGGATCGTCACCGGCCGGCGCTTCGTCGCCGAGCGAAGGCGCGATGCGTCGCGCGTGGCCGCGGCTCGTGGTCGTGTCGTTGACCTTGCCCAGCATCCATCTCTTCAGTGACATGCGTCAGCTCCGATAGGCAATGACCAGCGTGGCGAGCGGCCCCGCGTCGCGCACGTGACGAACGCGCGGGGTGATCGGCAGGCCGTAACGCTCCGACAGCCGATCGAGAAAGCTTCCCCAGGCGGGCTGGATGGCGTCGCCCGCGTCGACGCGCGCCTTCAGCGCGGGCAACGAAAGCTCCACCAGGATCGCAAGCGCCGAGACGTCGCCGACCTGCACGAGCGCCCGCCGCAGCGCGTCCTCGAGGTTCGCGAGGCAGGCCGTGAAGGGCCCGTCGAACGTCCAGACGAGCGGCGCGTCAACGACGGCATCGCGGCGAGCGTCCTCGCGCCGAGCTGTGGCCGGTGCGGCGCGCTTCATTGCGCGCCCCACGGCAGGAGACCGGCGTCGCGGCCGGCGATCTGCATCGCGATCTCCGCGGCGGGATTGGGCCCGTGGTCGCCGGCGCCATGAATGCGACCCGTGTCGATGAGCCAGTTGCGCTCGGTCAACACCGCGATCACCTTGGTCCAGCGTGGATCCGCGCGGTCGGTGCGATACGCCGCGACGTACCATTTGTAAGGCCGCAGCGGGCCGCACGCGGCACGCTCGCTGCGCGTTTTGGCGACGCCGGGCGCACACAGGCGCGCGAGCTCTGCGAGCGAGCGGTCGTCGTTGGGAAACGTCGGCGTACCGGTCTTGCCGGCGATCCAGTCCATCTGCGCGCACTCGCGCGCTTCGAACACCTGTTCGCACGCCAGCCGCGAGGTGCCGCCGCGATGGCCGTACGCGAGACCGCTCAGGATGACGGATGCCGCGTCGCGCGTGACGCGATTGGGCATCGTCTCGCCCAGATCGAGCCGCGGCGCCGCGGAATGGCTGCTGCCGCTATCGGCGTGGCTCACGCCGCGCACCGCCTCGACGAGATGCGGCAACCGCACGCGCTCCTCCCCGTTGGCCGCCGCCGCAAGCGTTGCCATCATGCCGGCGCTTCCGAGCGCGCTCGCGCGCGCATGACCTTGTCCCCATCCTTCGGCCACGACGTCGACGACGACGCCGCCGCCGCATTTCTCCCAATCGTCGCGGCTCGGGCGCCTGCCATCCGGGCCCTCGGCGCAGCGGCGCACCTTCGCCGCGTCGAGCGCAAGCGGCGCGCGCAGATGGAACGGCGCGCTGATCGTGCCGCCGGCCGGCTCGGCGAGCAGCCGTCCGTACGGCACTTCGATGGCGAGCGCGCGCAGGCGCGGATCGCCGGCGCCATCGACACTGCGGCCGAACAGCAGGTCGCGCTTGCCGCAGTCGTCGCGCGGCGCCGAGCAGCCGCCGTTCCAGCCGAAGAGCGACGCCTCGCTCTGCACTTCCCAGGGGCGCGCGCACGGGCCGAAGCCCCGATCGGCGCAGAACATGCGGTCGAGGAAGCGCGCCGAATCGGACCGCATCAACTGGCCGCGCAGGCTCTGCGCGGAGGGCCACGCGTTGCCTGCGCGCGCCATCTCCGCCTGCTCGGCCGCAAGCCATCGAGGACCGACGACGGGGTCGG